>BNJT01000301.1_pt1 | contig 115598 bp, 187 predicted proteins | sample 8540491 | NCBI WGS metagenome assembly BNJT01 (sample SAMD00202455, study PRJDB9452) | human saliva metagenome | host: Homo sapiens | reverse complement strand
CAAAGCGTTACGTATCATTGCTATTTCGATTAAATTCTGCAAACAACACCACGCCATCATGGGCCCGTCCGGTCTGGGCAAATCCACGCTCATGCACCGTATGGCCGGCCTGGATCGTGTCACCCAAGCACTCATCGGTAACACGGATCTGTCCCAGCTCAACGATCGGCAGATGACCGCTTTGCGACGAGACCGCCTGGGTTTATTTCCTTCCGCGCCAACCTGGTGCGCCCACGCTCACTGCGGCCGAAACATCACCCTGCCGATGCGAATATTGCCGCAAACGTGGATAAAAAATGGTACCGGAAGACCACCAGGTTGGGGTTGGCGGAACGGCTGAAAACACCGTCCGGCAGAACTGCTGTCGGGTGGCCAGCAACAAAGGTGGCTTGTGCTCGGGTACTGGTGGCTCGGCCGGAGATCATATCGGTGACGAGCCCACTGGTAACCTGGATCTGAACCCGTCCGCCGAGGTGCTAGACATCCTGACGGACCGCGGTCGATGTGTACGATCAGACCGTGGTTATTAGACGCATGACCCTACGGCCGCATCATATGCGGATCGAGGGTGTTTTGGCGGATGGCAAAATTGTGGAGGGCACATTGCCGCCCACAGTGGAACAGATTCTTTGGGTGATGGGCCAACTGGAAACCAGGGGGTGATCAAGGGCGTCACGGTATGCCGAACGATCCAATACGATGACCTGAGGCACAGACACCATAATGGGCGGCGTGCCAGGCAACAGGATGCGGGCGAGGACGACCGCGGAGAGTGGTCAGGCCAGGCGACTATGTCGAGACTGCCGACGATATAGACGACACGGATGCCGCGGATCTGCGACGACCATGCCTATGCGGACTGGTATAGACGACGCTGACGAGGCATGGGCTGTAAAGGTCGAGGGACAACGAGGACGAAATGGAAGAACCCGTACGAATGGGGTGAGGCGCTTCAAGAAAATCAAACCCCCAGCGGGCGCGCCACCATGCTGAAACTCAGCGTCCGCTCCATCATGGCACACAAGCTTCGCCTCTGCCCAGCGTTGTTGCGTCATGCTGGGTACCGCCTTCGTACGTTCCATGATGTTCACCGCCTCACCAACGCAGTGCCTGACCTCCACGGTCGAAGACACGTTCGCAGGTGTGATGCGGTCATCGCCCTGGACCCGGCCGCGATCATGGCTGATAGGCTCAGAACCCGATGCCGCGGATCCTCGGGGGGCATTCGGCGGTCGCCGCTCGACGAGCTGGTGAACGACCCCGAGATCAAAATGTTGTGATCCAGGACGGGGTGCGGCTCATGCTGGCTGACGCCAACCGGAAACCCTACCAGACCGGAACGGCAGGTGCGGGTCGTGCCTGGTACGACGAGAACTCCGCCGTGGGTGCTGGCAATAGGCTCATCACCTGCAGCCTGCCCCAAACCCTGACCAGGTGCTTCTCAACGAGCAGGCCGCCCAAACCTACAACATCAAGGTGGGCGACACCGTTGTGGTGATCGACCCGCAAAATCAATGGAACATGACCAAGTCACCGGTATTTTCGCTCCGGGCGAAGAAGCGCTTATTGGTGTTAATATTACCCCATATTCCTGAAACCGATTTCGGACCAGTACACCGATGGCAAAACCGTCAAGTCCTTAGCTGTATCGGGCAATACCAAACATGGTGCGGAGCGGTCGACTATCTCAAGGGCAAATACCAGGGTGTGAAATACCAGTTGGGAGCGAGCCACGCCGGAACCTACCGGGCGTGATTCGGGACGGGTTGAAGTTCATTAACTATTTCCTGGTGGCCTTCGGTCTCATTGCCCTTGGTGGGCATCATCGTTTATTATCGCCAACACGTTCGCCATGTATCAGGCGCAAACGGTTGCAGGAGTTTGCTCATGTGGGCCTTGGGTGTGCCATGGCTACAACCACCACGTCCGTGATTATTATCGAGGCGTTCCTGGTAGGGATTATTGGGTCTGGTACGTGGGATTGGCGCGGTATTGGACGCATCAGTGGGGATCCAGTTTGCCCTGAAATATTTCAATATGTCGATTCCCGAGGTGGGTTAGCCCACTCACCACGTCGGTGGTAGCTGCCGGTCCTAGGGGGTGCCTCGTGACCCCGATTAGTGCCTGGTCGCCGGCCTGGCGCGCGGGTGCGGTGCACCCGGTGGAGGCGAGTGGTCGACAGGAGACGGCGGCGGAGTCACCGCTGAAGCTGCGGACGTTTCTGGGGCTGGTGCTGCTGGCTGCGGTGGTGCGGCGGCCGCGGCCGCGGTGCGGGCGTCGATTGCGGATTATGACACGAGACGCGGGTGCTGGCGGTGGGGGCCGGTGCGGTGTTGGTGACCATTGGGTAAGTTTATGGTGGCGCTGGCGTTGTCGATCCCGGTGGTAGACCATTGGTCGGCTATTGGGGCCGCTGTTTCGCGGTGGTAAGCAGCGGCGACGAATTGGCGGCGGAACTAGTGGCGCAATGGCGCAGGACGACGGCGTTTGCGTTGACGTGTTGGGGTGGCGTTGCGACCACGATTGGGATGCTGGCCGCGTCGATGCAGCAGTCGGTGAAGGATTTGCAGTTCGGGGGTGCGGGTGACTATGTGCCGTCCAGTCCGAAGGGATGGGCGGTTCCCGATCCCGGACGAGATGCGGTATGGTAAAGGTGCGGAGACCGCCGTGGGGAGACCACCAATACGGTTTTCCGGGTTCCGGTGTCGGTGGGGGTGACGCTGGATTCGTTTATGGTGGCCAAATGGTATATGAAGACGTTGGTGGTGATAATGATTGACGAAAACCTGAGTTAGAAGGTGTGAGCGGTCTGATGAATTTGGCGGATCCGAACGTGTTTGGTGGCTTCTTGATGATTGCACATAAGCAGGCTAAAAGTGGGGACATGGTGCCGGTGGAAGAATTTAGCGGGGGATGATGTGGTTGAGGCGAAGTCATCGGCACATATGAGGAGGAACCAGGTGATTGGGGATGTGGTGTTGGTTTTATGTCGACGGTGGCGAATACTCCGTATGCGCGGGAGCAGGTGTTGACGTGGGCTGATGGTGGTGGGCAATGGCGAGGTGTCGAAGGAGCAGTTGTGGCGAATTTGCAGGCGGCGGTAGGCTGATTACCTGCGGTGCAGTAGCAGGATCATATGGAATATGCTGCGAGCGGGCTGCGATGATTAATCAGATGCTATATATCTGTATGCGCTGTTGGCGTTGTCGGTGTTGGTGGCTACGCTTGGGCATCGAATACGTTGGCGTTGACGTGATTGAGCGTCGGGCAGGAGATTGGGATGTTGCGGGCGTGGGGATGCAGCGTCGGTAGATTCGGTTGTTGATTATTGATCGAGTCGGTGCAGGATTATGTTGTTTGGTGCCGCACAGTTTGGCATTGGGGTGGGGGCTGGTTTAATAAGGTTTTTGAAGGTGCTGGCGGAGGGCCTGAGCGCATTGGTGATTCCGTGGCCGCAGCTGGGTGGATGTTTGGCGCCTGCGGTGGTGTGGTGGATCGCGGGCGTTGTGGCTGGCCAGCCGGGCGGCGGGCGACCTCTACTGTTGGATGCGTGACGCCCACTAGCATGCTTGTCGACGGTGGCCTCACGGTTAGCCATTATGGTTCCGATGGTGAGGCTGAGTTGAGGGGAGCGGCCAGCCCAATTGATGATGGTGGCGGTGAGGTAGCCGGCGAAGAGCCGGTAGTTGCGGGTTTTCAGTGCAGGTGGCCCAGCCTGTTGGCGAGGGTGGGACCAGGCGGAGAGGGGCACTGGCAAAGCCGACGCCACCGGTCATGTAGGCGTGGGGGCTGGAATGCGCCTGAATAGTGGGTGTGCGATTACCCTGAGGTGGGTGAGGCAGGGTACATGTTTGCGATAAGCGTACCAAGGTAGGCGGCAGGGCTTGGCCTAACAGATACCGGGTGATGCCGAGGATGCCTCCGGCGAAGACGAGGATGATGGTCATGCTGCGCTGCCGGTGTCGGAGAGTTGTTGCTGATGGCCCAGGCACCTGCAGCAGCTGGTGATGGTGAGCATACTGTAGCTGAGTGCAGCAGTAGCAGGCTGGCAGGGCTGCGGTGGTAAGCGCAAAGGTGGAGAGTTGGTGAAGCCGTTTATGCGCTGAAGGAAGAACTTTTATGACATCGTCAGAAAGCCCAGGTGGCGATGAGGAAACAGCCGATCGCGTTGATGATAATGAGCGCCGTGGGGGCGTCGAAGCAGGGGCGTGAGCTGCATGCGTAGGGCGGCGCCGCACCTTTGCACCGAGGCCGACGGCGAGTGTTTGTTTTATAGTTGCAGCTTAATATGTGTGACTTTGTGCTGAACTAGTGCGCGGGGCGGAAAAAGGTAGAAGATGGAAAGTAGCGAAATTTTTCGTTTCTGTGAGGAGTTTTTGTATGGCTCATGAGCGTGCCGGCCAAGCTGTACTGCCGGAAGACCTTATTGATATTGCGGGCGGTGACGGCGTACTACACCCGGGGTTCTGAATCCCGATAATCCTGACCAGCAGGTAGTTGGTACGTCGGGGCACTGGGGTCGTCGTTGGATAATGCGTTTAACGAGAACCATATTTTGGCAACCACGCAGGCCATTGTGGATCCCAATGCGCAGGGTATTGGTGGCCTGATTTTTATTGGCGGGATATACGATGTGTTGAGCGAGCTGGCGCAGATTTCGCCATGGAGGTGCGCTGTTGGTTAATACGGAGGTGCTTGTCGACGACTGCCGCTATACCCGGACGCCGGCGGTGTCTCTCATGCGATTTTGGCCTATAATTCGTTTCGTCGGGTGGGGTGACCGCACCGATCTGAAGCGTGCTGGATGGTATTTAGGATTACGCCGTCGCATAATCCGCCGCGGGATGGTGGGTTTAAATATAATCCGCCCAATGGCGGCCCGGCTGACACGTGATGCCACGGACTGATTGCGGAGCGCGCCAATAACCTGCTGCGCGGCGGCCTGAAGGACGTCAAGCGGGTGAGAGCGTGTCTGGGGTGCTGGATCCCAAGGCCACGAAATATACCATATGGACACCTGCGTGCGGATTTGCTGAATGTGTAGGAATTCGATGCGATCCGGGAGTCCGGTTTTCGAGCATTGGTGCGGACCTCATGGGTGGCGCATCGGTGATTATTAAAGGATTGCCGAGGCCTGCTGCCGAAATCTGACGGTGGCAATCCGCCGGTGGATGCTACGGCGGTTTATGACGTTGGACACGACGGCAAGATTCGGATGGACTGCCCCAGCCCGAATTTATGGCATCGCTGGTGCGGAACTGCGACAAGGGCGATATTGCTGGGCCGGTAATGATGCTGGATTCTGGACCGCATGGTATTGTGACCCCGGATTATGGGTTGATGCACTGAACCATTACCTGTCGGTGCCATTGATTACCTGTTTGCGCACCGGCTGGCTGAATATCGGATGCGGTGGGCAAGAATTTCGGTGAGCTTCGTCGATGATTGACCGCCAGGCCGCAAGGCAAGAAGCTGGTTGAGGTGCCGTGGCTTTAAGTGGTTCGTGCCGGGGCCAATGATTTGGCTCCACCGGGTTCGAAGTGGTGAGGAAAATCCGCCGGCCTCCTTCCTGCGCCATAATGGGACGGTGGTGTGGTCACGGACAAGGACGGCATCATCCTGGACCTGTTGGCCTTCGGAGATCACCGCGACCGGCAAGACCCCATCGCAGCGTTATGCGGAGTTGGCCAGCGAGTATGGTGCACCGGCCTATGCGCGTACGGATGATGCGACCCGGAGCAGAAGGCTATTTTGAAGGCCCTCAATGCCGGATCAGTGACCGTTACTGAGTTGGGCCGGTGAGCTGATCATCGATGCTGACGAAGGCACCGGGTAACGGGGCAGCGTTGGTGCCTGAAGTTATTGTGACGAGTCCGGCTCACTCAGTGGCCCGCCCGTCCGGCACGGAAGAGCAAGATTTATGCCGAGTCGTTCCGTGGCGCGGAGCAATTTGTCGAGGTGCGCAGAAGGCTGCACAGGCACCTCGTGTCGAGCGTTTTGGGGCGCCTAAAATATTCGGCCGACCAGCGATGACTGCCTCTAGCGCACAAAGCCTGTCGCAAGGGCGCTGCAAGCCGCGCTTAGGTGACAAAGGAGCCCGCCACCATAGTTTGTTGATGTGTCAACGTTATGGTGGTGGGGAAACAGGGGAATTAAGCTGCGGTTTTGCTTTACATGTTCGCCAAAGCTACCAATGAATAGATAAGCTTGCGCTTATGACGAACGCAAGAATCATTAATCGTTGCCGATGACAACGATATCGACGACACTCTGGTCGAAGCAGACGCTGTGGAAGCAAAACTGCAATCCAGCCGCACCACCCTGCGCGGACATTACTGCCTTCTCTCCCGCTTCGGGCTGGCCGCCACCCGATTTGGGCGGGATTCCGCTAAGGTAGGCAGTGTTTTAGAAACCGGCCAATCCATCCAGGCGTATAAAATTCTTCACCCTGGAATGGTCCAAAATCTGGCCCAAAATCACGCGGCCCCCAGAGCTCATGGGTGGGTTTATCCTGCCATCGGGGTGTTTTTCCGGCAGGCCGGCTGGCTGCCTAATTCATTGTGTTGGTGCTGTTCGATGATCGGTATCGGCTGCTACGGCGCGCGGCCCGGTGATCGACTGCGGCCGTTTTCGGCCAACAAGACCTGACTGACGGTGGCATGACTACCCAAACAATCCTGCGTGACGTGGTGCTTGTCGCCATGTCCCGTGGACCGCGTACGACGTATCGACGATCTGCCATCTACCCATAATTATCTCGCTATCAATGTGGTTTATCATCGGTGGCGCCCACGGATGTTTCTCTGTTGAGCTCACAGAATTATGCCAGCATGCCCTAGCAAGTGGAAGCATAACTGGTACAATTCTTAGTTTGAATTGACATCATCCCTCAACCCCAACAAAAGGTGGAAAAATACATGAGTTCCAAGACCACGAACGAGCCAAATCCAAAGTCCCAAATGAGAATGGTTCCGGGTTCATTCAATACGTCGCTGTCGTGCTCGTAGCTAAGGTTATGGTCATCGCCTACGGATTATTTCCTGGCAATAAGTCGCAAGAAGAAAAATTTGCTCGAAACATATAACGAAACTACCGCCTTTAATAACAAGGTTGACGGTCTGGCAGTGCAGTTGGTTTCCGACAAAGCCGATGTTAAAAACCGTGGACATTTACGAAGACTTCTCCTGCCATCACGTGCCGAACTGGCCAAAGAAACCGACGGCGGACATGAAGAAGCCTGGCAGAAGATGGCAAGGTGAAGGTGAACATCTGCACTATGAACTTCCTGGACAAAGGTGAGATCAAAACGCAATAAGTGCTTCTGGCACTGCCGCTCATTGCCAAGGATGATTCCGCGCAGGTGTACTGAACTTCCACCATGCTCGCGCGACTGAACAGTAAAACATCTGTGTGCGAAAGAACTCAAGGATTTCGCTGATACGGCTAAGATCCTGGCGCCAGACGAGATCAGAAGAAGATCGCCGATTGCACCTACTCCGACGAGTTTAAGAAGATTGCCGACGACAACGCCAAGAAACCAGAAAAAGATGGTGACGGGCTAAGCATCCTCCCTGCGCGTCTTTATCGGGACGGCAAGGAGATCAAGGAAAACGCCATACGGCCCAGCCAAATCAAGTAAACTGCTGTTGCTAGTGGATTTGTCGGCAACCAGTTCTAGTGGTAAACCTGTAATCCGTTGCCGAAAGCACGGGCTATGGCGTGCAGCTGCTGCTGGCAGCGCATCACACTGGCAGTGTAAAGTCATGGGTTCGAATCCCGGTTAGCTCCACGTTTAATCCCCCAGGTTCGTGTTGGACCTGGGGTTTCGTTATTTTACCTGGTCCTCACGAAAATTTAGATGGGATTAGGGGCGGTTGGGTAGGGTTGAAAATGCTCCATTTGGCAAGGAATTGCAATATTTTATGCCAGATCTGGTGACGTCAATATGGAAGTTTGCAGTTTATTCAGCTACTAGGGAACCCACTCGATGTCAACAGGATCGCTGATCAAAGACTACGTGACTTTCTACCTTGGTTTTGACGCTTTTCAGAGAGTAGTCATGCATGCTAACGCTCGGGAAGTTAACCTTTATTTCCTAACAGCTGAATAAACTTCAAAGCCTCAAGAATAACAATTCTTCTGATCGTTCCTAGAGGAGTCATCACATATTCAATATATATGATGCGAAATACCAAAGGGACCAAGGCCTGGATCAAATGGCCCCGTATATTCTACCATTTCCACCGAGACAGAAGGTCTATTCCTGTCCTTTACTTTGGAAAACTACTATGCCGAATCTCGAGGCGATACGAGAGCATCATCATGGGCGTATCGTATGGGCTGTCAATGCTGCTGACACTGGCCCTTTGAGGCTCTGGACCCTTATTCGTTTTCCGGGCTTGTGGAATTCGACGGAAAAGATGTTGATATTGATCCTGGTGGTGCGTCTCTATTCCAGATTTTTCGGTTTGATGGTTTAGCCATCATGGCTGATACGGTTGATTTCCCGGAAAAGCGAAGGAGGTTTTGAGTCTCAGATCCCGCTGATTTCCCTGGAATCTTTTGATGATTATTTACATGGTTCAGGAACAGGATGATGATCCAGATCCCATTGAGGCTAATGGTGCTAGCAGCTGGCGCGTTATTGGTGTATTCGCTGGATATTTCCAACACGGTGCAAGGTGAAACTCCGGGAGAGTTGTTTCTTTCAGAGAGCGTGTGTGCATTGGCGGATGCATGGGGAAGCGTTGATGTACCAGTTCTTTGACCTAATGATGCTGACCGATAACCACCGGTAATGAACACATCTTAGCGGTCTCATTTTAGCCCTGTCAAGCGTCAGGTTTTGTGGACACATTGTAGGCAGCTTATTCAGTTGCTGCTGGGGAAATAGCGCTTCGGGTGGCGGTAACATCCATCACAAGCACTAAGATGCTGCCAGCGGCTCTGGAGATGGTTGTCTTGGGAGGTTGCAAAAATGCGGGTTAGGGGTTTGTTGCTGCTACATTTGGTGGCGTAGCTGGGGGTTTGCAGCAGCTGAATAAGCCTCAAAATATAATTTTTAGGAGGAACTATGAAGTGTTCGGAACATAGGTTTCAAGGAATTGTAGTGGAAGAAACAAGCAAATGAGAGTAAAATGGCTATCATGTCATCCAGCAGATAGCACTGATATGAAGCCATATTTATTCCTTTACTCTGGATGACTATGCTGAATCTGAGGCTATACACAAACATTATGGGGCGTATTCAGTGGGTTGTGAATGTTGCTGAAACGAGCCCTTTTGTTTCCATACTCCCGCCTTCATTTTATGGTTTGGTCAGAATTTGATGGAAAAAGACGCCAACATTAATCCTGCCAGCGTTTTATTCCCACCTGCATTTCTTTGATGGTATGGCGTTCTGGCTGACATCGCCTGATTTTCTCAAAAAGCGAAAGAAGTGTTTTCGCAGGTGAATTCCCAGAAACTTTCTGATGAATATTTACTAGCCGCCCAAGAAGAAAGCAATAATCCCATATGAACCTGAGTTACTAGCAGCTGGTGCGTCATTAATTTATTCCTTTTAAATTTGTCTGACACCATAACGGGTGATGCTCAGGGGAAATATTTCTTTCTGAGAGCGCATATATTAGTGATGCACGAGGTGAAAAGTTAATGTACCAATTCTTCGATCCTAACGATGTTGATTACTAAGCACCTGTGATGAACATGCTTCCAGCATGCAGCAGTGAGGGACTCTGATCCTTTTGCTTCCTGCTATTCCGGTATACCTACGGATGTTGGGCACCTTTGGGCGTCGCGTAAAGCGAGCGAAACGTTATTCCAGCTCAACCGCCGGTAACACGGATCTCTGTGTCCAACGCTCCTGAATCGAATGCAGCATCATTCATGTCTGATCACGCCTCGTTACGCAGGCGCTTGAGCACCCTCACGCTGGTGGCCACCGATCGCCAGCCGGAGCGTTCGCACCTCGGGCCCTGCAACGCCGCGAGCCAGCAACTCATCAGGTGAGATCGGGATTATTCTGCAAAACCGGCAGGGTCTCAATGCCCGTATCATGCTGGAATCCCAGCTCATAGCGAACATACGCCAAACGCCTCTGGGCCGACATCACGTTTGGGCGGCAAGATCCTCCCAAAGGCATCATAGGACTCTATTCATGGTACCCACCGCGTTGAGGGTTTCCTGGTGCTCAGTGTCGTCGGCGGGAAATCTTCGCCCACCGGATAATGCCAGCGGGGACAGGCCCTGCACCAGCATCGATACCCATGACCACGGCGGGCTACCATGAAAATAATGAAGTCCCGATTCGGCACCGACGTGCTCACCGACAGTGCCACCGCCAGGACACGCCAACGCCGCGAGGCCAGCCAGCGGTGCTCACCACCCGGTCGTGGTAAAATCGCTCCGCACCTCGGGGTCCTGCAGCGCAGACCGTATCAGCTGACGTAACTCATGCCGTTCTCGCAGCGGACGTTGCCTTTGTCCGTCTCGGCCCGGTACTGTTCCTCGGCGCTGGCCTTCAGGTTCGACAGATGCCGGCCGCTGCATAAACGGAACCGCACCAACAAGCTGACCAGCCATATCGTCCCACCTGATGATTGCATGTGACTGTGAATAGGACGCATTATTGCGTGCAATCCTCGCTAATGTTCTGCCATACCTCCAGCAGCTGCACGCTGACCAGCACGAAAATCGCATCCATCTCACGAGGTATGACACGAGGCCCAAATGGGCAACCCATAGAAACTGATTCTGCGGTTTAATGGTGTCCACACCGTAATACGTCAGGTAGAACGCGGAAACCACCACCGCCACCAGCCGGATCCCTTCATACCCTCGAAATCTCGATGGATTCCGAGAGCGGGAAAAGCAACAAACGAATCGTCATCATGTAGATCACGAGTTCATGGGATTAGCGATGCGGGCACGTAGCCGGTTTGCCAGCCCAGCCCACGCTAGTCCCGCACCGCAATGCCGCAGAGGAACGAGAACAGGCATAGCCGCCCGCGTGCGACACCGACAGATCCGCGCCGCCCGCAACCTGGATGGCCAGGGCAAACACCACCAGCGTGGTCCGTCGTTAATGAGCGATTCCGCCTTGAGCACCGTGATGGAATGCTTTGGGCAGTTTGCCGTTGAGCGCGGCCACGGCCGTGGTCCCTGTCGCCAGGGCCGCACCAATGATGAGTGCGTACCAGTCGATATGGAAGAAGCGGGTGAGAACTCCAGCTATGGCGATGCCGTCACAATGACCAGCACAGTACCGGGAGGTAACATCGCGCGGAGGCTTTTCCGCACCTCCCGCAGCGAGGTGTTGCGCGCTTCCCAAAACAGCATCGATCGGCAGGAATATTCCAAAATCACATGACGCAGCAGCCCGACCTCCCGCAGCTCATGCATGGCGGGCAGCAGCGCCAACGCCAGCCCTGAGGAAAATAAGCAGGATCGCCGGGGTGACACGGATCCGGTGGGCAAGCGTGTTACTGAGGAAAATCGCCGCTGCTAAGGCAATGATGATTTCAAGCACGATATGTCCTTGTCCTAATAGATAGTTTCATAGAAATACGATATACACGTCTACCGCTGACGACGCTAAAGGTGAGGCACGCCACTAACCCAAGCTGTGCGATGTACATAGCTACTTATGTACAATAGTGGGCGTGCCGGCAACCACACTAACCCCGCGCGCGACCCGGAAGGGCGCAACGCGCCATCGTCCAGGCCGCGGCGGAACCATCATGGAACTGGGCATGATCCAATATCACCCACCGCAAAATCGCCGAACGCGCTGGGGTGCCGCCTGGGTCCACGACATAGCATCCCTCGCAACCTCGACGATCTCCGGCATGCCGCAATCGCTTTCCTCTCCGAAGACGACGCGCGCAACATTGAACTATTGCGTGCCGAACTGCGACCGCAACCAATATTCCGCGTGCCTTTGGCACAACCGATTGGCACAGTATCTCAGCGACCCATTCCAGGTTCAGTTGGGAAACCCTGTTCTATCTTGCCCATGCCGAACATCCCAGCTGCGACAGCTTAATGAACAATGGTACGACCAGCTCGTGGATGTTCTCACGGACTATAGTGGGCAGGCGCCGCCCAGTCCATCATTGCGTACGGCAATGGGTTGCTCGCAGGTGTCCGAAGACGGTGTCCCATCGATGAAACTGAATTAGCCCACGGGTTTGAACTGCTCATGACGCTGACGGATCATCAGGAAAACCGGCGTATGCCCTGCAACTGAAAACTGCTAGCGTCAGTGACTCAGCTGACAACGCTCGGGCCGCCCTGGCGCTGCTCTCCGCGGGGCTGGTGATGATCACCATCGACGCACCATCCTGTTCATCGCCCTGCCGCTAACTCACCGCGGAACTGCGCTCCACCACCACGGAACAACCATGGATCGTCGACATATCCCCTGATCCGGCGGGCCTGTCATTCCCCTGAGCGCGGTTTCCGACCGGATTGCGTCGTCAAAAGCACTTCATCGGCTTCGCGCTGTTTGGTCTGCGTGTCACTGCTCGTGCTGTTTGCCACCAGCTCCACCATGGTAATTGTATTGCGCGCAATGCTTGGCGTGGCGGGTGCACCTCATCTGCGCACCAGCACCATCCGCGGTCCGCAGCATCTTCACCGACCCCATGGAACGCACCCGGGCGCTCGCAGTAGGGTCCATGTTTGCCGAAGTCGGAGCCATTATCGGCCCGCTCGTCGGCGGCACGTCGAATTCTTCCGCTGGCATGCGGCCTTCCTCATCAACGTGCCCGTGGCTGTCGCGGTAGTCATTCTGGCCTGATCCTCCTGCGGAAGCCCGAGACCCCAACCCGCCCTGCTGATTTTCTCGCCATCGCCTACTCCATCGCCGGCATGGTCGCCATCGTGGGGCATTAAAACTGCCGCAAGACAAACTGGGTCGACCTCACCGCCTCGGGTGTGCTTCGCCTACGCGCTCATCGCCCCATTCGTGGTTCGGTGTCTGCGCAGCAGCGGAACCGCTCCTCGACGTTCGCCCTTCACCAGCAAACCCTTTACCGCCGGAATCATTGTTGCCCTCACCACCAGCCTGGCCATGGGCGGCATCATGCCTGCTCGCCCAATGGCTGCAAATCATGCGGGCTACCCGCCGCTTCTGGCGTGCCGCACTCGTGCCCAGCGATCCTGGGATCCCTCGTCTCCTCGCCGATTGGGCGAAAGCCGCCAGTACATTGGTGCCCGCAGCGTTGTGGTGTTGGTGCTCGTCATCGCCGGCGGTGGCATGCTGCTGCTCGGCGTCATGGAAACCTCACATCCTATTGGCAACTGGTTACGCCCATGCTCATGGTGGGTGTTGGGCTGGGCTCCCTGGTGATCGCCTCCGCCATTATCATGGGCAGCACCCTCGCGGTGAGAGGCCGGAAATGCCGCGGCGCTGGAGGAATGACTCATGAGCTGGGTGATGTGCGCAAGCGTGCGATCATTGTCAGCGTCCGGCGGCAAGCTACCGAGCCAACCTGCCGGTGGGCGGTTTAGGCCAGCCGCTCTGCCGACGCTGCCCGGGAATCCCTGGTAGGCGCCTCTCGGTGGCCCGGGACCTCTCCTCCCTGACCTGGCAGCCCAGGCAGTCACCGCCTCAACACCGGATCGTACAAGCATCACTGGCTGGCGGGTCTATCATCCTGCTGGCCGCGGTGGTCGTCTTCATGATGGTTCCCAAAGACTTCGACATCGCGGCGACGGAGCGACTAACGGCTGCTGGCGGGATTCCGGTGGGGAGTGGGGCCTGTAGGTGGAGGCCATCCCGCAACCATCGTCACAGCCACCCGGTTGCTTCCAACCACCGCTCGGTAATGCTTCTGACCTTTGCCGATCCTGAATCTGGGCAGTGGCAAGCACCATGGCCAGCGGGGCCTTCGGGAACGGTCGTTTCCTTACTCAACCGGTCATTGATGCTGCACCTGCACCAAACCCGCATACGGAATTAATCGCCTTATCCTCAAACCGGGGTGTGGGCATTAGCCGGTGCTGCGGCCTCCCGAACCCGCCACGTGTTCGGCAGCCCCGGATCCAGGGACAACGCTGTGCCCATGCCCACCATATCCACCGTCGATCCAACACCTGGCTCCGCGGTGGCGCGCCGGGTGATCCCACCGTCACCATGATCGGCATGGGAGCAACCTTGGCGATCTGCTCCGCGAACCGGCGTGAGTACGCCTCGATCCAGGGGTTCGCTGATCCTTGGCGACCCCTGCATATCCTGCATGGCGGGACTTTCGTAGGATGCCACCCGACACCTCACAAGATCTACGCCCAGGTCGCCCAGCATGCGACCACCGCCGTGGCGTCGTCAACATCAAAAACCGCCGCGCTGAAAATCCGCCGAATTCAGCTTTACCGCCACCGTGGCATTGTCCGGCACGGCAGCCCGGATTCGAATGATCCCCGAAGCAGGCGGCTGCGGTTCTTCAGTCGTCGCCGCCCCACCGGTCGGTTCGCCGATTCACCAGCGGGGACAGGGAACTGCGACAACAAATAGCCGTGTGCCGCACGCACTGCACCCCATCGAAAACCGCTCTCGATCGCCCGGGTTGCGGTGGTCACAAAACATGCCGATGACTTCTTCAATCTGCTCTTCCGTCGCGCGGCAATCGTAGCAAAAATTTTTCGAATGGGCACCCATGTTCACTGACCGCCGACGGCGCGAGCTTGATATCTTTCGGTAGGCTGGCCGGGCACCTGGCGCCCCGGGTGGTTAATCTGCATCCACACCTTGTGTCGGTCGTGCCATCTGCGTGGGCGCCGTGGCCCATCCTGAACGGCTCCAGGGGCTGTCCTCGTTGAGGATGCCGTCACCACATTGGTGACCTGCCGTAATCAACCATGACGTTCCCGGTAATGATGAGCTCACCGCCGCGCGCGCCCACGCGGGTACAGGCTGAAAACACTGGCTGGGCAGCATGTTTTCGCGCTCAGTTGAAATTCCTCCATGGCGGCCTTGGCCAGCTGGTTCGGCAGCAGGCCACCGTGCTGAGGGCAGCAGGTTTCGAAGATCGAGGTCATAAACGGTGTCCTTACTATAGGGTTGTCGGGTTCGGAAATGGCTGACGGGTCGCTGGCGGAGGCGTGCTGTCAGCGATATCGCCAACCAGGCGGTGGGCGAGGGTTCGCTGGAGCCGGATTTCTGCCCAGTGTACAGGCGGCGATCCGCATGATGAATGGTCGAAACGATACGCGCCTTGTGGTAATACACGCTGATTTCCGCCAGCTTGTTTTCCGAAAAACCAGGGGATTTTTCCTACCGAAGGGGTTTAGTTTCTCCTCCATGGTGGATATTCCCGTGACCTGGTATTCGGCGAATGGCGATGGCGCGTGGGATTGTGTGGATTCTTCGCCGCGAGGATCGCTGCCACCATGACCCAGCAACGCCAAGGGTTTGTCGGATCGCAGGCGCCGCAAGCAGACTGCCGGACGTCTCATCGAGAAAGCCGGGTCCACCATGACCCCGTGGCCGCCCGGCAAAACACCAGATCATACCGGGTTTCGTCTACCCGATCCAGCGGAATGGGGTGCGTGAGATCCGCCGCGATAGCATCAAGATGGGTGGTGACTCGCCTGCGGTGACTGGCATCCCTGCTAGCAATGCCGAGACTAGACTTTTTCTGCTGTGCGGGGCGCGACGACCGCCCGGGGGTTGCAAATATCAATGCCCCAGCCGGCTTCGCTGAAAATTCGGTGCGGTGTTGCAGCTCCATCGCCCAATAGCCGGTTGGGTGGCGAGTGCCGGTCGGTCAACTCCCTACATTCGCGCGGCGGATACAACGAAAAAGCAGCAGTCGCACAACAAAAGTGTAATAAGCATCAGTGCTTTACGTTTACGACGGTGGGTGGTAAGGAGTGGCTGTGTGGGTGGCTGCTTGGGGACAACAGGTCGTAGCGCAGCACTAATTTGCTGGGAAATCTGTAGCCTGGAGATAGCTCGTCGACCATGAAGCTTTGTTCAGGCGTTTTTAAATAGGGGTCCTCACTACCCGGTAACTGGTCACCCTGAAAGCACAGGAAAACGAGGCCGATAGTGTACTTATAGTAAGTGTGAACAAAAATAAAATACTCTATCGGCCCCTGCACCGCTGACTCCTAGCACACTCACCCTTGATAATCTCCTCGCCCTAGCGAATATCATCACCACATCGGGATAGATCACCACCACCCACCAAGCCTGGGTGTTCACAAGCGTACGGAAATCACCATATACCTGCAAGAAACATACGACAACAAACATTAGCCAATATTTTGGTACATCCCAACCACTATCTCCAGAGCGATCAACAACGTACTCAATATCCTTGACATAGTTGCTCCCACCACCGCCAAGGCCCAAAGACCTTATGTCCCAACGGTTATACGTACTCGATGGCACGCTTGTGCCGTGTTGGGTGATGGAAGAACGCTAGAAACTTTGTGCGGCGAAACACCACAGGGCAGGGCATAACCTGCAAATACTCACCGACCAGGCGGAGGCCAGATCTTTTATATTTCTAAAGCACTACCAGGATCAACGCCCGACATTACAGCTATAAGAAACACTGGTTTGTTCGACTATGTAGCCCTGGCACTGTACCGCAGATAAAGGATATGTGGGGTTAGGGTGCGACACACCTTTCAAGAAGACCAGATGACCCTTACTGGACTGGCAGAAACGGTTAACAAAGGATCAACCAGATCCGCTTTATGTTAGAAGATCCATAGCCCATCTGAAAGTATGGCGGATACTTACCCTTGAGCCACAACCCACAACCATCCAGGCGATTAGCGTGATACGGAAGATAATACCTGACACGTGAAAACCCTATTTCTAACAACTGAATAGCTTCTGGGTCATGCTAGCATTAACGGTGTGAAGTTAAAGTAGTCTTTTAGTGTTGCTCATATTTCACTATAAATGGATTGTCGACTTCGTTTTTATTGTTTCCAGGCGTGTCTAATAGTGAGGCGGTGTGGCTATATTTCCTCAACAATTGAATGAGTTTGCGGAAACGTATAATTTATGAATAGCTCGAAAATTGAAGAATTAGCAATAACTTTTCTTAAGAAATATTTTTGGATAGTGATTTTATAAGACTTCTTTTGGAAGGAGACAAAAACCACTAGTTGATGGTGGGTATTGGTATTTATCAAGATGAGCTGGCGAAATGAGGATCCTGATCTTGGCCACTATTCCCGTACAGATAAAGGTAAGACTTTGTAAAATATTTTCCTAAAGTCCATCGTTTTGCTAAAGAAAGGTTATCTTGAGGACTCAAAAGGCACTTCAGGTGGGGTTTACTTCTTGTTGTATTTGTAGAAAAAACAACCTAACAAACCGTAAAGCATTTTATGCATCTTTTCCCGTTTCAGATTTAAAAGAAATCTTCTTGGGAATGAGCATGGTCAAAAGCAAAGAGCATCCATTAAAGACTCCCTAGCCAAGTCCTGGAAAATTGTTAAGTATATGTTATCAAGCAAGGGATATTCAGCGAAAAGTGCTTATAATATTCAGTCTCCTTCGGAGGAGTTTTCAACATAGAAAAACTATCTTTTTGCACATGGAACCTCTGGATGATATGCTTCGCCCTATTCAAATTGGTACACATGTTATTAGGGATAATATGAATGCAGTCATTGAAATTAGCACTAAGATGGCACAAAAATACCGAGAAATTTAGGAAACTATTTAATCCTGTGGAATATACTTACCAACCAATCAGTATCCTATCAGATCTGGTGAAATAGTCTTTCGTGATTCGCGGAAAAAGCGTTTGTCGGAAAAGCGATATACGCTTGCTTTTAGTCAGGGCTTAGCCTCACTATTGACCGGAATAATAGTAATGAATGCAAAATTGAATTAAGTATAGGAGGTTTTATATTACGCTTATCGGACCTAGAATTTCTAAAATCGTGGGCCGATTCAGGTGCTATTATATTGATGAGAAAAGAGGTATTTGGCTGAAATTAAATCGAAGAATTTTTGATCTTTAATAAAATTATCAAACGCTTTCTGACTTATATAAATTATTTGAAATAATTGAAGTCGATTCGCGGCTTATTCGCCTTGAGTTTGACTACGGTGTACTCGAAGAACTAAAAAATATGTACAGTTCTTTGTCTATAAAAAACACCTAAATTTAAATCGGAAAAATCATTTTCTATTAGATAAAATAATGATGAGGATAATCCTTACATTTCATGTTTATGTGACGTGGATACTGGTATTTGGAATTGTTTTAGTTTGACATCCATAATGTGGTCATGTATAGTTGTTAATAGTGATAAAACGTCATATAATCATTTTAATCACCTTTATGATATTCTTACAGGAAGAAAGGAGTTGAAGACGCTGAATCTTCATTCAGAAAAAATTCATTACAAGCTATGAGAAATTCTAAATTATACTCTAACACAGAAGAAACAAGTTTTTTTTTAAAGTTATTTTAACCGATACAGTGATAGAACTCATTACTGGTGCGGATTTAAATCCTTTACGTAGCAAGAATTTCTCTCAGATGGCCAGGAACTGAATGAGTGGTTACTTTCATATGAGCCAGAGAGCCAAGTTTTTCTTAATAAATCAGTGGCAGATACTCATCGTGAGGGTTTGTTCACAGAATTGAAAAAGGAGATTCGTGCCTCAAACGATCTCTTGTAAACAAAGACATTCGTTGTGAAATAGCACATATTCTGTATAGTTTGATGATATGCGGGACTTGATGGAACAGTTGCCACAAACAGAGCGTAAGCTCATCGGAATCTTAGCCGATCTATTATCTATTTGAGCATCGGAAATCCTTACGAAATCCTGATCTCAATGAAAAAAAAAATCAGGAATGGCAAACGTTTCTTAATTCTGCCTGGTAAGAGGAAACGATGACGCGTTTTGAAACAAGTCACACAAACTATACAGCATGTTCATCGTACCATAGAAAATAATCAGTTAGCTTAAAGCTTGAAGCTTATTCAGTCGCCAGGCAAGTTTGGGTGGTTGGTAGAACGGTATTCTTCGTGTCACGTTGATTGCCTGGTGCTTGTGGGTCTGGGAGTCTGCAAAGGGTGAGATAGAGTCCGCCGGATCTTCAGTCGGGTTATGGTATAACATACCGGTTGCCACCTATTTCTTGGGCCTACTCAGCGCAGGGTCTTGAAGCGATAAACAGTAGCAATCACGCTTTGCAACATGACGAGGATATAGATTGGCGGGTATTATCAGAGGTATAGTTTTTCTACGTGACAAAGAGGATGACGCCACACACTACACAGTGCTAATGCTCATCCAAATGATAAAGAACTTCATGGCAGGGCGACTGTTTAAGGCCATGACGGCTGTGATTCCCCACAACACCATAGCTGGCAATGAAATGCGATAACAAAATACTATGCCGGAGAATCTTCCATAAGCGGGGTGCCATATCGTGTCTTGGTCACCAAAATCGCTGGGAGCCCACACACAGCATTAGCGACAGCGGCAAATGGGTACCAGGAAAGACGTGACAAAGAATGTCGTGGCATTCGATCGGGATTGCGTTTCTTGAGGTATGTGAGGAAAGCACGGGTCAGTCGTGTGCTCTGAATGATGATTAATGACGAGCATGTGTGATAGCCATGATGAAAAATAATCCCAGCCAGCCATCAAGTCCTCGCGCGAATCCGAAGTATAAATCCGCATGGAAACTGCTACTGAGAGACACTACCACCAGTCCACAGGGAGGACTTTCGAGGCTGTTTATGATGCCCTGTCTGCGTTGATGCCAGTGGGTTATCGTGATTTGTTCGTGAGGTCATGGTTTTGTTGGCTTCCTATGAGGGATCGCTATCGTGATCCAAAATCCGATCGTGGTAAGACCGATAGCTTTGAAACATCAGAGTGAGGTTTACACTGGATCAATCGAGTGAGTGCCGACGCTTTCATAAAATGGATTCCACGCCGCTCCCTGATCGGTCCGCATCCCAGATATCCCACAAAGCTATGGATTGCGGCAATAACGAGAATCCATGAGGAATGTGTAGATTTGTGTGTGTTGGTCGGGGGCTCGGTTGGTGGAGTGACGAGACAGATAGGTCATGACCAAACCTTGCAGATAACAAGGTCAGCAAAAATTATTGGGCTGTGCCATCATGAAAACTAAGAATCCCCATCCGCTTATTCCAGAGATGATTCCAGAAATAGAGTCCCACGACGGCTGTCAGAATGCTAACGCAGGTCCAGCATAAAGAAGAACCTGGTGCCAGTGTTTGTAATTTTATCTAGCAGAAAATATCCCAAAGAGTGGTGCTATGCAGGACCCGCCACCGATGCAGTGGAAGAACTTGCTGATCTCACCGGGATGATGAGATTTATGTTTCTTATTCATGATATTGTCCGTACCTTTATAACATTTATCGCCTGACCATGAGGGTCGCTATGGTGATCCATAGGATGCTTACCCCCAAGAGCTGATAGTGGCATGATGAGAGTTTTGACAGTTGTGCGTAATCAATACTAAATGACTGGCCAATGGTCTCATAGGCCGTGATCTTTTTGAAGTCCGTAGCCCCATATCCAGAAAGTGTGGATAATGGTGACCGAAGAGAAATCTACGAGAGCATGTGGATTTGTGACCTTGGTCATGGCCTGGTTGTTGGTGGGTTGCGAACAAGTAGGTCATGATGGGACTTTTAGCCGATGGCGCCTGCTGGTCCAGTGGAGAAAGAAATCGGTGAGTGGTATTCCTCTGTCTTTGAACATAAAAGTACGCGAGAGAAAAGGCTGCTAGAGGACTCAAAAACAGATTGCCTGGATAGAAGAAGCTAATTATATCGAGTAATTAACTCGAAAAAGGGATCCTGCTTCTCCATGATGCTCCCTTAGCTTCAGGGGTTTACCATGAGGAGTAGCTATGACGGTCTATGGTAATTGTCCTATGTTGATAATAGCAACCCGACCACCCGTCCTTACGCGGATCTCGAACCGCCGCCGACCATCATCTTTTCAAGAAAATATACTCTCCATATGCCTATTCTACAGCAATGAAATAGCTGGTCGGATCAATGCATGTCTGTTGTCAGAAGGGTGATATCTGAAGTATCTGAGGTAGGTACACTGGGTTGATGAACAAGAATAATCCGCCGCTCACCCTTCGACCAGCGCTACGTGATGGCCAGCGGGTCCGCGGCATTGTTCCCAAACCAGACGGTCACCATCAAACTGTGTGGACAGAACTCGATGATGTTTACCGCCGAGGGTAATTTACTGTGATGAGGGCTGGGCGTTACTCGCCGGTTATCCTCACCCCGGATCGTCTCGCCAGAGTGGAAATCGTTACCGAATCGGGCGTATACCTGCTTTCAGCGGGAACGCCGACGATTTCCGGCTCGTTGGGGGGTGTTTGTGGGGTATGGTTGCCGTCATCAGTTCAGATGTCGATTGCTGCCGCATCCAGATTCGGGCGAGTGTAACGAGGAACTGCTGCCCTGGGAGTTCCCCCACGGTTTTGCTTGCCGACGACTCCCGGCGCGGGAAAAGCCATTATGGCGACCTCTATCTGGAAGGAACTTATTCTGCGCTCAGTTGTGAGCGCGCCATCGATGTGGTGCCGAGGCGGCCTGGTGGAGCAGTATGGCGGGACGAGCTTGCCCAAAGGAATTCGACCTCCACTTCGAGGGTTTTCAATGCTGCCAGCGATGATTCCACCGGCAAGAACCCCTTTGAAGCGCATCCCTGCGCTATCGTGCGCATGGACCAAAGTGCGCGCAATGATCGCCCTGATGCGGTTGCTGGAACAGGTGAAATGGGATGTGGCCATCGTGGATGAGGCGCACCGCATGACGCCACTATTCCCTGTGGGCCGGGGAAATCGACGCCACCAAACGGTTCAAGCCTGCAGTTACTGTCGGAAACTGCCCATAACTCTGCTCATGACCGCCACCCACACTCCGGGAAGGAGGAAGACTTCCAATCGTTCCATGTCTGCTGGACGCGAGGGACCCGTTCGAGGGCCAGTACCGGCAGGGTATTCACCGGACGGACACCAAGGGGCCTCATGCCGCCGCATGGTGAAGAAGACCTGCTCACGCTTGAGGCCACGGCCCCTGTTTCCCGAGGCGGCGGGCCTACACCGTTCCCTACGAGTTGAGTCGTGCCGGGCGTGACCTGTACGAGCAGGTGTCCGACTACGTGCGCGACGAAATGGGAAGGCTGACGCCATTCAGGATGGGAAGCGCCGCAACAATGTGGGGTTCGCGTTGATGAGTGCTACGGCTTGGAGGTTGGCGTCGTCGGAGGCGATTTTGCGGTCGCTAGATGCGTCGTATAGCCAAGCAACTTCTGCGAGCGAAGCCAGAGAATACGACGCCCAATGACTGCGATCGCGCCATGTCGGAAAGCAATTGGGCGGAAGGCTGGGAACAGCAGGTCGACGAGGTTGTGGATCCCGGCGGACGCCGCGGCAAGACAGGTGCAGCTCACGCACAGCAGAAATCACTGTGCTGGACGACTCATTGCGACGGCCCGGTGGGTGCGCGTAACCAGGACAGCGAGGATCGGGAAGTGGGTGGAGCTGCGCAAAGATCCCTGGAAAGCTAGAGGTGCTGACCGGCACGAATGGGGAAAAGCCGCGAGATCGTTGTCTTCACCGAACACCGCGATACCCTCACCTGCCTGGAGGATGAAAAGTCCAGCGCAACTGCGCGGCACCACGATGCCGTTGTCTGCCATTCATGCACACCACGGCTTGCTCTTCGCGCCAGGCATCATCCGCGAACAGTCGCGCGACCCTCGCACCCTCGTGCCGCTTTGCTACAACGACGCCGCTGGCGAGGGCTCAACCTGCAACGCCCACCTCGCGTCAACTTCCCGAGCCTGCCCTGGAGACCCCAATCGTATAGAACAAAGATTCGGCCGCATTCTACCGCGGTGGTCAGCACCCGAGGTCTGCCACCTCTGGAACCTGGTCGCCCACAACGCACGAAGGTGACGTGTTTAACCGACTGCTCGATCGAAGTCGTGTCCGAAAGCCTACAGACGGTAATCCAGCTTCAACGTGCTGCAGGTGATACGGGCTCGCTTCGGCTGACCCGCCCCTCAAAGACCTGCTTATCGAGGGCCATTCCGCTGCGGCGACGGGCCAGAAATCAACGGCAAACCGACAAAAGTCATCGATGCGCGCTCTCCAAAAGGGCTTGATGAACTCCGCCAAAGCGCGCCCTCAGCGAAGACATATTCAGCGGCCGCGAACTCGGCCAGTGCGACACACCATGCGGGACGCCGAAGAACACGCAAACTCCAACCCGGATTCATCCGCTCCGCTTCTTTATTCCCGCGAACAGACGTTTGCGCGGACAGATTGACATAACGGAATCCCGGTTGCTGCAAAGGTCACATACGTGCCGCCGCTCGCCCGGAACGATATGCAGCCGCGTACAGGTGCGTCACCTTCGACGTCGATTACAAGCATCGCCGGCACCCACCACGATGCTGCGCATCATCGCGCCGGGCCACCCGCTGCTCGACGCGGTGCTGGTTCACACTACCGAAGACCTGAAACCAACCCTGGCCCAGGGCGCCATTTTTCGTGGACCGAAGCGGTAAACAAGCTTGCCACTCCGGCGCTGCTCTACGGTGATGGAACAGCGCATCACCGCAGAGTAGGGACAGAGGACACGCTCTACCACCATTTCGACTACCTGCGGTCCCCCAAGACAGTGACACCAATGTGAATGTCCCAAATAATGGGGGCATTACCGTGAGCCACGACACCACCGTTCCTCATTGACTACTGACACAGGACGAAGAACGCGTCATCGTCAGAACATCGTGTGCGACCCCATGCTCCGATCCTGGTTGCGCGAAGGATACACGGCAGGACCGTGGCATTGTAATGGCGACCAGAAGGGAACTCTGCAGCCGCGCATGAAAGAACTGGAGCAACAATGCCTGCTGAAACCCAGCGGGTGTGCCAAGTAGAAAAATCGGCTGACCACCGAAATTAACTAGTGGGAACGAATGATCGGCGAGCTGCGGTACCGGGGAGCCGAAACGGGCACGCGAGACCAGCGCCTCGGATCCAAGGACGCGGCGGCCAAGGTCGCCGACCTGGAGCGGCGGCGAACTGCGGAAACGCGAGAGAAGGATCAGGCATCATGGTTGAATGCGGGAACACGCCCAGATTCGCGGCGTGGCCCTGGTCATTCCCAGGCACCTCATTGACTTACACTCCGCGCCCAACGCGAAGAAGCAGGCAGCGACGTTCGCTAAAGAAACCAGGAGGTGGAGCGCCGGGCCGTGGAAGCCGCACTTGCCGCCGAGGCGGGCCCTGGGTCGAGGTGCCGGAGGAAATGCCGCGCAATAATCCCAGCTTCGACATTCCGCTCCCGCAAACCCTGCCGACCCGCTTGCCGCCGGTACCTACCTGGAGGTCAAGGGGCCGCATTGCGAGCTCGAACACGTTTACGATCACCAATTCGGAGATTAATTTCGCCCAAAATCATAAGGACACCCACCCGCCTGCATTGAGTGTCCGTGCCCATATGGGCGCGAGTTTGACGAGTGCGCTGTCATCACGCATGCGTTCGATGACATGGAGGCGTCGCATGAGCACGCATTCCCGCAATGAGAAATGGTCCCACTATTGGGGGCGGGGTGAGTGCCACCAGTATGGTTGCATTGTTCAGCCGCGGTGATCCTCGAGGAGAGACCGACATGACCACCGTGAAGAAGAAACTGATCGAGACGTCACTACCGCTCGCAGCTAGTAATGCGGCATCCGCGCGCGAAATCCATCCGCCGGCCACCCCTCTACGCTGCATTTATATTGACTCGGCGTCCGCTCGCAGCCGTCGAGGCCGTGCTTTTCGCCCAGCTTGTCGACGACCCGGCGTCGCGGCCGGAGGAGGTTTCCCACGGTGGATCCAGGATGCGGGCGGCTCGCCTGCATGCCTATATGGAAAAACTTTCCCACTCATTTGGGAGAACAGCAATGATGAGAAGCTCCTGGAGCAGGCGGAGGAGATACGTAAGAGCAATAACGCGAAATTGCCCGCGGTTTGTGGATCCGTTCGCGGGCGGTGGGTCGATTCCGCTAGAGGCCCAACGGCTGTTGGAGTCGCATGCTAGCGACCTCCAACCCCGCTGGCGGTGCTGATTAATAATAAAGGCGCTCATTGGGGATTCCTCCGAAAGTTTGCCGGCTGGTCACCGGTGTTTCCCGTTGCCGGAGGGCGATCATCATGGCTGCGCGCTTCGGGGGCAGCGCAACGCCGACGTGCAACACTATGGTCAGTGGTTGCGGGATGAGGCAGAGAAACGCATCGGCCACCTATATCCGAAGGTCCACGGCGGTGGGACCGAGCATACTGTCGATCGCGCACCTGGTTTCGCAGGCCCGAACTGTCATCGAGTCCCAATCCGCTAATCCGATTCGACTCCACTGGTTTCGGTCCTGGTGGTTGAGTAAAAGGGAAGCAAAGGAAGCCTGGGTGAGAGGCCACTGTCGTTGATGGGCAAGTGCGGTACGAAGTGCAGCATAATGCGGATGGGCCGAAAGAAGGACGAGGATTCGGACTATTAAGCATGGTAAAGGTGCTTGGACGGTGGGGGATGGGACGCCTTTCGGCTACGATTGGCGTGCGCGAGATCCGAAGAGAGGCGAGATTGGTCTTGCCCACCTCGTGAGTGATCGTTGCCGAGGGAAACCCAGAGTCGGTTATATCTTTCACCCACACCAGAGCACATACAAGCGCCATAAGTTGATGCACGGGATGCTGGGATTAGTGGTGAAATCGCTACGAATCCCCGCTGGTTTCGCCACCCGCGTATGGGATGCGGGGAATTTTCTGACCTTTTACTAACCGCCAGCTCGTGGCCCTCACCACCTTGGGCACGACCACGGTTTCCGAAGCACGCGGTACAAGTTCTCGAAGTACGCGTGTAGCCGCGGTATTCCTGCGGGTGAACGGTTGGAAGAGATGGGGGCGTGGGAGCTGAAGCATACGCTGATGCGGTAGCGACGTATGTTGGCATTTGCGCTCGATAAATTGGCTGATTTGAATAATTCATTAGTGAGATGGGGCCCAAAAGCACAGTGTCCCCGTCACACTGCGGAAGACAATCCATTCCTATGGTTTGGGATTGTGCCAGAAGCTAACCCTCTGTCAAAATCATCTGGTTCTTTCATTTACGCATTGATTCAAAGGAATTTCAAAAGCAATGGAAGCTCCGATGGTGTTTCTAGTAGTACGAATAATAAGGTGTTTCTCCGGGAAATGCGATGGCTCACGAGTATAAAGATTTGATTGGCCTCAACTGCAGTCCTCCTTACTGTGACCAATATCCGGATATGCCATGATCTGTCTGAGTTTCCTAGCTATGTTTGCTTCGGAAATCATTGCGTACCATTCATCCCTCAGTGAGTAGCGTGCTCACTCCCAAAGGCCGATGAGGTTGGTGGCCAGCCCCTACCGGCTTTGCGATAGTGAAGCGAGGTGCGGAAAAATTCTTTCGTTGAAAGGCTGCAACTCTGTGTTTCCGCCGTATTCGGGAAAGGCGAGCTAATCCCCAATGTACTGCCCATGACCGTTTACTATGCTTAGCACAGCAGCCGAGATCGCGGCAAAAGACGGCACCTCATCACTGGCTGGCATGACCCTGTTAGACGGCTCATCCATCGGGTGGGAAATTACCCGCGACTTGGCCCATGCGCAGTGAAGCAAGAATCGATTATTAGCACATGGCACCAACGCCCTCGCGTCCTCCATCCTTCTGGCCCTGCCCGACCGCCCCGCGAAGCCCGGGGCCGTGCGCGCCGGGCCTTCGTCGCGACGCTCAAATCGAGCTTCGAGCGTTGCGCACCCTCATGCAGGGGCGCTATCGCCCCCGTGGATTTGCCCTAAGCGGCATTGTCAGGGATTTTCGTGTTCTCCCGGTACGCCAAAGTGCGGGAAGCCGACAGGTCGGACATGAGCGTCCGGGATGCGTACAACTCATCAACGCCACCCTCGACGAGGTGCTGGGCGAGCAGGAATCCGACCTGGTTCCGACACCCGGTTCGCCGTGCGTTGGTATCGCCAATACGGGTGGAAGGCCGACAGCTCTGGCATCGCCGACCGACTGGCGCAGCTCCCGACACCTCCCTCGCCGAGCTGCAACGTGGCGGCATTTTCAGAGCCAGGGCGGGCAGGGCGCGGCTGTTGTCGCCAACCCAATTGAATGAGGTGTGGGATCCGGTCGCGGACGAGCACGTGAGTGTGTGGGAGGCAACCGTGCGGCTGGCCGCGGTGCTGGCGAAAGACGCGTGGACAAGGTTGCGGAGCTCCTGCCCGCGGTCGGGGGAAGGTGAGCCTGGACGCGGTGAAGGAACTCGGCTTCCTGCTGTTCCACGAGGCGCGAGAAAAACAAAGACACCGACGATGCCATCCTGTTCAACGGCCTGGTGAGTTCTGGGGGTGACCTGCAACGAGCAGGCTCGTCAGATTGTGGCGCATCCGAAAGCCACCAAGAAACCCTCTCATTCAAGAAAGACTAGACACGCAATGAATCATGGCACTCAATAACGAACGCATCACCAGAGCATTCGACCTGCTCCAGGAGGGCTGCATGACCTTGTGGACGAGGTGATGACCAGGTATTTTCACACCAGTGACTGGCCGGAACGGATGTCCGCCCAGGATGCGCAGCGTTACGGCGGGGAGCGCCGCAGGCTGGGAAAAGACAAACCCGCAGGTGCAGCTGCGGGCGATCACCAGTACGGTCGAGTTCAGCAGGGGAACTGTCCGACAGCAAAGCTTTAGCTTCGGAACTGCGGGACACCCGAAACGAGTGGGCGCACGGTCACGCGTTCAACTCTGATGACACGGGCCGCGCCCTGGACACGATCGAACGCCTGCTGCGGGCGGTCAACTCGATGGATTCCGCCAATGACGTGCGTAAACTACGCGAAGGGCTGCAGCGCACGGTGTACGAGGACCGGACCCGGAAGCGGTCAAAGCCCACGAACCCGGCGTCGATAGCGCAAGCGGAGCTGAAACCATGGCGGGAAATCATTCACCCGCAGACGATGTGGCGCGCGGCGAGCTTTACCGCGTCCGAATTCGCCGCCGACCTCCACGACGCGTGAGCAAGGGCAGGCGAGCAGCGAATACGGCGACCCGATCGAGTTTTCAGCCGAACCTACCTGACTGAGGGGGCTGCGGGACCTGCTCACCCCGCGCTTTGCGACCGCCTCAGCGGGGACGCCAACGCCAGTCCGGTGGTGAACCTGCAAAACCAACTTCGGCGGTGGTAAAACCCACTCCATGCTGGCCCTACCACCTGTTCAGTGGTACTAAGAAGGACGATTTTTCCGCAGGAAATACAGGACCCTGATCCAAGATGCACTGGCAACCCGCGGCTGGATGACCTCGGGGTGCGGCGTCACCCTGGTGGGCACATGTTGCAGGCGGGGTCGCCAAGCATCAAGAAGACGGCACCGAGGTGAACACGCTGTGGGGTGAGCTCGCGTGGCAGTTGGGCGGCAGGGATGCCTATAACATTGTTGCCGGTGCGGACTGGGTCGGCACCAACCCTGGCGAAGCATTGCACACTCATTGAGTGCCCACGGTCCGGTTCTCATCACTATCGACGAATGGGTGGCGTAGCGCGCCAACTCGTCACCGACAAGAACTGCCCGCGGGCTCGTTCGATACTCAATTTACACTTTCGCGCAATCATTAACGGAGACCGTGCGGGCATCCCGGGGCGATGCTGGTGGTGTCTATCCCGCTTCCGACGGTGGGAAGACGGGCGTGGTACCGACATCGAGGTCGGCGGCACCAACGGGCAGCTCGCCCTCGAACGACTCCAGAACGTGATCCGGCGCGTCGCCGACCAGTGGCGGCCCTCAAGTAGGGACGAATCGCTTGAGAATCGTGCGCCGGCGGCTTTCAAGGAACCCGACGCGCAAGGTCTTTGCCGACATGTGCGGTTATGGCCCGCCAATTCGTCGACACCATGTACCGCAATGTGCGCCCTCGTTCCCGCGGGATGTGGCCACCACCAACGACTACGAACATCATTCCGGGCCTCTATCCGCTGCATCCCGAACTGCTGGATCGGCTCTATGAGGACTGGTCACCCTGGAGCATTCCAGCGCACCCGCAGCGTGCTCAAACTCGTGTCTTCCATGTCGTGCACGAACTCTGGGTCCAACAACAACGATGCAGCGCCGCTGATCCTGCCTGGCAATGTGCCGCTGTCCGCCACCCGGGTGAATACCGACCTCACTCAATACCTGGAAGACCAGTGGAAACCCATCATCGACTCCGACATTTGACGGCGTTGGCTCCACCGCGCAGCGTATCGACGCGAACGCCCCGCACTGGGAGAACGGTCGATCACGCAACGCATCGCCCGCACCATCTTCATCGGGGCGGCCCGCGCCAAAACCTCTCATAAGGGCCTGGACAAGCAATACCTGTGGCTGGGCACCAATCCCAGTGACCCGCTCGGCAACTTCCGGCACCGCGGTCGAACAGATTTCCCAACGCTCCACCTACTTCTACGAAGAACAAGGCTTGTACTGGTTCGACACCCAACCGTCGGTGGCGAAAGCCGCGCGCGACCATGCGCAGCTGCGGGAAGATCCGGACACCGCATGGAACGAAATCGTCCGCCGGTTGAAGGCCTCGGAGGGCAAAGGTCCGGGGCTTCTTCAGCCCACATCCATCGCGCGCCGACACAGCTGCCGACATTCCCGACATGGACACGGTTCGGCTCGTGATCGTGCACTCCCCGGCGCTCAGCTGCGCAAGAAAGACGGGGCGGAATCCGAGGTGTCAAGTGGATTCGCGCCGCAGTGGAATCTAAAGGTGCGCACAGCGAACCACCGCAACACGCTGGTCTTCCTGGTCGCCGACTCCGACGAGCTGGAACGCCTCGAAAACACCACCCGCAACTACCTGGGGTGGAAAAATGGTGCAAGACAGCGCAGAACAACTCAACCTGTCCAAGCAACAAAAGCAACCAGGCCGACAGCTGGGTGAAACGACTCAACAGACACCATTAACAGCAACATTCGCAGCACCTACATGTGGATGCTCCTACCCCGAACAAATTGATCCCACCCGGCCCTTCAGACTGGTAGCCGACACCTCCGACTCCGATGTACAAACACTCACCGAACGAGTGTTCACCAAGATCAAGCGTGACGGTCAACTGATTACCGAGCTCGCCCACCATGCTAGGCATGACCCTGCACAGCGATTGGGTGCGCTATGGGATCGTGTGGATGACATGACCGTCGGTGACTTTCTGGGGTACTTTCACTCAATACGCCTACCTGCCCCGCCTGGCCTCCCGAACTGTGCTCGACGACGCCCTCCGGTCGGTCATCGACGTCATGCTCGTGCCCGCGGAACAGTTCGCGCTGGCTACGGGGAAGGACAGTGGGGATTTCGGGCAGGGTCTGGGTGCTCGGGCGGTCTGGGTGCCGGGGCTGCTGGAGCGGCCGGGGAGGACGGCCCATCAGACTCATCCCGCCGCCATCCAGCGCCGCCACCGACCAGTCATTACCGACAACACACTCGTGGTCAAGTGGGAAGTGGCCAAAGCACGGGCTGACGCCGAAGCAGCCGAAGCGGAACTGGCGCGAGCGGGCTGCCGCGGAGCAGGAGAGTGGAGCTGAGGAGGCAGGGGAGACCGGGCGGCATCTTGGGTGCCTCACCAGCTCAGGAAATCCTCACGGCGTCTTACCATGGTGAACCATCCACCATTGGGACACGCATCACCAGACGCATCCGTTGGTTCTAGTGGGCTTTCTGGTGGCCCGACGGTCGTGGAGCTACCGGACACCACTACACCGGCTCCGTCGTCATTAACTCTGACCGGTACGTGCGCATGGTCAACAACATCATCGAAGAAGTCGTTGACCGGCTACTGGCAGTGCCAGATACCTCGAAATCACCATGAACATCCACGCCACTAAACCCAAAAGTTCACCGAAACCGAAAAACGCATCATCAGCGAAAACTCCCAAACGCTCAAATTCGGGTACTACGGGTTTGAGAGGGTAATAGGGGAGGAGATTGTGGATTAGTAGGGTTGGGGTGCCAGACAGCTGCTGCGGCCCAAAGTATAATTAGGGTGCCTGTGTGCTGGTGATTGTGTGGTATGTGGGCGCCCTGCGTTTGTTGACAAGTGAGGAAAATTAGTCGCAGGTGAATGGAGAATTTATAGCATGAATATATGAGCATCATGAGGTCTTAGGGGTGGTTTTTCCTTCCAGAAGATAAAGATAATCCAGAAAAATGGGTGCCAGGTGTTTTGAAATCGGGATCCAGCCAAGGGGGCTGAGATCGAATTAATGGGTGGATTATTCCCGGGTTTTATTACAAGTGAGAGACAAAATGGTAAGTCTTCTCCATCAGGAGAGTATCCGATAGTAGTTATACCTGCTGATGATGTTTCAGCCATTCCTGCGATGTTCCTTTTGAAACGACAAAGGTGACAGATATTCGATTTTTGGGATGCTCAGAGGGGCGATTACTCAGCTAACACTTTCTCGGGAAGAAACTAATGAGAGCATTGGCATTCAATGCAAGTATATGTCAGCGATCATATTTGTGCCTGAAGAGAAAAAATCTTCACAAAGGCTACTTTTACATTGATGAATTGTATTATTTAGTTAATAAACGTCAAATTTTACCACAAAATTGTGTCAGATGGGGAGGTAGAGCGACCAGGAGAAACACTGGAAAATGGAACATTTTATTGCCTTTTGTAATACCAGTCATCGGTGGTTTCCAAACAGGAATATTTGAAAGGGAAACACAAAGAGATGCACACTATTCTATAAACGTATCAACAACTCGTCCATTAATTAATGCCATTAACTGAAGGAGATCCTGAAAGCACACTCAAATTTATGTAGACCATCAACGCTATGGTTTAGCGCTCACAATCTCTGTAGTAGCAAGTGTAAGCATTATTCTTCAAAGGCATGAGAGAGAAGCAGAAGATTTAGCAGGCCAAAGCCTCGGATTTTGTTGACAATTTTTGCACCAATACAGGATTTGATGCGACTTGCTACATTTTCCAGCCTTGTGGAGTGTCTAGTATTAATCTAGAACAGAAAAAGAAGGATAGTAACAATGATAATGCTTTGCTTGAGATCTGAGATTTCCTGATGAGATAGGCCCACCTCACGTTGATCATCATTTATGTTAATAAAATCGAGTTTGGTGAGATGCGCCGTATGGTCCCATGAGGTAAAAAGTGATTTTTACTCTCAATGATATTCCTTGAGAATTTTCTGGAAAGAAAGAGGCGTTTAACGAGTAAGGATGGAGCTTTTTGATCCTTTGGGTTATTTTGATTTGGTCTTTGTGGTTATATTCCCAACTATATGGAAGAATACATAAGCCAAAGTTTTCGCGGCAGCAGAAGGTTTTCCATAAGCTGTGTCTTGGTAAGATGGACATTTAAACGAAAAAGATTAGAGGATTTGTATTCTCTCTTCCGCAGAGATTCGGAATCAAATTAAGTTTGACGACAATATTGAGATATGGGCAGAGCTTGCGGCAAATGTTCGTCACCGAGCGGACATGGTGGGCGCTAAGACGGACGAAACAATAATACTATCTCGGATGTAATAAAAGCGTTATGTCGGAACTCTATCAATATCAGATTGCAATGCTGTTGCGGCATCCTGCACATTTAGTAACATATCTTGTTTTGCTGAATGAATTAGGTGTTTCATCAGAGGTAATCTGTAATGCGCTAAATATGCATCCCCAAAATTTCGACCATATGTGTATTACTGTTCTAAAAGTCCGTCCGTTACTGGAATCCATAAAGAATCTACTAAACTATAATCGTTGCCCTGCTGGTGAGGACTATGATGCATCGTAAAGCTAGAGCAGGCGTTTTCTAGCGTAAGTCTATTATAAGAATCACTACATGGATGTTTAGGTGCTTTCTACGACTAAGGCGGATGGGTGGGCTTAGTGTCGGCAAATGATGACATAATAGAACTGGTCCAGAGCCATGCTGATGGTGACGATAAAGAGTTCTACGCCGTAACGGTCAAAATAGCTGCAAAAAGCTGCGTCTAGGGGCATACCCAGTTTGCGCAAGAACTGCGGGATTTGGTGACAGAACTGCGTCCAGCTCATCATCCGAAGCGCAGCTGGCGACGATTAAAACGCGAGGCGAGCTGGGAGTCCTTCGCCATAATCAGCTACCCCGACGTTCGGCTCAACAACATGACACTGTCACCGGACAACCAGCAGCAGCTGTACAACGTGGTAGTAGAGCAACGCCAGCGGACAAACTGATGCTTTTATAACCTACAGCCAGTACAACAGTTACTATTTGCCGGGCCTTCCGGCACTGGGAAAACGCTGGCCGCCAAGGCACTCGCGGGGTGAGCTCAACCTGCCGCTCATCTCGGTTCGCCTTGATAGCCTATAGGGGATGCCGCGACAAAACTACGCAGCATTATTGATATATCCAGGAGACTAGGGGAGTTACCTGTTCAACGAGGTTGATGCGATCACTGCTGATGGTGGTGAGGGCACGGCAGGCAATCAACCTGCTTCTGCAATTCGTTGAAGATGATTATTGAATAATCTCATCAGTGGCTGGCAACAAATCACCCGCAATCGTTTGGGTACGCAACGCTTCGTAGGTTCGATCGATCATCAAGTTTGAACTGCCCAATGGGGATGAGATTCAGTCCGGTGATTGAAAACCGGCTTGCGGTATTTACCCCAATGCAAGCCTCATGGGGAGCCCATCGTGGCGGCGGCAGACGGTTAAGTCACGCGGACCTGGCTGTGGCTGCTACAAGCACCAGTTAAAGCGCAGTCCTCAACGGAAAGATCGGCAAAAGCGCCGGGGACTTCGAGGTGGACAGAATACCTATGCCATGAATTGGAAGAACGGAGGAAGTTTGGGAAGGAAGGTGTAGGTGGGGTGCTTGATGTTTAGATGATGTGAGGATAAGAAGGTGTTTGTGGATTGGCGAATTCGCCAGCAATGATGCGGATAATTTGAGGCGTGTGTTTTCGTGGGAAAATGCACGATATACTGGGTTTAGAAGCTTTTGTAGAGTTTCTTGTGGATAGACAGATTGGAAACGCAAGATGAATGATGATTCTGCTAATGAAGCCCTTGAATTGCTCAAAGCAAGAAGACATGATTTGACGACAGTTTTGTAATGGTGAAGATGGGTGGACTGTTGTTTATGATGAATGGTACGACCAAGATCACTCTAATGGGGGGTAGATATGCTTATTTCTTAACCCAATCAGTGTGAGAAAATTATTAGCCATGATGCATGGATTTGAGAGTGCGATGAAGGGATTACACTGCTGTGGTAAATCATCAAAATGGTGAAGATATATTAACTTATCGTCGAAATAATAAAGCTCCAGAATTTCGAACCTCTCATTATTACACAAGATTTTTCATGAGGTTGAGCCAAATTCTCTATTATTATCTGAAGAATTTCGTCTCTGATGAATCTTTGGCAAGATCCAGAATCTGGAGGGATTTTTATATGATTATGATGATGATTCGAAGAATTGACGGTTCGATTTACTGCTGAGAAGGTGGAGATCCGTACTTCAATTCCGTGTTGTTACAGGCGGCCGAAACAGCTCGTTTTGGTTACTGATTCTGTTGTTTATACGCAATTTCGTGTGCCGGCTGAATCATTGCAAAATCTTTCTTTTATAAAGAAAACAAGATGGTTTAAAACATCGTAGTGTCCGCAGTGTTGTTAATGATAAAACACCTGGTAATGGCAGTTGTTCTCGTGTTCTCATAAAGCGACAGATTACCTCCAGCCACAGGAAGAATGCGGAATTTGGCCATTGAGAACAAACAGTATCTAAATTTATTATTGGTGAGGATAAAGTATGGCCATCCAATAGAATATACCTGTAGATCCTGATAAGCTTGCTAATTGTTCCGGTAAGAATCTGATACGCCGCATTATCTTACACCGGTTCTTTTTAAAAAGATGTTTTGCAGCGCTACTATGATGACTCAAAACTATGTAGTGTTAGTGTATGGGTATCTTGCATATGCGCGGAAGTGGAGAGTTCAAATTGGTCAATAACAACCTAAATGTCGTTTCTGTGTTTCTTGGAGATATTGGGCATATATTCCATCCTGCCATCCGGCAGCATTGATTAAGTTATAATGTTCCTCCGATTTATAGTATGAGCGAATCGGGTATGCGTCGTTCATTTTGCGGGCGCAGTTGTTGAAAGTGATAACCCAGAGCATCAGTTTAAACATAAATATTCTGAGGCTTCAGAAGAGTATGAGGAACAAGCTTGGGGCTGGCGACTACACGGGAGCCTGCCAAACAAGATGCCGAGGACGATAAAAGCGTCTGCGAGTTCACTCAATGAAACAGAAGCAGAATTTAAGCAGCAGTTACTCAACCTTGCTTTAGTCTTGGTTGACCTTCTTAACGAGAAATCTATTGGTCAAAGCAGTGCCCAGAAGCTCAAAGATGAAAAAGGAGAGGCATCTCTAAGTTGGAATACTTCCTCAAACACTATTCATACCCCTCACGTTGAACGGGATATCTCGGTATTACGGACTGTTCAGTCGATGCGTTCTCGAATAGCTGCCCATGCCTCAGGAGCAACGGACAAAAATATCTTGATGAACAACTGAATGGTAAAACCACCAGGAATACTTCGTGTTGCTGCTGGAGAAAGTAGTGACCATGCTGGATAGCCTTATCGCATTTGCGGTTGATAAAGCAGAACAGTCTAAAAACCTAAACCATGCAGAAGTGTGGTGGGTTCTGGTCTTTAGGTGAAGCCCACCCGGATCAGGGGCTTTTAGGTAGGGATTCTCCTACTCACTGATCGTCAGTATCGAGTCGCCAGAGCACCAGAAGTCGATGTTGATCTGTGGACTCCCATTAATGTGGCCAACAAGGTGACTATTGAAGTGGAGCAGTAAATGTTGGTGAGTCAGCGATGCTTCAGACATGCCCATTCATCACAAAAACCTAGCGCTCTTTGAACCATATATTCCGTTTTGGCTACCACCCGCAGCTGTGTCGGCTGCGGGTCAATTTATTCGCGGCGGGGGCATTAATCCTTCTGGTTATATCCACTGTAGTATGGGAGGTAGAAAAGGTGTTCTCGCAAAGAAAGATCAGAACATAAAGGTGTGTAACAGACATGACTGACCATAACCACTATGGCGGTGACCCAGAATCCCTGCTATCCGTCAGCTATCCCAATGCGCAACTCAGCGACTTGGTGCTCACAATAGAAAACCGTCGGCGACTCTGGAACGTCGTCATGGAACAACGACAATGGGACAAAATCACCTTCCACGGCCTACAACCGGTCCGCCGACTCCTGTTCACCAGCCCGCCCGGTACTGGGAAAAACGTCGACAGCCCAAGCCTTGGCGGGTGAGCTCGGAGTTCCGCTCTACACGGTGCGACTCGACCTGCTCACCACCCATCCCAAGGATGAGGGCGAGGCAGGGATTTCCGGCAGGTGCTGGACACATTGATGCAAACCTATGGCGTGTTCGTCTTCGACGGGTGGCCGAGTTTACCGAGGAAAACCGGTGGATTCTGGTCATGCTCCAGCAGTTCCTGATGCAGGACACGTCGAAAAGCGTCATCATTGTGGCGAAGCAACCGCCCCCCGGCTGCTTGACGGCGTGATTTTGAGCAGTGCGACCGCATCGTGAACTTTGGGTTGCCCACAAGCGACGAGGCGCGGGCGATCATCGAGGGCAGCTTGCCATGTTTGACCTGCGGAATATCTCGTGGGCGTCGGTGCTGACCGCGGCGGACGGGCTCCAGCCACGCGGAAATTTCCACCGTGGCCGGTAGCGTCGCCGAGCACGTCATGCTGACCAATGCCCCTGTTTCCTGGGCGCGGCACCTGACCGCAGAGATTGGGGGCGAGCACGGCAATAACCTGTAACCTGCGGAAAAGCTTCCGCAACGGTCAGCGTACCCGTGGCGGGGACGCTGTGACAAAGAAGCCTTGAGCGTGTTAGCGTGCCAAGTGTCGAACAATGTCGAGCATGCTTGAGCAAAGAGGTGCTGCTATTTTGCCTGGTTAACGGGCTATGGACTGGCAGGGAGCCTAGGGCGTACGATAAAACATTGCTGCCTTCACGGATCTCATCTGGTGATAGCACTGGTGCATTCAGGAGGATTGGATGAACTCATCCGCCTTATTATCGGCCTGAACTGTGGTTTTAGCGGGAAACGTGAAATGTGATACACAGGCGATGCAACGAGGCCGAAATATCGGGCGTGATGCCCGCAAAAACAGGGACTCTGCGAAAACACCTGACGAACGAGTAAAAATTGCCTCCGGGGTGGGGAGCGAATCGTCGAGATACACAAAGATCTTTAATTTGAAATCCATTGTCATTACCTGTGCGACTTGGTGGCTGTGGTTAGTACCAGCAATTATAGAACGGTTGATACCTGGGGTGGTGACGAAAAGGATGTTCCAGTATTAGAGAGTTGGTTTTGTTTTCTTGATCGGTAGCCATAGTTTGGAAGCCCTTTTGCGGACGAGGGACCAGAAATGCATTAGGTGATACTTCTTGTCTGTGAAGTATGTGTGGAGGGCGGGTGCCTAATTATGCAGGTGTGTCAGTGTTTTGGGTGCTAGCAGCGAAAGATCGATGGGTGGTCACTAGACCATACGGGCATCTCCGGTCGCCCTTCGTCTTGGTGGGGGTGTAATGGTTTGGCATCATGAGTTGATGGGTTTTAACTTGTTGCTGGTTTATTAGGAATCTCTATGGGGTTTGCCAGTGCTGTCGTCCGCACGCTTTCCGGGCGACTGGTGTGGCCAGTGTGAGGATATTTCACGTTCTGATCTGGTGGTGTTGCGTTTTCCAGCATTCTAAATCAGGTATTCTGGGGTGTAAGGAACCTGCTATCGGTGCCAGGAAACCTAATGTATTTCAAAGCTGATATGATATAATTGTCTTTTTCTGGTTGTTGACAGTGTGGGGAAATATCCTCCTTCTGGCTGCGTGTTGGGTTAGTGTATGTATATGAAAATTGCGTACAATTTATGGGCAATTGATACAATGATATGAATGATGATTGCGCGCAATGTATTGTTGTGTTATGCTTAAATTACACCAGTGTAAAAACAAGATTGTCGAAGTGAAGAATTGTACTTATAAGAAAGTTTTACTAGTAAAATTACTAGTTACAGTGATGATCTTGTAGCCAATGGGCAGTCCAAATGAAATTGGCATACAAGATCATCATCTTTCGCATTCACGCAACGGTGAAAGACTCATCGCTGAGATACTTCACTGTATGGGTCGTAGAACCCTGCAACCCTTACCAGGAAGGACAGCCGACCTGGTAGAGTTTGTTTTATATTAGTGACGAGGATACTATCCTTAGCTGCCGCACTCTGTCACGAGAGCCGACCGATCCGCCCACTTGGGCATGCCTTTAACCGCTACGGCCTCCCACCAAACCCTCGCGTACCGCCGACACTAATGTCAGTCATTTGCTATTTATCCCTCCGAGAAATACGATTTTGGTATGGACAAAACCCTGCTGCAGGACTCATCACCGCCCACCTATTTCATGGAAAACGGAGACCTTGCCGGGCCAAACGGGTCCTCACCACGCTACCGCCCGAATACTATGACGATCCACGCCAGCTGCTCATGCTCGCCAGGGTGGTGTGCCTGGAGGCTGCGAGAACCGGAGGACTTCGCCGAGGCGATAGCCATATTTCGGCAGGTAGCGCGCTCCAGGCCGCGGGATAGCCTCGATACTCGTCAACGTGGCGGCGCTGGCTCAAAGATCGGATACCGGGACGACAAAACATGCGGCCTGCGAGGCGGGTGGCCGACCATCAGTTGGCCTTGGAGCGGCTCGTCAGGCAATCGCCGATCGAGCCCCGGCTGCCGGTATCATATCTGATTGCTGCCCGGTTGATTATTAACCTAACCTATATGAGTCGGGCGGTGCCGGAACTGGAATCCCTGGAGGCGGAGGCCAAAAGCCACCTGGGCCAGGCAGAGACCGTGAGGTGAGACCCAGCATCGGTGGCGACACTGCGGGTGGCATTGATGCTGGTCCTGGACCAGCTGGATGCCGCCCGAGATTTCCTGACGGATACCACCCGCAACCCCGGGCCGTGGCGGCGTTGCGGGACTACCCTGATGAATTGGACCGGCCGCTCACCGATCGGGACCGTGCCGACATGGCGCAAATAGTGGGCGGAGCTGCGGGAATTCCTGGCGTCGTTCCCCACTTCATGGCGCGCATGGGTCTGTCCGAAGATGATGAGTTCGCCGACCTGCGGGCTGCATGCTCATGCAGGCCGCCTGGACCTGCTCGATGACGACTATGGTGCGTTCCCCATGCTGCTTCCCCGGAGGCCGGCAGCTGCTGCACGATTTTCACAGCACAATCATTGTGAGAAAGTATGGCGATGGCGGCATGGCTCAGTCTGCCGCTGCTCTATCTGCCCGCCACACTTCGATTGTGCCCGCCATTGTGGGGGTGGTGGGCATGCTGGTGGTCGCTGGGCTGTGGGATCGCCAGCTTCCGGCGCGATGCCGCCCCATTGGGTTATACGCAACTATTGCGCGGGAACCTGCTCCTGCGGTTGGCGTTACGCCTGTCGCAAGTGGTTCCCGCGCTGTGTTTCGTGCCGGTTGTGCGCACCGCGCTTTACGGTTTCAGGGATCCCAACGTGATGACGCTCGTTGGGCTCCTATCGTTCTTTTGCGCCGATGTTTCCCTGTATTTGCTGCGAATCGCGCTGCGTCCGGGCGTCGTAAAAGCTTATCGACGAGCCCGCCACGCGCCGGCGGCCGCCAGCGAGACCAACCACAATCCAGCACACCAGGACGGTGACGGGTTGATCCCATGGCGGCGCCGTCGAAAAACGCGGAGGGAGCGAATGGCGGTGCCGGCGGCCCAAAGCGGCAGGTATTGGCCGAGCGTGCCCCACGGGCTGGGCAGCCAAGCGGCGCCGGTGGCCCAGGCCGGACAGCGGGTTGGCGACGAACAGCATCGAGACGGCGCGAGGCTCGTGCCGCGAGACAAGCAGAAATTCAGAGCCCAAAACGGTGGGGAAATCGCGGCGATGCCCAGCATAATGACGGCGGTGGTGGGCCAGAAGTTTTGCCTCAAGCGCCAAACCGAAGTACAGGGTTGCCGAAGCGATGAGGCCGCCCATGGGGATTGCCACCACCGATTGCGCCAATGATCTGCTTGCGGCGGGACTTCTTAAAACATGGTGCTGAAGGCGACTGCTGAGGACATGCCGCCCGAAAATCGCATGGGCAGTGCCAGCATGCTGATGGCGGAACCGGACGGATCCTTCGCGGTGAGGGCGCGACGTCGGTGTGAGTGAATGCGGCTGGCCGGTTTGGGACAGGCCCTCGCCGATCTGCTTCAAGATGGTGGAATAGGGGTGCCGGCGGCGCTGGCCGTCACAATGGTGATGCCATCGGGACCTGCGGTGATGGCGCCGATGGCCTCCCGGTTTCGCACGGCCTCGGTGGCTTCCTCGGCGGTGCTGTAGTTAGTGACGGCGAAGGCGTCGGGGGATTTGGCCTCCAGGCCCTGGGTGATTTTTGGTGGTCACCATGTCAGCCGCCGACCGCTGAGCGGCAAATCCTTCGCCTCGGAGGTTCAGCAGTGGCGTGACGAAACGACAACAACATGAGCAGCAGAATGGTGCTCAAACCCAGGATAGAGGCCGGCAGAGCTTGAGATGTTGCCTTTGCTGACCGTGGTGTTTTCGGCGGCGTTGGTGTTGGTGGTTGCCATGGTGGGTTCGGCCATCTTTGTGCTGGTGGGCGCGGTTGTGATGGACATGGAATGGTCTCCTTCAATGTCTTGAAACTATCTTTAGTGGAGCATTTCGTTCCGCTTGTATGGAGCATAACGCTCCGTATAGTAAAAATGCAAGCATAACGAAAACACCGAGCTCATTGCAGAAAACTGGGAAGGATAGCTGCACGCTCATGCGGAAAGATGCGCAGAAAACCGACAAAGAAAATACTCCGGGTCGCCCGATTCCTCATCGCTCAACAAGGGTCAGACGTGTCCCTGCGCACCATTGCGTCAACCGCCGCGTGGGCATCGCCACCCTGTACCGCAACTTTCCCACCAGGGAAGACCTGCTGTTGGGCATTGTGCAGAGAAACCGCAGGAAGAGGCGAGGCTGCCATAGCGGAATGCTTGGAAACCTGGGACGCAGACCCCGAGCAGGCGTGGCGGAACTATGCGTATGCCGTTGCCCGCAGAAGATCGCCACGTTTGCCATGCGCATGGTCGAGACCCCGGCATAGAAGAGATCGTCGAGGCAGATCAAGGCGATACGTGCCCACGTGCTGGGCCAGGCAGAAGCAGTGCTGGATCGGGCGAAGGCCGCCGGGTTCGTTGGCCCCGACGCGGCTGTTCTGCAATTCCAGATTGGGTTAGCTATGGTGACGCGGCCCCTGCCGAGCCGCTTCTCTTTGACCTGCCCGAAGAACGCGAATGGCTTATCGACGCTTACCTCCGCGGTGCGGGCAGAGTGAGGAGGCCTTTAGCTTTTGGTGGGTAAGGCGGTGTGACATTCTCTAAGCTCCACTTCCTCCGATTTTGGGGATTCGGATTGTCAGCAGAATAGGGAGCTTGGAGCATACTCTAGGAGTCTGGCCATTTTGAGCTTGAGTTCAAGATTATTCCGGGGGTGCTTTGAGGTTCCATAATCGAAACTCAAGCTCAGCATCACAGCAAGGGCGGTTTTCTGTTGTGGGTCTCTTAGGGAATGATGGTAGTAGATGCTATGCTCCACTTCCAGGAAAGCCAGGGTTCCTGAGGATGCGTTGGGCGAGTTTTTGGAGCTTAGGCAAAAATGACTACAGAGTTGGGCTTCATTGGTGCTGAGCTTGAGGTTCTGGGGTAGCCGCATATCACAAAAGCCCGGTGGAGAGGCAGTAAAACGCAAAGTCCAGCTCAGCATGTGTGAAACCTGTGCGATCTTGTCATTACTACAGATCCCTAAAAGGCTGCGTCATTCATCTAAGCTCCACTTTCTTCAGAGTTTGGGGACTTAGATCATTCAGGGTGGAAAAGGGGCTTAGGGTCGTGCAGCTTGCGTTCCAATTCTTCCAGGGCGGTTTCGTTCCATCATCCTGAAATTCAAGCTCAGACATGTGCGCGGAGGGCTGGGGAGATAGCCGCAGTTTACTAAGCTTGATTTCCCTCCGGATACCCCATCGGGCCCAGGTGAACATCGGAGGTTTGTGGAAGTCAAGCTTAGAAGAAGTGCGAACTTGGTTAGAGGCGTTGATAGTAGATGTGCTATTTCACTTCCCGTGAAGTCAGGGTTCCTAGGGTGTGTTTGGTGGGTTTTGGCGCTTAGATAAAGCGCTACAGGCTGGAGCTTCATTGGTGCTGAGCTTGAGTTTGGGGTAGCGAGGTTTGAAACGCCTGGAGCGCCACCGGAAATGTGAACTCCAGCTCAGCACTTATGCTGTTTCGTGGGCGTCAAGGAGATAGCAGGGTGGCAGGTGTCCTAAGCTCCACTTCTAGAATAAAGAAAGCTGCACGAGTGCTGAGCTGGAGTTCGTTGGTAGTCGATCCGGCACGTTTCGCGCAGCAACCTCGACCCAAGCTCGGCATCAATTTGCGTGGTCGCTACGCGATCCTCATGGACCTGCGCCTGTGGAGGCGAAGCTCGTGGTTTCGGTCAGATTGACCGTGAGCTCCCCGCTGGGGTTTTCACCGTCACCAGACCTGGTGTTCTGATTATCAAGCTGTTTCACCAGCGCTTTGGCCTCTGCACCCTCCAAGTCGAAGGTTTCGCCGCAATAATAAAGGTAATTTTTCATCCATATCACCTCTTTTTCTCAAACTATAGGCTCCTATTTTGCAGGTGGTGGTGGTCAGGGTGAAAAAAGCAACTAAATCGGATGGCAAAAAGAATGGAGGATACCCACCCAAAACCATGGGGTCCAAGCGGTCATCCCGTTTTCCATTGCGTGCGATAAAAATTTCAGAGTTCTGCCCTGTAGACTGAAGGAGCATGAGTGATATCAGGATTGAGCATGTGGCCGTCTACGTTCACGACCTAGAGGCCATGCGGAGTTTGCAAACCTACTTCGGGGCGAAAGCCAACGCTCGAGTACCATAACCCCACCACCGGGCTGCGCACCTACTTCCTCACACCTTCGGCAGTGGGGCGCGCCTGGAAATCATGAACCGGCCCGGCGTGGACGTGCGCAGCAACCCCAGCAGGTGGGGTGGGCGCATGGCGGCCTCTCCCTGGGGTCGAGGAAGCCGTCGACAAGCTGGCGCAAACCCTGGCGGATGCCGGATTCACCGTGAGCCCGCCGCGGGTGACGGGGACAGCTACTACGAGGCGGTGGTTCAGGACCCAGAGGAGACGCCATCAGAAATCACCGCGTAACCCCTGGTCAAGGGATGGCTAGCTTCGGTTTTCGATCAGTATAGACCGCGGTCATCCGGATGAAGGCGAAGCCGCCGCTGGTTTGAACTCGTGTCGCTGCTGTCGATACCACCATGATCGCGGCACATGCCGTCGCCAAGCATGCTCACGTACAGGAACGTGCCCGGGGTACACGCCGAAGGTGCCCATCTGGCCGGGGATAGGTGGTAAATCAAGGGCTTTCCTTCCCAAATAATGCCGCTGGGGGCAATGAGCCGAACGGTGAGATACTTATCCATGCGCGGTTATCCTTCATAGAGACAAAGCTGAACTCCTCCATGGTGCCGCCGTTGTGGGCGGAAAAATGTCGATCACCTGCGGCGCCACACGGTAATGTCCGTGAGCTGTGGCGACGTCGTGAGGAGTTTGATTTGTCACAGGTTGTTCACCAGGTGAAGAGACGATTCAGTGTTGTGGTCGACAGCTTCGAGGAGGGCGGATGATTTTTGAGCCGGGATAGCTTTTATGCGGTGGAATTTTGCCCGGTGTTGTCGGGCCAATAAAGGGTCCATTTACCAGTGGTTTTGGTATGGCGGAATCGGGCAACAGATCTCTTTCATCCGCGTGATTTCGGTGGTTTCAGTGAGGGATGATATCGAGCACGTACGACTGTGACGTGGATATTCGTGGTTTGCGCTGAGACAGTGACAGCGCCCCGTGTCTGCTGTACTCTTTAGCGCGCACCATTTTTGGATGTATTTCACATCGAGTTCAGGTAGCACCGCGATTTTGATGGTACCGGTCCGCGCTTTACGACGCCGAGGCTGTTAAACCGCCAACTGGACGGCAAGCGGTTGACGTGTTACAGTCTAATCAGACGGTTAAAAAGACCGATAAGATCAAACAGTAAGGAGCGATAATGTTTCCCCCAATGACACCACCCCCTTTCGGCTGGAATGGTCCCGACGATGATCCCCGTGACGGCGGTCGTGGCTCGCGCGGCCCTCGCGGTCGCCGAGGTCGAGTCACGCGGACCCTGGGACGGCTCCCGCCCAGGGCGTGACTTTCCGCGACGGACTGGAGCAAGAAATCCGCGAATACGCCCGCCGAGTGAAAGAAGAAGCCCGCGAATACCAACGTCTCCTAGAGGAAGAAGCCCGCGAATATGAGCGCATGATGAAGGAAGTGGCCCACGAGTACCAGCGGGTCACTGGACGGAGCGGGCCCAGGGTCAGTAGACGAAGAACCCTGAGGAGCGTCGCCGCCGCTTCGAGCAAGAAGCCCAGGAACGTCGGCGTCGCCTCCAAGAGGCCAGAGCGGCAGCCGCCGTCTTCGAGGAAGAAGCCAGGAGCGTCGCGACATGTCCTCCACGAAGCGGCGAGAACCGTCGGCGCCGCATGCGGGATCACTACCATGATCGCCCCGGTCGGCCGGGCCGCAGGACGCCCTGGCCGTACTTCCGGGACGCCAACACGCACGTCGCGAGCGTGCTTGACGCCGCCGTCCGCAGCCTCATCACCGAAGGCCTCGGCGTATCCATCCAGGCCATCGCCACCGCGGCCGGCATCACCAAGAGCAGGCTCGTCCCATTTCAACAACCGCACCGAACTGCTCGTCTCCGTCGCCGAAGACGCCATCGAGACTTCCGCAACCAAGTCAATGACAGCATCGACCTGGCGGAAAACCGGCCCGCGCAAACTGCTGCGCGCCTATCATCCGAACCCTCTTCGACAACCTCGAATACCAGGACTCCACGGTCAGCGCAGCATGTAGAGCGTACTCGCCCCATGCCGAAATCACCGACCTGCTCTATCGACGACGCCAGCCCGCTGGCGCGACGACTTTCATCGCCGACGGCTCATACGCCCGATCGGGTGACCGTTGCCATGCGCGCGGCCAAGAGCTTCGTTCACGGGCCAGCTGGATCCGGGTATCAGCGCCGAAAGCATCGCCGGGCCAGGCGCGATCCTGGCGCTCACCAACGAGACCGGGCTGGTGGACGTCTCCGACGCCGAGAAACTCTTTCGACGACGTCGAGGAAGCGAGTAAAGTGGAAGAGACTAGAAAGCGCCGCCGACGACAAGGACTCCGACAAAGAGTCCGGTGACGACTCAAGGACTCTTCCGTACTAACCTTAAACACGTGACCGACAACACCCACTCTGGCAACGATCGGGAGGGGCCATCCTCTGGTCGTATGTTCGACCACACCGGAAAACCCTGGCCTTCAGCCATCGTCCTGGGCCTGGAGCGCATCCGCGGTCAACCTCGCAAACCCACTGGCCAGCCCGGTGGGTGCTCGACTCCCCTCAGCGCGGCGGAACTCCAGCCTGGTTCCGCCGCGCATGACCAGCCTCATGATTCTCGGCGCCTTCCTACGCTGGTGGCAAAGACCATCACCCTCGGAAGCCTGGCGGAAACCATCGTGTACGACGCCCGCAGCTCCATGATCCACCGCTACCTCACCGGCAGATACTGCCCGCTCACAAAACCAGCCAGCCCGGCGAACTCACCACCGGGTCACCAGCGACTCCGTCCTCCTCAGGGAAGCATCATCAGCCTCCCTCGTGCGGGCTTGTCGACGGCACCATCATGCTCATCGGCAGCCTCATACTCATGGCGGTCCTCGATCCTCATCCTGGTGCTCACGACCGCGGTCACGATAGGCATCGTCGTGGTGAATCTTCGTCCGCATGACCCCCGCCATCGCCCGCGCGAACAACAAGGACAAGACGCCCTCAGCGTCCTCGGCAACCAACTCCGGGCGACACTACGCGCCATCAAAACCGATCAAAGCCGCAGGCGCCCAAGGGACGAGCAGGAAACAAAACTCTTGGAGCCTGGCCACGGAATCCCGGAAACGAGGCCATCATCGCGGTGCGCCGCCGGGCCCCTCACCAGGGGCAACCGCCGCGACCGGCGTGCCGATCAGCCTCGTGATTATCCTGAGCGCCGGCGCCTGGCGCGTCGCCCTCGAGGGACATGACCGTATCCACCTCGTGGCGTTTCCTCCTCTACGCCCTCGGCGTCGTCGGACCCATCGAAACAAAATCGGCGGCGGCATCGCGGCTGCAATCCGGCGCATGGCCGCAGCCGGCCGCATCAGAACTCCGAGACATCGACTGAACGCACCCACGCCGACGCCACGCAGCGTCGACAAGAAGCAGCGACGCCATCGTGGAATTCGACCAGGTAACAGCCAGATACACCGGCGGTGCCCCATTCTTGATGGGGTGAGTCCTCGCCGTGCCCCGGGCCGCACACCGCCATCGTCGGGCCCTCCGGCGCCGGAAAAACCACCATGCTCTCCGCCATGCTCGACTTCATCCAACCCGAACACGGAGAACTTCGCCTCAACGGCACCCCCTACCGGGCTCGCCCCCGACGAAATCCGCGCACACGCCACTACCGTGGAACGAAACCCCCACCCTACCCGGGCACGTTGCGCGACAACCTCCCCTCGCCAGCCTAGCGCCACCCGGAAGACATCGACACGGTGCTGAAAAGCCGTGCGACTCGACAGGGCTACGGTGCTACCCTGCCTGCAAGGCCTCGACACCGAGCTCACAGACACCAACGTGTCCGGCGGCCAGCGACAACGCATCGCCCTCGCCCGGGCGCTGCTGGCCAAACCGACATCCTCCTGCTCGACGAAGTGACCGCCCAACTCGACGGCATATCGAAGTGCGCAATCCACGACGCCATCACCGACTACGCCACCCGACACGCCGTCGTCACCGTCGCCCACCGGCTCTCCACCGTGGTCGATGCCGATAACACTGGCAGTCGTACAAAGCGGCCGTATGATCGCCCAAGGCACCACCACCAACTCGCTGACCGACAACCCTCTCTACCAACAGCTCGTAGCAGCACTCAGCCTGGACAAAATGATCACCATTCACCAACCCACCATCAACCGACCCCAACTCGCCCGGCTCCGCCGACAGCTTCATCGACGACCCTGTGCGACCGCCATCATGCCCACCCGCACGGCTTCGCCGGCACCTCATCAGGCGGAAATCAGCGCGGGCCTGCGGCACGTCGGAACCGGCCGAGCACTCGACGTTGCCTACCTCGACGACCGCATTGCCGGGGCCCTGCTCCTCCTCACCCGAAGACGGCGTCGAGGCCCCCACCCGGCATCATCAGACGGGCGATGGCGGCGTCGAACAGTTCGTGCCCGCACTGCGGCGGATAAACACCAAAGCAGTAGACCGGTATCAGCCGGAAGAACCCCACTGGTACCTCACCGATAGTGCGGTTTCGACGTGCAAGGGACGTGGGGTAGGCAGTGCGCTACTGGAGCATCGGTTGGGGCTTTCGGGAGGACGACCCAATATTTCTGAGGCAACCACCGCCGGCAGCGCGCGGCTACTACAGCGTCACGGATTTCACCCCTGGCAACGGTATCGGTTCTGCCACGTACCGAGGTCGGTTGTGATGTTGCGAAAATCTAGCGCTACCGGGTGAAAACTCGGTAAAACTTGAGGGTATGGCAACCATTGTTGAAATCCTCAGCGCCGACCAAGCCCTGGCGAATCTGAGCAACCACGAGCTGGGGCGCATCGTGATGCACAGCCGCGACGGCCTGAGATCTTCCCCATCAATTACGTCACTGATCGAGATAAACCTCTATTTTCGCACCGCGCCAGGCACGAAAACTGTCCGGCATCATGACCAATAGTGATGTGGTTTTCGAGAGTGGATCACGTGGAGCCAGCGAAGCATGGTCCGTAGTTGTCAAGGTGATGCCGAACAAGTACGCGATTACAGCGAGAAATGTTATATCGACACATAGATCTTACACCCTGGGTGCCACCCGTAAACAAAATTATATTCGCATTACACCACGGGAAATCAGCGGCGAAGCTTCCGGCTGAGCAATCAAATCGAACGGTACTAGTAGGCTAAAAGGGTAGCACCTATAAATTATCCGTATCAGCTCATTCTATTGTGACATCTCGACGTACCCTTATCAGATGTAGCGCAGGCGAAAGTCTTTACCAAACGTTGCCCAGCCAGATTCGGCCTACGCTGAGGCCGCCGGTCTCAATTGGCTCGGGCAGCATCACCCCAGGTGGTGAAAGGTCGTGGCCGTGAGCGACCACACTATCAGCACCACCAAAATCGCCCCCGAGCGACCACCAGAGCCGCCGCCGAGGCGCAGGTCGGAGCTCGCCCGCATCCACCTGGCCGGCGCCCCGCCTTCGGCGGCCCACCATAGGCTGGCCAGCCCCAACTCATCGGCACCCAAATCCAGGCCTGCAGACCAGAGCGAGCTGGGCGCGGTTCTACACCACGCAACAGGTGCTGCCGTTCTACCGCAAGGCCATAGATGCCGAAAACATCCGCGACCAGAAAAAGATCGTTGACGCATGCTGTAACTCATCGCGGCGGTGATCTGGGAGAGCGCCCCGTGGCACCTGGGTGGCCAGCCGTATTCACGGGGACCTGTGGTCCCGGCAACCTGCTCTACGGGCGACCCGGTCAGCAAAAACGTGCTCACCGAAACCGCCCTGGACGATGCCGGAACGCCGGCGCCGACAGCGTTGAAGTCGAGCCGTTTCTTTCATCGACCCAGCGGCGCACGGCGGCACCCAAACCGACCTGGCCATGCTCGCCCTCTTTCGAACCCATTCATCGAAGACGGCGTATTCGAGGGTTACCAGGCGGTGCGGCTGGCCGACGACTCGCGGGACTTTATCCCGTCCACCAGCTGCCCACTCGCCGTGCGCATCACCCTATGGCCCCAGCTACGTCACGAGCTGCTGCGGTGCGCCACCGACGTGGTGCGACTCTGGGTTAACCCTCGCGGCAGTTACCGCGACTCGCCACCACGTATCTGCGGGAATCACCGGCAAATGCCGCTTATGGTGACCGATCTGCCACACGGGTGTTCGATGCGTGCCTGCGCTTCCGCGGGAATGAGACCCGTGTTTTTCCACTGGGTGTCGATGTCGACATGGGTCACCCAGGGCGTCCTCGTCGGCGAGCGCCGGGCGGTCCTCCTCAGGTCGCGGTCGGCACCTTCCGCCACGTGGATTCTGGTGCGCCCAGGTGACGCGGCAGTTGGAGCGCCCTGGCGCTTGCTCAAACCGAAAAGCGGCACCAGGTCAGCGACCGTCACCAAATTTGGTGAAAAACCCGTGACGTTCTCCGCCGCGTGATCCGTGCCAATGACGGCAGGGTTTCTTCTCGCCCGCGAGCGCATATTGGGCGATCGTCGCGCCCTCGCCTTGATATTGCCCTTATTGAAGTCCGTGACTTCTCACTGCCCCAGAGCCTCAGCCCACGGCCGCGCTTGGGCGTCGGTGGTCTCACTAATATTCACTGTGACGGTGTGGTCCGGCTGGATGAATTTTAACGATCTCACAATCCTCTTCGTCAGGGTACGCACGTAAGGCGGGCGCATGGCTGGAATTCCGCATCGGTGCCCACCGCCACCGAGCTTTTTCGACGGCCAACTGGCTTGCCGGCCAATGTGGAATCCTGGCCGCGAAGATTTCAACACAAAGCCTCTGGCGTGACTGTAAAGCAGATAGTCGGTGAGAACTGCGCCCGATGGTGATTTCTTCCTCCCGCGTCGATGCGGGGCGACGTGGAGAAAATTAATGATCTCTTGTTTGATATGTGCCGCGTGGTCCATGGCTTTTCATCCTAATCAGATTGGGTATTTTTGGTGTTTGTGCGGGTGCGATACCATAGTTGCTCGTGTCCTTGGCTGATTGATGCCAAAGAGTTTAATCAAAGAAGGAGCGCCCGATGAAGGGTCCGTAAATCACTTCGAGTCGCTAAAGAAAGAACAAGCCGGGCGCCCAGGTTGTGCGTCGTCGCGGCAAGGTCTATGTGATCAACAGAAGGAACCCCGGTTCAAGGCCCGTCAGGGGTTAATTCCAGGGGTGCCGCGGCACTAAAATCATTGACACAAGCAACCGTCTTTTTGGGGTTGGTGGTAAAATCACCGCCTAAAAGGCGGTTGTTTTGTTCGAATGATGTTTGGTTTTGGGGGTGGTGAAAAATAAGGGCGCTTCAGACAGACTATCAGCGATCAGGGAATTATCAGGATCATGAAAGCCGTAACAGTAAAAATGTTATTAAAAGTTTTATTTTAAATGATGAAATGGGTAATTTCCTGCTAAAGGTGTCATGTGCAACCCTTAGCATTTCCACTACCTATCAAAACTGAAGGAAGCTGGTGATTAATGTCACTTTTTTGAGCATCTGATGGGGATTGAGCTGCGGCAATCTCGTGTTGGCAAAATTTAAGGCTCTCACGAGGTCGAGCGTCAGGCCGTGCGGTAACGTCAATATGTGGGGTGCGGGTCGAGTGCCCAGCTGGGGATATCATTCCGGTAACTACTATATATCGGGTTTCTTGCACTAAAACACCACAACGTATAGCGTCTTTTTGGGATTGTCGCCACATGACAGACAGCACCACGATCGGATGTTGTTTTTGAAAATCACATGGCGGACACTAGGTGCTTATCTGTTCAACACTCGTTGAGCTTCCGATATTCGAGACTATTGCTGAAGGATAAAGCTGTCTAATAAGCTATTCACACTAAGCCAGCATGTATGCAATGCAACGCAACGAAGAAAGCGACTTGACCGTGCCGGTTTGGATTACGAGTAGTAGACATCAGCCTCGATCCAGCCGCCCGCGAATATGCTGCTCTCCTGGGCTATATGCAGGCCCCCGTCGTCGAGGTAGACGGCGACCACTGGTCCGGCTTCCGGCCAGAACGCATCTCCAGCCTGGCCAGCACGGTTGCGTAAGCCCAGCATCACATCTGAAGGCCGCCCTCTGGCATGAAGCGCATTCGGGGCTGGCTTTTCGTTTGCCAGAAGGTGACCAGCCCCCATGCTCGTCGTCTATTTTTCCTCAGCCACCCGCAATACCAGGAAACGGTTCGTCGAAAAGCTCGACCTGCAGCAGCGCCATACCACTGCATAAAAACCGAACCACCCCTGGTGGTGGACGAACCCTACGTGCTCATTTGTCCCACCTACGGCGGTGGGGCATCGATAAGCGGCGCGACCAACACGAAGCCCGTGCCGCCGCAGGTCATCCGGTTTCTCAATAACCCACACAACCAGACCTCATTCGTGCCGTCAGCCAGCGGAAACTCAATTTTGGTGTGGACTTCGGAAAAGCCGAGAACCTCATCGCTGCGAAATGTCACGTCCCTTACGTGTATCGTTTCGAACTCATGGGACCACCCGAAGACGCCCAAGCGGTTCGCGCTGGGCTCCTCGACAACGCGAACAATTAGGGGCTTTTACCGCTCGGCTAAGCCTGTCGGTACCTAAGCCGCCGCTGCACCCTTACGCTTAACCCAAACCAACTACGTCAGTGAAGGTGTATTTGTGACCACAACCTACGGTAAGTCCGTGGCTGAACCGGCCAGCGAAAAAGAACAGCTCGACTACCGCGCGCTAAACGCCCTGCTCAACCTTGTCGACTCAATGGGCAAATTCAATTCGGCAAGGACCGGGAGGCCGCCAACCAGTTCTTCCTCCAACATGTCAGCGCAACACCGTGTTCTTCCACGACCTGGAAGAAAAATGGAATACCTGGTCGAAAACAAGTACTACGACCCGGAGATGCTCGCCCGCACGACTTTTGATTTTTATTAAGGACCTTTTTTAAGCGGGCCTACGCCCATAAATTCGGTTCCGCACCTTCCTCGGCGCCTCATAAGTACTACACCTCCTACACGCTGAAAAACCTTCGACGGCACCCGTTACCTGGAGCGCTTCGAAGACCGGGTATGCATGGTCGCCCTGGCTGGCCGACGGTGACACCGAACTGCCCGCCACCTGGTCGACGAAATCGCGACCGGCGGGTTCAGCCCGCCACCCCACCTTCCTCAACATGGGTGAGGCGCAACGCGGCGAACCCGTGTCCTGCTTCTGCTGCGCATCGAAGACAACATAGAGTCCATCGGGCGGTCCATCAACTCCGCCCTGCAACTTTCTAAACGCGGCGGAGTGGCGTTGCTGCTCAGCAACCTGCGCGAGGGCCAGCGCAGTAAACAGCATCGAAAACCAGTCCTCTGGCGTCATCCCCGTGATGAAACTCCTCGAGACTCCTTCTCCTATGCCAACCAGCTTGGGGCCCGCCAGAGACGCTGTGCGGTATATCTCAACGCCCACCACCCGGACATCCTGAGCTTTTTGGACACCAAGCGGGAAAATGCGGACGAAAAGGTGCGGATCAAAGACCCTATCGCTCGGCGTGGTTATCCCCGATATTACGTTCGGAATTGGCCCGCAATAATTCCTGACATGTACCTGTTTAGCCCTACGATGTGCAGCGGGTATGCGGCAAGGCGTTGCCGACATTTCGCATCACCGAGCACTACCGGGAAATGGTGGAAGACCCCCGAATCCGCAAGAAAAAGATCAATGCCGGGTGTTCTTCCAAACCCTCGCCGGGATCCAATTCGAATCAGGCTACCCTACATCATGTACGAAGACGTTGCGTGAACCGCGCCAACCCCATCGCTGGCCGCGTCAACATGTCGAATCTGTGTTCGGAAATTTTTGCAGGTGAATTCGCCTGGCACCTACCATGACGATCTCACCTACGACGAGGTGGGGAGGACATCTCCTGCAACCTGGGCTCGCTCAATATCGCCATGGCCATGGATTCCCCCGACTTCGCCAAAACCGTGGAAACCGCCATTCGCGGGCTGACGGCTGTGTCCGAACAGACCAGCATCCATTCGGTGCCCTCCATTCGCAAGGGTAACGAGCATGCCCACGCCATTGGCCTGGGCCAGATGAATCTGCACGGCTACCTGGGGCGAGAACGCATTCACTACGGTTCCGAAGGGCGCTGGACTTCACCAACGCCTACTTTGCGGCCGTGCTCTACCAATGCCTGCGTGCTTCGAACAAGCTTGCGAAAGAGCGGGGTCAGTCGTTTGGTGGCTTCGAGGATTCCGAAACATGCCTCCGGCGCCTATTTCGATCGGTTCTCTCCGCGGATTTTGCGCCGAAAAACCGCCAAGGTGCAGGAGCTTTTTCGACGCCTCTAGCATCACCGTGCCCACCGCCGCGCGAGTGGGAGGCGCTCAAATCTGATGTTATGACCCACGGGCTGTATAACCGCAATTTGCAGGCGGTTCCGCCCACCGGTTCGATCTCCTACATCAGTCACTCCACCTCGTCGATTCACCCGATCGCCTCCCGGATTGAAATCCGCAAGGAGGGCAAGATCGGCCGGGTGTACTATCCGGCCCCGCACTGGACAACACTAACCTGGAATACTTCCAGGACGCCCTATGAGATCGGCTACGAGAAGGTGATCGACACCTATGCCGCGGCTACGAAAGTACGTGGATCAGGGGCTATCCCTGACGCTGTTCTTCAAGGACAATGCTGACTACCGGGACATCAACGGGCCCAGATCTATGCGTGGCGCAAAGGCATTAAAAACCCTGTACTACATTCGGCTCCGCCAGAGTTGCCCTGGAGGGTCACCGAAGTTGAGGGTGCGTCTCCCGCATGCTGTAGTCCGGGCGGTAGGCTTAGACACGTGAGTAGTAATAGTAAATGGTCTATTGGTTCGACCGATTCCTTTCCTCAGCCTCTGGTCGGATAAGTCCATATTGTCGATCGGCTCCAAGGGGGTCGGTGTTGTCTATCGGATCGGTGGGTTCGGCCTGCTCGGTGCTTTCGGTGGGGTCCTGTCTCGTCCATAGGTGGCGTGTGTCGTGCGCACGATCTTTCGATTTTGGCCTATGGGCGGCGTCGTTCATCAGGCGGCGCCGGTGCCGGTAGGTGGGCGTCGATAAGCGCATCAGAAAACCCGCACTGTTTCGCAGGGCTGGTGCAAAAACAGTGCGGGCTATCGGGCTGCACGAGGGTGAGTGCTGGAAATTATTAGCGCTTGGCCAGTTCGTTGTCGATGAAGAGACGCCCAGGCCCTCGCCGGCAAAGTTGAGGCGGTCGAGGATATCGCTCACGCTGGACTCTTCCTCAATCTGCTCCCAGGAATTCATCCAGCAGCGGACGGGATTCAAAATCCTTGAGGGAATCGGAAAGAACGGAGAGTTCGCGGATCAATCCGGTCACCTTCTGCTCGTGGGCCAATGCTGCCTCAAAAAGCGTCCTTGGCGGAAGCAACGTCAACCTTCGGGGAGCGATGTCGCCGATCTGCGGGGTGTAATCGCGGTCCAGGAGGTGCTGGGCAACTTCTGGGCGTGCTCCAGCTCTTCGGCGTGCTGTTTCTTCATCCACGATGCCATGCCGTTGAGGACAGATCCTCTGGGATGTGGGACATTTGCAGGTAAACCATTGCAGGCTTCCAGCTCGGCGGTCACTTGATTGTTCAATGCGGCTAGCGAGTTTTTCATTGATGCTCATGGTGAGAGGTAACGAGTATTTTTCGGTTGTCAGGTAAAAGTTAGCCCAGCTTAACCCGGGTTTTCAGGCATTGGATATCCTAAGTTAAGTACCCTATTGGCGGAGTAATTTTTAAAAGTAGACACCCTATCTCAAATGCTGTGGTGAATGCCGGTTTTTACCCAATTTTTCGGGGTCGAAATACCGCTGGTGAACAGGGGCTGAAAGTGTACCGATTCTTAAGATAGGTAAAACCTAAAAATAAGCCAGTAAAATGTGATGTAAATCATATATTTTGGTGAGGTTGGCGGAAAAATTGGCCGCGAGAATACGTGAAAGACGCGGTTATAATCGAAAGTCTTATTCAGCTACCAAGGTGCGTTTTGCTCAACAGTGATGAAGATCAATACCTAGCCACCCACAAGGAACCAGTGCACGCCATCAACTGGAACACCATTCCTGATGAGAAAAGACCTGGAAGTGTGGGATCAGCTCACCGGTAACTTCTGGCTGCCGGAAAAGGTGCCGGTCTCTAACGACCTGAAAAGCTGGAGCACCCTCAACGACCTGGAAAAAGCAGACCACAATGCGGGTCTTTACCGGTTTGACGCTGCTGGATACCATCCAGGGCACTCGTAGGTGCGGTATCTATGCTGCCGGATGCGGTGACGCTGCATGAGGAGGCGGTGCTGACCAATATTGCGTTCATGGAATCCGTGCATGCGAGCTACTCCAATATTTTTATGACGCTCGCATCGACAAAAGAAATCAATGAGGGCGTTTCGGTGGAGTGAGGAAAACGAGAAACCTGCAGAAAGAAGGCCAAAAATCGCCTGACCTACTACGACGGCGCCGATCCCGCTGAAGCGGAAAGTGGCCTCCACGCTGCTGGAATCGTTCCTGTTCTGTTCGGGCTTCACCTGCCCATGTATTGGTCCAGCCATGCCAAGCATGACCAATACCGCCGACGTATTCGCCTGATTATCCGCGACGAGGCGGTGCACGGCTACTACATTGGCTATAAATTCCAGCAGGCCTTGGCAAAAAGAGTCGCCGGCGCGGCAGGAAGAGCTCGGAGGAATACACCTTCGATGTGCTCTACGAGCTCTATGAGACGAGATCGCCTACACCGAGGACCTCTACGATCCCCCTGGGCTGGACCGAGGACGTGAAAACGGTTCCTGCGCTACAACGCCAATAAGGCGCTGAATAACCTGCGGCTATGAGGCGCTCTTTCCCGATACGACGAATGCCAGAGTGTCGCCCGCGATTTTTGTCGGCGCTCAGCCCCAACGCGCGGATGAAAAAGCCTGACTTCTCCGGGTCGTTCCTCCTGTGATCAGCAAGGCCGAGAACACGACGGATGAGGACTGGGACTTTTACAGCGACTGTCGTGTCGCTGTGTGGTGGCTGTGCGCTGTGCCGACGCCCGGTGGTCGGCCGTTGATGGCTCGGGCTGATGGGTTCTATGCGACTCCACATCCGCCACTTGTCCTTATCGGGGGTAATTTCAATTGGGCCAATGGGGTGAGGGGCAGGCGGGGCTCCCAGATGGGTACACCCTTGTGCGTCTAACCTTTCCGGGGGTTCCCTAAAAGGTGTAATCTTATAGGTGCACCCACATGGCGTTAATCGAGATGAGGTTAACCAAGTGGGGTAACTGACAGGGTTTCCCTAAAAAGCGAAAAGCGCAGAAATGGTCGAGCTTCAATCTTTGGAGTTTGACGCATACCGGGGTGATAAAACGGACATTATGCGGCAAAAATCGGAAAAACCGCGAAAAATAATGTGTTAAAAAGTCACGATTCAAAATGGGGAAAAACAGGCCATTATCGAGTTTTTAGCCTAGTGCAATGAAAAACCGCTGGTTATACCTTATGGCAGAAAAAGCGCTTCCAACGACGAAAAATAACAGGTAGCATGCGGAAAAAGTACACCCAAATGAGGGTGGATTATCATTACTGATCTCCCTAAAATGAGGAAGCGTAATTTTGAGACACATTCCCTAATGATTCATTAACCACATATAGGTGTGGTGTGTCTTAGTGAAAGTCAGGAGGATCGTATGACCGCTGTGGCACCGCGGCGGAGAATTACTCCCAGCCCACACGGCCCGCAACGACTGGCGAAGCCCAGATTGGCTCGCTAGCCTGGAAAATGCTCACCACCACCGACCATAAACAGTTGGGCATCATGTACATCATCATGTCCTTCTCGTTCTTCTTCCTCAGTGGTTCATGGCTTTCCTCATCCGTACGAACTCTTTTACTCCCCAGTTGCAGTTCCTATCCAACGAACAGTTCAACCAGCTGTTCACGATGCATGGCACCGTCATGCTGCTGCTCTTCAGCACCCCGTCGTGTGGGGGTTCGCCAACTTCATTCTGCCACTGCAAATCAGCGCCCCGACGTGGCATTCCCCAGCTGAACGCCTTCGGTTTTCTGGATCACCCTCATCGGTGGTATCGCCATGCTCGCAGGCTTCTCAGCCCCCGGTGGCGCCGCAGACTTCGGCTGGACCATGTACATGCCCCTGGCGGACTCCATCCACTCGCCCGGCGTCGGCTCCGACATGTGGATCATTGGTGTCGGGCGCCACCGGTGTCGGCACCGTGCTCTCCGCCATCAACATGATTACCACCATGCTCACCGTGCGTGCCCCAGCATGACCCTGTTCCCGCATGCCCATCTTCGCTGGAACATCTTTGCGTGGCTTCTCCGTAATCGTGCTCATGATCTTCCCACTGCTGCTCTCCGCGGCACACGGGTGTGCTCTACGACCGTAAACTCGGCGGCCACATCTGCAGCCCGGGCAACGGCGGCGCCGTGTTGTGGCAACACCTGTTCTGGTTCTTCGGCCACCCCGAGGTGTACGTGCTGGCCCTGCCGTTCTTCGGCATTGTCTCCGAAATCAGTCCCCGTGTTCAGCCCGCAAACCAATGTTCGCTATGTCAGCCTGAGTGTTCGCCACCTCTCCATCGGCACCCTGTCCATGGCGGTGTGGGCCCACATGTTACGTCACCGGCGCCATCCTGCCGCGTTCTTCTCGTTCATGACCTTCCTGATCTCTGTGCCCACCGGTGTGAAATTCTTCAACTGCAGCTCGGGCACCATGTGGAAGGGCCACATCTCCTGGGAGACCCCCATGATGTGGGCGGTTGGCTTCCTCACCACCTTCCTGTTCGGTGGCTTGACCGGCATCATGCTGGCATCCCCGCCCCTGGACTTCCCACCTGTGGAATCCCTACTTCCTATCGCCCACTTCCACTCACCCCTGTTCGGCACCGTGGTGTTTTGCCGCCTGGCTGGCGTGTACTTCGGTTCCCCAAGATGACCGGGCGGATGCTCGACGAACGCCTCGGCAAGGTGCACTTCTGGATCACCTTCGTTGGTTTCCACGGCACCTTCCTCATCCAGCACTGGGTGGGCAACATGGGCATGCCCGCCGCTACGCCGACTACCTGGAATCCGACGGGTTCACCACCCTCAACCAGATTTCCACCGTGTTCTCCTTCCTGCTGGGCATGTCCGTCATCCCTTCATCTGGAACGTCTTCAAGTCCTGGCGCTACGGCGAAATCAGTGACCGTTGATGATCCGTGGGGTTGCGGCAGCTCCTGGAGTGGGAACCTCCTGCCCGCCACCACGTCACAACTTTGTGTCCATGCCTCGCATCCGCTCCGAGCGGCCCGCATTCAGAACTGCACTACCCGCACATGGTTGAGCGCATGCGTCGTCGAAGCACACACCAGCCACACACCGAGCCGGTGACCAAAAAGCCAGCGGCGGTCGCCAAATAATCAACACCGATCTGACTGACTTCTTACAGCGGGCTAAAGCATTTATAGGCTTTAGCCCGCTGTAATACGTCGAAAGCGAAAAACATGGCACAATAACGCCCGTGAGCCGAAACAACCGAACAATTCACCGTGGAACTCCAACCTGGGCTGGTGCCGCGCCGTAATCACCAGCACCAGCAGCGACCAGCCAGGGTGACCGCCGCGTTCTTCGCGTGCTCGCCGCCAATAACGTGCAAATCCTCGACGTGGAACAGGCGCCGTTCCGCGGGCACCTGTCGCTCGCCGCCTATGTGGGCATTCCGCAGGCAGCCACGAACAGCTGAAAACCGCTGGCAGACACCCTCAAAGGCCATGGCGCAAACCGTCACCGTGGAACTCCAGGACCGTGTGTCCTCCTCCGCCCGCTCCACCCACGAAATCAGTCATCCTCAGCAGCGGTATCCGCCAGCGATATTGCCCGGGTCGGCCAAACCCTCGCCGACTACTAACGCTAATATTGACACCATCCGTGGCATCGCCGACTATCCTGTCACCGGCCTGGAGACTCAAAGTCACCGTGCCCAGCCCCAAACCCGGCGGCGCCGTGCTTCTACGCAAAGCGCTCGCGCAGCTCACCGGGGAACTCAAGGTCGATATCGCCATCGAACGCGCCGGGCCTCATTCGCCGCTCCAAACGCCTCATCTGCTTCGACTGCGACTCCACCCTCATCACCGGCGAAGTCATCGAATGCTGGCCGCCCACGCCGGCAAAGAGCCGAAGTCGCCGCCGTGACCGAACGAGGCCATGCAGGGCGAACTCGATTTTGAGCAATCAGTTACGGGAGCGGGTGCGCACCCTCGCCGCAGCCTCGACACGCATCATCGCCGAGAGTCGCCGCCGACATCACCCTCACGGGTGCCCGCACCACCATCTCCACCCTGAAGACGCCTCGGATGCAAAACCGCCGTGGTGTCCGGGGAGTTCATCCAGGTGCTCGAAGGCCTGGCCGCCGAACTCGAACTCGACTATGTTCGCGCCAACACCCTGGAAATCGTTGATGGCAAGCTCACCGGCAAGGTTCTCGGCAGGGTCGTGGATCAGGCCGCCAAAGCCGAATTCTCGCGGAGATTCGCTGCCGACTCGGGCCTGGCCGCACGCAAACCGTGGCGGTGGGGGATGGGGCCAACGACTGTGATATGATCTCCGCCGCCGGCCTGGGCGTTGCCTTTAACGCCAAACCTGCGATTGCGCGCGGTGCCGACACCGCGGTGACCTCACCGTTCCTCGACGGGTGCTGCACATGCTGGGCATCACCCGCGCCGAGGATCGACGCCGCCAATGAGCAGGCCGGCGCCGAAATCCGCGCACCACCTGCCGGGCCCAGCGCGCGGAAAGCAAACGTCCAAGGATGGGGCCGGGAACTAATCCACGTGACCGCCGAAACCAATACCCCCAGAACCTGGATGTGGACCTCGACGTCACCAGCCCCAAATTTAAAATTGCTCACGATCGACTTGTGGGGTATTTTGCCCACCGCTCCGCCCGCGGCACCGAAAACCCCGACGAGGCGGACACCGTCAGGCCATGCAGATCGCCCTCAACCTGCCGAAAGCAGCACCCGCCCAGCCGGCAGCCTGCTGGCCGCCGCGGCCAAGCCGTCGTCGCCGTCTGCCTCAACCCCCAGGCCGGTACTGATGGTGAGTGGTCCGCCGCCCTGAACCGCTGGTACGACCACCGCATCCGCAAGGTCACCCGGCGCGCCCGCAACACCGGCTGGCAGGCCGTCCAAAAACCTCCCCAGGGGTCACCAGCAGCGTTCGCTGGCGCGCAGGCGCGACGCTATCTCCCAGCGCCGTGCATGAGGTGGAGCCGCTCATCCGCAAACTCAAATCAAGGGCACCGACCTGCCCCTCGCCGACCACCAGCCGCCGCGCGCGCTCGACACCACCACCATCTATGTTGATGCCGGGCCTCGGCATGAGCCTGCGGCAGGCCGCCCGCCAAGTCGGCCACGGTTCCATGCTGTTGGCCGCCTGCAACCCTTTTCGATTGGGTGCAATCGTATTGGGCGCCGGGGATTTGAGACATGTGCGTCGCCGAAACCGACCCCGATGGTTTTCGCCCAGCTTGATTGACGCCCCGGCGCCGTCACCATTCGGGATATCGGCTACACCGAGGTGGCGCCCAACACCGCGACCGTTGTTGCTGGCCCCCGCCCAGTTAGCTCACTAACCGTTTGAGCGCCCCGTCACCACCTTGGGGTCGGTGGTGCGCCAAATGGCGGGCAGCGAATTCAGCAGAAACCCGCCATAGCGTTTTTCAATGAGTCGCTTGTCCACGATCGCCACCACGCCCCGGTCGGTGGTGTGGCGTAATAGCCGGCCTCGCGCCCTGCGCCATCAGCAGTGCCGCATGCGTGGCAGCCACCTCCATGAACCCGTTGCGGCCCGCCGCGTCCGCAGCCTCCTTCCGGGCTTGCGGCAGCGGGTCGTCCGGGCGAACGGGATTTTGTCCATAATCACGAGCGAGCAGCTCTTTCCTGGTACATCCACCCCCTGCCACAGGGTTAATGTGCCGAACAGGCACGTGTTTTTCCTGCTTGGCGAACCTATCCACCAGCGCCCCCATGCTGTCGTCGCCCTGGCACAACACGTCGAGACAGTGGGCGGCGCCGCGGCGATTCGGTTGCCTGTTCCGCCGCCCGCCGTGACGCAAAACAGTCCCCAGGGTGCGGCCGCCAGCGCAGCCATGATGAGCTCGTACATTTCCGACAGGGTATTTTCGTGCAGCCGTCCCGCCCCGGAAAGCGGCACATGGCGGGGAACATAGAGATGCCCGACTTGGCCGGGTCGAAGGGGTGCCGGCATCGAGGTGATCCCAACTGCCGGCCGGTAACCCCAGCTGGCCGCCATGGCGTTGAAAGTGCCGCCAATGGTGAGCGTTGCGCTGGTCAGCACCACCGTGTTGTGGTCGGACAGTCTGCTGCGCAATAAGTCCGACACCGACATGTGGCGCCACCTTGAGCATGGTGCCCGCCGTTCGTCCACTACCGCCCACACCACATCCTCCGGCGCGTCAGCGACAGGGGGGTGGCTGGTTCCGGCGAAGTGGCGTCGTCAGGCGACAAGGATGGGGTGGGCGGGAAACGCCGACAAAAATGCGTGCCACCGCATCGTGCTGTTCCGTTAAATGGTTCGCCAAACTCAGCCGCTCCCTGCGTGCCGTTCAGGCTCGTTGGCGGCCTCACCCTCGAGGGCCCGCCCAATGGTTTGCTGCAACTGCCACAAACCATCCTGCAACGCCACCAGGGTTGGGCGCAATACTTCCGGGAGAGTGGTGAGCCGGCCCGGGATCAATGCTCATCATGACCTGCTCCCATTCGCGGGCCACATCAATGAGCTTCTCGTCGCGGCCCTCCGCGCCCAGCTTGCCGGCGCGCCGGGCGGACATATTGAGCGCAGTCACCCCTGATTTCTCGTGGTGGCCATTGAGGTAATGCGGTCATCCAACTCGTGGGCCTCGTCAATGATGACCACATCATGGTCGGGCAACACATTGATGTCCAGCATGGCGTCGACCGCCAGCAGCGCGTGGTTGGTGACCACCACATCCACGTCGCGGGCCTTTGCGCCGCGCCAATTCCGCAAAGCAGGAATCCCCGAATGGGCAGCGGCTGGCACCAATGCATTCCTTGGCGCCCACCGATACTTGCCGCCAGGCCAGGTCAGGGCACCCCGGGTTCCAGGCTGTCCCGGTCGCCGGTTTCGGTTTCGTTCGCCCACTCGTAGATGCGGGCCAGTATGCCGGCCCAGCCAGCTGAGCTCCCGATTCATCCACCAACGCGGTCTGTGCGCCGCCTGCGTTGCCGTCGGCGTCACCACTGTTGGGGTCGTCGGCCTCTCAGCGCCGTGGCCTGCGCCACCTTATTCTGGCACAGGTAGTTTTGCCGACCCCTTCATGATGGCGAAGCTGGGTTTATGGTCAATAATGGTTCCAGCGAGTCGGCCAGGCGGGGCAGATCCCGATCCACCAGCTGCCGCTGCAACGCAATGGTGGCGGTGGAAACAATCACCGTGCTATCGGTTTCCTGGGCGTGGGCGACGGCAGGGCACCAGATAGGCCAGCGATTTACCGGTGCCCGTGCCAGCCTGCACGGCAAGATGCCGCTCGGACTCCAGCGCCGCGGCAACGGCCCTCGGTCGCGGCGACCTGGCCGGTCTAGTCGCGCCGCCCAGTGCCGTGACTGCAGCGGCGAGCAATTCGGTTGCGGTCATTCCTTTTACTGACAATCCTTGGGGCGAATAATCTTAAACAAAACCCACTAGCGGGTGTCTAATGACCAGCTCGTCCTTGCTCAACGCCAGGCCCTCCGGCAGGGGTGACAAGCTGGTGCGCAAGGTAGGCGCGGGATTCCTCCAGCGTGGGCTGCCCGGCAACGATTTCCCCATCCCGCATGAGGCTCGGCGGTGAGCATGGTGGCCGTGAGATTACCGATCTCCGGCTGGGATGCGCCGGAACGGGTAGATGATTTCCTCAACAGCCGTGCCCGTCGCCCGATGCGTGCGGATGGCGCGCTTGCTGCCGCCCGCCGAGTTTTTGTTGAGCGATCGCTTTGCGACGGGGTGCCCATCCACCTCCACAAGCTTGTACACCATGGAAGCTGTTGGTGCGCCCGAACCGAGTCACCACGGAGGTGCCTCACCAAACCCATCCACCGGATCGCCCCGCAGCCCGGCTATGGCGTATTCGTCCAGGTCGGAGGACACAATGATTTGGGTGTTATAGGCCCCAATTTGCGTCGAATTGTTGGCGAACCTTTCGGGTCATGACCCCCAGGTCGCCGGAGTCGATACGCACCGCACCCAGTTCCGTGCCCGCCACCTCAATGGCGGTTTCTCACCCCTGGGTGATGTCATGCACGTGTCCACCAGCAGCGTGGTGTCGGTGCCGTGGGTTTCCACCTGGGCCCGGAACGCCGCCTCCTCGTTGGGGTGCCGTCATCGTTGACGTGCAGCAGAGTCAGGCGTGGGCGGCGGTGCCGGTGCCGGGAATCCCATACCGGTGGACCGCCTCCAGGTTCGAAGTCGCGGTGAACCCGGCCAGGTAGGCGGCCCGGGCGGCCGTGACCGCGGCCAATTCGATTGGTGCGCCGGGGAACCCATTTTCGATGATGGGTCGGCCGTCGGCGGCTAATCATGCGGGCGGCAGCCGATGCCACCGCGGGAATCCGCGTTGAGGGATGGACAAGATCGGGTCTCTAACACAACGCATTCGGCGAAGGTGCCGCGAACCAGCATGATGGGGAGTGGGGAAATATAATTCCCCTTCCGATACCCATCAATCTGCCCAGTAAACCGATAATTACGCAGGTAATCCAGGGTTTCTTGGTTGAGGAAGTCCAGCGACTCCAATTGTTTTTCCGTGAACCGGAAATTAGTCACAGCCTCCAAGACGCGGGCGGTGCCAGCCACCACCCCGTAGCGGCGCTCGTTTCGGCAGTCGCCGGGAGAACACTTTCGAATGCGCACATACGCGGTGCGCAGTGCCGTCGGCAAGCGCCGACTGCAGCATAGTCAGCTCGTACATATCGGTCAGCAGATGCGGTGGATGAGTGAATCGTACATAAACGCTAAGTCTAGCCCAAATGCTGACCTGCATAAAGCTAGCTCAGCTGTACCACGGCGTATGCGACCCTGGGGAGCTGGCCGCCCACCCCACGCTTTGTGAGTTTTTATCCGCCAAGGCCGCCTGGCTGGCGGGTCTTTGAACCAGGTGTCGAGGAATTTCGAGGCCTTCGCCTCCGGGTAACCCAATCCTGCCTGCACCATGACCACGTTTGCCGGGTGGGTTTGAAACTATTTCGTGGTAGCGTTGCGCTCCGCCCACTTTTTGGGGCCCGCGACCCCAGGGTCGAAAATCCGGGTTGAGTGGTTCCCGGCCCGAATCGGTGCAGGACTGGTTGAGGATCTGCACAATATCGTTGCGGATGAGGGAATCATCCCAGATGCGGGCAGCGTCGATAGGCTGCACGAGCTCCCTGCAACGTGGGTTTTTCCGCATCGCTCACGGTTGCCGGCTGTGACGAATTTTTGCGGGGCCGAACCGAAACGTGTGAGAAAAATGCCCCAATCAGGGTGATGGCGGCCAACATGAGGACAGGATGCGTTGCGCCTCGGTGATGCGATCGCCGCTGGGGGCGGTTGCTCGAAAGTTCTTGAGAGCGTCGAAGAACTGCTGCATGGCGGTTTCCTCCACCAATGACGGGTAATAAATGTGATTTCCTCGTTAAATTTTAGCACTGAATTATCAACAAACCGACATTATATTTATATAGTCAAAAATAATATGTGTGCGCGGTAAAGCGTTCTAGGGTGGTGTTTGCTCAGTACCGTTACTATCCTTGTGAGACATGAAGACTTTGCGGAAAACCACCACACTACCTCAGCGCGGTGATGGCGACCCCAGGGCCCGCATCAACTCCGGAATTTCGACCCGCCACCTACTGCCATTACCTCTATCGTCGCCCATGGCAACCCTCGGCGTAGAACAAGAACTCGAAGTCGACACGGCAGCAGTGAAAATCTTCCCTGGGTGTGCATTGTGTGGGATGATCCCGTCAACCTCATGAGCTATGTTACCTACGTGTTCCAAAACCGTTCTCGGCTACGACAAAAACGCGCCATGGAACTCATGATGCGGGTTCACACCGAAGGCAAAGCCGCGGTTTCCTCCGGGGAAAAAGACAAGGTAGGAGCCGACGTGAAAAAGCTCCACACCCATGGGTTGTGGGCAACTATGCAACAGGCTGGCTGAGCATGCAAGCATGGAAACGAAAAAGAGCCTCTTCGGCCCGGCCAAATACCAGTGCGTCTTCGAACCCATCGAACGGGAAATCTCTCGGTAACCTCGCGGCCACCGTCGCCAACGCGCTCATGGAACGCGCCCAATCCGCCCCCGCGACGAACTCGCCGAACTCACCGGCATGCCCTCCGGGCACAAAGACGCCCCCGACGACCCTCCCTGGCCCGCCTGCTGCCCGATTTCTGAACGTGAGGGCGATGAGGAATACAGGGGCGACAACTCCTACTGCGATCCCTGCACGAATCTGACATCACCAAAGGCAAGCTCATCAACCTCGCCATCATCAGCCCAAGCCCTCAGGCCCCGACGGTTCCGTAAACGTCACCATTACCGAAGACGAGGCCGACGCCTGGCTGAGCGGCATTAACGACCTGCGACTTTACCTCTCCGCCATCGACGCGGACGACCCGGTCCGGCGCGAAGAGCGCGACAACCTGGTGGACTGGCTCGCCTACAGCAAAAGGCACACTCCTAGACGCAATGGGGCACGACATTGACATGCAATAACAAGCTTATCGACGTCCCCGGCATCGCGGTGGGCCACAAATCCCTGGGGACACCGGCTGCACCGTGATCGTGGTCCCCGACTCCGCCATCGCCGCCGTCGACGTTCGGGGCGGCGGGCCCGGCACCCGGGAAACCGACCTGTTGGCACCACACAACACGGTGCAACGCGTCCACGCCATCACCCTCACCGGCGGATCCGCCTACGGGCTGGCCGCCGCCGATAGAGGTCATGACCCGACCTCGAAGAAGATCGAATAGGATTTCGAGTCCTCGACACGGATGAGAGCCCCATCTGTGCCCATCGTGCCGGCCGCCGTCATCTTTGATCTCCTCGTCGGCGACCCCTACCCACCAGCCCACCGGGACGACGGCTACGCCGCCGCCCACGCGGCACTCACCGGGGAACCCGACACCCGATCCGGCAGCGTCGGCGCCGGGTGCAGCGCTCACCGCCAGCCGGCTCCGCGGCGGATTTGGCCAGGCATCCATGCAGGTGAGGGGTGGGTCGCTGGCGCGGGCATTTGTCGCCAACCCCTGGGGACGATCATGAACCCCGACACCCGGTGAATTCTGGGCGGATCCCCGCCGAAGGTAGCCGTCGACAAGCTACCGGCGGCAACCCCCAAACTCAACACCACCATCGGCGTGATCGCCATCCCAACGCCCCCATCACCAAAGCCCAGGCCAAACGCCTCGCAATGGTTGCGCACGATCGGGATTGCTCGGGCGCATTCACCCGCGCACTCGCCGCTCGGCGGCGACACGCTCTTCTGCCTTTTCGACCGGCGACGGCACCGGCGTCGACCTCGAAAACTCATGCTAAGCCTATCCACCCTACGCGGCCGAGATTACCGCCGCTGCCATTGTCGATGCTGTGGTCGCCGCCGAGACCCGGATTTGGTCTGAACACTTGTTTCAGACTAACCCGCTAGAATATTGGTCATTATGGCCTGCCTCGAAAAACTCACCACCAGGATCCCTACCGGGGGAGCCTATCCGCCCACGGCGGGGGTGCCCTGCTGCGCGACCGCAACAACAAGTAGCCCTCGCCAAACGGCGACACCAACTCAAAGCTGGAATCAGCCACGCTGTCGGATTCGTGGTCGTCATTTGGGCCATCTTTATTAACGCCTTCGTGTTTGCCAACAACCTCAACTATTTTTGGCATCCACCCGTGGGACACCTCCACCCTCTGGCACATCATCCCGCGCCCCTCCTCCACGGCAGTTGGGAACACCTTATCAGCAACACCAGCATCGGCGTAGTCTGTGCCTTCCTCATCGGCTGGTCCGGCAAACGCGTGTTCTGGGAAGTCACCATCATTAGTACCATCGTCGCCGGCGCCTTCAGTAATAGCTCTTCGGCGGCATCGGCAGCACCACATTGGCGCCTCCGGCGTTATCTTTGGCTAGCTCACCTACCTGGTCATTCGCGGCATTTTTAACCGCAGCCTCTCCCAAATCCTCGTAGGCCTCGCACTCGTGTTCTACTACGGTGGGGTGTTCTGCGGGGGTGCTGCCCAGCGAACCCGGGATCAGCTGGCAAGGCCACCTCGGCGGCGCCATTGGCGGGTTCATCGCCGGCGCCTGCATCACCTCCGACGATCCCGCCCGAGCTGGAAACTCCGCCGCGCGCAGAGAAAAAACAGCAACAGCTGCGCATGGGGCAAACTGCCGCGCCGGGCGTCGTCGAACATAACGCGAGATTCCACCTCGTTGGGAGACCTCGCGTTATCGCATATTCTGTGCTATTCGACGGTCACAGACTTGGCGGAGTTACGGGGCTGGTCCACATCGTAACCCTTGGATTCGGCGACGGTGGCCGCAAACAGCTGCAACGGCACGGTGGCCAAAGAGTGGCTGCATCAAGCTGGGGGATTCGGGGATGCGAATAACATGGTTGGCGAACTGCTCAACCGCCTTATCGCCCTCCTCGGCGATCACAATCGTGATCGCACGAGCCCGCACCTCCTGAATGTTCAGAACGACCTTCGGTGCAGGGGATTCGCGGCCGCCCGGGGACGGCACGATGATAAACACCGGCTGGCCCTCCTCCACCAGGGCGATCGGGCCGTAGCTTCAGCTCGCCGGCGGCAAACCCCTCGGCGTGCAGATACGCGATCTCCTTCAGCTTCAGGGGCACCCTCCAGGGCGACCGGGAACCCGACGTGGCGGCCCAAGAACAGCACGGACGTGGCGTCCTTCATGCTGCGGCCCAACTCCTTTGACCTGGTCCTCATTGTCGATGACCTTCTGGATTTTTCGGGAATCTCCCGCAGCTCGTCGAGGATCTTGTGCACCTCGTCGGCAAACATATGCTGCCGCGCAGCTCCGCCAGGTACAGGCCCAAAGAGGTACACGGCCGCAATCTGGGCGAGGGAATGCCTTCGTGGAGTGCCACGGCGATTTCCGGGCCGGCGTGCGTGCTGAGCGAGGCGTCGGACTCCCGCGGAATGGACGAGACCGTGGGTGTTGCAGATCGCAATCACCTTTCGCGCCCTGCTCCCGGGCGTGGCGGACCGCCATGAGCGTGTCCATGGTTTCACCCGACTGGGACAGGGGCCACCACCAGGGTTTTTCTCGTTCTGCAATGGGGTCCCGGTACCCGGAACTCGTGGGCCAACTCCACCTCGGTGGGGATACGGCACCAGTGTTCGATCGCATACCTGGGCCACCACATGCCGGCGTAGGCGGCCGTGCCGCAGGCGATGACAATGATCTTGTCGATGCTGCGCAGCACTGATCTCGTCGATGTGCAGCTCATCCAACGTGAGGCTTGCCGTTCTCGTCGAACCGGCCCATCAGGGTGTCGCGGACGGCGGTCGGCTGATCGTGGATTTCCTTCTCCATGAACGAGCTGAACCCCCCTTTTTCCGCGGCGGCGGCATCCCACTCCACCTGAACGGCTGCCCTGGGCCTTATGTGCCAGCGAAATCAATGATGTCGTAGCTGGTGGCGGTGATGGTGACGATCTGGTCGTTTCGCCATCTCCACCGCATTCTTGGTGTAGTCAATGAACCCGGACACGTCAGAGCCGAGGAAAGTTTTCCCCTCGCCCAGGCCAATGACCAGCGGGGAATTCCGGCGGGCGGCAACAATCCGATCCGGGAAATCCGTGTGCAGCGCCAAAAGCGTGAACGCGCCCTCCAGCCGGTTGCGGGTCAATCGCATGGCTTCAGTGAGGATCACCCTCGCCGGCACCATGTACGAAGTCGGCCAGTAGGGGTAGCGGCTACCTCGGTGTCGGTTTCGGATTCAAAGGTGTAGCCCTTTTCCATCAGCTCGGTTTTCAGCTCCGCAGAAGTTCTCAATGATGCCATTGTGCACAACAGCGAGCTTGCCGCCATCCACCACGTGCGGGTGAGCGTTGGCGTCGGTCGGCCCTCACCGTGGGCAGCCACCGGGTGTGCCCAATGCCTACTACGCTTGGGGCAGCGGGTCGAGCGATCACTTCATCGAGGGCCGCAACCTTCCGGCCTTTTTCCGGAAGCTTATTTTTCCCTCGTCGAGGCACGGCAATACCGGCCGAGTCGTAGCCGCGATATTCAAGCGTCGTAAGCCTTCCAATACCACGTCGAGGGCAAAATGCGCCCTACCAGGGGATGTTTTTAGTCCCTACGTATCCAACAATTCCACACATAAAAACTCGACTCTACCTTGATTTGTTAGCGATTTAAATAGACGGACATGAGAGCCGTAACGCACACTATGAGTGGCACGTTACGGCTGGCGATAAGACGAAAACGCCTCAGCTACTGATGCAAACAGCGGATGCCCCGGCGCTATTCCTAACGGACGTCGAAAAAGCAAAAAGCGAGGCCGTAACCTCGCTTATCGACGCCTAAAGTATGACTACAGGTGCTTGGCCAAAATCTCAGCCACCCCATCATTACCCTTATGCGTCAAATGGGTCGTGATGTTATACGGGTCGGAAGAATTATCAATAATGCCCGCAATCCACCGCTGATCCTTCGCCGCACACATGTCGTGGCCTGCGGTATCCTTCTCCAAATCAATCAGCCCGTGCCCGTGGCCGCAGCCGACTGACGCTGCCAATCATGGGCCGCATTTAGAAATTCCGCACCGAAATCGTAGAAACCGGCGGGGCAGGCATATTATTGAGTTGCACCGGGCAGGCCGTGTTATTGGCACCCAAAATCGACGGGTAGCCCACAAACGCAATCTTCGCATTCAGGGGCGGCAGCCTTAATCCGGCCCACCTGCGTCTTCATCTCATTGACGAAATTCTCCGTCTGCACCGAATAAATACCCGGGGCCTTCCACGAATCATTCATGCCAATCTGCAGGAACACATTCGTCGTCCCGGCATTTTAGCTGCTTGCCCGCCAGCGCCAAATCCACCTCTTTGCTCAACCGCTTATTCGGCTCAATCGGGGCGTAAGCAACCGCGCCCCAGTGCAGGCGAAATCCTCCACCTTAGCGCCGAAATCCGGGCCAATGATGCTCCCACTCGACTCTGCCCCTGCGGACATCTGCCCTGCCGGCGTCAGGGGCGTTCTTCATAGTGACCCGGACCCTGTATTAGATCCGCAATAACATACGTGGGGTTGGCCATGATCGAATCACCAAACAACACCACATTTCCGTTCCTGGGCAGACGCAGCCGGGGTAGCGACCAATCCCCCAATAAGGGCGGTCACAGCCGCGGTAGCAACAACCCGCGAAACGACGAGTTTTAAACATTTTAGGCATCCTCTCATTGGGGAACATTCAGTAATCTTTGTGGAAGCATGAAAGCATCATCAAAGCATTGATTATATATTTCTTGCACTTAAAAGTTACAGCTACACCATAATGGGTAATACTATTGAAAACCCATGCACAAAAACTTACTCAAAACACAGGGTGACACCATGAAAATAACCAATAATTCCCAATAGGAATCTTCGACTCCGGCGTGGGTGGACTCACCGTCGCCCGCACCATCATGGGGCAACTCCCGGCGAATCCATCACCTACATTGGGGACACCGCCCACAGCCCTACGGTCCCTCCCCATCGCCGAGGTTCGCAAACACGCCCTTCGCATCGCCGACCGAACTCGTGGAACGCGGCAGCAAAATGCTCGTCATCGCCTGCAACACGGCATCCGCAGCCTGCCTCCAGGGACGCGCGCGAACGCTACGACGTGCCCGTCATCGAAGTCATCCACCCGGCCGTTCGCCGCGCCGTCGCCACCACCCGCAAACGGCCGCATTGGGAGTCGTGGGACCAGCGGCACTATCAACTCCGGCGCCTACCAAGACCTGTTCTCCGTCAACCCCAATGTGGAAATAACCGCCCAAGCCTGCCCCCCGCTTCGTCGACTTCGTGGAACGCGGCATCACCTCCGGGCGGCAAATCCTCAGGGTCGCCCAAGCCTACATCGAACCCTCAAACCGCCGGCGTAGACACCCTAGTATTGGGATGCACACACTACCCCTCCTCTCCAGCGTCATCCAGCTCGCCATTGGAGACAACGTGACCCTCGTGTCCTCGGCAGAAGAAACCGCCAAAGACGTACTCAAGCAGCTTTCCACCACCGACATGCTTGCCGACGAATCCATCACTTTTCAACCCATCACTTCAGAATCCACCGGTGACCCAGAACTCTTTTCACAGTTGGCTAAACGATTCTTAGGAGCCACATGTGACGCACGTCAGCTAGAACCGATGTAATCCGCGACCGGAAACCCATAATCTTTTCCTTATTGGAAAAACATGGGAAAGTAGCAACATGAAGGTTATCGTTCTAGGAAGCTCAGGCAGCGTTGGCGCCCCAGAAACCCTGCCTCTGGATACCTCATCCAACCTTCCAATGGGCAAAAGCCTCCTCATGGACAGTGGTCCTGGCGTTCTCCTTCAAAATGCAAGAATACCAAAACCCCAAATGATGCGCACATGCTTTTCAGCCACCTTCACCCCGACCACTGCCTCGACTTTCCCTCACTCCTGGTTTGGCGCCAGTACCATCCCACCGCCCCGGCGCAACACCGCAACATTTGCATGGGGCCACACACACCCCAATACACCTAGGGGCGACTCAGCGCCGACATTTCCAGATGAAGGTCGATGACATGTCCGACACCTTTTGACTTCCACCCTGGCGCATTCGCCACCCCATCCCTATTGGAACTTTACTGTCACCGCCTATCCCACAATCCACCCCATCAGATCCTATGCCATGCGGGTAGTCACCCCAATGGCAGAATCATCGCCTACTCCGGTGACGGCGCCTACACCACTGAACTCATCGATTGCGCCCGCAATGCCGACATCTTTCCTCTGCGAAGACCAGATTGGGGAAAAATCCTGCGACAACAAAAGCCCCCAATATGCACATGTGTGGCCAAGACGCCGGAATCATCGCCACCAAAGCCAACGCCAAACACCTCATCCTCGTCCACATCCCACCCTGGGGCGACCCAATGGAGCAATGGAAGGCGCACGCCAACTACTACGACAGCCCCATCTCCCTCAGCTATTCGGGAATGGAAATCCCACTCTAAACACGACGCAACCACAAACCCTCAGCTGTCCCCAATGTAGACTCAACCCCATGACTTCATTCACTCGCGCCGACAGCCGTACTTTCCCAGACCAACTCCGACCCATCCGCATCACCCGCGGATTCACCACCAACCCTGCAGGGATCCGTACTCATCGAATACGGCAATACCCGAGTCATGTGCACCGCCAGCGCCGAGCAAGGCGTCCCCGCTTCAAAAAGACTCCGGTGAAGGCTGGCTCACCGCCGAATATGCCATGCTGCCAGCAGCCACCCATGAACGCATGCCCCGCAGAATCCATGCGCGGCAAAGTCAAAGCCGCACCCACGAAATCTCCCGCCTCGTTGGGCGATCCCTCCGCGCCGCCATTGACCTGACCCTATTGGGGAAAAATACGATCAACATTGACTGTGATGTGCTGCAAAGCCGACGGCGGCACCCGCACCGCCAGCATCACCGGCGCCTATATCGCACTTGCCGACGCCATTACCTACCTCACAGCCCAAGGCGTCGTCCCGGAAACCGCTCCTTCCCCAATAGCGGCGGTGTCTGTTGGCATTATCGACGGCCATGTGTGCCTCGACCTCCCTACTGAAGAAGACTCCCGCGCCGACGTTGACCTCAATGTCATCACTGACCCAGGGAAGGAAAAGTCGTCGAAATCAAGGCACTGCCGAACACAACACCTTCAGCCGGGAAGAATTGGACGCAATGCTTGACTACGCGGAAAAAGGCTGCAAAGAACTCATCGAAGCCCAACTCGCCTCATTGGGAAATAGGCATAATGAAAATTCTCCTCGCCTCCAATCAACTCTCAAAAAGCCCACGAATTGCGCACCATGCTTGCCAATAGTGGCATAGAAATCCTCACGCTTGCCGACGTCCCCACTACGACGAACCCATTGAGGACGGACGCACCTTCGCCGATAACGCCCTCATCAAGGCTCGCGCAGAGGCGCAACACACCGGATTGGTGACCATTGCCGACGACTCTGGTTTCATGGTGGAAGAACTCAATGGGTTGCCCAGGCGTGCTCTCGGCGCGCTGGTCCGGGCAGCACGGCGATGACCAGGCCAATAACCTTCTCCTATTGAAACAGATGGCGCACGTGCCGGAGGAACGTCGACAAGCGGCATTCGTGAGCGTGTGCGCGCTCAGCTAGTCCCCAATGGGGAGGAGCACGTGGTGACCGGGGCAATGGGATGGGTGGATGCTTACCGAACCCCGAGGTGACAACGGTTTTGGCTACGATCCACTCTTTTTACCCAATGAAGAATTCCCCAATGGGCGGAGTAGCGCGCAGCTGAGCCCCGCGGAGAAGAATGCGCTCAGTCACCGCGGTAAAGCATTGGCACAACTCATGCCTATTGTTACTCAACTGTCGCAATTGTCGGAGGCGAATTCGGACTAGCCACCCCCGAATATTCATCCACCCGGTCGAAAAACGCCCGCGATTGTTCAAACGCCCCATACCGGGTCGGCGGCGCTTTGGTAAACCGCAATGGCTCATCAGCCACCGTCGCCTTCCAATACGGCTCGTCACCGGATCCTTCTCAATCCGGCCATTGCACGGCTTGGCAGGGTCGTCATCGTTCTCCTTGTTATGCCGCATACACAACGGCACCATATTGGGGTTTCCGTCGGCCCACCCGCCGCAAAACGCCTGAATATGATGAATCTGGCAATACCGCGCCGCAATCCGGCAATCCGGGTGCGTGCACGTCGGACTACGCGGCCGTGAGCACCAGCCGCTGCGCATCATCGGCGAACCGCCGCACCTCAATGGGGTCCGAAAACTCGACCCCACCAGCAAAAATTACGATACGGCACCGTCACCCACCCAAACGGTTCCAGCATCCGATCCGCATAGCCGCGCAAATCCACCACCGTACCGTCCGTGGTCAGGTATTTCCCATCCCGTTTCTCCAATAGCCACGGGTGGCAGATCACCACAAACGGCCGATATTTAAACCCCAGCGGGTTATCTTCTGCACTTTCGCCTTCGCTTTTGCGACGCCTCCCGCTCGCCGTGCATGTAATAACCCGCCGCGTAATAATGGTGGCCTTGCCTCCGCAATGGAACAAGCATGCCCCTGATGAAACATGGCCTTGGCCTCATCATCAATAAGACTATTCATCCGGGCTAACGCCTCCGCAGGGAGCCTTAATATTGAGATACCCCTTACCGTCACAATCAACAGTACGGCTAAACCCTCAGCCCAATCACTGCGGGGCTTATCCGCGCACTGCCGGTTCAACGCCCCCACCACTTCTTTCAGATGCTCCTCCAGCTCATTGAGGGAATCCGCACCAGCCCGAGCAATCACATCGGCAAACAACCCTCCCGATCCGCCTGACTGTTGGAGAGTTTTTCGCCAATACTTCCCAATAGTAAAAATGGTGTCGAGCGACAACCGGGCAGTTCGCATAGCGGCCAACTGGTTGGCGTCGAAAAAGCTCGGCATTGCGCAACAACCGAGTGGCGGTAGATGCGATGTCCCCAATAGGCGGGCAAGATCTTCAGGGCTTGGGACGCGATGCCTGCAACTCCACCAGCAGCTCCGCAGCATCATGACAGAACCCTGGCGAGCAAATCAAGCACCGGCGTCGTTGTCATAACCCATATTTTAGGCCCACTACCAGCGATTTTTGTCCTTCAGGGAACTTTCTCACATTTTTGCTTTTTACCTGTCCAAAATTTACGGCTGATCCAATTGGAACTTTTCCGTCACTTCCTGACGCCGCCACTGCTCCACAAAAACGAGCAAGAACGGAATACAACCAGCCAACGCCGTCACCACCCACCGCAGCGGGGGCACAACGCCTTCGTCCCCCAAATTCAACGTCGCTAATAGGTACAAAATATAAAACAGGCCATGAACCTGCCCAATATAATGCGCCCAACTAGGAATCGACATCCCAATAAGTATTGGGCAATCATCCGCGGTCGTCAAAATCAACAACCACACACCAGTAACCCACGCAGCAATGGAAAACCACCGCAACGCAGCCCGCACCCGCTTTTTCCGATCAGGGTGAATAGTGCTCATTGGGAATCTCCTTTACGACGGCGAGGTTGATTGAGCCGATTAAACTCCTCCACAGACAACTAGTTCCCGCTGCGGAAGAAAAAGACTCGTCGATAAACTGCGGCGACGCCCCCCGTCGCCCCTTGGGCTCCCCGCGATGTCGGTGGCACCTGTGGCGTGGCGGAATCACCAGAACCATTATCTTTCTGCTGCTCCGCCTCAAACGCAAGTTTTTCAGACTCGTACGCCAAAAATCTTGCGATACGCAAACACAGAAAACAACCCAAAAACGGCCATTGGAAGGCATAACCCAAATTTTTGGAACGTCCCCGAACCTGACTGGAATCTGAGTCCACTGCCACCACGCCAATGCCCAAGTGCACTAACAGAGAACGGCAGGAACACAATATGCCACGCCTTCTACCCGAACTTTCTTTCACCGGTCGCAGCTCAGTAGGATCATCATTGGCGGAACTCACAAATATAGAGGATACCCCTTTTCCCAGGGAATAAAACTCTCAATAGGGATTTGGGTTTCTGGCGAGAAGAACGGTAGAGTGCTAGGACAAGCGCCTGTAGCGGATTGGCAGACGCGCTGGATTTGGGTTCCAGTGCCCGTGAGGGCGTGGGAGTTCAGAGTCTCCCCAGGCGCACGAAGGATATCGGAAAATGAGAACCAGGTTTTTCGGACCTGGTTTTTCCTATTGGGGAAATTCAGCGGCCACTGCAGCGCGCCGTTTGCGGTCGTCCACACACCAGTCCCACCAGCTCGCCGTTTGTGGTACGGCTCACACTCACTAGCCGCGCCTGCGCTCACCCCGCGCTGGCGCTACCGTGCTCCCACCACGCTCGCGCTGGTGCCCCTACCCGCCCACCCTGCACCGGTCCCGCCAGCCGCCGTCTCAGCGAACCCCTATTCCACCACGCCGTTTCTAAACGCCCAGATCACCAGTTGCACGCGATTATGTGTCTCCCGTCTTTGCCATGGCGGACGACAGGGTGAGTCTTTACTGTCGATGGCTCTAAAAACAGGGTCGCGGCGATCCGTTATTGCTCATCCCCTGACATAATTGCGCAACACAGTCTAATTCCCGCGGGGTGAGCACCTCGGAGCTGGAGGTGAAAATGCTTTTCTGCGGGTGAATTCGGCGATGACGCGCCGGGTGAGGCTGGCGTCGACGAAGCCCCCTCGCCGAGGGCAGCCCGCCGCACGCCTCGACCAGGTCCGTCATGGAGCTGTCTTTGAGGAGAATGCCGCACGCCGGCCTCCAATGCCCCGAACACGTATTCGTCCATGTCAAACGTGGTGATGACAATGACGGCGGGCGCGGGGTCGAGTTGTTGGATGCGCCGGGTGGCCTCTGAGGCCATCGCCACCAGGGCATGCGAATGTCCATGCACACCACATCGGGTTGGAGGCGTTGCGCCGCGGTGAGGGCTCTTCGCCGGTGCTAGCTTCCCCAATAACCTCGATGTCGCCGGAGGCTTGGAGGATTGTAGCCAGTCCGGCGCGGATGGGCGCTTCGTCGTCGGCGATGACTACCCGAATTAGGTTTTTCCATGTGAGGGCCACTTTCCATCCATCGGAATCAGGTTCGTTGATGAGTGTGGCGCCACAGTGGTTGGCGCGCTCCTGCATTCCGACGCTACCACGTCCCGGCACGATTCGTCGCGGTTCGCCGGGGTAAAAATTCCGTGGGTGGTGACCATGGGTCCGGCCTCGTCAAGGTTGATTGTGACCGGTGCCCCGATGCGTGTTTTACGCTTGCATTGGTGAGAGCTTCTTGGATGGTTCGGTAGGCGCATTGTTGTTCCGGGGCGGTGAGGTCGGTTCGCAGCCCCGGCCCAGTCACGCGAATGCTCATGCCAGGTTCCGGCATTCCGTAATAAGGTCAGGGATGCGCGCAATCGTGGGTTGGGGTGTGTGGGCGGCTTCCGCCTCCGTGGGGGTGCGGAGGTGTTGACAGTGGCACGTACGTCGGCAAGCGCTTGGGAAATGCTGGTGGAAATGCCTTCGAGCTGCTTTTCGACGGCCGTGGGGTTGCTATGCAGGATCGCTCGTGCCGCGGTGGTTTGGATGGCGATGCTGCTGAGATGGTGCGCGGTGGTGTCGTGAAGCTCGCGGGCGATGCGGGTGCGTTCCTCCGCCAGGAGGGTTTGCCGTTGCGCCGCCACAAGCCGCTGGTTATTGGAACAATGTAGCCGATGCCAACGCCAAGGGCGAAGGAGGCGAGCCCGCTGAGAACCCCAATACCCCCGCGGACCAGTAGGCTGCTTGGGGGTGGCTATTAAAAGCAGGTCCACACACAGGGTCAGCATCAGGGTGTAGACGCTGGTTTGCGCTATGAGGGTGCGGCACTGGTTTGGGGGCGTAGCGGATCACCGCATAGCTGAGGAACAGTATGGCCAGGTTATTGGTGTTGCTGTTATGGAGCCCCTGCATGATGGCGGTGCCCATTGTCACAGCCTCAGCAATGATGCATATCCACAGCATGGAAACCGGTCGCGTGCGACGAAAAATATTGTTGTTGCTTCGATGATATAGGCCACGACGACCATGATGGCTACCAGCACGGTGTGGGTGCTGTCATGCTGAGCGGTGCCATATCCGGCGCGGCGTACATCAGTGCAATCTGCACAGTCCCCAGGACGAAGATCGTCCCGGCGATAATCCTGTCGATAACCATGTTACAGATTGTAGGTCTTCACCGGCCGAGCCCGATGATGGTGGCCAGCCCCGCCCAGCCGACACAGAGCGGGATGCCGCCATCGTTCCGTAGGCTGCGGTATTGCTGACCCCCACCGCCGATACGATGGATTGCAGCGGCAGCCACCCGTATGCGTGCGAGTCCCAGCCCAGCACGGTTCCCAGGGTGGTTACTGTGGCTTCGATAATGTAGACGACCCCCATGACGACGCGGCGATCGGCCCGCTGTGGGTTGCAAGCGTCACCGCGGCCAGGCGTAACCGCCAGCAGCGTCAGCGCAATGATTCCCCGCAGCCACACCAGCAGCATGATCGCTTGTCGACGCCGCCCAGTCGACCCACGCTCAGTGCCGTGGCGATGCTCGTCACCACCACCGTGATGAGGGCGGCTCACGGCCACGACTGTAGGGCCGTGACCACCGACGACCGTGCGCAGTGTTGGTCCCACCGGCCCGCGGCCGCAGCACCTTCCACGATGACGGCCCCCATGGCGGAAATTACCAGCAACCAAAGAATTCCCAATACCGTGACCACCACATAGGAGGCCATCGCCACTCGATTGGCTGGCGGTGCCGGTCACGTCAGGCCCTGAAGCTGAAAGTGCAGGGCTGCTTGGGTCGCTGTGCAATCACTTGCTGAATCTTGTCGCCGGTGGCCCCACCAATCTGAGGAGGTCGATCTTCGCAGGCGACCGCAAGTACCCGAGTGCAGCACGGACCCTATGACTGCAGCCAGCAGCATGACCGCCGCCGTTATGCGAGATTGCAGACAATTGAGAATGCTGTGTAGAGTTCGGTTTTCATTATTGTGCTCTCCCATGGTGTCGAAGTAGTGATCTTCTAAGTCGTCTGTTGTTGGCCCCTGGAAAATTGTTTGGCCAGTCCGAATCATGGTGACCTTATTGGACATTGCGGCGGCCTCCGCCAAATGGTGTGTGGATACCACAACCGCATGCTCCTCGCTGCGCATAGTTCTTCAGGAATGTGGTGAGCCACCGGATTCCCTCCAGGTCGGAGTCCCGTTCGCAGGCTCGTCGAGGAAGCAAAGGTCAGGGTTCACAATGAGCGCCGCACTAACGCAATGCGCCGTTTCATGCCCAGGGAATAGTGCCTGATTTTTCTGGTCCGCCGCGTATTCCATCTGCGTGAGCTGCAGCATTTCGGTGACCTGTTTTGCGTCGGATTGTGGGGAGAGCGCCACGCTGTGCACGTGCTGCCGACCGGTGAGCCCGGGCAACAGCCCACCCTCGTCCAGTAAAATCCCCACGTCACGGGTCAGTTCCACGCTGCCGGAACGCTTCACCAAACCGAGCACCGCCTTGAGCAGCGTCGTCTTGCCCGCCCATTGGGGCCGAGCAGCGCCACCACGTCGCCCGAGTCTGCCTGAATCTCGCGCGTTGCGCAGCACGGTCCAGCCCGCAGGACAGACCGTTACATCCTATTGCTTTCAATACCGTTGTCATGCTTTCATTCTCCCGCTCTCGCATGGAAAAAACATCAGCTGAACAGGCGAAATCTGCATCTCCGCCATTTTGGGGGAGGGTTAGGGAGTTTTTCTGTTACGACGGAAGGTGTCATATAATGGTTGACAACAAATGCACTTTCATTTAGATTCTTTGTATGAATAAGAAAAATAAAAGAAGGGTAGGGTAGGAGTGCAGGGAGATAAGGGACCCGCAAGATGGCTTTGAAGGTCGTTTATTTTGAAGTAGAAGATTCTGCCACTGGCTGTTACGTCAGCTACTGGAGGAAGGCTTGAGAGTTCAAGTAAAGGCAATGACCAACAATATTCTGCAAAAGTAGAGGTTGGAGTAGATGCCAAGAAGCTACCCTGGACCATGGATTCTTTCCTTTTGGATCATTTTTGATGCTTCTATTGATGCGAAAAATTAAATATCAGCGATGGATCCGCTATGGGGCGGAAACTTTTGAACTCCGAAAACAATATCGAATACTGTTCTACTGTCCGATTACCTAGCTAATGCCAAAAAGAAGATCCAAGTATCGAGAAGGCTTGCAGAAGAATTTAAAAGTTTCAGCTATTGGAGGATCGATGGCGCACGCGAAGATGTTCACCCTATATCTTGCAATGATTAATTGTGAGGATGCTCCATTTAAAGATTGCGCATTGGATGAGGAGGTGTTAATGAAAGCCAAGGGATGCACTATGAACTGGTGAGGAATGCAATGATGATGCAGTATATATTCTGCGCTTTAATCATATTAGTTCTTTCTTAAAGAATGATTATGATCTCATTTGATTATTTGCCGTATGAGAATTGGTAGTTTCCTTGGTGTGTTAGTTGGAGGCACAAAACTTCTCTTAGTATGAAAGGCAGAAATGTCAAGTGAGTGCTGTCCAGATTCTACAGCAGGGTCCTCCTAGCAAGGACTGTCTTAATGATGTTAGAACTCGGAAGATAGATTTCCCTCAAAGTCTATGATATTATATTTTGCAGGGTTTGGGCATTAGTGGATGAATTAATTGATGAGAAATTACACAACTTTATTTATGAGGTCCCATTATCTTTTGGTTCTACTCAGAATTAGTTGAAAAGAGAGAAAGTTACAAGAGGAATGCTTTGGCCATCTTTTATCAATTTGTGCGTCTTCTAGATGGCGAAAAGGGAGAGAACTTGTGGAAAATGAGTTATAATATATCAGAAAGGAATTCAAAATCGTAATTGCAGAATCCCAGCGGTTATAGCTACTCTTCACGAGGCATGTGATCACATTTTACCAGGAGCTGCCAGATTCTTTTGCGGCTGGGCATCTATATTTACATAATCCTCCTAATGATGTACATGAACAGACTTGATAGATGCTACGTTTACAAGTTAGATATTATTTAATATCCGTATCATACTGTGAGAGAGAGAGAGGAAACACTTATACATTTCCAGGAGAGTGTTTTGCTAAGCATGTGGTGGGGCAGAAGGTGGTGTTAAAGGGAGAGGTGCTTATTTCCTTATGTCACACACAACACTGTTTAGAAATCGGAGCAGAGCCTAAACCGATGGTCATGATGTTTTAAGCCCCATCTGGTGTCGGAAAAACTGAGACTGCCAAGTTTAATGAAATTCATGGTGGCGAGTTATTGCTGCAAAGCAGTTCTCCGATGTTTCAGGATGGGAATTTTTCTTCATATCTATTTGGCGATGCTCACTCTGAGGCTTCATTTGCTCGACCTACGCCGATCAGGAGTCAGGAGTTATTCTGATAGATAGATTCGAGTAAAACCAGCCCACCTGTATTTCATAGCGCTTTTGCCATAGATTCTTTGGTAGGGGTGCAGATGAAATTGCAGTACCAACTTGGTCCAGCAGTCCTTAATCTGCACTTCCAAACTCTAAAAGTGAGAGATGAAATGCACCTTTGCGCTTGGTGATGCACTTTCTTCTAGAGTTTAGAATCGATTTATTGAGTTTAAATACACAACTCTAAGGAGAGATGAGACAAGTGAGTTGATCATCTAACACAGATGTGTGCCCAGCTTGATGTTGAAGAGAGCAATTATACTTTGTCTGATGTTTAAAGGGAGACGTCTGAGATTCCTGCGAGAATTTCATCGGGCAGATATTTCCGCTCGGATAGGGAGAGAGGATTGATTGGAGGATGCTATTTCCTTATATGTTGGTTGACCCAGCACACAAAGATGCCCCTAGAGGTTTTATTCAGCCGTCAAGAGAGACCCATCCATATCAATAGATGAGTGATGCAGAGGATACACAGCTGCTTGGTTTTCTGTGATCTCAGAGATCAATCATGCGTAGGAAACTAAATCTACTTTCCCTGATGGTTGAGATAAAGCTTCACGGTGCAGCATAGCCAAAGACCTCTCGCCCCATAGATTTTTATGGGCAGACAGATGGGGAGAGCGGACTAATCTTAAAGCATGCTGAACTTTTTGCGATTTTCCGCAAGCAAAAGCGAGTTCATGTCGCGCACAATATATGTCGGATAATTCTGGCCATAACGACAGCGGGAATGCTGGCCGCCGCCCCTCCTAGTGCGTTATCGCGGCCCGCGCCACCGGCCAGCACTCCGTGCGCCGACCTGATGTAATTTTCGCCCGCGGCTCCGGCGAGGAGCTCAACGGCGTCGAAAGCCTACGGCTCCAAGCAGGTTGCGGCGGGGCGCCAAGGCAGGCGGCATCACCACGAACTTTTCGAGCTCGGTTCCCGCCCCGACCAACAGTACGCCTACCCTGCGGTTTCCGTGTGAATGATGGGAAGGGCGCGCTGGCCGCGCTCAGGGCCAAAAGTCAGCGGCGGCCAGGCGTTCGGAATACGGCGGAGCGTACGCATCAGGGAGTGGCGGGCGCGGTGCACTACATTGCCCAGCGCGTCGAAAAGTGCAGGATGCGCGATTCTTCATAAGCGGGGTGTCGCAGGGTGCGCAGGGTCATTTGGGAGCCTACTCGAACTACCCAGTTTTACCTGCAGGAACGGTGATTTTTAATGCGCTCTTCGGCGACCCCAAGCTGTATTTGCGGAGGCCAGCCCGAGTTGGCGCCGGCGGGCATCACTTATCCGCGGTACGAGGCGTGGCGAGCGGTCCGAGTGGCGGCGTGGGGTTTCCCGACCCGTCGACGTTTGTCAGCTCGCTCAGTGCCCGTGCCCCCTACTTGCCCGAGGACTGGACGCACACAACCGGATTGTGGTGCAACGATAATGATTTTGTGTGCGGGTCGACCTGAACCCCCTTGTCGACAGTGGTCACCGCAATACGATGTCGAGAACGGTCCATTGATCGAGCGGTTCGGCGTGGCCCTGGATCAGTACTCGCTCCACCGACCGTCTGCCGTGACGCTTGTCGACGCTCCAGCCCACGGGCAGGAGCACCGCTGTCGCAATCACGCGGCCCTGCCGCGGTCGATCACCCTCACCGCGGTGTGCCCTCCATCCTGCGATGCCGCATCAGTCCTACGCATGGGTTGGCCAGGCCGCGTACCTCCACTCGAGTAATCACGCAGCCCGCAGTCAGGTGCTGGGGGAGTGCCCGGACAAAGGCAGCGTCACGATCAAGCGTCGTTCAATAATACATGTATCCTTGCCGTACAGTATCCTGTTGAATTGAAATTCATTGCGGTGAGGCAATCTATATGCGACCAAAGAGGACACGGCAGGGGAGATCATGTTGTACAAATACTGCGGGTATACGGATTCAGTGTTATACAACATTACCGAGGCAGATCTTCTAGTTTTTGTTCGTGACCAGCAACATTTTGATCTTGGGGGATTTATCAAGGTCCAGGTGAAGAACTTAGGCCAAGTCTGACGAGAACCCCTCAACCGATAATGGTCAGGTCGGTTGGTGGGTTCGTGATTTTCGCTTATCATGATGATCCTTTCCACGAGTTACTCGTGCTTTTCGACGAGGAATTCGAGAGCCTATTGGGTTCATGTCACGAAGATGAGGTTCTGGGCATGGGGCAAGAGCAAAAATGCTTTGTTCCCCAGGAAAATGTTATTAATAACAGTCTAGTTTGATTCTCTGGTTGCAGTTGCCTTCGGTAAGCTCGCTGATCAGCAGAACTGCCTGGGGTACCTGATGCGGACCGGTTGCGATATGCGTTACTCGCTCCCCAGTTGATTTCCACACCCTCACTTACCACTGCGACTCACTCGTCTGCTGAGGCCATTGCGCTTTTATCATTAGCGCAGATGCTGATGCTTAAAGGGACCATGGAATATAAAAATTACTGGTGCATTGCGCAGTCACCATGCAGTGATCCCTCGTGGAGGTTGTGTCGCATTGTCAAATGGATTGATAAAGACAAACCCGACTGCTATTTTTGGGTTTTTCATCGGCAAATGTCGGAAAACCAATGTTGCGGCAGCGCAGGTAATAAAGGCAACGGTTCTGTTTGAGGAACACTTGCCGCAGCGTGCTAACTGAGATCCTGAAGGATGCGTTGGCGGCGCGGGACGATTATAACCCTGTTGATTTGGCATGGTTGCAAGTGCATTTAGCTCGGAACTTGGTTGAAATCGGCGAGATTTGATGAGGGCATGGGACTTAGCATTAGAAGCATCACTGATTGGGCGGCGGGAATATCAAGATTCTGGCGCGATATGTAGCTGGTGTAGCCATGGAGTTCGTGTTTCAACTGAACGATCTGACAGGGGAGACAGGAAGCGCAGAACCTGTACGGACGATTATGAAATATTCCCCGACTCATCGTCGTGGTTGAGAACCGTCTTGGCTGGCGGGCTTACGGACTTCATCGAAAAGAACTATCCGCAATGGCGCGATGCCGAAAATAATTCTTGGGGAAGGAATGCATGCTACTATCTCAGGCGCATTCTACGAGTCTAATTGCGAGGGTTTTGCCGCGGACGTCAATGCTGGCGGCATGCTGTGGCAGCATTTGCATACTATTTGCCTGCTGTCTGCTGCCAGCACTAGAGTGAGCTGGTATATACTCTGGATATTCTCGGGTAGCTGGGGTCTCAGACAAGTTAAATTTGCCACCTCCCAGTTCCACCTTCATTTCAGGCCTGCCAGACCACTCGCACAAATAATGAATGAACTATCGCTAGAAGATGCCACGAAAGTTCGTTACCATGTGACTTCGCACTAGTCAGGGAGATGCGTGGCACTCCTTGATACGGCGCTGCGGATAACCCTGCCCTCTGGCTTCTAGAAAGAACTCAAAATCCTAATCGTAAAACATATGTTTTTGGGAATCTCTCGTTGGTATGAGACAGGATCATTCAATTACTCGCAAAAAGATCTATGGTGCCTGTTCCTCAGAGGTATGTGGCCAAGATCCAGGATTATCTCATCACGATACCTGGTACTCAGATCTTGAGGCTTGCCGCATCCTGTGCAGAAGCTCATCAAAGTCCATCATCGCAGATATGAGTCTCAGCCAGGAAGGGAATGGGATGGCGAGAGAACTACAGACATTGGTGGCACGGCGTGGCAATGTGTGATAATGGGTTAATAGGGAACGATACAGAACGGCTTCGGGCGGTTGCGAGCGTACCAATTATGCACCGGCTTTTGCGGAAAAGGCGGTTGGCGATCGAGATGCCTTATGCAAGTTGGCAGGAACTTCGATAGTTTACCAGACGGCATTGTATCCGGCGAGCAGTGCTGCATTTAAGCAAACAATGGTCGATCACATTATCGCAACCGCAGCTTCTGGGTGCTTCCTGGGCCATACTTCCGGAAGCTATAGCGCCTTTCATTTTGGGTGCGCCTCAATGTTTTGCACCCTCATTGTGCTCATTGGCGGCCTTGCCTCAGGATGTTACAATAATCGTGTTTTCTGCAATAGATTTGGTTTCCGAGAGGATGACGACAGCGAGTCGACAGGTATCAAAAGGGCCCGTAGATGTTGCACGTGATATGGGAGAACCTCTGATGGGATTGATGATGGGAAAAGTAGGAGAGTTGAGAGAGTCATCTATCACCAATGGGGATGCCGATGTTCAGTGGTCACATCGGCATTATTAGGGTTGCTATTCCCGAAGATGTTCCAATGACTAAAGTCGCCCGGATGCTTCGGGGAGACGCAAGTTTAGTAAAGCCATCAGTAAAGAGTCTGGCCATAGCAAGAAAAATTATCGTTATCTTTTCGTTCGTAGGTTGAGTAAAACAGCAGTAGCTTCGAGGGTGCGGGGAAGCAGTCGTATCCGCGCTGGTCACATGGGTTCTTGAGGGACGTTTGCCGGAAGATCCTTTTCCCTACCCGCGAGATCGTTGCAGATGCCAGTGTTTGTATGATCAGCACCATATTGTCTCTGGTGTCCTCAACTATCTCCCGCTCTGATGGCCAGCGAGCAATACTAGGCAGATTGCGGGAAAGGACTATGTGGTGGTTCCTCGACGGTTGGGGATTATCAAAACAAAGATGGGAGCGCCATGGCCTCCCCGATTTGCCGTGGCATGTGGGGCAGTGTAGCGTGTCGCCTTCACTGAGTGCAGGAAACTGCGTTCGGTGACCCCAGGAAGTGGGGTCTTTTATGATAGATGTGGACAAAGTGTCCGAGGAGAAAATATTCCAAAAATGCTGCATATTTGGGAATGTCCTTTCCAATGCCGAACATGAGGCCAGGGACCTGTAAAGAGGGCTTTTTCCTTATCCAGGTAAAGCACAGCTAGTCTCAAATTAATAATAATATTCTACTCTATTTTTACCAAATAATGGGAGGTAAATACTGGTCTGAATGTGTTGGAGTTTGCAAACTAAGGATGAGTGGAGTTAACAATAAGAAAATGTCAGAGCTTAGTGTCAGTAGCATTGGTGGCCTGCCTGCTCGCATCTCATTTGCCAGAGTGCCAGCGGATGATAGCGATCTCAAAGATCTGCACGATGTTACTTTTCTCTTATCAGGTAGGATTCCACGCGATACAAAGGACACTTGATTTTTCGGCGTACCTTCCTGCTGCAATAACAACTGCCGCGATTACTCGCAGTGAGGTACAAACGGCAACCCGCAAATGCGGGCGTAATATCCACTGATCGAGGCAAAACTCTTATCACTGTCTCGCGTTTTCGGGCTGTGGGCCAACCACCGGAACCTGGGCGGATGTACGCTGCAGGTTCTCCTAATGGGCATAACTGCACCAGATATATGTATCGCCTGCCGGCTGGCTAAAAGGAGGTGTGCGGATCAAAGGGACATGGGGTAATGCCGAGGATGGATCGCACGAGCTAACTTGCTAAAGATCCGGATGTAATCCCACGGTAGCGGTGATAGCCTCTTCGAGCCCAGTGGGACCCGCCGCCGCTATTGGGGGCATGAGTTTGGGGACACGTGAATTAGTTTGAAGCGCAATAATGGTGATGGTTCCATCGACGTTACATGGGATAGCTATGGTGATGAGCTTTTGCCGTTCAGGAGCTGGGTAGGCGCTGGGCATCTGCCCACCATGTACCTGCATATCGACGATGCTGCTGTGCCCCGTTCCAGCGGACCACAGGCCCACGCTTGGAAAAATCCCGGTGAGGCCATTTAGATACAGCGCCGAGGCCTGGTAAAGCGGAGGTCCATGTGCAGGGGCTGGACCTGCAGTCGATGATGCATCGGTACCCTTGCAGGTTCATAGTTTACATTGGCGGCACTTCTGGTGACCCTCAGAGCTGGGGGCATGCAAGTCGTGACAAATGTGCGCGCCCCGATGCCATGCCTGCAGTATAATGGTGGTTTGATCACGCGGATTCCTACTGCACAAAACCGCAGGTGCAGGACGACGGCTGTGCCTACCTGGCATTAACATTGAGGGCAGCACCGATAACGCATTCCTAGCAGCTCGCATAAAATCTAGAAATAGAAACGGCTAGCGGTGGGGCACTTGCCCACAGATGGACTATGCTTCCACCAGGAATAATCCATGTGCGGGCCTGGAGTTTTGGCCTAACGATAGATCTGCACCATTGATGGATTCCACGTGTATGTTGGTGGTCACTGCAGGTGATCCAGCGCTGGGGACACCAGATTACTGACAGAGATGTCGCGTCCCGACGTTCATGCACAATATTATAATGTGGTTTCGACCACGCAGATTAACACTGAAAGACCGGGGCGCAATCGAGTGTGCGCCCTGCAGGATTAACATTGGTCCTGGTAGCAATAATACGTCTTTGGGGTGCCAAGACGTTGTGACATTAAAGGAAGTGCCCAGCCCTGACCAGCCACCAGCGAGACGATGGCGATCCGCAACAACCGGACAAGAAATCACAATCGTCTGGGCATGGCTGGTGTGCTACTAGCGAGTGGTGGTCTTGCGGCGGCACAATCGCTATCATTGCGGCTCTCGCTGAAAGCTAAAGATGGTCCCACCAAAGTCTCCATTCCGCTGCACATGTAGCTGTATGGAGTTTTGTGAATGTTGCTACACATTAAGGCCCCCAGAAAGTGGCGTCTGTAGATACAATGCTCAAATATGCCATATTAGAGTGGGCGGCCACTCAGTGCCAGAAAGTGCACGTCGATACTGCCAACTGGTTTACCAGTTTTGCGGAACCTGCATCTGCAGCAACAGTTGTCTTCGGTTGGTGAGGCGAAACATTACTGGAAATGGGATGCGCCAGTTAACCTCAGGCGGATGGATCATTAAGGTGAGATGCCATTATTCCTGGGGAGGAACCCAACCTGGTGCCCGAGTACCATTACCATTACCGACTTCAAGCCTAAAAGATGTGATACTGAGATTTGGGGTAGCACCCACTGCTCAGCTCAGGAAGAAATCGTAGGTATAATTGACTGGCCAGGTTGCGCACCTGAATAAAGGCAACTCCCGCCATCTGGTCGGTTCCTGAACCGCCTAAGGACAGTATATGGCAGTGTCGAGTAAAGGACCGTGGACGCACTCTGCCTTATAATTGCTGGTGTAGCGGTGTTTCACTTGTGACCTTCTGTTCTATGCTCTTGGCGAGGCCGGCATCATTCCAGCAAGTATTTTACCTGCACGGAAATCCATACGAGATTTTCGGCGTACTTGTAGACTCCTATGTGTGATGGCTGTAATTTGCCGTAGCACATCATTTTCCCTCGCTAACTCTGGGATATAACAACTCTGTGTACCGAGTCGCATGAGACTCCAAATCCCTTCAACCTGGGTTATAGCGGCGAGACCCGGAGAGCAGTTTTCCCAATCAAAGCGCAACAATCATCATTTCACCACGCGGTAAGACCTATAGCAGCTCCGCTTCCAGATCCCACGATTATTACTCACGTCTGGTTGAGTGGCTCATAAGAATGTACCACTTTGGTGACTTTTTGCGAGAAACTCCTGGTGAGCATAAGAAAAATGGCGGTTTTATCGGAAGCCGCACTGGAACTCCGTAATGGTAAAGATCCGCTGTTTTGAGATAAAATAATGTTCTGCGCACGCGATACGAGTCCACCTAATGAAGCAGTGGCCCAGCCCCGGCAGCACCAGGAAACGCGCCGAATAATGGTGGTGTCGTCAAGCGTTATTAAGATAATGGCCAGCAAGTCCGGCCAGTGCTATCGACACTCCGCGGCCAAGGTGGGGCCCATCCATACGCCGGGCATGACCGCATGAGTCCCCTGCTGATTGATTTGCCGGTCGTCGACCATGATGGCACAGATCGGATCGGTCAGTCATATTTTCCGTCCGGGGCGAGAGAAACATCCAGGTAAAACCCCGTAGTCGGTGGGGCCAGCGGTCGTGGTACCCGGCTGCGTGGCGCGTTTCCGCAACGACCGAAGCCCATAACCGTTCTCGGTGCTGCTAGCTTACGAGCAAAGCCCAATGCATGTTCCTTATCTGAATAATCTTCCACCGTCAGCGTGATGGAATCCTCATTGACTGCAGATGAAGTGGATCAGTCGTGGGCTGACCGTGTCGAAGCGCATTCACGCCCTCGCACCGCGATCTGGGATATAGTTCCCCTGTGCCACCGCCAGCTGTAATTATCTTCTGGTTTTATCAATCCCGAAACTCCAGGCCCGGTGCTCAAGAAACGTTTGCGATAGCGACTGCATGGCTGCCACAAGCTGGTCGCTGGTGTGCGGGCGTGGGGGTTTTCCCGGTGGAGTCGAGTGCCCGCACCGTCGCCAGATCAACCAGTGCTTGCTGCGACGGCCTGGGCGTTGTGTACCTCGGACCACGTGCGGCCTGCTCGCCCTTGTCGACTTCAGCGCCTGTGCCACGTCGAGGGGCCACAATGGTGGTGACTAATTGCTGGCCCAGGCCGTCGTGAAGCATGCGTGCCGACTCTGCCTGCTCCATGCTCACCGCCGCCTCTACCGCATATCGGCGTTCTTTCTCAGCGCTTTTTCTCCAGCGCGGTGAGAGCCAAACAAACGAAGTGAACGATTGACTATTGTCTCTAGGGATAAAATATAATGAATATCGTCACGTTGGTATTGGCCTGCTAACGATCAGGAAGTGCCATGAGGGACCATGAGGATTCCTGCGATGCCCATGCACTGTCGCATACCAGATGCCTGCTAGATAACCAGAACACAATCGCTAATGTCGCAGTCGAGTAAGAACCGCCTATTATAAATAACACAAAACTGGTGGCTGCTGCGCTAGCTAGACTGTTGTCATCAGGTTTCTTGTCCATCGTTTGATGAGGACCACATCAATAATGGTGGCGATAACTGCCACAGCCATGAGGAAAATTGTTTGAGGATTAAGTTCATAGCAAAATATCGTGTCGCAGAACGTAGATGAAGATGGATCCAGGGCAGAAGGCAATGAAATAAAAGTGGAGGGGCGGGCCGGCTATAGTCGCGGTCCCAGGTTAATGAGGAATATCATGGGGAAAACATGGCAACAGTCATGACTTCATGACGAACAGCACAAATTACTATATGCGTGTCATAACCATTTCATGACGATTCACACTGGTTATTCCCGACATTTTGTTCAGATCATAATATTGATGGGTTCTTCGGTAGTCCTGTTTGCCAGTATTGCTGCTCCATGTTTGTCAACCTAAGCTATCGCTATAAGGTGCGCCAATGAAAGTTCTCCTATTATTTCTGCGTGTTGTCATTGCGGCGGTGCTCATGTTTGCCGCCTCGTTTTTCCAGGATGCATGATGCAGTTCATCCCGGTTACGAGAGCATTCTTGCCCGGTACGGCAGTGGGGCTGTAACATCACCGGCTTTGCTGTTGGCGTGCGGCGCAATGCTCGCTGCAATTCGCCTGCGCCACCGCCGTCGCTACCGTGGGGTGCGGCGCGACCGCTACCTGGATCATCAGCCGCCCGCCATGCTGAGAACTACGTCCAAAAACCGGCATGCTTTTGGTTTTCCGCCATGATCGGGGTGGCGATGGTCCATATTGCTCATTGCCGGCGGGGTCACCATATTATTAGGCACCACCGGTGACCTCTCGCCCAACACGGCGACCAGTGGTAGGCCACCCTGATCTCGTGTTGGCGTGCCTGCCGCATCCCCGGAAGAACTGGTGTGGCGCGGCTGGCTCCTGCCCTCATTGGGGGCAAAAACAACCGTACGCTGGTCCGTGGGCCTGGGCGTGATCGTGTTCAGCGCCCTCACCTCACGTCGAACGGCGGGCAAAGCAATGCCATCAGACACGTCATCTACCTGGCATGCCGCTCGGGTTCGCCTACGCCGCCGCCCATGGCCAGGCTCGCCCTCGACTCTACCTGGGCCGCCATTGGGGTGCAGCGGATATCACACCGCCATGCTGCTCGCCAACGTAGCTCCATCGAACTCACGCCAACCCTGTGGAAATGCTGATCAGTGCGCTATGGTTTCGCCGTCGGCCTCGCTATTCGAGCCTGGCGACGCCCGTTCGCACCAGCGCAATCGGTCCCAAGAATCTGCGCCTGTGGAGTCCACCCGTCTGTAGATACGCATCCACTGACTGCATCGCCTGACCCCGTGAGCTCCCGCCAATGAGGGTGCCGATATTGGTTGGTTATAGGCCGCAGCGCTCGACAAAGACCGGTGCATTGCCCTAACACCTGTCGGTGCAGCAGGGGACAGCTTGTCACAGATCAATATAAAACACCGGCACATTCGTGTCATCAACCCGTGAGATGAAGCCATATCGAAATAACCCCGAGATTGCGCCAAGAGATACCACGTCTTGGTCACCGCAATCAGGACCGCTATCAGCGTGAAAGCAGCAGCGTAAGGTCACGATGGAGCGCCGGCGCTTCGCTTCTGCGGAAACCTATTCCGCTCGGCGGCTATTTTTCTGCAAGAACTCTTTTCTGTCCTTACACCCGCCGACTTTCCCGACGCCAGCGCCCTATCAGATCCGCGGCGCAGCACCCAGCATCTTGCTCTGCTCCGGTGGGGGTTTCAAAAAGCGCCGACAGAATTCGCTATGATCCGGCTGGTTGGCCGGCACCCAATCGCTGAAATCCGCCACCGGCAGATCGGTTTCCCATAATCGGCGGCCCGCCGCACCTTAGCCCGTCGTCAAGCTGTCCGCCACTACCACATCACAGCCGGTTTTGCGACACCGTGTCTTATACCCCACCCCACCCGCATACGCAGCGCGTAACTTCTCCCCCTGCGGCACCAATTCATTTGTCCACCGTCAGTCCGGCCGCTGAACACCACTCGCGCCCAGGCCGTAACACCTACCACCAGATTGATGAAACGCAGTTCCTCTCCTTGATGATTATTAAAAGATTATTTTGTGCATGGCTGATTATTTTTAAATCTGCCACATAAGGAAGGACACGTTAATGGCGCCAGCAGCCTCTTATCACAATAGCAAAAATTCCTACTGTAATGAGGGGTAAGGTGCTTCACCATTTACGATAATCTCAACGATGGTCAGACGGGGAGTAATTTGTAGGGGTTATATAGGGGGCGATGTTATCCATTTATCTATCATTATAAAAGCTCCATACACTGCACATATAGATATAGCGGGGAAAAGATGAAGGAAATTTTCATCGTGTCCACATATTCTACTAATTAGCGATTACTAGATTAATCACCGAAGTCGTTGTAGCAGAGATTTCGAGTTTTACCTCCGCAAACCAGTGCGGATGAGTGCAAGCAAAACATTAGTAGATAAAACAGAAAAGGCTGGTTATATGCCCTCTGGCTTATTGACTGTCGCAGCGTTGGCACTTATGGGATATGCAGGCGGCACCCAGGGGCGGTCAGTTTTTCTTCCGGAGATTTCGCCGGGGGAGCAATTACAAATGGCAGCACCTTATGGTATTTACCATTATCATCATCGCCTCTCGTTGCTATGTAGTCATCCGTCATGCCACTCTCGCGGAAGAGTCGCCGTTTTGCGGCTTTAGCAGCGTGTTTTGCCCTCATTGTCGCGCTATTGCGGAGACGGATTGCCTCCCGCCGAAACTGCCACCTTACACCGTCCTCACCGTCGGTGCCACCCGACGATCTAGAAATCGCCTGCGGGGGTACTCTCGCTCGCCTGGCCGATGAGGGGCGCATAAATCCACGCCATCGTCATGGTGATGGACGCGCAGGGGGTGATAATAGCGTGCGCCCCACCGGAAGCCCGGAATGGCGCCGCTACCATGGGAGCTGGAAAAAATCGAGATTCATTCCCTCACCGATGCCCGGTTGAGGACCACAACATGGAAATGGTGGACATTATTGAAGCAAAGATCAATGAAGCTCAAGCCCGACCTGATCCTGACTCACTCCAGTCACGATCAACACCAAGACCACAAGGCCGTGCACTTCGCCGTGCTGCAGGCCGCCCGTAAACAACGTCAATTTTGTGTTTTGAATCCCCTCTGTGACCAGCAGATTCAACCCTCACAACTTTTCAGTGACATCACCAACTACGATTGACATTAAAATCCATGCCGTCCAAGACCACCGTGACCAGGCCGGTAAACGCTACCTCCGGTAGGGATCGGCTCAAAGGCATAGCCAATTTCCCACGCAGCGCCCAGGGAAAACTGGAACTCGCCGAAGGATTCAAGATCGTCCGTCTCAAAGACTCCATCGCAGGATTGAAATAACCATATGAACATTCTCATCACCGGTGTCGGCGGTCCCGCCGGCTGTGCCCTCGTCAGCCAACTTGCCACCACCAGCCATAATGTTGTGGGCGTGGACATGCGGGAGAGTTGCGCTCGCCGACATTGATTCTTTTCGAGACTGGTGCCCGCCGCCAACGAGTCCCGACATGATTAACCAGCTTGCCTCGCTGGTCGACCATTACGACGTGGATCTACTCATCCCCACCGTTGCCGATGGGCTTCCCCATGGTGGCGAAGGCTCTCCCAACTGGGCCAGCTGAGTAACACCCAGGTCGTCATTTCCCCTAGAGGCGGTGGAAAAATGCTTCGATAAGCTGCTGACCATGCGGGCGCTGCGAGGAGGCCGGCGTTTCGGTGCCCCCATTCGAGCCTGCCAGCGATTTCACTCCTCACACGATGTGTTTGAACAGCTCGGCGGTGCCATTATCACCAAACCGCGGGTGGCTCGTGGCGGTCGTGGCTTCGCTATTCATAGCAGCCCCGAAAAATTCCAGCTCAGATCGTACGACGACTCACTACATCATCCAGGCATTCGCTGGGAAGAGTTCGCCCCATGGTGTACATCGGCGATCAACCCGGCAACGAAACCGTTTCCATCGTTGCGAAAACCCAGGAGGAATTTCTGCGAGAACCGCCGCCCCATCGTCCGCTCCGTCGACACCGCTAATGCCCTCGACGTGGCACTACTCGCCGTCAAGGCCTGCCACGCCCTGAAGCTGAAGGGTCCCATTGATTTGGATGTGCGTCGCATGGCTGACGGTCACCCGGTTGTGTTAGAAGTGAACGCCCGATTTGGTGCTAATAGCTCCCTTGCACCAGAATTATTGGCAGAAGTTCTTAAGTCAGCCGCATAAAAATAAGGAAACACCCATGTCTGCGCTAGCAGTCGTTTGTTCTCATTGGGCTCAGCACACTCATTTTTGGGTGGGCATGATTAAGCTCCTTTTTCATACCCCTGTCCCTCTATTTTTGAGATCCGCCAAACCTGGCGCAACCACCGAAAAAGTAAAAACCGCCCTGGACGATGGGCCCCTCGTGAGCATCATCGTCCCCGGCTACTAACGAGGAAAAAGTGCTGGGCTGCCTGCATCAGCTCTCATTTTGGCCAGCAGCTACCAGCACTGCCCGAGACTCATCATGGTCAATGATGGGTCCACCGACAGCACGCCAGGCAGTGATGCGGGACCTCGCCGAGGCCAACCCCTACACCGTGATCTTTGTCAGATCAGCAAAACTCCGGCAGGGGCTGCGCTGAACACCGGCACCGCCTACGCCAATGGTGAGTTCATCATGTACGTGGATTCCGATGGGGTTTTCGGCAAAGACACCATTCGGCAGATGCTCAAAGGCCTTTTGGTAGCCCCAAAGTGGGGGCAGTCAGTGGTGACGATCGGCCGGTGAATCTCGACCGGGTACAAACCACCCTGCTTGCGCTCATTTCTCATGCCTGGGCACCGGGTTTATCCGCCGGGCGCTCGCCGTGGTGAACTGCCTGCCCGTGGTCTCCGGGAATAATGGCCTGTTCCGGCTCAAGGCGCTCAAGGCCACCGGGCCGCTGCGCACCGACACGCTGGGGAGACCTGGGCCCCAGCCTGGCGAATTCACCGCGCCGGCTGCCGGGTGAACTTTGCCCGCAGGCCGTCGATATGCCGAATCGCCGTCCACGCTGAAAGGGCTGCGGCGGCAGCGGGTGCGGTGGGCACGGGGATGCTGCAAGCCACCCGGATTCATAAGAATATGATTTGTCAATCCCCATTATGGGGCGATTCAGAGCATATTTGCTGTTTAACCTGCTCAGCATGATTATTGTGCCGATTGCGCAGATCTTTGTGCTGCTGCATGCTCTATCGTTGTTATTACCGACCCTGACGCGCTTCCCACAACTGCGTTAGGATGGGTGTGGGAGTTCCTCAGAGTTGGCACTAGCGCTTGTTATGGCGATATATTCAATCACTAAACCGGGCCTGGAGTTACGCCACATATGGGTCTTTCCCTTTTGGCCCTTATACTCCACTGGTTGGTTTCACGTTGGTTGGGCCATTATCTTGGAAGTGAAGGGGGCCGGAAAAAGAATTGGAACAAACTGGAGCGTACCGGCACCATTAGTGTAGGTGGCACTCAGTGTCGATAAGCAAGAAGCGAGTCCAGCATGAAACGCGGAACATAAAACTTTCATCCCTTGTCATCTATCCTGTCGTTTCCTACCGTTTTGGGTCTTCCTCCTGCGGAAGGGTTTGCGAGCTGCGGAAACTCAAAAATTCGCCGCTGCCGGAAAGGAACGCAGCGTGAACTTTGGTTTCGAGGATGTTTCAATCCTCGTACGACTGGAAGGCCATATCGCAGCGGCTTTCCAACAGTCAGTACCACCGCCGCCTCCATCTGTGTGGGGCGGATCAGATGGTATGCTTTTGACTGGGAGGTCACCCAGATACTCAGGCCTCCATTAATGGGTACCGACTGGGTGCAGGATGCCATTGATGCGCTCAGGCCGCTCGCTGTAACCTCACCATTTGTTTTTAGTAGCCCACGATCCATAAAAACCCCCGAACTAGCTGGAGTTGATCCGGGAAACGTTCCGATAAGTTCGCCTCGAGTGACTGCTATCCGCGATGATGGGGCGGTGGGGATGGGATTATGGAGCTGGCGAAAACCATTTCGCACCACTTTACTAACCCGACAGCATTTCCTGACCGAGCTCATGTTCGACAACTACGTTTGGGGAGGATGACCTGGCTTCTGTAAAAAGTTCTCAGGGCATCCGACTGGCCACTGAAAGATGGGTGAGATCAATACTCGGGACCCTAAGCTGGGGGAGTGGCGTTCCGAGGCGTTGCAGCACCTGCTCGACCGCATTAAAGGGTCATTCCAGCAATGTTGCCCTGGACATGGATGCGGGCCCCTGGAACGATCCGAGGGGCGGATCAGGGCCATGTCCGTCATGATTATGACCTGCTGCTCACCGAGGGCCAGCCGCATTGCCGTGTGGAACTATAACGGCATGGGCCTGGCCTGCAGCCAGATTATTCCAGAAGCTGGCGAGCTTTTAACCGACGGTTTTGGGGATAACCGTTACGTGCTGTCCCGACGGGTCTGTGGGCGGAGGATGGGGCCAACTACTATCTCTCCGCCGATGATGCAGCCCTTAACCTGCGGTATTCCGCCAAGGGTGGTGCGTCGGCGGTGTCGGTCACTCCGGCCTCGCGGATGAGCGACGGCACTGGAAGATCTGGAGTCTGCCTGGAAGGGCTGATAACAGCCTGGCGGTAAGCCTGTAGAACAGCCGGTGTGGCGGACCACCGGCCGTCTCGCTATCGACGGATTTCTACCCATAGAGGTAATTTGGCGAAAAATTAACATGATAATTGCCCAGCAACTAGTGAAAAGGGGCCAGAATTCTTGCCAAGAGATGTCTGAACTAAATCGTCTGATCTTAAGCAAATCCAGAAAAGTCCGATGTGAGTGTATGGTTAATAATGCCGATTGGTTGGTTCGGGATTAATTTATTTACCCAGATAAGTCCATAAGGGGTGGATAATTCTGTAGAGATACCACAAAAACCAGTCATAGTTGCGTGGGTGGGGTGGGTGACTTATTACAATCAGGAACCATTCGGGTCCGCAAAGTATTGAAGGAACTAACATGCCCAGAGTACATTAACCTCAGCGGTTATCCGTGAGGATCAGCGACGTGCGAATAATATTCTTCCACTCAACGGCAAAATGGACACCATGGGTGCCGCGGTTGGTGCAGTCACCCAAGACCTCAACATCACCCGCCAAAAGCTGCAAGAACTAGCGGAGGCCTTCTCGAAGAATTCTCGCGGCAGGCCGAACGCTATCGCCGTCGTGCAGCGCGCCGAAACCCAACTCGGCAATCTCAAAAGCGAACTCGACCGGGTTTATGGGCCTACGCGCTCGTCCGCCGCACCAGCGTGGGCGTGCTCCAGGCCTTCGACGTGAGGAGACGTCACCAACGATGTGCTGGCGCAGGTGTCCGAAGGAACTCATGATCCAAAGCCCTAGATGATTGGCTGGCGCCCGCGCTCGTGGGGCTGGCCGCCTGGTCCGACGACAAGGCGATCTGCGAAAATCCGTGCAAGAGGCCTTTCACGCGACGCAGCAAAAAGCCTCCCTCTTCTTTGGCGCTCATCTTACGGCGCGTCAACCACCACGACAGAGGCCTACACCTGGCTCAAGCACTGCTTATGAACTGTGACGCCACCAAGCTCACGCAGATTCGCCGTCATCGCGGGCCCACCGCCCGCGGCGCTTGCTGGAACCAGGCGGAACAACTGCTCACCAACCAGCTGCGGGGAGTGGGACGCCCGAACTGCGCCAAAACGCCCAGCTGCGGACCGCCCAGAGTGACGGCATGGGTGGAAGAAATCACCAGCAATAGGGAACGGCTTGTTGTCGACGACTACGAGAATCTGCGCAAGCTCAGTCCCCGACTTTGATCGCATGCGATCACTGCTGGAATCCGCCACCGCCCTGGGGGTGACCGCGAAAAATACGAAAATCCGCGATCGGCTCGATGCGCCCGTCGGTAAGATCGAAGACCTACTCGACGACCTGTTGGAAACTCGTCACGGAATACGATGCGGAAGAACTGCCGCTGCGTCGCAAAGCTGCTATGCCGGGGCCGTCATCGAATCCAGCGGCGATCTGGCGCAGGCGCAGGTCAGACCGACAAATACGTGCGGGCGCTAGCGAACACTGTCGACGCCGTGAGCCTGCAAGCAGGCCGCCATCACCCCTCGAACGGTTGGGCGTCTCTATCAGCGCCAACGCACCGCCATCGCAACAGCCTCGACAACGTGCGCGCCGCTATCGACGAATACACCAGCCGCTACCGGCGGGATTTCCCTCCCCGCCACCATCATCCTCGAAGCAGTACTCACTCGGCTACGCCTCCCAATTCAGGTTCGTCAGATTCCGGTGTGCCACCAACGAAGACGAGCAAAGCCGTCCGCCAGCGGCTCGGCGAATACTGGAAACCCTCTTCACGCCCCACATCAGACACAGGCAACCTTCCGGCAGTCAGACGCATGATTATGCCCATTCTGGTTGGTGTCATCACCTCCATGGCGTTCCTCTTCGGCATGAAACTCCTCGGCCTGCTCATGGTGGCGCTGGTGGTCGTCGCCGTGGCGTTTTATATCCACCGGAAGAAAACCCTGGCGGAACGCAATGTTGCCGAATTGCAAGTGGCGAAGAACAGGCCATCAAATATCGAATAACGTTATTACGGAAGCCCGCAGAATTCACCGACCTCATGCTGAGATTCCAGAGACCGGGACGCCGAGCAGGGAGACTCACCCGGTATTCGCCACCTGGCCATCCGCACCACCAATGCTCTTCACTCTTCCGCAACCCATAATGGGGGCGCGCTAACGCTGCCCAACCACCCAGATCGTCACCTGCCCGACCAGCCGGAACCAACTCGGCGAGAATCAACGCCGCAGCAGCTGGCACCAATGCCGCAGGCCAGGCCCGCCAGCACCTCAACAACCTGCCCAGACACGGCCAAGTCCTGCCCACAATCCGCCGGGAGCCGCGCCGACGCGAGTCACCACACCCCGCCGCTGAAACCAGCACTAGCGAGACCACCGTGCTCGATCTCCCACGAGACCTGCTCGAGCGAACTTCACGACGGCAACTCCCAACCAGCCTTCCAGACGCAACCCGCAATATCGTCGGCAGCCTTTCCCGCTGGTCACCCCAACCACCAGGAAATCCTCACTCAACCGCAGGTCGGCCCTAACCATGGCAAAATGCGCACGAAACCTGCCCGGGCCTCCGCGGCCTGGGCCGCCGGCCCACCGTTACCCCTCGACGGCCTCCCAACCATCACTGCAGGATCCTTCAGCACCGTGCACCGCCGCCTGCTCAAACACATCAGAACTGCCCAAGCATCGCCGACACCCGCTGGTCCGAAACTCCTCACCAGCGCACTCCCGCCACCGCCGGCTACCACGAATTCCAGACGCTGGTATGGCTCCACCACCCCACAACAACTTGGCCCGCCGTATGCGCACTCTCTGCAACCACGGTCTCCCCGACGAAGGATGCGGTCCAGCTGCTAAGCGACGCCCCAGGCCCGCATCGGCAATTGCGCAGCAACACATCGAAAACATCCTCCGCCAGTGGCTCACGTCTGCTGAACTCCCCACCGCCACCGAGACAGCGCATCTGCGACCTTGTCCGCAGCACCCCACTCACCGCTGTTCTCGACCCCACTCTACGGCACCGCGACCCCGCCTCACCCACGGCACTCGAGACAATCATAATCATGCCCAGCTACCTCAGAGCCACCGAAATCATGCACCTGCTATCTCAGCCCGCGTCCCCCTCATTGCTACTCATCCACCGAGCCGGTCCGGGTCTTTCAGTATCCTCCCGCACCATCAGCACCAATATTCCCTCCCTCCTTCTTCTACTACTTCCGACCGCTGATTTGCCCCCGGGAACCCCATCCAACCCAGCTCGTCCTCGAAGACCAATCCCTCGCCGCCGCCCTCGAGCCAGGCAAAACCATGTTCAAAGCCCGGCGGGCACGTGAACTTTATCTTCACCGAGAATCGACCACACACATGACCAGACACCCCCACCCGCACCCACGACACTTCTGCCCAGGTGGTGCGCACGTCAGCCCGACCGACTACGCAGGGCGCACATCCTCTTGCCGACAGAGCCCGTCTCGGTCCGGCGGTCTCGTCGGCTCAGCATGTCCGTCACCCTCGACCCTCCCCACCACCGAAGAAATATTCGAGACTGGTGTCCGGCGCATGATGAAGGGCATTCCACCGCGCATCCCCGTCGAGATGGGCGGAATCCGATATGCGCGCCGCCGCCAGTCCTCACCGGTATTACCCGAAGCTCGAGTCGTCAACGTCCTTAGCCACCATGCTACCGTCAGAGGCGCAGCTCGCGCCGAAGACCTCGCCGAACTCTCCCGATTCAAAGATTCCATCTTCGGTGAACTCCACGCGGCATCGAGACGCATCCGGCCTCGGCGACAACTACCATGTGCGTGACTCGACTAACCTCAACGCCCTATGGTTGAAAACGCAAAGCCCTCCATGAAAACCGACCTCTCGGCACCAGACTTCCGCCCGCCCAAAGGCATCCTCCTGTGCGTGTCCCCGGCTGCGGTAAACGTCCTCTCGCAGCAGTGCCCGTCCAATGGGAACTCCCACTTACCGGCTTCCGACATGGGCGCCATCCACAAGCATGTACGTCGGCGAATCTGAACATAAACCTCCGGAAGCGTTTCCCTCGAAACCGCGAGACGCGCTTGGCACTGCGTGCTCTGGATCGTACGAAATCGAAAAGGCGCGCGCCACCGGCTCCGGCGATAGCTCGTCACGAAACGCCTCATCGGCCCGAAAATTCCTCTTCTGGCTCCAAGAACTCATCACCCAGGCCAAGTCTCCCATCGTCGCACACCGCCAACGACGTTCTGCACCTCTTAGAACTACTTCGCAAAGGCCGATTCGACGGAAATCTTCTTCGTCGAGCCTCCCGCCGAAAACCGAACGCACCGACATCATCGACCTCGCTTCAATACACCAACCACGCCATCCCCAGCCACCCTCGCTGCGGAACTGCTGAAGTCTCCGAAGGATCTTCGCGCTCCGACATTGATCGCTGTAGTCTCGACGCATTACTGGTTCGGAAATGCTCTTTAGCATGCACCACCGAGACTGCATCCGACTACATATCTGCACGCCAATTCCGCAGCGTCGTTCCCTTCAGCCAAACCTCAACCCGGAAGAACTCGCCGCCATCCGTGAGCTGGGGTCACCACCGGGCGGTACCTGCCGCGCACCATCGCCGACTCGCCCGGACCACAACTCCGTCTTCGCCGGCCGCACCATCGTCCTCTTCAATCCCACAATCATTTGCGCGCAATTCACCACCTCTCTGTTTCACCGCCGATGGGTGGAATCCGCAACATATACGGCTCAAACTCCCACCCGGGGCGGCACAAAGACAACGCTGGCCAACGCATCCAAACTCCGGCCTGTACCTGATCCATCACCCCACCTACTCAGCGGCGCCACAGAGCACCACCAGCCGATCATCCGAACGCTGCTCCACCCGAAACCCGAAACCCCAGGCGACACATACACACACCGCTCCACCATGTCCAGAAACACCGACCCGTGACCACCACCCACGGTCAGACAAAGCATCATCCTGCACTTACAATCTGCGCCACAACGTCGTCGCCTGACCACACCCATTAACACCCGATCCGCCGCCAGCGTCAGGTAGCGTCGTAGCCGATAACGCACAATCGGCTGCGACCGCCGTCGAAAATCAGTAATAATCGGCACAAACCGGAATCGTCACAAACTCCTTCTCAAAATAACAAATATCTCATTCATGCACCGACCCAAACGGGCACATGTACCCCAAAACCCTCAGTGCATGGTACGCCTGAAAATCTGCCTCCTGCCCAAACTACCTCCCGAGCCGCCGCTCATCAAACGGCATCAACACCTCAGCCACCCGAAATCACCGCGCCGGGCATGGCCTGGCAACAGCAACCACAGCATCCGCAAGCACACACTCCAACACCGACGGAGGCATGCCACCACAGTCGGCCGATACGACAACGCCTGTTATGCTCCCGCCATCGGCCGATACATCAAAACCGAGAACTGGATCACCCGCCAGATTCACCGTCTCATACAGATTATTATTCGCCCGCAGACACGCGATCCGCTGCCCGAAAGCGACGGCAAAAACCGCGCCAACACCGCACCAGCCCACGCACACCGCTCGATCGCTCCACAATAAAGCAAACCCCGATGCCCTCGTCCCCGACGACAACGCAAACACGAGACGTAGGCGAAAAATCCCGGGACCGCTCCGCCGCCACCCGCAATGCTCAACGCCCGATCCCGATCAACCCACACCGTATTGAGGCCGATTAAAGATTCGCCATCATCGACTCCTTATCCATCACCGGCAACTTCCCAAATCAACACGAGAATCCACCCGAAGCGTCGTCAAAAATGATACGGCGAATGCCGCCGCAAAAACCGAAACTGCCGCCAGACCTTACCGCGCTCCTGCAACCTGTCAGCAACAGCCGCCCGCGGCCGCAACCGCCGCCACCGACTCTGCGCAAAATGCGCGGCAATCTAGCGACGACGTCGCCGCGGCTCCCGCCGATCATGCTGCCCATGACTGAATACACGGAATTCCCCGATCCGCAACCCCCTGCACCGGCGTCGCCGTCTCATATACGTATCGCCATCCCGCTGAATCAACCGCGTGAGGCGCCGCAACTTTCGTGGCCAGATACGGCAATACGTCCATTCCCCGACGCATCCGTCGCAATAAGCAACCGGCCCGCGAATATACACGCCCCCACCTGGCCCGCTGCGCGGCCCGGCAACCGCGCAGCAGTAAAGCTCCCATCCCCACACATCATCGCGGCCAACAAGCCCCGTGTCCGGATCCTGCACCAACGACTGCACCGGCATCACCGACGCATTCTGCGCGCCGGCGGCACCAGCGCCGGGAAACGCAAATCCCGCACCCGCGCATTCCCCAACACCTCCTTACGCATCCGCCGACATAGTAATCTCACTCTCGGGAAAAACTTCACTCCACCAATATGGTCAGGATGCACGTGAAAACCGCCAGCACCACCCCGCCGAATCACGCATCAATCAATCCCATCCGAGCCAGCTGCGCCGGGTCCTCATCCTCCGCCGTCACGCGTCAGAGTCACCTGACAGTCTGCAAACGCACAGGACGAAAAATATCACTGCGAATACCCGTATCGAGGCAGCAACCTATAGCCCTCCGACTTGTGCTCCAATCAGGAAACACACCCCAGCCGGAAACGCCGACCAGGATCCCATATCACGCATGGCAACGATGCATGCACCCACGAGTATTCGTGCAATAACCGCGCTGATGATACCGAACACTCTTAATCAATTGATTCGACGCCAACGCCGTATCCCTTCATCCAAACCCAGCAATCGGTTCGTAGCAAATCCCGCCGCGCCGCCCGAAAATGTCAGGAAACCTGCGAATGCGCCACGCGCACACGGTATACCGGGTCACCGGCGGCTCACCCGGCATACCACAGCACCGCATAAACCAGCTCCTAACAGCGACGCCACATACTCAAGACGGGTGGCGTTACGGCACTCGACTTCCGCGGTACCGCCCCCAACAATGTGAACGACTCATCCACGGCGCATCGGTCACCGGCCGCGGATCATCGTGGTAATGTTATAGAGAAACTCGAGCCCGCAGCCGCCGGTGACTCCGCCGCCACCAGGCAGCGCCGGCCCACATTCTCCACGCAGAGTTACGTCAATGACACATCGCGGCTGGCCGCGCCGGGGAAACGAGCGGGAAGCCAGATGCTGGCCTAGCACAGGCATAACCGGCCCGTGTGGGGAAAATCTGTTTGGCGGCGGCGCCGAAACACCGGGATCCCAATGGTGTCGTTGGCGTGCATGAGCCGTAGCGCTCGTGCTCTACGTCCAATCACCCTACGCCGATCGGTCCCCGGGGGCGTAAAATCACAGGTAGCGAACTCCGACGCCACCTGTTCGGCTCTAAATCTTGCTCGAATATAATTGTTGGAGTCGATTGTCGGGTCGAAATCCGATTCGGTGATAGCGAGAACCGGTCGCCCAGCGCTGCGGAATAAATGCTAGGGGAGGAGATGAATATCAGACGACGCACCGCATTGCATAACGCCGACGAAATCCACCACCGCCTGGGTGCCCCCACGTTGGTGTGAGTAAAAATCCTGCCACGGGCTGCACACCGTGGACGGGAGGGCGGCGGCGTGCCACCACATCGACCGACGGGTCAAGCTCCGTCCAATTGCGCGGTCACCGACGAGCGTGGTGACGAGTTCCCGGATGAGTCGGGTCAGTGGGATCCGCCGCGGCCCGCAATGCTGCGGTAGCGGCGTCAAACTAGCTGCTGCAACGCTATATTGTTTCTGACCCAGATGCAACGACATCCATAACCACTACGAGCAAGATTCCGGTACGACGCAACGAGAAAGCCTGTGGCACCGGTAACTAAAACCTTCATTGTCCACGACTTCTACCTAACAAAAGGCGAGTTCAGATATGCGAGAAGAACTATGCCACAAGGCTACCCGCAGGACTGCTGCCGCATACGCAGGTGCAGGGAGAGGGTGGTGTGAAGTGCGCTGGGCAGAACCGTTGTTGTGGGTGGCGGATTGGCGTCGACTAAAGCTGAGGGGTGCGCACGGTCAGGTGACTGCACAGGCGAAATACGCCTAAAAGGTGATGGTTGCGCAAGCAAGGTATGGTGTTACCCATGCATATTGTGCGGTCTTTTACGGATTATTATCTTCCTACCACCTTGGTGGGGTGCAGAGCCAGCGATAAAGCGCAAAAGACGCGTTGGAAGCGGCTGACCGGGCATCCGGGTGAGCCGTTTTTGCCCCCTGCATGAGCCGAGCGGCGACCCGGCGGTGGTGCAGTTACCAGCCAAGTAAGGTGATTAAGCCCGATAATTATCCATATACGTGGCCGCGCGCGAGCGAAGCAGTTGCCCAAAGATTGCATGGATAGTATCGAGGCGGTGGATGTGGTGCATGCGCAGCGAAAATGGCGGCCGCGGCGGCAGCGTGCGCGTGGCGCGTAGCCGAGTTACCGCTGAGTGCAGACCATGCATGGGCGCGTCGACGTGTGCATGCCAATGCACGCGTGTTGCCGTTTCCTGCGGCACGACTGGTAATGCTACTGCTTTCCTGGTTGTATAACCGTAATAATCCGGTGCTGCCGGTGACGCTTCGGGATGCGCCTACGCGCACCGCCCTGGCGCGTCGCATGTGGAAACTCATGGTCAAACCGAGCCAAATTAGCGGATGCATGTTATAGTCCTCCACCATTTCGCACAGCTGCAGTATCAAGGGGCGAATAAACTCATGACAGTGCTGTCAATGGGCTGGAACCCACCCTGTTATCTCAATTGCGCGCGATAAAACCGCGGGAGTATGCCGGTGGCGGTGCGGAATTCCGCATTATGTGGTGTGGCAGGGTGAGCCAGGAGAAAGCACCCCATTGATTTCCTGCAGGCCGTCCGGCAGCTGCCGGAAAAACGTTGTGGTGAACATGCTGGTTCCGGGCCCGCCACGCCAAGTCGTGCGCCTTCATTACCCGCCACGGGCTTTCCGATCCGGGTGACGCTTCACGGGCCGGTGCGCAGCAAACCGTGCTGACCGCCATGCCGAGCATCACCTGTTTGCGTCTACCAGCTATGATTTTGATAATCAGCCCATGGTGCTTTTGAGGCGCATGCCGCCGGCACCCCCGTACTGCTGCATGCGACCCTGACCTGACCGAGGTGGTGACCGAGGCACCGTGTTGACAACTGCCCCGGATTCGCAAATCTATTGCGGCCGCGGTGCCGGGGAGCTCATGGCCGCATCCCGCCGGGTGCGGGAAATGACGATTACCTGCTGAAATCCTGCGATAGTACTTACGGCAGCCGCTTACCGAGCAGCTGTTAAGCGTGTACGAAAGCGATATTGCAGCCCTCCGCGTAGCGATTCTTGCCGTCGGATTGAGGGTGGTCGGGTTCCTGTGGGTGCGTTTTGCCGTCGGGTCGGTCGGTGTGGGGCCCGACATTTTGAGGCCGGCTTGCTGCGACGACCGAAAGGTAGGGTCAGGGGATAGCTGGGAAGACGCGGGTGATCGTTATACAGTTCTGCAGGTGAGGAGCCGCATTGCCTGGGGTCTGGTTTGCCCTCATTGCCATCCAGTGAGGCTGCATGACCACATCGGCAGAGTGTTGCAGTCTTTTCTAATTTGGGCATAGAAAATCGACCTTTGGTTTTGTGAGAAGGTCGGTGCTAATTTTGTATGCAGTCACCAGGAAGCGGAAAAGTCTGGAAGTTGAGACAAGCTTCCTTGACCCGGCTAAATTAGCTCGAGAGTCTTCCTCCATTTGCGAGCCTGGCCCTCTGGGATATCCCGCGTATGCGAAAGGCACCAGTCGGCTACGGCGCCGGATGTGCCATAGGAACATCCCCGCGTATGCGGGGAAAACCGCGTGTCGGCGGTGGTGAGGGCGGTCAGTCGGAACGTCCCGTGTATGCGGGGAAAACGCCAGTGGCAGGGGCGGTGAGTAGACGCTGCAAACCTAGGGGCATCGCGTATGCCGGGAAAACAACTTTCATCGTTAATGTTCACGCAGTCGGCAATGAGGAACTTGCATCCGCGTATGCGAGGAGAAACGCACTACCGGAAAAGCCGAGATGGTTTCAAGCCTGGAGGAACATCCGCGTATGCGAGAAAGCCACAACGGCGGAAGATATGGTGCGGGTGAGGCGGGAGCGTACGCGTATGCGAAGAAGCGTCCGCAACCATACCCGCATCGGTTGCGGGCCCGAGGAGACATCTCCGCGTGTGCGGGGAAAACCACTCGGCAGCGATGCTTGGCCCTCCGGCGGAAGCGGGACATCCCCGCGTATGCGGGAAGAAACCTGTATCAGGCGTGTAGCCGTTCTGATTCAGCGGCAAAGGAACTTATCCCGCGTGTGCGAAGGAAAACGTAAGTGTTCCGGATTGTTCCGCGGTGAAATAAGGAACATCGCGTGTGCGGGAAAGCACACTACCAGCACTACCATTAGCATGTCTTCACCATCCGGAACATCCCCGACGCGAAGAGAAACCCGCTGAAGGGTCGCCGATGATATCTGGCGGGGTCAAAGGGAACATCCCCGCGTATGCAGCGATACTACGCTTTGCTGTGGCCCATAGGGGCGGTCTTGCAGGTTTACATCCCGCGTATGCGAGGAAAGGCTCCTATGAACTATGAATCCGGTGGGGATATCCTCCGGAACATCGCGTATGCCGAGAAACTTCAAAACGCATTTGTACAAATGGAGCGAGAGCGGAACATCCCCGCGTATGCGGGAAAACGCCATCGTCGCGCGCGCCAGTGCGGTGGGCGGCTTGCCGGAGTTTCTTATCCCGCGTATGCCGAGAGCGCGTTTCTGACGGCTCTGCGGGGCTGCTGGGCGGCGGAACATCCCGCGCATGCGAGAAAAGCGCTGCGCTGAGTGGCGGTGGCCTGGCGGCGCGCAGACATCCCCGCGTATGCGAGAAAAGCTCATTCGTTTGATACCCGTCAGTCAAATCGCGGCGGAACATCCCCGCGTATGCGGGAAAAGCGATTCACTGGTGGATACCGGGAATGAAAGGCCGTAGGAGACATCCCCGCGTATGCGAAGGAGAAACAACCAGGCGGCCAGCAGCTGCGCTGTACCAGTGGAACATCCCGCGTGTGCCGCGAGAAACGGTGGTGATATGATTCGTGTGCCTTCCGGAACATCCCCGCGGCTATGCGGGAAAGACAAAGCTGTGGCTCACCACCCGTGAGATCCACGCACTGGGAACATCCCGCGTATGCGAGAAAACTCGACAAGGACGACAGCTATATCGCAACCGCTAGGAGACATCCCCCGCGTATGCGAAAACTGACAATTGCCAATCTCCCTATCTGCAGGAGTGGTAGGAACATCCCGCGTAGCGAGAAAAGGCTCACGGTTTATCCCACGGAAATTGCGACCACGGAACATCGCGTATGCGAGAAAGGCCAACGAGGCTGGGCAGCTCGGCGACGAGCAGAAACCGGAACATCCCGCGTATGCGAAGAGCGATAAACTCACTCGCAGTAACCTCAGGCCGGCTCCACCGGACTTATCCCCGCGTATGCGAGAAAACTTATCGCCGATCTCGAAGGCCCCATGGCTGGCGGGTTTACATCCCCGCGTATGCGGGAAAACCCTATATGGAATGGTGGAACCGCGCGCGATTCGGTAGGAACGCATCCCCGCGTATGCGCGAAGAAACCGCTGGGGAGTGGATGCGGCCAATTTTGCCTTCGGAACATCCCGCGTATGCGAGAAAGGCACGCGATACCAGCATGCCACGCAATGTCCCAATCAGGAACATCGCGTATGCGAAAACGCCTCCCTCAAGCGTGAGAAGCCGACCGGTAAGGCCGGAACATCCCGCGTACGCGAAAGACTTCTAGTGTTCGGGGCGGATCGAGTAGTGTCCACAGGAACATCGCGTGTGCGAGGAAGACTTAAGGAAGATTGAAGGAAAGAAACGATGAGAGCAGAGCATCGCGTATGCGAAGAAGACTCGAGGCGGCAGTGGGCCTTGGCGCCACCAGCGAGAACATCCGCGTATGCGAAAGGCTCGGCCGGTCTCCAGGGCGTCAATCGGCTGAGACAATCTTGCTGTGCAGAAAGAGGCGATCCCTGGTGACCTTCCGGTATGTTCACCGGCGGAACATCCCATGTATGACGGGAAAGAGCGAGTACCATATAGTCGGCTGGTGAGGGCACAAGGAACATCCCCGCGTATGCGAAAGCACCACCTGCCCGCGTCACCGCACATGGACGCAGGAACGTCCCCGCGTATGCAGGGAGAAACAAAAACCACCGTTATGTTGGAAGCGTCGAAATATTTGCGGAGACATCCCGCGTGTGCGAGAAGAGCTCCAGTTTCGCTGGCCAGTCGCTACATTGAGAGAGACATCCCGCGTATGCCGAGAAAGAGCCCTGCAATCAACGGTGATGCCAATGCGCGGAACGCATCCCGCGTGGCACGCGAAAACTTCCTACGTCAACGGTCATCACGGATTCCGGAACATCCCCGCGTGTGCAGGGAGAGCTCGTTATCGTGCACGATTGTTTGATGTAGGAACATCCCCGCGTATGCGAGGAAAAACTTCTAACACCCGCCTGCGGCGTGTAAATCGGGAAGGAACATCCCCGCGTATGCGAGAAGGCCTGAGGCTGTTACATGGCGCGGGTTGGTATCACCGAACATCGCGTATGCGAGAGAAGCCTGAACAATGCTCTGACAATCTCATCAACGATCAGGAGACATCCCCGCGCGTATGCGAAAACTAAAGCAGTGCAGCTAGCCCAGTTGACCGGTAGGAACATCCCCGCGTGTGCAGGAGAGCTTAATGCAAACTCATGTACGCAAAGCGTTTTGCGGCGTCATGCCGCGTATGCGGAAAAACCTCGCCTACGAATCGTGCTTCAAGCGGTGCCGGAACAGCCCGCGTATGCGGGAACGACGGCCAATCTTTTGCGGTTTCGATTGTGAACAGCGGGAACATCCCCGCGTATGCGAGAAACGCCATAAACCATTATCCGGGGTTTGAGAGGCCTGCGAGAGACATCCCGCGTATGCGAGAAAAGCGTCTTGGGAATGTGTGTGATTACACGGTCGCCGGAGTCTATCCCGCGTATGCAGAGAGACTCTTGAGTCGGTGGTTTCACCCACGAAAGAGATCCAGGAACATCCCCGCGTATGCGAGGAAAGGCTGGGCGACCGGCCCCAAACATCAGGGCGAGGCCAGGAACATCCCCGCGTATGCGCAGAAAACCTATGTGGACTTTTACGGGCCTGAAGAGACACGGGAACATCCCCGCGTATGCGGGAGAGCAACAATGTTGGCGTCAGCACCGGAAAGTGATCGGAACATCGCGTGTGCGAAAGACTACTTATCAATCTTTTCGCTGGGGTTGATTCAGGTTTCACATCCCCGCATATGCGGAAAACTTCACGTATGTCAAAGAAAATGGCGATTTGGTAGAAGGAACATCCCCGCGTATGCCGAGAAACTCCAGCAGAATAAAAGCCAAGGGGCCGAAGCGGAACATCCCCGCGTATGCAGGAAAACGCACGGTGAAGCGCGCGCCCAGGGCGTCGGAACATCCGCGTATGCGAAAGTATAATACTTAAGCAAAGTTTCCGGTGGTGGCATCAGAACATCCCGCGTATGCGAGGAAAACAGGCTGCAGGTGTGGTCAAGGTGAAGTTTTCGCGGAACATCCCGCGTATGCAGAAGAAACCTTAATGCCAAGCAAAGTTTCGGTGGTAATGGACATCCCGCGTATCACAGGAGAAAACGAGCTGCAGGTGTGGTCAAAATTACAAGTTTTTCGCTTCGGAACATCCCCGCGTATGCGAAGGCTACACCTTTGTTGCCCTCCCCACGATCGTGGAACCATCCCGCGTATGCGAAACCAGACTTGTCTTTGGTACCACCGGTGGGTTTTAAGGAACATCCCGCGTATGCGAGCTCACTCATTGCCGGCCGGGGCGGGCATCAATAGGAACATCCCGCGTATGCGAAGGCCTGCGCCGCCGGTCAGGCGTCATGCAGCGGAACATCCCCGCGTATGCAGGAAAACATTCTTAGTGGTGGCGGGTGCAGGCGGAACATCCCCGCGTATGCGGGAAAACTTGCCAAATAATCCAGTACGGTTACGGAACATCCCGCGCAAAGAAAGCTAAACGAGTACACGGTTCAGGATCAATCGGAACATCCCGCGTATGCGAAAACCCTGAATTGATGCGCTGGTTGCTTTGTCGCCCATGGGGAACATCGCGTATGCAGAGAGCGATCGCGGGCAATCTCTGCCCATTCTTGCCAGGAACATCCCGCGTATGCCGAAGAAAACCAGCTTTTGGATCAGGCCGATAAAGAGTCACAGAACGCAGCCCGCGTAGCCGAAGAATCATCATCCCGTACGCCTGCTGTTGGTACCGGAACATCCCCGCGTATGCAGAGAGAGCAGTGTGATAGCGAAGACATACCACAAATTTCCAGTCGGAACATCCCCGCGTATGCAGAAAACCTTCTCCGCAGGTCCCCACGTATGCAGTGCCGTAGAGAACATCCCGCGTATGCGAGAAGCTTCACCGCCCTCACCCCGATGATCCAGTACGGAACATCCCGCGTATGCGGGAAAACTAATAGGATTGGCAGTGTGCCATTTGGTACTTCGGAACATCCCGCATGTGCGAAGGCCGTAGTCACCGGCCAGGGGCCTCAAGAAACACTAGGAACATCCCCGTATGCAGAAAACCTCGTCATTAACAAGTCGCCAATCGTCACGGAACTGTCACCCGCGTATGCGAGAAAACTGGCTACCATGTTAATGGGTTCAACCCCTACCACGGCCCGGAACATCCCCGCGTATGCAGAAACCTCATGGGGCTGCAGGCCCCAATCTTCGGAACATCCCCGCGTATGCGAGAAAACGGGTCACACCGGTGAGCAGCGCATCAGGATACGGAACGCCCGTATAGAAGGCAACAGTCTTGCCCCTTATCCAAGCTGAACATCGGCGGAACATCCCGCGTATGCGGAAAACCGAGAAGGGAAGAAGTTTAACGGTGGCCCCGGAACATCCCGCGTATGCGAGAAAACTAAACCACCCGCAGAAACGCCAGCGAAGGAACATCCCGCGCATGCGAGAAACCCACGTTCAGACATCACTGTGGTGCCTCCCGGAACATCCCGCGTATGCGAGAAAGGCCTCGATAACATCGATGCTGAACCACATTGACGCGCTGGAACATCCGCGTAGCAAAGCCTACCCGCCCGCAAGGCACGTGGACCGACAGGAGCATCCCGTAGCTTTGAAAGGCCCTAATTATGGCGTTTTTGACGGCGGTGACAAAGGAACATCCCCGCGTATGCGAGGAAACTCATATCGAATTAACGCTGATATGGCTATCGCTGGCGGAACATCCCGCGTATGCGAAAACGTCTGAAAGCCACGCCAAGCTAGGGAACATCACGTGGCGAAAACATCACTAGAGCTGCGAGGAGGGAGTCAAACGCGGAACATCCCGCGTATGCGAAACCGTCTGGAAGAAAACCCGCCGAAAATCGCGGGAACATGTCCCGCGTATGCGGAAAGGCGATATGAACCGATGGCGCATACTGCATTCAGAACATCCCGCGTATGCGAAAACGCAATGACGTGCGGTTTCCGCCGTTCCTGAAGGTGTTTACATTTCAGTTTTATTTTTCCATACCGTAGGGGTTCCGTAGAATCCTGCGAAGAAGCTCCCTCCTTTCACAGGTGTTTAATTGTCCAGATCATCGTTACGACCGGCTCAGGACCAACCTGCTTCGGCTTTTCGGCCTGCGTTTTTGGTGGGGCGGTGGATAACTTTCAGCCCCATACAGTCAATAACTTCCCAGTTAGTTATGAACTCGGAAATCGTATCACTTGCTCCAGCTGGCGGCTGGTAAAGACATCATGATTGCCCTACAGATTTGCATTCCTCAACGACCCTCCCCAAAGCTTATCACCGGATTACTGATTGTATATACAAACAGATGTTCCGGAAGGTGCCCACCTCGGTGAGCCACCTGGTAAGGATAGCCTCAGAGCGATTCAGGGCGGGCTGAGCACTATGGTAATCATGACGCATCAGTGGCATAGTTATGGCCTCCAGACTGGACCATCTTCACCGTAGGATCCCATAGTACCATGGGACCCTCTTCCTTCAATTGTCATCCCACATCAGTATCGGGGTTTGTTGCAGAATGGTTTGAAGTCTCCCGGACGGTCAGTTGCAGTTTTTCCTGCTTGAATTTGTCACAGCATGCTCAGCGGGCTTGATATCTTATGGAAATCGTTGTCTCACGCAGCAGCTGCGGCTTCGAGAAGCGATAGGGGATTATTACGTCAGCTTTTATACCGATCTGCAATGTCATATTAGACAAATGCGCGATCATGGCCGCAATAAACCCTAAACCTGGGGCGCATCCAATTTAACAATATTAATATGGGTAGGACCATAGAAACATGTGGGCAGCTGGTAGTAATGCCGTATTGGTGGGATCCACTACCAGTGAAATCATCCATTTTATGCATCGCTTATCCCAGATGATGCCGTACTTTTCGACATTTTGGGCATAGATGCGTTTGACTCGTACCCCTTCCCAGCCCGCATAATTGCTGCATGGTGAGTTTAGGTGTCTCTTCACCAGCCACCGCCACCGCCCATGGTGCAGGCGGCAATCATCCGCATTTGTTGATTGCTGACAATTTTTGCCTGTGCCTCAAGGGTTCATTACTGCCTCGAGCCAGTGGGGCGTACATGCATAATAGCGGACTCCTTCCTCACCAGCCCAGATCACGCGTTTCCAGAATCAGCGACCACACACATGGCGGTGCGTGATTTTTGTTCTAGTTCAAGCATGAGTACAAACGGTAGCGCACTCGGTATATGCAACACTCCATCGATAGTGGCGTGAGCGCCGACGAATCTTTCTCAATGATGCAGTGCTCAAGATGAGAACGAGATCGATCCGATGCGAACCAGGCTGCCGGGTGAGGTGGACGCATTCCTGGAATGGGTTTCGCAGCGATTTATCACGATATGGGGCCAGCGGCCGACAGCTTCCAGTCCATGCCTTTGCCCTTGCCCATAACCCTTGGTAGGGCGTCGTAAAGCAAAGTCAGGTCAGTAACCCGTAGGCCACCCATCAAACTGGCATTTCAGCGAGGACACACCACCTGCTTTCGTGTTTGAAGCTGGCCACCGCTGTGACTTGGTGACCGCCAAGTAGCAAATGAGTGTCATCCGGCGGAAAACCCAGGCGTGGCGCTCGATCAAGTAACCACCGAATCTGCAGGTCTTCCTTGACTAGTAGGATTCGTCGCTGCTTATTTTCTCGTTTCAATGCGCGCGACAATACCGGATTGGCGGTGAGCCGGAACTCGTATCCGTGCCCGTCATATGAGCCGGTCGAGAAGCGGCGTGTAGTCACGGTTTCGTAGGATACCCAGTTAGGCCAATAGCCTGCTCCGCAATCAGTTCCAAGGAGGCTTCCAGCCACTGACTACCCACGATGTCACCTTGTCTCCGATGCATTCCAGCCGCCACAATGTTCAGGGGTTACCGTCACCATTATGGGGTGGGAACGATGACTCGATAGCCGCGTGCATTGTTGTGGTGGGGAGAATTTTGGTTCCCCGCCGGCGTGGATTGACGGCGTACGACTTAAATAGTGCATCGGAGTCACCTCCAATCAGGGCAAAGGGTCCATGGTTGTGCCTTGGTCATCATTTCCTACCACACCATCTGGGTTATCAATCCAGGTGAATCGGTGCCGGACCGGACGTAGTTCATGCTGCCGGGCCGTTAGGTGAAGCCGTACCGGCGGGTCCAGGAATAAACTCGTCCGGGGTTTCCTTCAAGCGGACTGATCCTGAATCGCCAGCTGGAGCTTTTCGGCTGCCGCCGGCACAGTTGGATGCCAACCATGGGTGGCTATCCTAACGCCTCGTCAGCGTCTGGTCAGTGGGCCCAATGACTAAACGCTTGTAAGGGGACAGGGCGACGCCCCAAAGGAAATAGTGGGTATTTCCGGTGTGGCAATATTCTCAGACCGGCTGGTCAGGAAATCCTTATCCTCGATGGCAACCAGGAATCAGGCGTCTGCAGGTAAATACCGCCAGGTCAAAGCCTTGGCACCGGTGCCTTGATCCTTCTCGGTCTGGGAATCCTCCGGATCTGGCCTGCCCTGGTCGATGCGACACTGCCCCCGTATGAGTCCTGCTAGGTCGGCCAGGTCCGCCGAGCGGGAACGCCCCTGGGCTGCGGCAAGCAGCAATGATGCCGCTCTTGTCGGTTCCCGCCAGGTATCCCGGTAGTTTAAACCAGGAGGGAAGCTTTTGAGCCTGGGGGCGAAAAATTCAACAATATGCTGTCATGGCTTAAACATCTTCATATCGGTGAAAAGCTGGTATGTCCGGAGCCTGCGGCAGCTTACCGGCGAACGTAACAAGCTCATCCAGCACGCTTCTCACCGAAATCAACCAGGTTCGTGGCTTTCACCGCGGAACCCGGTGGCCAGTGGCAGGTATTCGGCTGCGACCCATATGGGCAGCATCGGCGTTTCACCGCGTATTCCGGCCAACCAGTGACCGCTTCGGTCTCGCCACGACTGATGTGCGGTGATAGCATCTTCAGACGCATCAACGGGCAGAACCAGTTGAATCGTCACGAATCGACACTGCGAAAACTCCGGCCAGGTAGGGTTCCTCGACGTGTTCTGTTTACCGGTAGGCATAGGATGGCGGGCGCCCGAGTAAAAGCAATAAGCCCTTGGCCGCGGCCTCTGCCGAAGCAATGCGGC
>BNJT01002085.1_pt1 | contig 115605 bp, 219 predicted proteins | sample 8540491 | NCBI WGS metagenome assembly BNJT01 (sample SAMD00202455, study PRJDB9452) | human saliva metagenome | host: Homo sapiens | reverse complement strand
CAATATTCCATTCTGAGTTCTATATACTTGAATTTAGTAAAAAATAAATCATTAAAAACCCAGAGAAACCATATATGACAAGGTTTCTCTTTTTACAGTTAATTATAGCCAGACGAAAGTCTGGCTATAATTAATAACTCAAACCATTAGAGTAATGGTTTGAGTTGAGATTGTAGGTAGAGATATTATAAGGAATTTGAGTTATTGGAAGTAATTGATAATTTTGATAGGTAAGCTTATAGCTTATATATGTTTTGAAACTAAGCTAAAGAGATTTTTGTTTCAACATACTCTCAGCTTCTGAAAGATTCATCCCCCACATATCTGCTAATATTGCAATGGTAATATTGGCATTCCAGAGAATAAAGCTTGTGTTTTAAAAATTCCCAAAAAGGTCCATCAGTTTCAACTAATATTTTTCTATTGGCATGATTTGGACCAACTCATAACCCTTTTTACTGCTTAACATTGCGGGTCCTACAGAAAAAATAGCAGCCCATTTCAATCGCTCGTTTTAACTGTTGCTTTGTGCCTGAAAACCAATGAAGGATTGGCGAGTTATCATTTACTTGACTTAATTCATCTAGTACAGCATTTGCACTCATCCTAGAATGTATACTTAATATTTTTCCGCCAGATTTTGCTGAGCTTCTTAAAAATATGGCGAAAGACCTTTAATTGTGTTTCCCAATGTATTTTTAAACTCTTTTCCGCCATCCAAAACCAATTTCACCCACATAGCGAGTTTGGTTTAATAATGCATCAAACAATTCCAATTCTTGCAAACGTTCATGAGCTAGTTGGGGATGCAATCCCAAGGCAGGTACGAATACGAGGACAATCTTTTTGCTAATGAACTTGTTCCATACCACGCTTTTTGGTGTAGTTGTAACAGATAAGACATAAATATTTTTCATCTTTACATCGTTTTGCAACGTATTGTGGATTAGTATATAAATCCAAATGGCAGTGCATATCCATCATAATATTTGGTTTCCTATTAAAAAGTTGCTCCACTTCATCCAACCCAGTCATAAAAACATTTGCAAACTGACTTAATTGTTGAGTGGGTAGTGAGCCACTTTGTAAAACCCATTGATTGATGTTGCGATGATTTTTTTGACGAATAGCACTTATTAAAGCAAATAAATCATCTCTTCTGTCCCGATTTATTAAAATTTTGCCGAATATCATTAAATTCATATTGGGCATCATTGGTAATACCAGCATAATGCAATGACGCTCTACGAATCAGGCATGGAACACAAACCCCGCATTGTTGATTTTTGCGTTTCCAATGGCTACACGAAACAGTATCAGGGATAATTTGCTGTAATAATGGTAAATTTTTGCATTCTGCTATCATTTGCCCTTTGGTTTTTAAATTGATAAGGATTTCTTAAAGTGAAAGGAATATTGACCGCAGTGAACAATTTTTGTATTTCTTGGATAAAATAAGAGTGTGTGGTACGGGTACTCAAAGTACCTATTCTGAGAGGTGTCAAAGGTGCATTGATTGAAATTACCCCATTTTCAGGTACAAAAATATCAATCCCTTTTGCACGACTTCCTGTAATGCATAAGCTGATACAACTGCAAATGCTAAGAAATTTAAACTTCTGGTTCTCATTGTGATTTCAGTAGTCCCACCATTATTTAAACGTGGATGTGCAATCGCATTAAATTGGGAAAAATTGATTAATATAACCATTTTGGTTAAGTTGCTGAATAATGGCTTGCTGACGTGATTTATCACCTTTATAAGAATGACTAACTAAAAACCGGTGAATGGCCCTGCTCCAATAAATCAATTGTCCCAATTGCTGAATCCAAACCACCTGAAAAATAAACAAACACAGTCTTTATTTCTTAAATCTACCAATTTGGTTCTGCCACTTAATTTATAGGTCTGTGGCGGTAATTGTCCGCCTGCCTGAAAATCAAATTCCCAAATATCACCACTTAAAAAGTGTAAAATCTGTTCTAAATGAACTTTATTTGCTTGCCAAATATCTGGCTGGCATAATGGTAAAGTAATAGAAAAGGAACGACACCAGCCATTGGCAGTATCTTTTCGTAAAACAAAAGTATCTGCCGCCGTTACTGCCATGGCAATGGTTAGAAAATCCATTACTTGGTTATTGAGTTTAATACCTAATCTTTTTCACACTATCTAAAACCATATTACCAATATGGGCAATTTGTAGTTTTTTTGATTGCCCATTCCATACAAATGAACAGGTATTGTTCCATTTGGTAAGTTATTTAATTGATTAATGTCGTGATGAAAAACCAATTGAGTCATCAATAATCCTCCCATTCTTCCCAAATTTCCAAAAATAGCTTGGTTTTTGAATTTCTTTGCATTTGTTCAATTGTTAACTGGCAAACATCATCCGTAAATTTAGGGGCAAGCTTAACATCTACTACTTCACGAATGAGTTGCCGTAAATCATTTTTCTGCTTCGGCAATTTGTACAGGATTATCGCCCTTTTTCCAAGCCTTACCAGCATCGTGTGCAATTTGTAGAAAAAAATGCTTTCAGTTAAATAACAAATCATCATCTTAGCAATAACTTCAACTGAAATACTGTTTTTCATCAAAAGTTGTCATTCCTTCCAATGCTTCTGATAAAGCAATATTCATTGCAGAACGAATTTTGTCTGAATCACCGTGATGACCAGCCAAAAAGTTCGGTAATCTGGTTGATGGCTTCATCGCAAGGCTGCCCATTTAAACTATGTAAATTAACTGAATATTGTTGTTGCTGGTTGTCTGAAAAAAATGCCAAATAAGCTCGCACCCGCTTGGGTAATTTTTCCCCAATTTTTTTGGACGGCTGTATGCTTACCACCACTGGCTTTTTCGTGCATAATGACCAAGTGCTTTACGGACATCGTCACGTCCACCACCTCGTACAGCCCTACCGATTGCCTGACGCAATCCCTTTAATCTTTGTGGGTCTGGGGGTTGTAATTGTGCTTGATTGTTATCAACCCAAGAGGGCAGTAAGGGTGAACGACCATTTGGTCCTACGCTAGACTGTGAAGTACCCATTTATTATTCCTTATACCAATTTGCATTTTTTTAAAAGCCGTATTTAACCAAGGTTTTTTTACACTTTGTTTTAACTCAATAATAAAACGGTTTAAGATTCTTGCCCCCATCTTCTGAATTTTCTGCCAACAAACAAGCCCCCACAAAACCATTTGGACTTTTATCCCAATTATCCACTTTTTCTTAATTGTTCAATTAAGGTTTCCATAACGGAGATTTGTTCATCAATTATTAATCCCTGAATGGCATTTTTGGGTATTTTTGTGAACCAGTTCTTGATGTAGCTTTAAGTAAAATGCTTAAAGCCTGTTGGGCTTTTTGAGAAAGTTGAGCAGTATAAGTATTTAGCGGTATGGTTTCCCTAGATAAATAGATCGCCGCGCGCAAATCAACATTGGATAATTTGGGCTCTAACTTTGCCCATTCTTTGATAAATGCTTGAATAGGCTTATTTTCAGAGTTTTTGATAAATTTTTGCTCATTGTTATTTTCCAGCTCTTTTTAATAATTCAGGTTTACCCTCTTCTTCATTAATACGCTGATAAAAATTTGTTACCACATCAGAATCCACACATCGCTCAAAAATCACCAATTTGGTAATAATCGCTTCCTCTAACGGTATTTGACGCTTGTTTGCGATTTGGGCACGCATTTTAATGGTATTTAAAATACGTTTTACAATTCTAGGATTACCGTGAATATTAGGTGAATTTGCTAATAAAGGAGCTATTCTGTTTGCGCGTTCAAAATCTGACAATAGAGCTTGATTATGTTGCTCTTCAATAGTTTTGGCTACTTGTTCTGAATTTAAGGATTGATCTTGCCAAGATTGTTGCAAATGAGTTTCTAAAAAATTGGCGTAAGTTTGCTAATTTTTCGGGTGGCACTTTTTGATGAATAGCATACAGCATATACAAATACGCACGAATTTCAAGAACACCTGCTTTAGGTACACGAATAGGAATCTGAATGAGCTTGTCCAAATAATCAATTTGATGCCGATACGACAAATCTTTTGTAATGTTCGGCAACTGAATGGCGGATCATTTCCTCGTCAGCTGCGATAATAAAAGCTGTACGATTTAAGAATAAGAATAAACGAATTGCCTCTAATGTTTGAATAGCATTAGCAGGTAGACAGCGATCAAGGTTATCAATCACAATAACTAACTTTTTACCTAAATCCTGTAATATCTCACCATATTCTTTTCTAAACTCATCGATTTGTTGTGGTGGAGTTTGCTGTTTTTTTGAGGAGCGATAAGTTTTTCTTCCTGAATCAACAATTTCTTTTTCCTGTTTCTACAACTTGCTTACTTTCTGTTGCATCTTGAATACCGTCCAAAGCATTTTGAGCTGTTCCAAATATTTTTTTGAAACCAAACCAAAAAGTTGGAAAACCTGCGGCTAAAAGCGGCCCCCTCTGCAAGCCAGCCAGCCAAACGCAAACCATCAATTCTAGCTAATAAATTTTTTTGGATTTTTGCAAGATGGTTTCTTTATTTTTGGCAGCTTGAATCAAAATGGTTTGCAATAGTTTCCAAAAGAGCTGTTCTGGCATCATCAAATCCTTGATAAAGCCAAGCATCAAATTTAATCACAATCCACTCATCAGGTTTGATTTGTTGCTCAATCAAATTTAACAGAGAGGATTTACCTGCGCCCTCAATTACCAAAAATACCTATTGAAACTGGTAGCATAGCTTCAGTTTCTAATATTTCAGTAACAATTTGGGATACTTCACCAAAATTGAGATAGTCTTCTTTAGATTCAGTATCTGACCACATTAAATTACCCTCATTTATAAAAAAATATAGATTTTTGTATACTAACACATTTTTCAACAAGCATTTTTAATGTTTTTATAATAATAAGTATATAGAGGGTATCAAGATTGGTGGATGAGTTATCGAAATTAAAAGATATTAGGAAAAAGGGATGGAAGTGGAATAAAACAGATTAAACTACTATAATCAATAAGCGTAAAAAAACAGCATACTCAAATTTAGCAATGCCTCTTATAGAGTTGAACGTGATAATTTCTACTATAATCTACCAGCTTTTCCTTCTTTCAAGGATTTTATAGATAAACATTGTCAATTTGGTATCTCATAGCAAGCATATTGGTAAAAAAATAAAGTATGAAATCTAATCTTTTCATACTTTATTTTTTTACACAGCCCTGATTAAAAAGCGAACAAAAATAGCCTAATTATTTGATTTTAAATAACTTTATGGTTTACATTTTACTATAAAATAGAAACAACCATTCTAAATGAAAGTGATAAAAACATCATTTATAAATGTCAAAGCCACTCTTTCGAGTGGCTTTTATTTTAGAGTTAAGTTTCCAAATTTACCTGATTGCACATCATGAATAGCTTGAAGGATTTCTTCTCGACTATTCATAACAAATGGGCCATATCCTACAACAGGCTCATTGAGAGGCTCCCCAGTGAGAATCAATAATTTTGCAGTATTATTGGATTCTATCAACACATCTGCAGCACCACGCTCAAAGGTAACCAATTCACCTCGCCGAGTAATTACGTTGCCACTAACTTGGATCGTGCCATCTAATACAAGGATAATCACATTGTGACTTGCTGGCACGCTGAACATATAGGCAACATTCGCATTCATTGTGGTATCCCACATATTAATTGAGCTGAATGTATCCGCAGGGCCTTTCGTATCGAGTAATTCGCCAGCGATAACTCTGACTGAACCTGCATTATTCGGTAATGCCACGACCGGAATATTTTCAGCTTTAATCGCTTGATATTTAGGCGTTGTCATTTTATCTTTTGCCGGCAAATTGACCCATAACTGCACCATCTCGAACAAACCGCCTTCTTTAGCAAATTTTTCAGAGTGCATTTCCTCATGCATCACGCCAGAACCGGCTGTCATCCACTGAACATCACCCGCACCAATAGTACCACCACCGCCATGTGAATCTCGATGCGATACTTCACCTTGATAAGCAATAGTCACCGTTTCAAAACCTCTGTGAGGATGTTCACCGACACCACGTAAAAGCAAATTTAGAATCATCGCGACGACTACCTTGGAAAAAATTTGGGTTCGTTGTAATCCATTAAAAGAAATGGATCGAGATTTTTTTATCTTTATCGTGATAACTAAACATCGAGGCGACATGAAAGCCATTTCCTACCCAATGTTTTGCTGGGGCAGTAAAAAAACATTTGCAACTTTTTCATATAAAACTCCTTTGTTAATTTGTAGAACCTATCGTTCTGCCAATGCGAGAGTATTATATGGTTCAAAAAAATAAGAGATAAAGATGACTTTAATTGAAGAATATTTTACCAAAAGGAAACAATTAAAAATTAAGCTGATATAAAAAGAACAATTGAAGAGAATTTACAAAAACACCTAAAAAATTTAACCGCTCTTTATAATAAAAATCCCTAAATTCTGAATCTAGGGGATCTTTTGCTTTAAATAATATGTTGTTTATTTCAAACCTTTTTTTAACCAAATCTTCATAACCGCCATGGTTGATTACATTGGTATAGCCTGCATTTTTCAACTCAGTGAGTGCGGCTTCGGCACGGCGACCGCTACGACAGTAAAGGTTGATCGGTGCATCTTTATCTGAGCCAATCGCTTTAACGCCTTCAATGATTTTATCGTGTGGAATATTCACCGCATCTTGTAAATGACCTGCGTTAAATTCCTCGGCTGAACGCACATCAATCCAAACACCTTTTTGCTTTTTTTCCGGTTGTACTGCACTTTTGTTCTGTTTGTGGCGCAGTATTCGCAGAAGCAAAAAAACGGCACAGCAATGGCTGCCGCAGAAAGTACTGCTGTGAATAATTTTTTTCATTATTCAATCTCCTATTAAATAGAAATAATATATTTACCTAAATAAATTTAGGGGATATGTAAAACTAATAGTCATCATACGCCTAAATATAAAAGATAATAAACTGTAAATGAAGTAAATTTTTAAGTAAAATTTTTCGTAAAAATTTAACCCCACTTTTGTAATATTTACCTTATTTAACACATCAATCTATCTAAACCTCATTATTCATTATTTCTGATTAGTAAAAGATGTTGTTCATAAAGTAGTATTTTTCACACAAAGATTTAACCGTACAATCTGCCCCATCAAATATTGAGGAGAAAAATAATGAAAAAATGCCTGTATTGTTTGTTGGGCATGGTAGCCCGATGAACGTGTTAGATAAAGAAAAACCCGTTCAATCAGAATTTCAGCCTAATTACACAAAACTTTCCAAAACCCAAAGCCATTTTTGATGATTTCAGCGCATTGGTACAGCAGCCGTTTGCAGGTGACATCAGGTGAACACCCTGAAATGATTTACGATTTCTACGGTTTTCCTGATGAACTCAGCCAAGTGCAATATCCCGCACCTAGTTCGCCAGAGTTGGCGGAGCAAGTGCGGTCATTATTACAGCCGGAAAATGTTGAGCTAAATCCAACGCGTGGTTTTGATCATGGTGCTTGGGCGGTATTGAAATATCTGTATCCTGATGCTGATATTCCCGTGGTGCAACTGAGTCTTAACCGTTTGCAATCGGCAGAATGGCATTTCAATTTGGCGAAAAAAATTATCTGCTTTGCGAGAACAAGGTGTGTTGATTATTGGGGAGCGGCAACATTGTGCATAATCTGAGAGCGATAAGCTGGGAACATATTGATCAAATCGGCGCAGGGTATGACTGGGCGTTTTGCTTTCCGTGAAACAGTCAATCAGGCGATTGCGACGCAAGATGATGAAACTTTGGTGCATTATGAGCAGTTAGGGTGAAAAAGCCGAGCTTTCTGTGCCAACACCAGATCATTACTTGCCGTTGTTGTACATCATGGCATTACGCGAACCACAAGACGATATTACGTTTTTCAATGATAATTTGATTGCAGGATCGCTCAGCATGACGTCGGTTTTAGTGGGGTAAAAAAATGCTTTGAAATTTGAAGACTCATTGGAAGAGAAAATTTTTCTTTACCAACTTAATTAGTTATCATAATTTTTCTGATTATTGATTATAAGTTTTAAGAGATGGGACTCAGCAGAGTATAAATTCAGGATAAATTAACAGAAGCATTAAAAAGCATAATCGATTGATTGTGATTAGTATCTGAAACCCAATCTAAATTTTTAGATTGTTTAATATCTAAAATTAACATTGAACCCATATTCCAATAGAGGCCCTGTATTAAAGGGCCTCTTTTTACTATATTCAAATCTGCTAGATCTCTACAAATATATAACTCAAATCATAACATTTATATCAGGTTGACCTTGTCGTGCATAATAGGATGAAAAATCGCGATATTATGTCTTTTAGAAATGGACTGGCCACTTGAATAACAGGGTTACCAAAAATATTTATTCAAATCTGCTTCATCATATGTAGAGACCCTTCTGAAATTAATGGCAGCACCTTCTTGGCAAGAATCGAGTATTGGAAGCCAATGGTAGTATTGGCCTCCCTTATTAGCTTTTATGCCGCAAATAATGATTTTTTTATATTTTTCCTTTTGCGTTTCAGTAGAGGCCTTCTCATATTTCTCATTATTACTCAAAAATATCATCCAAATTTTTGAATTTCAACCAACATTGCTCGGTCTGTATTACATTTCCTACTTTCGCCCTCACTGCTTTCGCTTTTTACGCTCAGCCAAATCACAAGCTGGGCTCATAACAATATAAAAAAATACCACTTTCTTTATGCTTTAAAATGCAACCTGTTTTTATGGGTGTAGGTCCCAGTAAGCGTATAAGCATCTCATCCGGATAACACTTTCCATCACTTTTATATAATTCATGAGTTAGATGATTAATTGTGTGACGTAGAAGGGCTTCTTCTGTTTCATGTGAATTTATTTTGGCATAACGAGACCCAATTACTTTTCACTACCAGTACTCCCATTACCTAAAAACTGTAACGATCTCAGGAAGAAGGTGTTTTATAAAAATTTGACTTAGACTTTGTTCAATTTGACCTTTTCCTCCCATTATTTTAGTTAATCCAGTTTTTGTAAATGTCATAAAATTTATGAATAATATCTTTATATTCTTTATCCCCTTTTTTTAAATACTCCAATTAAAGGTATACCATCTTCATCATCTGCCACGTCAGGTGTAGCTAGTATATATGGCTACGGGTATCCGTTTTTAGATGTTGTCTTATTACATCCAAAGCCTGATTTCCCTCAATGCCAGAATCACCTAATTTCATATCGATAATTGCACCATCAAAATAAGAACGCTCTAATGCATTTAACGCACTTTGAATCGTTTTATGGATTTCTAACTGAATATCACATTGATTGTCTTCGTTAAAAATCTTGTAAAGCTCCACTACAAGAGCGTGCCTCTTGATCATCGTCATCAATAGAATTAACTTCATATTATTCATTTTCAACTCCTTTTTATAGAAAGTCTAAAAATAAGCTCCGGTAGTAGATTCTAGAACTGTAAGTTTCAATCCGTTTCTCTCAGCAGCTTCACCTGCAATTGCCAAGCCAATACCCGTACCACCCGGTTTGGTGCTAAATTGAGGTTCAAATATAAGATTATCCTCAATAAGATTAGGGCTCTATCCCAGGGGCCTGTGTCATGAAAAATCTATATAGCTCAAAGTGTTTTGTTCAGAAAAAATGTTGACCATGATGTGCCTAATATCAGTATTTTTTTCTCTGACAGCCAAAAATATGCTATTTTTCTATAAGATTAGTAAATATAGCAGCAATATCCTGTTGCCATGCTTCTATAATTGCGCTTCCACTAATTTTTGAATTTAATGCCCTTACCTTCCATTTGTTGACGAAATATTTGCAAAAACAATTAGAAATTTCAGTCTCTATAGATAATTGTCGTTTAGCTGGGCGTTTTCCCATAGCAAGAGGGTCTAGTCGTAAAAGAGGTCAGAAAATGTTTTTAGCGTTTGAAACTGTATTGTGTGCAATTGATTCAATCTTTTTCTATATGTTCAAAAATCACTTGTTTCCTTGTATTTATTGATAAATCTATCTATTCTAGGAACTTCATTGCGAAAAATAATTTAGTGGTCTTCGACCTTCATGTAAAAACCACATTCATAATTTTTCCCCAAGGTTGCTTGTCCTTGGTAAGTCGCAATAGCTTGACGGATTTCTTCTACTGTCTGGCTTTTTCTTCTTCTTCTTTACTGATCAATTCAATAACTTCTTCTGCTAATTTTTCATTCATTCCCCCTGTAATCAATTTTTTTATGAACAGTTTGTTTTAAATTATCAAAAGACAAAATCCGATTAAGCTCTTTTTCAACTTTAAGTGCAGGTTTACTCAATCCTGCTTTACGCCTAAAACTGAATCTACGTGTTTCCAGCTCTTTAATTACTTCATTTGTAATCTTCTGCAGTTGCTGATAAGCATTATTATTACGTAAACCATCCCTAGCACTTTTTCTCTATTAAATCAGACTTTTCCTCTGACTCAATTAATACGTAACCGATTACTTGGTTACTACCAATTTTTCAAAGAGGGGTTTTTGAACTCTCTGTTCATTAAGTTTTTAACCAATCAAATTCAGGATCTCCAAGAGGCCTGATCCGAAATCCATTGCGATATACCCCAATCCCGTTAGACTTATCAAGTATTTTTCGCGCCTGCAATTTTCCTACATAGTTACCATCATCATCTTTAAGCCCACGGTGAATTAATTGTTCTATTGATTCCTTATCCCTGTCGTAAACACGGATATCAAAGATTAAATCACCACAACCAGTAGGGTCTCCTAAATTAAACGAAATAACCTCTTCTACTGTATTTCTTGCCTTCTGCACAGCATAAGTCAGAGTACCTTTACCATTTGCATGAATTTCCCTGAAATTTTATAATCAAATAAATCAAAAGATAGGATATGGTGTAATGGTCTCTTCTATATCTTCAATATTTTCGAATCCACTGATTTTTAGATAAATATCAAATTTCTTATCTTTTTGTTCCTCTGCTTTATCCATTAGATTTTTGCATAGGAGATATCAGTTTTTTTAATTCAAAATTTAAATCATTAAACTGTTTTTCATTCCATTCTTTGTAATACTCTTCTCCACCTTCAATGGTCAAAAGTAGTCCCTGAATGCTCATCAGTCAAAATGAGTTTCAACTAAAATCTCAACATCATCTAGATATTTAGATGTTTCGAAAATCATGCCAATTAACTAAAAACACTTGTTTTTCTGAATCTTTTGAGACTGTCTCTAGTAATAAGGTAGAACCAAGCATAGATGCAGCATAGCGACCTATCCCTTTACGACCTTGCATAATTCGACCATCCGGACTTGTTCTGCGCTCAAGCTTATCCGGCGTTGATGGAACCATCCACTTGTTAATCACAGTATCTTGTGACATCCCATGGCCATAGTCACGGACAGTAATCTCTATTCTTTTCTCAGGATTGTCACTTATATTTTCTGATGGTTTTTCAGTCGCTTTTAAAAATGTATTTCCACAGATTCTGAATCCGCATCATAAGCGTTTTTTTACAAGCTCAACGATAGCAGCATAACTGTCCTGAATTAAATCTCTACCGATAGTTAGTAAATGTCGTCCAGCCGGTCTTATTTTATAAGCATTTTTCACTCATGCCAATTCTCCTTCAAATTTTCTGCAATTTTTCTAGCCAGTATAACTGGAACAGCATTACCAATCTGCCTAAATGCAGCAGTTCTACTTGGTTTGTCAGTCCCCCCTTCAAAATAATAATCATCAGGAAAAAGTTTGAAGGCGTGCTGCTTCTCTAGGGGTAATTGATCTATTCTGATATGAATCAGGATGGATATAGTAATGTCCATCTTTAGCAAGATGAGCTAATACCGTGTGAGATGCAGATAAATTACCTGCAACAACCTTAAATCTGTCGGCAAATGCAGTTCTATTCTTATGTGTTTTAAGATTTTCAGGCAAATCATTATATTCCATCCTTTTCCCTCTCTGCTCCATGAGATCCGTTACCAAACGATATATTTTGGAGTCTTGTTGATTAAGTGGGCGTGCAATATGCCATGTAACAGGAATATCATTGTTTTTTTATGCCTGAATCATACAACCACTTACCAGTATACTTCTTCATTTTACAAGGACGAACACTTCCCTCACCTGCATGGATTGCAGGAAGATCAGTAAATATTTCATTAACTAATACATTTGGTTTATCAATCTCTAATTGAGGATAGAATCCGGCTTGATGACCTCTTCTACCAACTAGTATGATTCTTTTTGCGAGCTTGCAGAGCACTCATAATCATTTGCATTAAGTATGCGATATTCAGTCTCGTAACCTAATTTTTTTAAAAAGGTTCCTCATCTCTTGAAAATAATAATTGCCATTAGCATCTTTTTGCAGACAGAAGTCCTAATACATTTTCAAAAACAAAGTATTTAGGTTGGTAGCGTTGAAGAAATTCTCCGTAAAAACTTATATAAATAGTTACGTTTATCACCAAGCATTTTATTAGAATCACATGACCTACCGACAAGAGAATAGGCTTGGCATGGTGGGCCACCTACAATCAAATCAAGAGGTGAGTCTTTAAGTAAATCATCAATCTCATTAAATAATGTTTTTTTAAGGTATTCTCTGAGATTTCCATATTAATTACTGTTTTTGTAATATGCTCAGGGATGATTTTATAAAAATTCTGTGCGACTTAATTTTCCATTTAAGTAGTCAATATAAACATCTAGCTTATCTATTGATTTTAACCAATGATAAGCCATACGCGTTTGCAGAGTAAAACAGGCAGCCTTGTCCGATTCAATATGAGCAACGGGCTTAAAAACCTGCCTGAATGAACCCTTCAGAAAGTCCACCTGCACCTGCAAAAAGATCGAGAAAACGCAATTCTGACATTTAATACCTTAAATTACTTATATTTTAATTAGCTATAACAGTAGTTATAAATTGATACCACAAAATGAGCAATATTAAACCAACTTCCCCATAACAATGACTGGATATGACACAACTACACCCATGGAAAACAATATAACTAGAAATAAAATCAAAGTTCAAACGTTTTTTTATTTATTATTTCTTCGTAGGCTCTACTTCACCCACAGCTTTTTGAGATTTCTCATCCATTTCCACTTTAATATTGTGGTCCACCACCACATTCATGTTAATGGTGATGCCTTCCTTTGGTGTATCCAATTGGATGGTCGGTGTGCAAGCTGTGAGTGTAAACATAGCCGCAAAAAAATAAAAAAAGTGCGGTTGAAATTTAAGGTGTTTTATCATTTGTCTTTGTCTAATTGCTTATAAAGTTTATATTGCAGATTTTGTTCAAATTGTGAGCCATAGTCAATCATATTCCACAATTCAAACATATTTTCTTGGTGCGTATAATTTAACGTTATCGGATTATGGGTTCGCTTGGTTGGATTAAATCCGCTAATACTCGCACGCAACGTCATTTTGCCCTTTAGGATCGAGTGTCACCGCCGCATGAGAATTTTGCAGTTCCATTTCTTTTAATAAATCCACCAGAATATTCTCTGTCCAACCGCCTTTTTTTCAGCCCTTTTCACCATTTCATCCGTTAATTTGATGGACACATTTCCACCTGTTCCAACGTGCCATTACAAATCAAACATTCTTTATGACCCAGCCAAAATGGCAAGGTCGCATTAGCACGGCCGGTTAAGGTTACTTGATTATATTGTGCCAAAGCTAACACTTGGGCCAAATCGATATTGGTAAAAAGAAAGTGTCGCCATTTTACTTTGTGGAAAAAGTGAGCTGAGGTACTGTCAATTCACCATCAAATAAGGAAAGTTTCACATTTCTTAAGATAAGTGGATTTTTCATGGTATTCGGATAGCGCCCGAATAAATCTAATTCCCCATTTGCGACAGAAAGCGCGCCATAGCGAATATTTTTTTAGTCGAAATATGAATGGGTTTGCCCGCAGCCACTTGTAATGCCTCGTTTTTCATAATTCATTGGGAAGCGAATATTCAAGCCATACACTTCACCATCTGGCATGGTGATTTTTGCCACCTTTCAGATTCAGCTCTCCACCCATTTTCACGCCATTGGTATTAATCACGAATTTACTCTGTCCTTTGATGCTTCCCTCATGAATTAACCAGTTCCATTTTTGTGGGAAGAGTGATTGGAATACTTTTTGCGGATTGTTCTTTCCAGCTGATTTCACCTGAAAGTGCACTATTCTGATATACACCCAAAACATCTAAAGGTCCAAGCGAGCCCGCCTTTAAATCACCTGCAAAATTGAAGTTACTGATACTCTTACCATCAATGCCTAAGCCAAAAACAGGCGAAACAAAACGACCGCCATAAGCCAGTTCAATCCAATCTGTTTTTGCTTGCAACAAAGCCTCGAAGATGTTCTTCTTCATAATCCCAACGAAGTCGATCTTTAAGTTCCAATGAAAGTGGCGCCATTTTTACCTCTTTCATTTTGACTTCTTTGGAATGAGCAGAAAGTTGATTTAATTCAATATGATCGGCTTCCCAAAATCCTTTACCTTCCATTTTGACTGGCGTATTTAAGGATTTCCAGTTTGCACTTCCATTGATAATCCAATCCCAACGGTTTGTCGCTTGTTTTTTTCCACTGACTGTAACTTATGTTCTTCATCTCGGAAGTCAAACACGGTTTTAATACCGGCAATAAACTCGTGAGCGTTTCCGTCTAATTTTAAATTGAGATTTTTCAAACTGCGGGGTTGTGCCATTCAACGTTGCCTGCAAACGCCCTTCTAAGCCATAACGACCGATAATAATGTCATCTAACGGTAAACGAACATGTAACTTGGTGCCCTCTTGTTCGTTATCCATTTTAAAGACCGACCCCGGATAAAAATACACCACGGGATGCGTAAAAATCCCGCCTAAATGATAAGTTAAATTGGTGAATGCCACAGTCGAGTTATAACGTAAATCCCCACGTGTTTTTCAGCTCAAAAATCCAATTCGTTATTGTCATCGCCACCGCCGATTTCACCGTTCTTTCCTGAAATCACGATCTCCCTTTGCCCATTTCGCCAAAGGTTTGCAAGATCACATTCATATCAATGCTTAACGGCAATAAGCCTTCTGCCGCACGGTGAATAGATAACCCAAGGAAACCTTTAATCGGTTGATAGCTGTCGAAGGTCCAATAAAAATTTCCCCATGAAATATCCAAACCGTCTTTGGTGAAGACGAAAGGCACATCCAACAACGGCGAATTTGCCGTTAAATCTTGAACATTTAACTGACCATCCGCACCTTGCCACGACACTTTTTGTCTCGCCTTTGGTTACAGTGAGTTCAGAGTTATTCCAGTTAAATAAAAACATTTCCTTGTTGAGGAAGTTGAGAAAGATCAGGCTCAAAATTTGCAGTGAAATGAAGATCGTAGTTTTTATCGCCCGCTTGTTTAATATCGGTATTACCCGTCCATTGAAAGATCCCATCTCGCGGCGTAACAGTAGATTGATGATGCAGCTCAAGCCCGTCATTATTGGCTTGAGCTTCGAGTGCTAATTGGTTGCCATTATAGTTTGCATCTAATGCCCAATCAGCTGATAAAAAGGCTGCAAAGCAGCTTGTTTCAACGCTTCGGTATTCGTTAATTGAAAGTGTTTAACTTTGACATCAGAAATAGGTAATGCCGCCCAAAGTGCGGTCAAATTTGGTGGTGTTTTTTTCAGCATTATCACTGGGTAAATGGATTAAACAATCGTAATCTAAGCTAGCCTTTTTCAACGTCAAGACTATGCGTATTCCACCAAGTGAGTTGTGTATTATTGAGATTTACGAAGGTACATTGATCTGTTTTCACTTTTTAGCTCTGGCAGCGTTAAACCTGTTGCTTCCCATTGCCAGTCATCAGCTAATTCAATGTGATAATGCGGTGCTAAAAATGATTTGCAAGTTGTTCCACACGTTTCAGGGGTCGTAAAACGCGCACTAAGCCAACGCTTACTACGATCAAAGAGCAACAAAAATAATCAAAGCCCACAGGCAACGCTTTCGCATAGTTTCCCCAATTACACAGTTACAAATAGAAATATCTAGACCTAAATAATTATTTCACAAGAGCCAATAGTTTTTCTAATTCAGCTTCAGTTAAACTCTCTTTATATAGCTCATTAACCTGCCATAAGCCACTTTCTCTAATTTTTATCTTTTGTAGAGTGATTGCCTAACCAATTTTCTGAAGGTTTAATTTCACCGAATTTAGCAGCATTAGAAAGTGTTGAAGTGATTTTACTTTCCCAAAAATAAGCGTTCTTCTTTAGTATTAACTTCAAAAAAACGCAAAAATGAAAGATTAGTCTGAATATATTGGCTAATACGTTTTTCTAACGTTTTTTTCAAACTCAAGATCAATCCTTTTCAGTTTTATCTTCTCTTCCTTCTTTTGAAGTTATGTCAAGTTCCCATGAATCTAAATAATCTTGATTTTCTATGTTCAAAAAGCAGCGACCTATATTTTTTTCTAAAAATACTTCTATTCTTATTTTCTTTGACAAAATGCTGCATCAAACGTGAACGTAACTGATTTTCACCTGTATGAGTACCGATTCTAACTATTCTGTCCATTTTTCCAAAACTTTCACCTTTCTCAAAGATGATATAAATACCATTCTTAGGTAGCTTAAACTTGTCAAAAGGAAACGTAAATCGTTCTTTCTTATTCAGCAGACAATGTAATTCACAAGCTAATGAAGTCATTCTTCTTTATAATCCTCTAGTTCTTTATTTAGAAAAACTTAATCTCTCACCTAATCTCATTTTATAGAACGGCTGTTCAATATGAATTAAGCTATCTTTAATTGGTAAAAATATAGTTATTACCCGCTAAAATAATGAATCGATCACTTTCTAAGTCAACTTTCCATTCCAGTAGCTCAATAACTTTTTGCCCCAGTTCAATCTATCATTTCTTTTCATTTTTATTCAGTGTTACATCATAAGGTTCTATTACACTATCTAACTCAAGTAAATGATGCTTTGCCGATAGAATATATATCGCATCAGGCTTAAGTTTATAGGCATAAGCCGGGCTCTTTTTAAATAGTGGACTAAGGTATAAATCTTTTGCCTTTTGCCTTTTCATTTGCTTTCTTTGATACACAAGATAATAAAATAACTTTTTCATATTATAAAATATTTATACTTAGGTGATATAAAAAACTATTTTCTTAACATTAATTTTATCTAAATAGCTCAACCAACTTATCTCCAAAAGAAATAAAATACTAATCCAAAAGGCGACAATAATTAATCCGATAAATTTCGTGATATTTACTTCTCGAATCGGCATTCCGATAAGACCAAAATGATCGATAGTAGCTGCGTAGTAATTGTCCGACGATGATAAAAATAACATCGCGGTAATACCTAGCTTAGGTGCAAAGCAAAACCGTTGTGAAGACGACGATTGCACCAAGTACCCCACCGATTAATTTCCACCAAGGTTGTGAAGGGATAGCAGACAAATTTTCCCCATAAATCGGTTTTCATCCAAGCAATAAAAAAGAGAACGATTGTTCCCACGGCAAAAAGAAATAAAGGTCGCGATCACCGCTTCGCCACTCATGGCTTTCGCGAGTTGTGTATTAATTGCCGATTGCGTGGCGAGTGCGACACCTGCCGCTAAGGCGATAATGAGATAAACAAAAAAACATTGAAACTCCCAACAGAAAAATTTGGCTTATTTTAACCTTTTTCCTATTTGTCTTGTCGCGAAATGCTTTCCGAAAAAAGGCAAAAAGAGTTAGAGAGATTACTGTCTGTCGTCAAAACACATTTAAAGGTATAATGCTGCCAAATTTATATTTGGAAAAGTATCCTTTTAAGATGAGACATACAAAAGAAACTCATTACTCTTGCGGGAATTGCTGCATTTGTCAGCTATTGGTTTTATCTCCCAACTTATCCAGTATATCCGAAGAGTGATCATTATGATCCTGATACACAAACTTTCTATAATGCAGAACCTCAACGCGCACCAACAAATGTTGCAAGTGCACTTTGGGAAATGACATTTCATGAAAAAGATTTTTCACCCGAAAAACCGTTACCAACAGTCAAACCGAATTGGACTGAGTTTTTAGCACCAACTGAACAGAGTCGCTTTATGTGGTTTGGACATTCGACGCTGCTTATGCGCATTGGCAATCAAACCATTATTACCGATCCGCTTTTTGGAGATAGTGCGTCCCCTATGCCAATAATGATGCACCGTTTTCAACCACCCGTGGCAGAAATTGAAGAATTGCCACCTGTAGATGTCGTGTTGCTTTCACATAGCCATTACGATCACCTTGAACAAGAAAGCATCGAAAAATTAATGAAAAACGCAAAGTCATTTTGTGGTTTCTTTAGGAATGGGCGTGATATTACAAAAATGGGGAATAGATGCAGCTAGAATTACTGAATTAGACTGGTGGCAAAGCACTGAACGCAATGGTGTAAAATATACTGCATTACCCGCAAGACATGATTCTAGCCGTAATTTGTTTGATCAGAACAAAGCATTGTGGTCTGGCTTTTTAATAGAGCATAAGCGCGGTCAAACTGAAGAACGTTTTTACTTCCATGGTGATTCTGCTCAAGGTAAACATTTTGATGAAATTGCCAACCGTGTTGGCAAAATTGATATTGCGTTTATCGAAAACGGACAATATAACGAAAGATGGCCCAATAATCATCTTTTTCCTGAGCAAACTGCGCAACTTGCAGCAAAACTACAGCCAACAAGATTTATGCCCATTCACTGGGGAGCTTATCCTCTTGCCTTGCATACGTGGAATGAGCCAGTGCTTAAGAGCATCCCCATGGCAAGAACACTGGGCGTGAATACACTTACACCATTATTAGGACAAGTATTTGACGTAAATACAAAAAACAGAAGATTGGTTTTACCCAAGAATAATCATAACTTTTGGCTATATGAAATAAGCTTTTTCTTCTTTTTTTCTTATTTAAGTGAGAAAGGTATTATCAAGCAGAAATTTATGATTTATCCCTTTAGGAGTAGTTTATGTCTCAATTTAAAATTAACACTATTGAATCAGCCCCTGAAGCCGCACAAGAAGCCTTTAAAAAGCCGTACAAAAATGCCAATGGGTTTATTCCAAATTTAATTGGTGTTCTTGCATGAATGCCCCTACTGCACTTGAAAACTTATCGTACAGTGGGCGGCATTAATGGTCGTAACAGCTTAACGGCAACAGAACGCGAAGTGGTGCAAATTACCGCTGCCGTAGTCAATGGATGTGGTTTCTGTGTAGCGGGACACACGAAAAATCGCTTTAAAAAGTGTTAAAACTTGAAGAAGAGCTTGTAAACCAAATTCGTGCAACTGCTCGTATTGAAAGTGATAAAAAAACTCGATACTTTTAGCGCGTTTTACCCTTGCTGTTATTTTACAAAAAGCAAAAATTAACTGAAGCACAGCTTAAAGCGTTTTTGATGCGGGTTATACCCAAGAAAAATGCTATTGATGTGATTTTAGGTGTCAGCCTCGCCACATTATGTAACTATGTGAATAACATCGCTGAAACCCCAATCAACCCTGAATTACAGGCATTTGCATAATCAAGCCAATATTACAATATTAAAAAATGCGGTCAAAAAAATGACCGCACTTTTTATTCCTTCACAAATTGTTTTATTTGATCTGAATTCAAATGTCTGGTTGTGCTTTTGATAAGATTTAAGTCCTTATCCAATAACAAATTAAACGGATAGCCTAATACATTGGCTCGTTTAATGATTTCACCATTTTCATCCAATAATACCGTGATATTTTTATAGTCCAAGCCTTTATACCAATTGATAAATTTTTGAGCTATTTTTGTTCGTTCTTTTGTCCTGGTGAGGCAATCGTAATCACATTAAAAATCAAGATTCTTTTCTGCACTAAGATCATCAATTTCCGCTAAGCCCGCTAAGCAAATTGGACACCAAGATGCCCACATTTTGATATAAAGCGGTTTGCCTTGATATTGTGATAAGGTGACGGTTTGATTATCCAACGTCTTCAAGGATATATCCGCCAAAGACACCTTCTCTTGAGCAAAGCTCAATGGACTCAAAAAACACTAAAAAGTGCGGTCAATATTTTCTCATTTTGCCCTCTTATTTCTAAGGAATCAAATCACCATAACCTTGTTTTTTCCATTTCATCTAATGGAATAAACTTAATTGATGCACTGTTGATGCAATAACGTAAACCACCTTTATCACGCGGACCATCATCAAACACATGGCCTAAATGGGCATGGCCACTGCGACTTAACACCTCAATGCGAGTCATATTAAAAGCTATTATCTTTTTGATATTCAGCGACTTCTGCGGCAATCGGTTTAGTAAAACTTGGCCAACCACAGCCGATTCAAATTTATCTTTAGAAGAAAAATAACGGCTCTCCCGTAGTGATATCCACATAAATACCGGGCGCGAAATTATCCCAATATTCGTTACTAAAGAACGTTCGGTATGTTTGCCTTGAGTGACGTCATATTGAAGTGCGGTCAATTTTTGCTTTAATTCTGCATCACTTGGTTTTTGGGTATTTTTTTATCATCAATTAATGGCTCATCGGCTTTTTGATGTCAATATGGCAATAACCATTCGGATTTTTCTTGAGATAATCCTGATGATACTCTTCCGCCTCCACATAATTTTTCAGCGGTTCTACTTCAATTTGAATCGGTTCTTGATATTTTACTTTGTAAGGTTTTCAATGCAGCTTCAATAACGGCTTTATCTTGCTCATTTTGATAATAAATGCCCGTGCGATATTGTCTGCCACGGTCATTACCTTGCTTGTTAATACTGGTTGGATCGATAACGCGGAAATAATATTGTAGTAATTTATCTAACGAAATTTTGTTTGGATCGTAAGTCACTTTGACCGTTTCAGCATGATCTGTCGCGTGCAATAATTGGTAGTTAGTGGTATCACCTTTTCCATTAGCATAACCTGAAACGGCATCAGTCACGCCCTGAATGCGTTCCATATAAGCTTCGAGCCCCCAAAAACAACCACCAGCAAGATAAATAATTCGTTGTTCTTGTTTGCTTTCCATTGTCATTTTTTGCTCCTTTGATGAAGTTGGATTATCAGCATACGTTAAACTACTTTGCAAACCGCCAAAAAGTGCGGTCAATATGAGAAATGTTTTTGTATATTTCATTTTCTTTCCTTATTATAGAAAAATCTTCAGCTTACGTTTGATTAGACGAAGACAAACCCATTTTCTTACAAAAATAAGGCAATTTTTACCGCACGTTGTGCAAGGAACCCTGTATACTATACATCTCCGCAATCATTATCAAAAAGCTATTGTTTGTATGGTGTTAGCTTACATCAGCATTGCCTTAATGGGGTGTGTTTGTAAAATACGCCTCTGATGAATTACACGTCCAGTGAAATTTTTATTTTCCCGTTTCTTTATTGGTTTTGTTTTTCTCCTGCCCTTTTTAATTAAAGATGGAGATTTCAAAAGTCGATATGTCGCAATGGAAATTTCTCGTTTTACGTAACCTCGCCAGCATTGCCAGTATGTTGTTAACCTTCTACGCGATTAAATATTTGCCGATTTCCATTGCGATTTTATTGATGAATACGTCCGCACTTTTTGTGCCTTTACTGTTATTTTTTTCTTTAAGGTGAGAACGCCATTAAAAAGTATTAGCTTGCAGTTTTATGGGGTTTTATTGGTGTATCCATCATTATGCTGACCAACGGCTCAATGAATATCAACCCTATCCATATAGGCTATGCCTTAGGGTGCTGCCGTCTTGGCTGCGATGGCGTTTATCAGTTTACAAGAACTCAATAAACACAACTCACCTAAAAAAATATCGTGTTTTACTTTCACTTATTAGGCTCGATTTTGTTGCCGCTCTTTTTATTGCTCAATGGAAAATACCAACACTACATGGATTCACATTACTGCTTTTGAGTGGGTGGATTCGGTCTTATTTTCAATTATTACTCACTCGCGCCTTTAAATACGCGCCTGCCAATGTCATTACGCCTTTTGCTTTTTACCGGTGTCATTTTCCAGTATCTGTGACTGGTTATTCTGGGATAACGTACCAAGCCTAAATTTCTGGATCGGTTCATTAGTTATTATTATTGCCGTCAGTTTACTTGCTAGAATGCGGGCAAAATAGAAAATCCGACCAAATAGATAAAATATAACTATTCTCAATAACATTGTTTTGAGTGTATAATCCAAATGCTTTTTATTATTGAGGACACAACATGAAAAATTATTCAAAAACTACTTTAGCTTCCGCATTATTAATGGTATCCGCATTCGCTAGCGCCGTGACGGTTAAAAGATGCGAAAAGGTGAATTTATCCTTGATAAAAACCCCAAGCCGTGTTGTGGCATTGGAATATTCTTTTGTGGATGCTTTAGCCCAAGTCGGTGTAAGCCCAGTAGGGTGTGGCTGACGACAACAAAAGTCGATCGTATTCTGCCGCAAGTGCGCGAAAAATTGCTGCATGGCAATCCGTTGGCACGCGTTCTCAACCGAGTCTTGAGTGATTGCTTCTCTCAAACCCGATTTAATTATTGCTGATCCATCTCGCCATACTGCAGTATTTGAAGAATTGAAAAATCGCGCCAACGGTGATGTTTTGATTCCCGTCATGAAAGCTACCAAGAAAAATCTTGAAACCGCGCAGAAAAATTGGTGATTTAGTCGGTAAAAAGTAGCGAAATGAAAGCAAAAATCAATGAACATAATGATTACATTGCCAACATCGCAAAAATTTAGGTGTGCAAGGCAAAAAGCCTCATTTGGTACTTCCCGAGAAGATAAATTTAATATCCAAAATGACAATGGCTATGTGGGTAGTTTCTTAACGACATTAGGGTTTTGCCCCAACTAAACTCAATAGTGATCAATCTTTCGTAGAAATCAACCTTGAACAATTAGTGATGGAAAAAAACCAGAATACTTGTTCATTGCCCATTATCGTGATGAAAGCATTGCGCGCAAATGGGAAGCTGAGCCACTTTGGAAAGCCATTCCTGCGGTAAAAGCAAACCATGTTTACAGTGTTGACTCCGACATGTGGGCGCGTGGTCGCGGTTTAGAAGCAAGCAAAATTATGGCAAAACAAATTGAAGATTTCGTGAAGCAAAAATAATGATGAAGTCTGCTTTCCGTTGGGGACTTCCCCTTATCATTCTGGCTTTCCTATTATGGGGAAGCCTGTTTTTCGTATTATCCCATCGAAATTCGACCGCTTGCAGCGTTACAAGCGTTCCTCCCCGATGGCGATGAAATTGCCAAAATTACGGTAACCGATTTACGCCTACCGCGCGCATTAGTTGGCATGATTTTAGGGCGCCAATCTTGCGGTGGCAGGAGCGTTGCTACAAACCATTACGCGCAATCCGCTTGCCTCCCCTACGCTACTCAGCGTGAACTCGGGTGCTAGTCTTGCCATGGTGACCGCCAGTGCGTTTAGCCCCTTGATTCTTTCTGGTTATAGCATTGCCTTAGTGGCTAGTATCGGTGGTGGTATAAGTTGGTTTGTGGTGATGCTGATCAGCAACGGATGGAAAGATAATAGTGGAGATCGTAGCCGAGTGATTTTGGCAGGGATTGCCGTATCACTACTTTGTGCAGCGCTCACGAAATTGGTGCTCATTATCGCGGAAGATCATGCCTTCGGTATTATGAGCTGGCTAGCTGGCGGCATTGCACATGCTCGTTGGAATGAATTATTGACGTTATTTCCGTTCTTTATTTTGACCGCACTTTTCTGTCTATTCTTTGCTAGTCGTTTAAATTTACTCAATTTAAGCGATGAATCTGCGCGTTCGTTAGGCATCAATCTCTTCCGTTTACGTTGGTACGCTAATATCATGGCGTTATTGATTGTAGGTTCAAGCGTGAGTGTTGCTGGCCCAGTAGCCTTTATCGGCTTACTCGTGCCCCATCTGGCACGCTATTGGATTGGTTATGACTTGCGAAAATCGCTCCCTATGGCGATGTTACTCGGCGCAATTTTAATGCTCGCTGCAGATACCATTGCCCGCGCGGTCAACTTTCCTAGCGAAGTGCCTGCTGGTGCGGTGCTTGCCTTAATCGGAGCACCAGTCTTTGTATTAGTTTGCCAGAGGAAGACACTAATGCGAGCTTCTCATGTATCTTTTCGCGCTATCGGCTTTTATGTCATTACGCTTAGTCTGATGGTACTACTCTTTGGGTTGAGTATTCGTCTCGGCACTTATACACTTTCCTTTGAAGAAATTTGGGCAGCCTTTCAGCCTGACGATAAAAACTATTTTACCTTGATGGAATATCGCCTCCCCCGTGCGGTGTTAGCGATTTTATTAGGCGGCGCCTTTGGCAATTTCCGGTGTGCTAGTGCAAAGCGTAGTGCGTAATCCGCTTGCTTCTCCCGATATTTTAGGGATTAACAATGCGGCGGGGTTGGTTGCTGTTTCGGTATTGATGTTCTTACCAAACTTAGCATTTTACTGGATGCCAATTTTTGCCTTTTTAGGGTGGTGTGCTCTCTTTTGTCATTTTATGGGTCGTGTGCGGTTTTAACTTCCGCCCTATCAAAATGGCAATCATTGGGAGTCGCACTTTCCGCATTATGGGCTGCTATTAGTCATTATCTAATGCTTACCAATCCAGTCGAGATCAACACGGCGATGTTATGGCTCACAGGAAGCTTGTGGGGGCGCAGCTGGTCTTATTTGAATGTGGTATTGCCATGGTTACTAGTATTGCTGCCCTTGCCATTTTATTTTCTGTCGCGATCTCGACACCCTTGGTTTAGGTGAAAATAAAGCCTCCACCTTGGGTGTAACCGTGAATAAAGTGCAAATCAGCGTTTTTAGTGCTAGCGGTCGCCCTTTCCACTACAGCCGTGGCAATTTGTGGTCCAATTGCCTTTTTGAGGCTTAGTTGCGCCGCATCTTGCCCGTCGTTTAGTCGGTGGCAGACATCGTACCCTATTACCGGCAGCCTTGATTATTGGCGCCCTCTTATTACAACTTTCGGATATTTTTGGCGCGGGTGATTGACCCACCAACTGAACTGCCGGCAGGGTATTCTGACTGCAATTATCGGTGCGCCATATTTCTTCTACTTATTGATGAGAACTAAATAATGAGCATTGAAATCAATAATTTATCTTTAGGTTATCAAGATAAACTCGTGGTTAAAAATCTGTCGCTAAAATTCCCGAAAAAATAAAGTGATTGCGTTAATCGGCCCAAATGGCTGCTGTAAATCCACCACATTAAAAAGCGGTAGCGCGATTGCTCAAACCGAAACAAGGCTCAATCACCCATAAAAGGCAAGGACATTTGGCAAAAAAAGCCCTAAAGAATATGCCCAAGAATTGGCTTTTCTCCCGCAGCAACACACGGTACCTGAAGGCATTAAAGTACGCGAATTGATTGCTTACGGGCGTTCGCCTTTACTTAAATCTATGGGAGTAAACTCAGTCAAAAAGATGAAGAATTGGTCACTTGGGCGATGGAACAAACGCAAACTGCAGAACTCGCCGAACAGTTGGTTTCCGATTTATCCGGTGGTCAGCAACAACGCGTCTTCTTAGCCATGACACTTGCGCAAGATGCTGAATTAGTGCTACTCGATGAGCCGACTACTTATCTGGATTTTAAACCGCCAAGCTGAACTCATGGGCATGATGCGACAAATGCAACAAAATGGCAAAACCGTGATTACGGTGTTGCATGATCTCAACCAAGCCTGCCGCTATTGCGATTACTTAATCGTCATGAAAAAAGGTGCCGTAATGGCGCAAGGTACCCCTGATGAGGTGATGACGGAAGGATTGCTGAAGGATGTGTTTGACCTGGATGTCATCATTCATCGTGATCCTATCAGCAACACACCGATGTTTATTTTTGAAATAACTTTCAATCACTTCTCTAAATATCAAATAGGCGTTTTATTTTACTAAAACGCCTATTTTTTCACCTAAAACATCCGCTGTTATACATAACTAATATTTTTCATAGCTCAACTTGAGGTCGGATCACTTTACGAAACTTACACTTTCTTTACATTGTCATAAATATGGAGTCCACAATAAATAATTATAATTAAACATAGTAGAAGTTAATATGAAGTCTCTATCCCATGTCTTTTAAGACTGTGCTATTAGTAGGTGTCAGTACCTCGGTAGCGCAGGTTGCCTATGCCCTAAAAATCCGCTATTGATACCGAACGAGAAAAACATCATCATTTTCTCCCGTCAAGGCGATGTCCAATTAAATCAAGCTATTCCCAAACTTGAGGCCTTATTTAAGAGGACTCAGGATTCGAAAAGTGCGCGATGATTTAATGACACTCTATCTGAGGACGAATCAATCCGCTAAAAGCACTTTCACTTTGCGAAAGCTGCGCTCCAGCGCAATTTTCCCAAAATGAACTCGAAAATTTAGGCAAAGCCGCTCGAAATGAAAAAAACAATACGATCGTGCCGTTGTATTCTATTCCCAATTGCAAAAAGCAATACCCTGATAATCCAAATGGATGGCTTGGTGGCGCATTAGCTTTCACAGAAACCAAAAACTACAATGCGGCAAAAATGCACTGAATATTTATAAAAACGTTTTGGACAAGATAATGCCTATCTTGATGCTGAGAGTTATTTGCTTGATTTCACTGAACCCGATATGGCTAAACTTGGCCGTTGGCAACGTCAGTTAGAACAAAAATCTGAAAAAATATCACCTTAATGAGAGAGTTGTATCGTTTAGCATCAAAAATACAACCTTCTGCCATTACAAGAGAAATTACAAAAAGCCTATCCGGATCAATTCAATCAAAAAGACATGATGTGGTTTGAGCATGGTAAGACGATTACCTCTTCAAAAAATGCGACAACGCCTGCACAGCAAGAAAAAAATCATTTGAAGAATTGACCGCACTTTTGGCCAAAATTAATCCTGAGCATCCTCTGTATCAACAAGCATTGCAAGATCGTTTTGTGATGGGGGTTCGCTTGAATAAATTTGATGAAATAGAAGACGACTTCAATACATTACAGGCTCAATCTAATGTGCCGGCGTATTTAGAAGAAGCCTTTGGTGATTATTGGGCTGCAAAAGGCTCACCACACAAAGCATTAGCAATTTATCAAGTAATTGAACAACAAGCCCTACACAATAAATTCGCTGTGAGCGATAGTTTACTTCATAAACTCTCTCTGACCGCAAGCGATGCGGGCAAATTTGAATTAGCTCAACAATATTTAGAGCGTATGAATTCAAATGTTTATATCAATGACTATACCCGAACATCAAAAATTCTGAATCCAGGCTACGATTCTCGCTATTTTGGTTTGGCACGTTTAGCCTTATGGCGTGGTAACAGCAAATTGGCTCAGCAACTGATTGATGATCGTCTATTTAATAAAACGCCGGGTGATCCATGGGTTATGTTGCAAAAAGCAGAACTTGAGCGACATCGTGGCAACTATGATGATGCCAAATTATGGGCTGAAAAAAAGCCGGTTATTTTTTGAGTAAAAATGATCAGCAAGAAGCACGCAATAACCTGGCTGAAACTGCCTTAAGTCAAAATGATTTACCAACAGTTTCAAAAACACTTGATGCAATGAATGAAGAACAACGTCAGTCAGCACAATCCCTCATAAACCATTACGAACAAGCACGTTCTGGCAAAATTGTAGGAAGTATCGGCTTACAGCATCGCACTTCACCAATCAGTTATAGCAATGAAAGTAGCCAAGATTATGCGATTTACACACCGAAAACAGCAAATGGTCACGATCTCTACGTTCATTACTAGAAACTCGCCCCTTATGACAAAGAAAGTCTCATTTCTCGCCGAATTGGCGTAGGAACAGAGCTCAATTTCTATCCACTCCAAGTAAAAATGGAAAGCGGGAAAGGCATTAAGCTTAATGATAAAAGCCTATTTCTCGACGGAAGCAAATTATACCCTCAACCAACACTGGTCATTTAATTTAAATGCCAATATTAATGGTAGTGGTACTCCAGTTAAAAGCCATCAATAAAGGTGTGTATACCAAAGATATTGGTTTCTCTACCACATATTCCTATTCCGATATTTTCCAAGCTGGGCTAGGTGGTGGCGTCATGAAATTTGATGACGGCAACTTGAGAAAGAAGCCAATTTCTGGTTGAATCTCAATACATTCAAACATGACCGTTGGACGCTAACCAACAATTTCAGAGTCGATTACAGCAAAAAATAAAACTATTGATTCTGCTGAATATTACAACCCCGCAAAAGCGACAAGCTTGGAATTCGGTGCGGATTTAAGTTACTACCAACCACTTAATTATGAAGCAGTCTTAAATCACCACCTGAAAGCCAGCGTAGAGTGCTATAAACAAAGCAGAACTCAGTCGAGAAAAGATGTGGTCGATTAGCTACGGGCATCAATGGCGTATTGGTAAAAATTTGGCGTGTCTTATGAAATCGGGCGTAAAAAGAATATTTACGACGGCAGTGCTGAATTCAACAATTTCGGAATTTAAACTTTTCTATTTATTATTAAATACTTAAGCGGTATAACCTTATGAGATCTCTAAAACATTTTGCAAAAAAATCATTATTTGCACGCTTTCCCTTTTTCGACTTTTGCCTTTGCGCAAGATCGTTATGGCGTATTAGCCTATCACTCTGTGGTAGATGAAAGTGCGGCTGAAAATCAAAAACAGTATTTTTCCTCAAACAATTTCTGCCCAAATGTTAATTAAACATTTTAATTGGCTAAAAGAAAACGGATACAACGTGATCAGTTGGCAGCAAGTTATCGATGCTGAAAATGGTAAGGCACATTACCTGATAATGCGGTATTGCTAAGCTTTTGATGATGGCTATGAGACTATGTATAACGTGGTCTTCCCTCTATTGAAAAGCCTATAACTACCCCGCTGTTTTTGCACCAGTTACGGGCTGGTTAGATACGCCGGCAAATAAAAAGATCTCTTATGCCGATAAAATGCTAGATCGTTCTGTTTTTGCCACTTGGTCGCAAGTCAAAGAAATGGAACAAAGTGGACTCGTTGAAGTAGCCTCACATACTCATAATCTTCATAACGGTATAAATGCCAACCCATCTGGTGGCCAATTACCCTCAGTGATTGCACCTGAATATAAAAACGGAAAAATATGAAACAGAAGATGCCTACAAAAACAGATTAAAATCTGATTTTGCCCATACTATTCAAACTTTAGTCAATCGTATCGGTAAGAAACCGCGTGTAATGGTGTGGCCTTATGGACAATTTAATGATGTTGCTGTGCAACTTGCACGACAAGCAGGAATGCCACACTATTTCTCATTGGGTGAGAAAATTATCAATAAAGTGGGTGATAAACATATTGGACGCTTATTACTTAATGCAGAAACCGATCTAAATACCGTTAAAAACTATCTCGATGGCATCGATGAAAGCAAACAAATTCAACGAGTACTGCATGTTGACTTAGATTATGTCTACGATGCAAATAAAGCTCAGCAAGCCAAAAACCTTGATAAGTTAATCGAACGCATCTATCACTATGGTGTGACGACAGTTTATCTTCAAGCCTTCTCTGATCCTGATGGAGATGGTGTAGCTGACGCCTTGTATTTCCCAAACAAATATCTTCCTGTACGCGATGATATTTTTGGCCGAATTGCATGGCAATTGCAAACGCGCGCAGGTGTACAAGTTTATGCTTGGATGCCTGTACTCGCCTTTGATTTACGAAAAAGCGTAAAAAGAGGCGGAATATGTCATTGATAGCCGCACGGGCAAGCCTTCAACAAAAGGCTTATTTACGCCTTTCACCTTATAACAAACAGAATGTTGAAATCATTAAATCCATTTATAACGATTTGTCATTCTACGCCAAATTTAATGGCATTTTATTCCATGATGACGCCTTCCTAACCGATTTTGAAGGTGCAGAAGGTAACCACGCTGAAGGCATGGTTAGCCTGCAAGCAAAAACAAAAACACAAGATTTAATCCAATTAACCCATCAGCTCACTGATGCGTTGAAACCTTATTTCTTGCGTGGTTCATATTCTCTTAAAACAGCTCGTAATCTTTATGCATCAGTGATCACCAATCCAAATGCAGAAGAATGGTTGGCACAGAACTTAAAACGCTCACTGATAATTACGATACCACTGCCATCATGGCGATGCCATATATGGAAAAATGAGCAGCCTATTTCACAAGAAGAAGCCTATCAATGGTTTGCCTCTCTCATTGAAAATGTAAGCTCAAGCACCATTAGATAAAGTCTTGTTTGAATTCCAAGCGGTGAATTGGCGAACTCAAAAACCAATTCCTGAATCCGAGTTGATTGATTGGATGAAGCTATTGCAAAATCATATTTATAGCTATGGCTACTATCCGGATAACTTTTTAACTAATCAACCGGATCTGAACAAAATGAAACCGTATTTTTCGGTAAATACTAATAGTGGGAAAACCTTAAGGATTGATTATGAACCAACAATTCTTAGAAGCAATTAGTATCTTCGTATTTATGTATCCTGCTGGAATGGCAATATATTGGGTTAGTGCAAGCCTCTGCTATTACCTTTTTATGGAAGGGAAACTTGGGCAACCGACCTTCCAACAAATGCCTAAAGAACGCGTCCCGATGGTCAGCATCATGGTGCCTTGCTATAACGAAGGCGACAACTTAGATGAAGCCATTCCTTACTTGCTTCAACTCAGATATCAAACTATGAGCTCATCTTTATCAATGATGGCAGTAAAGATAACACTGGCGAAATTATTGAACGTTGGGCGAAAGAAGATGAGCGGATTGCAGCACTTCATCAAGAAAAAACCAAGGTAAAAGCCAGTGCATTAAACCATGGCTTATTAGTCGCTAAAGGGGAATATGTAGCCTGTATTGATGGCGATGCCGTATTAGATTTTGATGCAATCGACTATATGGTGCAATCCCTCGAATTAAACCGCACTTACGGTGCAGTTACAGGCAACCCACGCGTACGTAACCGCAGTACCATCCTAGGGTCGCTTACAAGTGTCTGAATTTAGCTCCATTATCGGTTTTAATCAAACGCGCTCAAAAGCCTAATGGGAACCATCTTCACGGTATCTGGCGTATGCTGCCTATTTAGAAAAAGATGTAATGGAAGAAATTGGTGGCTGGAGTACCAATATGATCACCGAAGACATTGATGTCAGTTGGAAAAAATTCAAACGGCCGGTTACAACATCATGTATGAACCTCGTGCTTTATGTTGGGTATTAATGCCTGAACGTCTATATGGTTTTATACAAACAACGTTTACGCTGGGCACAAGGTGGCGCCGAAACCATCATCAAATATTTCCCACAGGTCTGGCGCTGGAAAAACCGCCGTCTATGGCCAATGTATGCCGAATATTTTTGTTACTGCAACTTGGGCAATCTTATTGGTTGCACTGGTTGCGCTTGCACTATACCGCAAGATTACTTTGGGTATAGGCATTCAAAACATGGAATTGTTTGAAACAAATATCTCGATCATGTTTTTCCTTCTTCTTACAGTGTCTCTTAAAGCTTATACATCGACTCTCGTTATGAAAAAGGGATTGATCCAATATGGAATTTCTTGCATTTGGTATCCCTACGTTTATTGGTTACTCAATACGGTAACGTTACTCATTGGAATCCCAAAAAGCGATTTTTAGAAACAAGTCCAAATTAGCTGTATGGACAAGCCCTGACAGAGGAGTTTAAATAATGGCAACCGCCACTTTCACAACAATTGATGGTTATTAATAAAGGTAGCAGCCTTCCTTGCTGATTAAAGCCAAAAAGCTTTGTACTAGATATGTTACCTGGGCTTTATGGGCTTATATCATTACGTTTGTCGCGAGATATGCGGAACGCATCTTCACTAAACCGATTCTGGAAAGTTTCTTTTTCGTTGATGTGGTCAGCATCATGTTTTCTGTCTCTGCGGTATTAGTTATATTGGCTTATATTTGGTCTATTCTTACCGTAGCGAAAGAATAACTCGCATCTTAATATAAAAACCGCACTTTTGATTTGAAAACCAAAAGTGCGGTTATTTTTAGAGATGTTTAATTAGATAAGATATTCTCTAATTAAGCTTTTGGACCTGCTGCGATAAGTGCTTTACCTTCTGCGTTGGTCGCATATTTTTCAAAGTTTTTCACAAAACGTCCTGCAAGGTCTTTCGCTTTCGCTTGCCATTGTGCTTTGTCCGCATAAGTATCACGTGGATCTAAGATCGCTGGATCTACGCACTGGTAATGCTTTTGGAATAGCTAAGTTAAAGATTGGTAACTCACCCATTTCTGTTTTTCGATAGAACCATCTAAGATGGCATCGATAATACCACAGGGTATCTTTAATTGAGATACGTTTACCTGTACCGTTCAACCAGTATTAACTAAATACGCTTCTGCACCGGCAGCTTGCATACGTTTAACTAACACTTGAGCATATTGTGTTGGGTGGAGTGTTAAGAATGCTGCACCGAAACATGCTGAGAAAGTTGGCGTTGGCTCCAGTAATACCACGCTCTGTACCGGCTAATTTAGCGGTGAAGCCAGATAAAGTAGTATTTGGTTTGCTCTGGTGTCAATTTAGACACTGAGGTAACACACCGAATGCGTCCGCAGTTAAAGAAAAGTACTTTCGTTGCGTGACCTGCACGAGATACTGGTTTAACAATATTATCAATGTGATAAATTGGGTAAGACACACGAGTATTTTCAGTTTTAGAACCATCATCGAAATCAACTGAACCATCTGCACGAACCACGACGTTCTCTAATAATGCATCACGACGGATTGCACGATAAATATCCGGCTCATTTTCTTCAGAAAGATGGATAGTTTTCGCGTAGCAACCACCTTCAAAGTTGAAGATACCTACATCATCCCAACCGTGCTCATCATCACCGATTAATTCACGTTTTGGATCGGTAGAAAGTGTGGTTTTACCTGTACCTGATAAACCGAAGAAGATTGCCACATCACCGTCTTTACCTACGTTAGCAGAACAGTGCATTGCACCCACACCTTTAAGTGGTGGAAGTAGTTCATCATTGAGAACATACCTTTCTTCATTTCACCGCCGTACCAAGTACCACCGATTAATTGAATACGCTCAGTTAAGTTAAATGCAACGAAGTTTTCAGAGTTCAAACCTTGTTCTTTCCAGTTCGGGTTGGTGCATTTTAGAACCATTCATTACCACGAAATCAGGTTTAAAGGGTTTTTAATTGTTCTTCTGTCGGACGAATGAACATATTTTTCTACAAAGTGTGCTTGCCATGCTACTTCAGTCACAATACGTACTGCGATACGGTCTTGTTCACTTGCGCCACAGAAACCATCAACCACGAATAAACGTTTACCAGAAAGTTGTTTAGTCACAAGACCTTTCAAGCTTGACCAAGTTTCTTGAGTCATTGGTTTTGTTATCGTTTTTCGCCACATCAGAAGTCCACCACACAGTATCTTTTGTGGTATCATCTAAAACGATGTATTTATCTTTCGGTGAACGACCGGTAAAGATCCCTGTATCAACAGCCACCGCGCCAGTTGTGGTAAGTGTACCTTTTTCAAAAGCCTTCTAAGCGGGTTTGTTTCTTCTTCAAAAAGTTGTTCATAACTTGGGTTATAAACCACTTCTTTTTACATCATGAATACCAATGGCTTCAAGTTCTTTAATTACATTTTTAATGTCAGTCATAGTTCACCTCTTGATTAAAGTTTAAAAATTTTTCCTGCGGTTATTGTAGGGGAATTGCCAGATGTTAACTAGATCAAATTTTTGAACATTTATTGGAAATTTATACCTCTTTTAGGGTGTTTTCGGTGTAAAAATGAAGTGCGGTTGATTTTACCTTTACTTTTTCGATATAGTGATAACCATTCTCAACTTAAAACTTAAATAACAATGCTATTATTCCTGCGTTTACCTTTTTATTTGTTCTGCTGATGTTTACACAAAAGCACGCAAGCTGAACCCGATTTTAAAATTCCACCTATTCAAGAAAGCATGAAAAATGTATCAAATTCAACAAAAAGATTTTACTTTTGAAGGTAAGCATTATCGTTTTGTTTATTGCTGTTCCACCGAAAACGTCGAAAAAACTGACCGCACTTTATACGCTAGATGGTAACGCTCAATTTCCAATAGCAGTGAATGCTGTCAATCCTAACAAACCTCTCCCCTTATTGTGGGTATCGGTTATGTATCTGATAAAGCTTATGCGATTGAAGAGCGCACGAGAGATTACACTTTTTCCTGCAGAAGGCAATGAATTTGCCAAAGGAGGGAAAGCCGCCGATTTTCTACGTTTTATTCAACAAGACGTAAAAGCCTTATATTGAGCAGCATTTCGATATCAATAAGGAAAAACAATATTTCTTTGGTCATTCTTTTGGTGGGTTGTTTGGATTATACGTGCTCTTCCATCAACCGGATTTATTTCAACATTACACATTGGCAAGCCCGTCTCTCTGGTGGGGGAATGGCTCATTTTTACCTCAGAATAAACCTTGGATTAGCCAAAAACCATCACATATTTTGATTACATTAGGCTATTACGAAGAACATCCTGAACAGGATCCGAATATCACTGAAGAACAATTACAGCGTATTAATCAACGGAAACAAATGCGAACAATCAATGCGAATCAATTGGCGGAAATATTGGAAAAACAAGGCAATTCTGTGGAGTTTATTTCCATTCCCAATAAAAACCACGGTGGCTCAATTCCTGACGCAATCAAACATAGCTTGGAGCAAGTGCAACAATAAAACGTCCATTTGACCGCTTATTTTTCTCTTCATTTTTCCGTGGTTCGAAACCTTCCCACGGTTAGTCAATATTTGACTAGAAAACAAAACTAAGGATGTTTATGCAACAAAAATAAAAAGCCCTTGTGATTTTTCAGGCGGCTAAGACTCTACAACTTGCCTATTTCAGGTCATCGCAGAATTCGGCAAAGAAAATGTCGAAGTAGTGACCTTTCAATACGGACAACGTCATGCAATTGAGCTAGAAAAGGGCTTAACGAATACTTAGCAGAAAAAGGACTAGCAAATGTTTAAAATTGCAAAAGAATTCAGTTTTGATATGGCACATATGCTTAATGGGCATGATGGCAAAATGAATTTATTAGAAACTATCACTCAATTAGGTCAATTAAATCTTCGTGCTAATAAACCTAAATGGCAGTTAAGCCTTCAAATTCATAAGATTATTGGTATCGAGTAATATCTTATTAACATCTTTCTGAGAAGAATCAGGCGATTCTTCTCAAATTTGCTTTTCTATTTTCTTCAAAAACTAAAAAATATCGCTATTTATTCAGTATTTTCGTGAATTTTGCATTATTTTCACACAATTCTGTGAAGTGATTCACAAATTCGAGAAAAAAGCATTTACTTTTCCCTCTGTTGATTTTTATGTTCATTAACAATCTTGTAACAAAGTAACAAGGGGTGATTACTATGTCCTTCCAACTTTCTAAAACCTACCGTCCTGAACGCCAACTCATCACCGAAAACTATCGCTTAGATGAGAAAACGGCAGTAGATAACTTACTTAAAACCTTAGATTTTACCCAAGAACAAGAAAAACGCATTACTGACAATGCGATCAAACTTATTAACAAACTTCGCCATCTTAAACAAAAAACAATATGAGCGCAGATGCCTTAATGCAAAAATTCTCATTAAGCAGTGAAGAAGGTGTCGCACTAATGTGCTTAGCTGAAGCGCTGTTACGTATTCCCTGATGCAGAAACTCGCGATGATTTGATTTATGAAAAATTACGTGATGGTAACTGAAATCTCACATTGGTAACGCTAACTCATTTTTTATCAACGCAGCTAGTTATGGCTTAGTTTTCGGTAAAATTAGTGAAAATTTAGACGAAAAGCTTAGCAAATGCGTTAAGCCGTAGCTTTGCTCGCTTCTCTGCCCCGATTATGCGTACGCTCATTGTAAAAATCCATGCAAATCTTAGGAAACAATTCGTAACTGGCGTTACCATGCAAGAAGCGCTAACGAACATTAAACCTCGTTATGAAAAAGGCTTTACCTTCTCTTTTGATATGCTTGGTGAAGCAGCCATGACCCAAGCGGATGCAGATCGTTATTTTAATGATTATCTCCATGCCATTGAAAGTGTGGGGAAAGATGCTGCAGGTCGCACTATCTATAATGGTAACAGTGTTTTCCGTTAAACTTTCTGCTATCCATCCAAAAATATTGGCGTGCAAAAATATGATCGTGTCGACGAGCTTTATCCGCGCGTAAAAGAACTTTTCTTACTCGCCCAAAAATATAACATCAGCGTAAACATTGATGCAGAAGAAGCTAGCCGCTTAGAGCTATCTCTGGATTTAGTAGAAAAATTACTAGATGAGCCAGAACTCAAAGGTTACAAAGGTATTGGCTATGTTGTTCAAGCCTATTCTAAACGTTGCCCATTTGTGTTGGATTACTTAATCAATCTTGCTCGCGAAAAAGACGGTTACTTGATGATTCGCCTTGTAAAAGGAGCTTATTGGGATAGCGAAAATAAAAATGGGCGCAAGCGGATGGCTTTAGATGGCTTCCCACTTTATACTCGCAAAAATCACACCGATATCTCTTATATTGCCTGTGCGAAAAATTACTTGCTGCTCAAGATGTGATTCTATCCACAATTTGCGACGCATAACGTACAAACCATGTATACGATCCACGAATTGGGTCAAGGCAAACAATTTGAATTCCAATGCTTACATGGCATGGGTGAAAAGCTTATACGACAACATTGTTGTAAAGAGAATTTTAATCGCTAAGTCCGTATTTACGCACCTGTAGGGTACACATGCGACCTTATTAGCTTACTTAGTTCGCCGTTTATTAGAAAAACGGGGCAAACTCATCATTTGTTCATCAATTGGTCGATGAAAATATTCCGGTAGAACAATTAGTGATTCCGCCTTGGAAACTTTTATGAGAAATCTAATGGTGAACCGAATAAATTAGTGCGCAATCCACTTGAGCTATTTAGTGATCGTAGAAACTCTGCAGGGTTTTGATTTAAGCAACGAATTTGAGTTAGCTAAATTGGAACAAGCATTAAACGAAGCACCTATCGAAAATGCGCAATCACTCACGGTGCTGGCTAATGCAGAAAACTAGCTGCACATACCGTCGTCAATCCAGCTAATCTGAAAGAGAACTTAGCGGAAGTTGCTTTCTTAAACCCAACTGAAGCACAAGCTGTGTTTAACGCGGCAAATAATGAGACATGGGCAGCACAAAGCGCAACTGAACGAGCAAATGTATTACGAAAAAGCCGCCGATTTATATGAAGAAAACTTCGGCTTATTGATGAAACTTGCTATTGTTGAAGCTGGTAAAAACATTACCAAATGCAATTGCAGAGCTACGAGAGGCGGTCGATTTTCTCAGATATTATGCAAATCAGCTTGAATATCTCGCAAAGAATCAACACTTAGGGTGCACCACGCGGAAAAAGTTCTCTGTATTTCGCCTTGGAACTTCCCTTTAGCTATCTTTACTGGACAAGTTGCTGCAAGCCTTGCAGCAGGAAATGCAGTAATGCCAAACCTGCAGAACAAACTTCTCTATTGCATATGCAGCAGTAAAACTTTTACACCAAAGCAGGCGTACCAAAAGAGGCATTACAATTGGTGCTTGGGGCAGGCGATTTAGGGGCGGCATTAGTACAACAAGCTTTTGATGGCGTTGTGTTTACTGGCTCAACTGAAGTTGCAAAATTGATTGAAAAACGAATTGCACAAGCGGATAACGATCCTGTTTTAATTGCTGAAACTGGTGGACAAAAACGTATTAGTATCTGACTCCTCTGCATTACCAGAACAAGTTGTTGCAGACGTTTTAAGCTCTGCATTTGACTCTGCTGGTCAACGCTGTTCTGCACTACGTATCTTGTTATTACAAGAAGATGTTGCAGATCATTACTATAAAATGATTACAGAAGCGATTAACGAATTTAGCCTTGGTGACCCGCGTTTACTCTCAACGGATATTGGCCCTGTAATTGATCAAGAAGCGAAACAAAATCTAGAAAAATCATAAAGCGAATATGCGGAAAGTCGCTCGTGCTTATGTCGAATTAGAGGCACCAACCAATGGTCATTTTGTCGCACCAGCAGTCTATCTTTTAGATAATCTTAACCAATTACAACGTGAAGTGTTTGGCCCAATCTTACATCGTGCGTTATAAAAGAGAATTTGGTTAACGTACTCAATGAAGTGAATGCGAAAGGTTATGCGCTAACTGGTGGTTGCCATAGCCGTATCCGTAAACAGATGGACTTAGTTGAAAAACACCTCCACTGCGGTAACTTCTATAGTAACCGTAATATTGTTGGTGCAGTTGTGGGCGTACAACCATTTGGTGGTCATGGTTTATCTGGTACAGGCCCGAAAGCCGGTGGCGAATTCTATTTGCAACGTTTAACAAAAACAGACCGCTACTACAGCCAATTTGGGGATGAAAACAGTCTAGGTAATGCACAACCTGTTTTGAGACAGTATTACTGGTGAACGCAACTCTTTAGCTTACTTGCCTTCTGAAGTAGCGATTTTAAATGGCGATTTAGCTGCATCAGAAAAAGCTGCCAATAAACTATTGGCAAAAGGCTTTACGATTTTAGTTGAGCCAAGTCATCCATTAGCTAAATCTAGTAAAGCGGGCGTAAGAGTTGATACTAAACTAGGTCACTGCCAAAAGGTATCTACTTAGCGGAATTAAGTAAAGAACTACGCCAATGGTTAGCTGAAAACAGCTCAGCTATTTTTAAATGCTATGATTGGCAAACTACCCAAGATATTTTACCGTTATACGATGAGTTCTCTCGCAGTTACAACACCACAGCTGCTGGCGAGAACACCTCGTTAATGTCTTCTGAAGAACATTAAAAAGGAGTGATTTATGCAAATCTACATTACCTTTGGGCTCTATTTGCTCGTTATTTTAGGCATTGGATTATATGCCTACCGTTCCACGCAGAATTTTGACGACTATATTCTAGGTGGTCGCAAAATGGGCAGTTTTGTTACTGCCATGTTCGCTGGTGCATCAGATATGTCCGGCTGGTTATTAATGGGATTACCGGAGCAATTTTTTTCTCTGGTTTATCCGAAGCTTGGATTGTTGTTGGGTTAACTATTGGTGCTTATTTGAACTATCGTGTTGTTGCTGGCCGCTTGCGTATTTTTTTACTGAAAAAAATATAGCAACGCCTTAACGTTACCGGAGTTCTTTGCACAACGTTTTCCACGTCAGAAAAAGCACTGAAAAATCATCTCTTCAGGTATTATCTTGTTCTTCTTTACCATCTATCATGTGCCTCTGGAGTAGTGGCTGGTGCGAAATTATTCCAAAAGCCTATTAGGCATGGATTACACTACCGCGCTTTGGTTTGGTGCGATTGCGACCATTAGCTACACTTTTATTGGTGGGTACTTAGCAGTTTCTTGGAGTGATACCATTCAGGCTTCATTGATGATTTTTTTGCTCTAATTCTTGCTCCTGTGATGGTTATTCTCACGATCAGTTGGGATGATCTCAAAAATGGCACTTGAAGCAAAAATCTGCTGTAACAGGTATTCCTTTATAGTAACTGGTTGCACAACGTTTCTGGTATTGGTGTAGTGTCTGCCTTGGCATGGGGTTTAGGCTACTTCGGGCAACCACATATTTTGGCTCGCTTTATGGCTGCAGACTCTGTTGCTTCTTTAAATAAAGCCCGCCAAATCGGTATTACTTGGATGATCCTTTGCTTAGGTGGTGCCGTTGCTGTCGGTTATTTTGGACTAGCTTATTTCACTGAAAAGAAACATTGACCTTGCGAGATGCAGAATCTGTATTCATTGAATTATCCAAAATCATGTTTTAACCCTTGGATTGTCGGCATCATATTATCTGCAATTCTTGCCGCAATTATGAGTACCTTATCTGCGCAATTATTGATGTGTTCTGCGGCTATTACAGAAGATTTCTATAAAGGTTTCTTCCGTAAAAATGCCTCTAGCACAGAATTAGTTTGGGTTGGTCGCTTAATGGTGTTACTCATCTCTGTCATTGCTATCGTTATCGCACATGACCCTAACTCAAAAGTGATGGGATTAGTTTCGTACGCTTGGGCTGGCTTTGGTGCTGCATTTGGACCAGTTGTGATTCTTTCTCTCTTTAACCGTAACATTAGCTCAAAGCTGCATTATGGGGAATGCTATCTGGCGCTATCACCGTCGTTGCATGGAGCCCACTCATGCGCTATCTAGGCTGGGACGATTTATCCAAACTTTATGAGATTATTCCGGTTTCTTAGTTTGCTCATTTATTACTTTAACATCATCTGTCTTTGCACCTGTTCATCCGAAAGTGCAACAACAATTTGATGAAGCCCTAGCAGAATTTGAAGCAAGATGCTAACTTTATTTAACAAAAACTAAACAAAAATGATCTGACCCCCAAAAGTTAGACTGTTATTTAAAAGGACTGCTTTCGATATTGTATCGGACTCAGTCCTTTTAATTTTAATTAGATTCGTTCTTCATTGTAGTACCGGACATAATCATTGATAACCTTTTTCAAGTTCATCAATGCCAGTAAACTATTTTCCGTGAAAACACTCCGTTTTCACTCGCCCCAAAAGCTTCCCATTGCTGCATTATCCAAACAATTTTTCTTTTCGTGACATACTTTGAGAAATCCAATATCTAACGGTTTTTGCCGCTAAGTTGAAATGCTTTTAATGTTAAAAGCAAGATTTTTCGTGTGTTCGAAATAGAAATTCACGACTTGTTGTTTGAAAAGTTGATTATATTTAGTCATAAAAAAATCTGCACCTTAATCAGTTAAAAGTTTAGTCTAACTTTTGGGGTGCAGATCATGAACGGGAATTTTTCTTATTGTGCTTGTTTGAGTTTATTGATGGCTTCTTTATTGAAGAAGTAATGTGTCCACAACATTCACACTGCATATCAATACTGCCTTTATGCTCTTCTAAGATTTCATCAATTTCAGCTTCTGGAATCAGCAACAATGCTGCACCAGAACGTTCAGGTGAGCAACCACAGAAGAAAGAAACATTTTGCGGTTCAAAAACTTCCACTACTTCTTCATGATATAAACGATAAAGCAATTCTTCTGCGGGTAATCCAAATAACTCCTCATCTTTTACGGTTGCAGCTAAAGTGGTTAAATGCTCAAAATCCTCTGGCGTACCTTGCCCATCAGGCATGATTTGCAACAACATTCCTGCAGTAACTGGTTTGCCTTCATATTCACCCGTGCGAATAATAAGCTGAGTTTGTAGCTGCTCTGAACGGACAAAATAGTCTTCTAAACATTCCGTAATGGTTGGTTTATCTAAACCGATAACGCCTTGATAACGCTCGCCTTCGGTCGGTGCAATCGTAATCACTAATACGCCTTTGCCGATCATATCATGCAAGCTCATGCCTTCTTGAATATCACCTTGCACACGAGCTAATGCACGAATTTGTTGTTGATCATTACCATTTACTAAAGCTAATTTTAATGGGCCATCACCTTGAATTTGAACAGTAATATTACCGTTAAATTTTAATGTTGCGGTCAACACATTCGTTGCCACCATCATCTCACCCAATAAGTTTTGTACCGCTTTTGGATAATGATGGGTATTCAAGGTATCAGTGAAAGTTTGGTTTAATCGCACCCATTCACCACGCACTGCACGGTTTTGAAAAAGGTAACGGTAAAGTTTGTCATTATCTTGAGTGTAATTCATTATGTGTTCCTATTTATTCTTTGAATGAAAAAGTGCGGTTAATTTTTACGCATAAATTGTGAGTGATTTATCTGATTTTTTTCGTCTCTAGTATTGAAGTCAATATTCAAAAAAACGGCGTTTTTTTGTTACCGCACTTTGTGCCTGTGCAGTATTATGGGGGTGAAAATCAAAATTACAAGCCAAAAAGAAAAGCGGATAGCTCTCACTATCCGCTTTATCAGATTAAACTGATAAATTACCAGTATGCACGTAAACCGATAACCGTTTTGAAATCACGGCTACGATCAAGCTGTTTACCTGAGTCTTTATCAAAGGTGTTCTCGTATTTAGTACGAGTCGCTTGCCATTCAATAAATGGTTTCACTTTTTACTGAACCTTGTTTAAATACATAGTACTCGGTACCCACTAAGAACTGACGATCAGTTGATTTTTGAATATGCAGAACCTACAGGTAAAGTTTTCTCTGTTTTATAAGAATACATTGCATATACATTCCAATCTTCATTTAAACCACAGCGAATCACTGCAGTTACTTCATTATTTTTACTTTGTTACCTGCACCACCTTTATTTTTAGTATCTTTGTGAGCAAGGTCTAAACCATAAGTAGTGTGAACAAAGTTATATGCTAAACCTAAAAGCATAAGCATTGCTGTAATATGCTGTTTTATTAGCATTTTCAGAAATTTGACGAGTGAAACCCGCTGCTACAGTTACATTTTTGGATACTATCAATTTCGTGATTGAAGATAAGACCTGTACCCCAAGTGTTTTTACGGTTATTTTTTTAAATCTACATTTTTGATGTTACGTTTGCTTGAACCACCGTAATACGCACCAAATTTCACTTTATTTGACCCATAATCACCGTTATAAACATATTGTGTTACACGACGAGCTGAAGTCTCTAATAGGCCATCAGTCAAGCTGTAAGTATTTGCTAAGTCACTTTGTTTTACTTCATCAGTGATAGTCACCATGTTACCGTAAGTTAATTCACCGAATTGTTTGTGGCCAAAACCAGCATAAAGTTGGTGAGTATAAATATGGTCAAAATCATGTTGTGAAGGTGCTTCACCACGCATACGCCATTCAACACGACCTAAAGCGTAGAAATCACCACCCAAACTTTGTTTTAATTTGAAACCAAAACGTGAGCCGTTGTTATCAACTGCGTGGTTGATGTGCTCTTTAGTTTCACCACCGTTTACATAATTGGTTTTGTTAGACGTGCTTTCCCATTTAACACGTAAAGAACCATAAAAATCAACATCAGTACCAGTTTGGTCAATGTGGAAGTTATACGCTTGTGCAGAACCTGCCGCTAGTGCTGCTACAGATAAAGCAAGAAGTGTTTTTTTCATAACGCTTTCCTATTATTTAATGGAGTTAATAAAAATTGAACTTTTTAGTCTATACATCACAACCCAAATGTGTCAATCTTAAATTTTTTTCCAACTATCAGAAAATAGGCAATATTTTGACTAAAATTAATCTGAGATCAATACATTTTCAATTATGCTACAAATTATTTAATTAATGTACTTAGGTTAGAAAGAACCTGCTCTGAAGTAATATTTCCCATTGAATTCGCCGTTAAATAATGCTGATTTTTACCATAACAGCCAATTAAGGTCGGATCAGTTGCGCCATAAAGCGTAATATTAGGTTTATCCAATGCTGCAGTTAAATGAGCAAGCCCTGTATCTACGGATACCACCGCTTTCGCATTAGTAATTTGATCAACCAATTCATTTAATGAAAGCTTAGGTAAAATCATGGCATGAGGCAAGCCAGAAACTAATCGTTCCGCTCTCGCCTTTTCTTTTTCATTCCCCCAAGGCAAACGAATTTGAATAGAAAGTGCGGTTAGTTTTTCGATTAAATTTCGCCATTCTTTTTCTGGCCAATGCTTCTCATCCCTTGTCGTAGCATGAAAAAAAGATCACGTAAGGCTCGATAGAATCAGTTGAAATAAAATGACGAGCAATACCGTAATCCCCTTTTTTTCTTTTGGTAATGGATAAGATAATGCTTGAGCAAAAAAGTTGACGAATACGCTCTACCGCATGTTGTTGATAGGATATGGCATATTTCTTATCGTAGAAGAATGAGGCAATTGGCTCTCGAATACTTTTTCCAATCATAGCCATGTTTAACACCATTGGCTAAGCGTGTCGCAAAAAGGCACTTTTTAAAAAAGCCCTTGTGCATCAATCACAGCATCATATTGATTAGCTTGCAATAAAGTGCGGTAAGATTTCCACTCGTTTTTGTTTGAACCGAAAAAGGTGATTTTTCGCCAACGTCTTAAGGCAATTGGAATGATTTGTTTCACGGCAGAATGCCAACGTGGAATTTCGGCAAAATTCTCTTCCACCACCCAATCAATAGAAAGATTGGGTATAGCTATTTGCGCATCAGTTAATGCCGGCAAAGTATGGATTATATCGCCCATGGAAGACGTTTTGATCACGCATACTTTCATTTAATTAACCTTCTTCCCCAGTGCATAATACCGAGCCCCTGACACAGCTAAAATACCACCAATAATCAAGGAAAAATCCACTTGCTCATTCAACCAAACGGCTGAAAAATAAAAATCCCCTAAAATCGGCACTAGAATAATATAAGCTGAGGCATTCCCTGCGCCTAAGTATTTCACGCCATCAAAATACCGTGCGTAGGCCAATACTGTGGCACCAAATGCAAGGCCAAGCAAACTGATCCACTCACCTTGAGATAAATTCAATACCGTAAGCCAATCGTCAGTACTTTCCACGCATAACGCACTCATAAATAACAATAGAAACCCAAAAATAGAAGATAATGTGGTTGCAGTGAGTGAATCAATACCCGCGAGTACTTTTTCAGCCAATAAGGTATAAACGACCCAACAAATTAGTGCGGCAATTAATAATATTTGCCCAAAGCCAAAGGAATCCATCATCTGTAAAAATTCCCTTTCGTGAGAGCCAATAATGATCCCCCATGGCAATAGTCATCCTGATTATTACCCAACGATTCCACTTTTCTTTAAATAAAAATCGCCAAAAAGCGTAGTAAAGACAGGGTTCGTTGCCACAATAACAGCCGCTTGTCCCGCAGGAAGATATTTCAGCCCCCAGATAAAAAAACGTGGAATAGGCAAAAACACCGAAAAAAAGGCGGTGACAAACAAACCAACCCACTGATTTGCACTAAGTTGTTTTGCATATTTGAAAACGATTTGCCACATATAACCAAATCATGAGAGGAATAATGGCGAAAAAGAATCGCAAACTTGAGGCGACAAATGTCGGCATGGCCTGAGACAACCACTCGTCCCCAAGGCCAAGAGGCTCCCCATAAAATGGCCATTCCAATTAATTGTAAGTGAATGCGGAGAGGATTCATATCATTAACATATCCCGGTTAATCCTTTTCTATTTGCTTAAAGGCTCTACTTGGTAAGCGTTGATTTTTTTCTTGCAAAAGCAGATTCAAATGCTTCTCGATGAGCATCATTTTGAAAAAGCGGAATAAGGAATATCTAAAAACAATCCAGAACCAACTCTAATTACTAAATAGCCATATTTATTTTCAATATTATGAATATAATGATAACTATATAATGTTTGGCAGAGATCTATTTTAATATATAAACCATCTTCTTGAATTCGTATGGTTTGACTTCCTTTCTCCATTTTGTCGCCTATTTGGTTTTTAATCATACACATATTCAAATAAGGTCGTATTATAAGAGCGTAGAAAAAGAAAGCATTGAGATAGCAAACAATATATATCCCGCATAATAGGCCAAAAATATTCTCATAATAATCATAAAGAACTTCAGCCCAATTTCTCATAAAAAAATGCAATAAAAAGACTTGGTATCAAAGCAAAATAAATATAATAAAAATCGCCAAAGCCTCATCATCTTACGAAATTTATTATGCTTATAAATTTCACGACTGATTTTTACGGGCTGCTTTTGGCATTATTTTTATCTAATACGGGTTGATAGGTAATTTCCATTTTATATTCTCTCTTTCTTAAATGTCTAAAAAGTGCGGTCAGTTTTTTCTACCACTTTTTCAGGTTTAATATCAATCAAACTTTTGATGATACCCTTCTGAGCTATCTGTACTTTTACGCACCTTAATTAAATCACCTTCAATTAAACGAATAATCACTGCTTTATCCGATAATGGTGGCGTATAAGTTGGGCTTGTTGGACCATAAAGTGCAACCAATGGACGATTTGTCGCAGCGGCAATATGCATTAAGCCACTGTCATTGCTCACCACTGCTGTGCAGTTAGCAATTAAATCCACGGCTTGATTAAGATTCGTTTGCCCTGCCAAATTCAAACAGAACGGTTGTAGCTCGACTGGCAGCGCATTGCGGATTTGCTCTCCCGCGTCCACATCTTTTGGTGAACCGAAATAATTCTACCGCATAGCCTTTTTTTCAATCAGCATTTTTGGCTAATTTAGCATAATGATAATGCGGCCAACGTTTTCGCGGGCCAAATTCAGCTCCAGGACAGAACCCGATAATCGGACGTTCACCTAAAAGAGCGGTCTGTTTTTCAAAGTTTTTAAGGTTTCCGCTTGTTGAGTTGGATCAACGGTTAAATAAGGTTTTAGAACAGGAATATCTGCCGCTTTAGGTACCGCATTTTGCTCAAAAGCTAACGCGACATAACGTTGCACCATCATAGGGTAATCACGTTTATTATTGCGTAAATCGTTAAGCAAGAAATAACGGCTTTCCCCTTTCCAACCACGACGCACCGCAATTTTTGCAAAGGCGGGAATAAAGGCTGACTTCAACGAGTTTGGTAATACTATTGCCATATCATATTGATTGCGTAACGCCTTACCTAAACGATAGCGTTCGCACAAGGCAAACTTGCCATGACCAAGCGGCATTTCAATGGCATGACGCACTTCAGGCATACGGGCTAAAAGCGGTTTGCACCAATTCGGTGCCATCACATCAATTTGGCAATCGGGATATTGCAGTTTGAGTTGTTGATACAAACTGTGCGACATCATCATATCGCCGACCCAAGACGGGCCGATAATTAAAATATTCATGTTTGACCTTATAACAAAAGTGCGGCTAAAAATAAGACCAATTTTAACCGCACTTTATTCATTTTCTAGTATTGAACGACATTATTTGTTCAATATTTTATTTATTTAACCACGCCATGTACTCAGCCACACCTTCTGCTACGGTTTTAAATGGTTTGTCGTAGCCTGTTGCGCGAAGTTTCGTTAAATCTGCTTGCGTATATTCTTGATAGCGAGATTTCAAATGCTCTGGGAATGGAATAGTTTCCACTACGCCTTTACTGTGGAATTTAATTACCGCTTTTTGCTACTTCGGCAAAAGATTCTGCATTACCAGTACCACAGTTGAAGATACCTGAAATGCCATTTTGCCAGCACCAAATGTTGACTTGTGCCACATCGCCTACATAAACGAAATCACGGCGGAAGTGTTCACTACCTGCAAATAATTTTGGATTTTTCGCCTTTCAGGATTTGGTTATTTAAGTGGAATGCCACACTCGCCATCGAACCTTTGTGGCCTTCACGTGGACCATACACATTGAAATAACGGAAACCACATACTGGCGATTGCGCTTCAGGTAAAAATCGCACGCACATATTGGTCGAATAAGAATTTAGAATAACCGTACACATTCAATGGGCCTTCAAATTCACGCTCTTCACGGAATTCAGTTTTGTCGCCATAAGTCGCCGCACTTGATGCATACAAGAACGGAATTTGACGATCTAAACAGTAATGCAATAACTCTTTTGAATATTCGTAGTTATTGTGCATGATGTATTTACCGTCCCATTCAGTAGTCGCTGAGCAAGCGCCTTCGTGGAATACAGCATCGATATCGCCTAAATCATCACCTGCAATAATAGACGCGATAAAGTCTTCTTTATCACGGTAATCTGCGATATCAAGATCCACTAAGTTAATGAATTTAGTCCCATCTTTTAAGTTATCCACCACTAAAAATATCTTTGCGTCCCATATCGTTTAATGCTTTAACGATATTACTGCCGATAAAAACCGGCGCCACCTGTTACGATAATCATAATTCTGTCCTCTTTAAAAATAAGTCTGTGTATTGTAATAGATTTTTGTTGCTTAGCCAAAAACTCTGTGAAAAACAACCGCATTTTTAAGCCCCAATAACTTGTCCAGCCCGTTGTGGCCAAATCCATTTTTCCTTTATTTAAAATAATAATAGTTGGCGTCACATTCACCTGCCATTGCTCCGCAATCTTGCCATGAGGATCGTTCACCGTTGTAAACTGATAGTGATGCGTTTGTAAATAATCCTCCACTTCCTTATTTGTCCCCGAACGCAGTGTGACAGAGACTACCGGATAGCCTTCTTCTGAAAGTGAATTAATCGTTGGAGAAGTATAACGACAATAACCACACCAACTTCCCCAGAAATAAATGATCGTCGGCTTAGCTTGATCTAATTGGGGTAAAAAGAAGGCATTTCCCTGTAAATCATAAAGTGCTGTCGCATTGATTTCAGGTGGAATATTGGGTTTACGAATAAAATCGAGAATACTGCTTACGACAATCAAGGTCAGCAGGAGCGAAATCGCATTTTTTTAATAATGTTTTAAGTTTCACAATAAAAATTTCATGATCTAGGATAAATGAATTGTAATCGATTGGAAAAAGTGCGGTCAAAATTGCGGATATTTTGTTATGATAACCCCATCATTTAATAAGGAGAAAAAAATATGGATAGTAAACAATTAGCACAATATATTGATCACACTGCCCTTACTGCTGAAAAAACAGAACAGGATATTCTTAAGCTCTGCGATGAGGCCATTCAATACGGCTTTTTATTCAGTCTGTATTAATTCAGGTTATATTCCTTTAGCCAAAGAAAAAAACTCGCTGGCTCAAACGTCAAAAATTTGTACGGTTGTTGGTTTTTCCACTTGGTGCTAACTTATCTTCTGTCAAAGCGTTTGAAACCCAAGAAGCCATCAAAGCGGGTGTGGGTGAAATCGATATGGTAATTAATGTCGGTTTGATTAAATCAAATAAATGGGATGCCGTAAAAGACGATATTCAAGCTGTATTAACCGCTTGTCATGACGTACCACTTAAAGTGATTTTAGAAACGTGTTTACTCACCAAAGAAGAAATCGTAAAAGCCTGTGAAATCTGTAAAGCGTTGGGTGTGGCATTCGTTAAAACCTCAACCGGTTTCAATAAAGGCGGCGCAACCGTAGAAGATGTGGCATTAATGAAGAAAACGGTAGGCAACATTGGTGTGAAAGCCTCTGGCGGTATTCGTGATACTCAAACCGCACTAGCAATGATTGAAGCAGGTGCTACACGAATTGGCGCAAGCGCAGGCATTGCAATTGTAACGGGTGTTTCTGATAATACCTCAAGTAATTACTAATCGATAATAAAAAAAGGAGATTGAAGTGTATGCTTCAATCTCCTTTTTTCATCATCAAAGACTTAATTAAGCTTTTAATTTGCCCTTTTTAAGAAATCTAACAATTGCTCTTTTGCAATCATTTGTTTTTCACCGGTGCGGCGATTTTTGTATTCAATTTCACCGTTTGCGAGATTTTTCTCACCAATCACCACCATGTGTGGCACACCAATAAGTTCCATATCTGCAAACATCACACCTGGGCGTTCTTTACGGTCATCAAAGATTACTTCTACACCTTGAGCTTGTAAAGTGCAGTACAATTCTTCGGCATATTCTTGAACGCTTTCAGATTTATGCATATTCATTGGCAGAACAGCTACGGTGAATGGCGCAATTTCATCTGTTGGCCACACAATACCGCGCTCATCAAAATGCTGTTCAATCGCTGCCGCGACCACGCGCGTTACACCAATACCGTAACATCCCATGGTTACCTCCATTGGACGACCATCTTCACCTTGAACGGTTGCATTCATCGCTTCTGAGTATTTTTTACCTAATTGGAAAATGTGACCCACTTCGATACCACGTTTAATCAATAAGGTACCTTTACCATCTGGGCTCGGATCACCTTCAACCACGTTACGAATATCCGCCACTTTTTGGTAATGCTACATCACGTTCCCAGTTGATATTGAAGTAATGTTTACCATCAATATTTGCACCCGCGCTGAAATCAGACACTAATGCCACTGAGCGGTCAATAATCACTGGAATATTGAGATTAACAGGGCCTAATGAACCGACACCCGCACCAATTTTTAGCTTTGATAACTACTTCATCCGCAAACTCAAATGGTGAAGCCACTTCAGGTAATTTTTTTCTGCTTTTAATTTCATTTAATTCATGGTCACCACGAATGACTAATGCTACCAACGGCTGCTCTTCGCTTGCCCCTTTTACAATTAAGGTTTTAACCGTTTTCTCAATTGGTAAATTAAATTGTTCCACCAACTCGGCAATCGTTTTTGCATTTGGCGTATCAACTAATTCCATCGCTTTCGTTGGCGCGGCGCGTTCACCAATTGCCACCGCTTCCGCTAATTCAATGTTTGCTGCGTAATCAGATTCCGTAGAGAAAATCACATCATCTTCACCGCTGTTTGCTAACACTTGGAATTCATGTGAGGCGCTACCACCAATAGAGCCCGTATCTGCTTGTACTGCACGGAAATCTAAACCCTAAGCGATTGAAAATATTGCTATAAGTTTGGTACATCACATCATAAGTTTGTTGCAAGCTAGCATGATCCGCATGGAAAGAATAGGCATCTTTCATGATAAATTCACGTGAACGCATGACGCCAAAACGAGGACGCACTTCATCACGGAATTTGGTTTGAATTTGGTATAAATTGATTGGAAGCTGTCTGTATGATGACACTTCGCGGCGAACTAAATCCGTAATCACTTCTTCGTGTGTTGGACCCTAATACAAAGTGACGATTACCACGATCCTCAAAAACGAAGTAATTCTGGGCCATATTGTTCCCAACGACCTGATTCTTCCCATAATTCTGCTGGTTGCACGACTGGCATTTTTGATTTCAAGTGCGCCGCTTTTTATCCATTTCTTCACGAATGATTTTTCTACTTTACGGAGCACGCGCCAGCCGGTTGGCATCCAGTTATAAAGACCTGAAGCAAGAGGACGAATCATTCCCGCACGAAGCATTAATTGATGGCTCACAATAGCCGCTTCAGCTGGGGTTTCTTTTTAATGTTGAGAATAAATATTGACTTGTACGCATTGAATTAACCTTAGATTCTAAGCATTGAGAAAAAAATTGGTGAGAGTATAACAAAAAGTGCGGTCATTTTTAACCGCACTTTTTTTCTGAGAAAAAGATTATCTTCTCGGTAAGTATCTAACTGGATCCACAGATTTACCTTTTGTAACGGATCTCAAAGTGAAGTTTCACAGCATTGGTCCCTGTGCTACCCATTTTCGCAATCTCTTGACCCGCTTTCACTTCTTGTTGATCGCTCACAAGGATCTTGTCATTGTGTGCATAAGCACTTAAGAAATCATCGTTATGTTTGATGATGATTAAGTTACCGTAGCCACGTAATGCGTTACCCGCATACACAACACGACCATTCGCAGCAGCTTTAACTGCTTGGCCGCGTGAACCACTGATATCAACCCCTTTGTTACCACCATCGGTATTAGAGAAACCTTGGATCACGTTACCTTGGGTTGGCCATTGCCATGCAATATTCGACGCAACTGGTGCCACAACATTTGCATTAACTGGTGTATTGTTTGTAGTTTCTACTTGTGTTGTCGTCGTTGCTGGTGTGCTAGGCGTATTGTTTGTGAAAAACTGGTTTTGAAGGTTCACCGTTACCCACACCTGATTTAATAGGGCCAGTTACTGTACCATCAGAACCAATTTGTGTGCCATTTGCACCGGTGTGTAAGTCACTTCTGGTTCAGCAGGTGCCGCTGGTGCGGTAGTTTTCACTGGAACTGTTGTGGTGATTGTTTTGGTTGAACAATTTGAAATTTTTAATGTTTGGCCCACACTTAAGCTGTAAGGCTCTTTCATATTGTTCATGCTCGCCAAATCTTTTTACGTCCATACCCGTTAAGTAAGCGATTAAGAACATGGTATCGCCTTTGTTGACTTTATAGGTGTTTCCTTTGTATGAACCTTTTTGAATTTGGCTGTAATCTGGTGCGTTGGTATTTTGGATTACGTGGCACGTTGATTGCACCTGAGCTGGTACAATCAGAAACTGTTTTAGTTACCGTCTTAGTTTGCGGCTGAATCGGTGCTGGAGCAGGCTGTGGTTGAGTTGCTGCTGGCTGTTGTACCGGTTGATAAGTTGGTTGGAAACTTGGCTGTGGTGTTTGAGTTCCCGTTGGCACGCTGCCGCCCATTGTACTTGGCATGGTATTTTTGTTGGATTTCTGGCTGCCATGTACCGCTAGAGTTATTATCAACAGGCTGCATTACACCGGAGAAAGTGTGCCATCCACATTTTCGATTGGCGCAGGGCTATTTGAACTACAAGCCGTTAAAATAGCAATACTCACAGGGAGCAATAAAAAAACGATTTTTTTCATTTATTCTTCCTTTAAAAATTAAATTTATTTCATTTGATTTGGCATTGAATTCTTTTTCAATTTCCGGCATAAAGCTACCGCCGGCAACGGCTCCCGTTCCTTCTACTGGTTGCATAATACCATCTGGCAATGCATCGGGATCTTGTTTTTCGGCTCTCCCATACAAGCTGAAATCAGCAATGCACTCGAGATAATAAAGAGTAATTTATTCATAAAAAGGTCATCCTGTTATTTTTAAAAATAATATAAATAATCACGGCTAAAGCAACGACACTCCAACCAATGACTTCAATGGATTTACGTAATTTCGCGGCGAATTTTTCTCCGCCCCATGCGGCGAGTTTTGCCACTAAAATAAAACGAGCAAAACGCGACACAAACGCGGTAATCACAAAGGGGATAAACGCCATTTGCATCACGCCCGCGCAAATGGTGAAAACTTTATAAGGAATCGGGCTAAAAACCAGCGACAAAGACCACTAACACGCCCCATTCTTTAAACCACGCCATAGCTTGTTCCCAAGCAGCTTGGTAGCCCCATTGTTGAATATAACCTTGAACCCAATCAAAGGCATAATAGCCGATAGCATAACCAATCATTCCCCCACTACAGAAGCGACCGCTGTATAAAGCGCAAAACGAAACGCACTTTTTGGGCTTTGACATTGACATTGGAATCAACATCACATCGGGTGGAATTGGAAAGAAAAATGGCCTCAATAAAAACTCACAAAGGATAGCCAAAAACACGGCAAAGCGATGTTTTGACCATTGCATCGTTTTATCGTACATTGCACCAAAAAAATATTCATTCACTTATCCTTCATGGGTTCAATGGGGAAAAAAATTCGTTTCAAAAAAATGGCACATTATTCACTTTCCAGCCAATCTTGTAAAGCAGCAATTGACTGATGAGCCGTAAGATCTGCCTGAATTGGCGTAATGGAAACATAACCATTTTTTTACTGCATGGAAATCGGTGCCTTCACCATCATATTCCGGCAAGCCTGATGGTCCAATCAATAGATATTTTTCGCCACGAGGATCTTCTTGTTTAATCACTTCAGCTGCAGATGTGCGATAGCCTAAATGACAGACTTTAATACCTTTAAGTTCTTCGTAAGGTAAGTCCGGCACATTGATATTGATCACTTCGCGTTTATTCAATAATTGAGGATGTAATTTCGGAATTAAATCACACACCACGCGAGCGGCTGTTTCATAATGCTGACGACCATCTAAAGAGACGGCAATGGCTGGCAATCCTAAATGACGCCCTTCCAATGCAGCGGCCAAAGTACCGGAATAAATCGTATCATCCCCCATATTACAACCTGCGTTAATGCCTGATACCACAAGATCCACTTGGCCAGATAAAAAAACCATTTTAAGGCCAAATGCACACAATCTGCAGGGGTGCCATTTACGCAATAATCACCGCAATCTAAATGACGAGGGCGAAGCGGCTCAACAAGTGTTAATGAGCTTGATGCCGCGCTGCGATTCCGATCTGGCGCGACGATCACCACATCGGCAATTTTTCGTAATTCTTTTTGCTAAAACTTGAATCCCTTCGGCGTGAAAACCGTCATCATTGCTGACTAAAAATTCGCATTATTCTTCTTCCTTAATATTCACTAACTCTCGCACCAATGCAGTGGCATAACTCCCTGCCGGCAAATAAAATGAGAGCTTCAATCCTTCTTCAACAAACGACCAATGGAAATCTTTTTGCCTGCATTAATAAAGGGCGGCGAGCGGCTTTCATTCTTTCTTGTTTCATTAATTCTTGGAAAACCTGATGTTCCAAAAACCACTTGATTTTCAACCGCACTTGCAGATAAATTTTCCTCGCCAATTAAAAGGCGCAGTGAGTAAAATGTCTTGCTTGTTCAAACGTTGCTGTAAAACCGCTAAATCTTCATTTTTCATCGGCCTTAAACCAACTGTGCGATCCGTTTAATTGCACAATATCGTCTCTTAGAACCCTGATCTGCCACATTTTGTTCAATTCGTTCTGCTACAACTAAATTAAAAAAATTTCGCTACGAGCTGCAGAAAGGTAAAAAAACTGCGTTTTTACGATCTTTAACCTTAATCTCCCTTTCGCCCAACGAATCGCTTGAGTCAGATTATGACCATCACGCCCAAAAACGTTGTTCAGTGAAGTAGTTAGGAAAACCGTATTTCGCCACAAAAATTTAAGCGTTCATTTAACTCATCACTTTCTTTTTGCTCCGCGCAATAAAAATCTCGAAGGCATTTCCTTGGAGACTTCCTGTACGAATTTTTACGATTGTGGCGAGTGACATCTAAAAATCTCAACGCCTTCCAAGTGAAATTGACTAAAATCTGGCGTTTCCTTTCCCCGGCATTTGCAAACAAAACCATTGTTCGGTGATGCCATGACGATCTTTCAAACCTGCATACCCCCATATTTCGATCAGAAATACCCGCAAACTTGGCAAGTTTTTCACCCACAAACAGTGTATTGCAATCTGTTTTACGGATTTTTACCGCCACAAATTCGCCTTCGCCTGACATTTCATAGCCAAGATCTTCTTTAACAATAAAATCAGCAAATTCTTGCTTTAAAAGTGCGGTTGTTTTTGGCGGTGTTTTTAAGGTGAAATAAGGGAGATGTTTGACCATTTTTCGTTCTAAAATAAGAAAAGCCCAACTTTTTCGCTGCAATAAATAGCGTGATCAGCTGGGCATGTTAAGCACAATTTATTCGCGCAGAATTTTTAACCTTTCCGCCCCTTCAAGGCAAACTGAAATGAGAATAAATTTTTAGCGACATTTTCATCTTTATCCCCTACAATGACCGCACTTTTTCTGACAAAAGGAATGCCTTATGACGAACTTTAACGAACTTCAAGAAGAAACCCGTGAAATCATTACGGATTTATTAAATGACGGCAGCGATCCAGATGCCCTTTATATTATCGAACATCACATTGCCCATTATGATTTTTGATACTTTAGAAAAAAATTGCCGTAGATGCTTTTCAAAGCAGGCTATGAAGTGTCAGAAGCGGAAGAATTTGAAGATGAAAAGTGGCAAGGTGATTTTCTGCTTTTGACATCATCAGTGAAGTAGAATTAAAGCCCGAAATTATCGATGCACAACAAAAAGAAATTTTACCATTAGTGGAAAAATACAAAGGCATTTATGATGGCTGGGGCACGTATTTTGAAGATCCGAATGCGGAAGGTGATGAATACGGCGATGATGGCGAATTTTTCGATGACGAAGATGTCGAAGACGACAACGAACGTTTACATTAATAATGAGGGGTGGTATTAATCGCCCTTAATTTTTATCTTACTCAAATAGGAATGAAAAAAATGAAACTTAAAAGCACTTTCTTTGGCATTACTGGCCTTACCTATCGCTTCTTTTGCCGAAGGACCAGTCGATAATTATCCACCCTCAGGTGAGCTTTACCGTTGAATCGGAAAAAAATGTAGAACGCGATTTATTGCGAGTGTCCCTTTTTACCAAGCGGAAGGCAATGATTTATCCGCTCTCAATAAAAACCATGGCAGAAAAAAATGAATAAAGCCATTGAGCTAACGAAAGCACAAAGTGCGGTTGAAATTAAAGACAACTCTCGTAATACCGGATTCGCTATAATGATAAAGGCAAACAACAAGGTTGGACTGCCCGTGCGGAATTAACCTTGGAAAGTAAAGATTCTCAAGCGTTATCAACAGTAGTGCATGAATTAGATGGTGTCTTAGCGATTGATAGCGTAAGTGCCTCTGTTTCACGTGAAAAATTAAGTAGCTTAGAAAAATGAATTAACCAAAGAAGCCTTAGCAAAATTTAAAGATAAAGCCCTATTACTTCAAGAATCTTTGCAGATGAAAGGTTATACCATACAAAAACCTTGAGATTTCCTCACCCAAGGATTCAACGGACGATTATCCTATTTATGCTGCAGCCGAACTAAGCTCTAAAAGTTTATACTCTAGCGGGAAAGATGAAACTTACGCTCAAAAGTGGCAAAGAGAAAATTAAAGTCAGTGTGAATGCGCGAATTGCATTGCTTAAAGAATAATTTTTCTATACAATGAATGACGATTTTTAATAAGGAAAACAATATGAAAGTAGCAAAAATACGGTTGTGAGTATCGCTTACCAAGTACGTACTCAAGACGGTGTATTAGTTGATGAAGCACCAGCAAATCAACCATTAGAATATTTACAAGGCCACAATAACTTAATCATTGGTCTTGAAAATGCCTTAGAAGGTAAAGAAGTTGGCGACAAATTTGAAGTACGTGTTCAACCTGAAGAAGGCTACGGCGAATACAATGAAAATATGGTTCAACGTGTACCAAAAGAGGTATTCCGAGCGTTGATGAAGTCGTTGTTGGTATGCGTTTCTTAGCTGACACAGATATCGGTCCTGTTCCTGTTGTGATCACTGAAGTGGATGGCGATGAAGTGGTAGTTGATGGTAACCACATGTTAGCGGGTCAAGAATTACACTTCACTGTGGAAGTTGTTGGTACTCGTGAAGCAACATTAGAAGAAATTGCTCACGGTCACGTGCATGGTGCGCATGATCATCACCATCATCACGATGATGAAGGTGGTCACGGCTGCGGTTGTGGTGGTCACGGTCATCATCACCATGATCACGATCATGGACACGGCGGTTGCTGTGGCGGTGGTCATAAACACGATCATGATCACGGACACGGTCATGGCGGCTGTGGTTGCGGCGGTCACTAATCTTAATCTAGAGATAAAACTAGACAAAAAAGTGCGGTTAAAAATAACCGCACTTTTTCTTTATCCAAAATTCAATTACAGAATGAATCGACTTAAATCTTCATTCTCAATCACTTCGCCTAAAGCATCAATCACATAAGCTGCATCGATATTAACAGTTTGACCGTCCATTTCACTCGCATCAAATGAGATTTTATCCATTAAACGTTCCATAACGGTATGTAAACGTCTTGCACCGATATTCTCCGTTTTCTCATTCACACGGAAGGCTGCTTCAGCAATTTTCTTGATCGCATCTTGTGTAAATTCAATGCTCACGCCTTCTGTTGCCATGAGCGCTTTATATTGCTCTGTTAAAGACGCATTTGGCTCAGTTAGAATACGCTCAAAATCTTCTGCTGTTAATGCTGATAATTCAACACGAATCGGCAAACGACCTTGCAACTCAGGGATTAAATCTGATGGGCGAGCCACTTGGAATGCACCCGATGCAATAAAGAGGATATGATCGGTTTTCACCATCCCGTGTTTAGTATTAACCGTTGAACCTTCCACTAATGGCACAAGTCACGTTGCACACCTTCACGAGAGACATCGGCACCACTGTATTCGCCTTTTTGCAGATCTTGTCAATCTCATCAATAAACACAATACCATTTTTGCTCAACTGCATCGATAGCTTTTTGTTTCAATTCTTCTGGATTAATCAATTTTGCCGCTTCATCGTCAATTAAGGTTTTTAATGCATCCTTAATTTTCATTTTGCGTTTTTTGGTTTTATCCGAACCTAGGCTTTGGAACATGGATTGCAACTGATTAGTCATTTCTTCCATACCTGGAGGTGCCATAATTTCCACACCCATTGAAACGCCCGCAGACACATCAATTTCGATTTCTTTATCGTCTAACTGCCCTTCACGTAATTTTTTACGGAACGCTTGGCGAGTACTGCTGTTGGTATCGTGGTTTTCCACTTCACCCCATTGATTTTTTTGGTGGTGGTAGCAACGCATCTAAAATACGATCTTCAGCCGCATCTTCTGCTTTCGCACGATTTTTCGCAATTTCTTGTTGGCGAACCAATTTCATCGCACTGTCCGTTAAATCACGGATAATGGAGTCCACTTCTTTCCCCACATAGCCTACTTCGGTGAACTTCGTCGCTTCCACTTTAATGAAAGGTGCATTGGCTAATTTTGCAAGACGACGCGCAATCTCGGTTTTACCCACACCTGTTGGCCCAATCATTAAAATATTTTTAGGGGTCACTTCATGACGAAGTGGCTCTTGCAACTGCATTCTTCTCCAACGGTTACGTAACGCGATCGCAACCGCTCTTTTTCGCCTCTTTTTGGCCGATAATATGTTGATCTAATTCGGAAACAATTTCACGAGGGGTCATTTCAGACATAATTTTTCCTTATTTATTCGGTAATTCTTCGATAGTGAAATTTGTATTGGTAAATACGCAAATATCACCGGCAATTTTTAAAGATTTTTCTACAATTTCACGAGCTGATAAATCGGTATTTTTCCACCAACGCACGGGCTGCCGACAACGCATAATTACCGCCTGAACCAATGGCTAAAAATCTGATCGGCTTCTGGTTGAACTACATCACCAATACCGGTAATGATTAAACTTTCTTTTTCATCCGCCACAATCAGCATCGCTTCTAACTTGCGTAACGCACGATCGGTTCGCCAATCTTTGGCTAATTCCACGGCGGCTTTTAACAAATGCCCTTGATGCATTTCTAATTTTCGCTCAAATAATTCAAATAAGGTGAACGCATCGGCTGTACCACCTGCGAAACCAGCTAAAACTTTGCCATTATATAAACGGCGTACTTTACGGGCATTCCCTTTCATCACTGTGTTACCTAATGAAACCTGTCCATCGCCCCCAACAACCACTTGGCCATTACGACGTACGCTTACAATTGTTGTCATTCTTTTTATCCTTCTTTTAAGAAAAGTTACTCGTTATATGGCGATCGATTCCGCCAAATTCAAGGGGAAATTTTTCTTTGATGCTTTATTAGACAATCAGTTAAAAAATGTGACAAAGATCATAAATCAAAATAGCAAACGTTTGCCAAAGTTTTACTCCAAAATATTAAAAGGAATATGATTTGTTACAAATAAAACAAACTACTTAATGAGGAAAAACATGAAAAAAATTTACTTAAACTTTCTGCCATTGCAATTTTAGCGGCAAGCGCAGTCTCTACTTTTTGCATCAAACAAAGAACCTTACACTGAACAAGGTACGAATGCTCGTGAAATGACAGAGCAAAAACCGATTCACTGGATCTCTGTTGAGCAGTTGAAAAAAGAATTAGAAGGCAAAGCACCAATTAATGTGAGCTTCGACATTGACGATACTGTACTTTTCAGTAGCCCTTGTTTCTATCACGGCCAAGAAAAATACTCTCCAGGTAAAAATGATTACTTAAAAAAATCAAGATTTCTGGAATGAAGTGAATGCAGGTTGTGACCAATATTCCATTCCAAAAACAAATTGCGGTGGATTTAATTAATATGCACCAAGCACGTGGTGACCAAATTTATTTTATTACCGGTCGTACAGCGGGCGATAAAGATGGTGTGACCCCAGTGCTACAAAAAGCCTTTAATATTAAAGACATGCACCCTGTAGAATTCATGGGCGGTCGCAAACTTCCAACTAAATATAACAAAAACACCGGGTATTATTGAGCATAAAGTGAGTATTCACTATGGTGATAGCGATGACGATATCCCTAGCCGCAAAAGAAGCGGGTATTCGCGGTATCCGCTTAATGCGTGCAGCAAACTCAACTTACCAACCAATGCCAACCCTTGGTGGGTATGGTGAAGAAGTATTGATTAACTCAAACTACTAATCTTTCCTAAAAAGTGCGGTTATTTTTTTGACCGCACTTTTCTTATCTAGTGAAAAATCCTCTTAATTTTTAAAAAGTTTCTGGGAATATGCTAAAAATTTTTTTCTATTTCCGAGGAGCCTATTTATGTCAGAACTCACGTCTAATCAATATTTAATTATCATTGCCGTGCTGGTTTTTTTATCAGTATTGTAATGCTTTTTTTCTATTAAGCCGCAGCAAACGAGATACGCAAGAATTACAACAAGATCTCAATAAAACCATCGAAGATTACAATCAATTAGCGGAGCGTTTTGATTCCTTAAGTGCGCTCAAAAATCAACTAGAACAACAAGCCGTGAAAGTACAAAACCCATGCAGAAGGATTGCAAACTCGCCTTAATGAACGTGATGAAAAAAATCCAATATTTAGAAAAAAAGAATTGGATGAAGAACAGTTCCGTCACGATCAAATTGGCGGGCAAATCACCGCATTAAAAGAACGCTTTGGGATAGCGTCAGCACAAGCCGAAAGCTTGAAAGGGCAATTGCAACAAGCTCAGGAAAATCTACTTAGAAAAAAGAACAAGAGCAGCAAAAAAACGCTGGAAAAATTGACCGCACTTTCACAAGAATTAACGGAGCTCAAAAACCACCCTTTCCGAAAAAAAGAAAAAGCATTTTTGCCGAACAGCAACAGCATATTGAGCAATCCAAACAACAACTAGGCGTGGAATTCCAAAATCTAGCTAACCGTATTTTTGGAAGAAAAAAAGCCAATCCTTTAATCAAACCAATCAAACGGCATTGGAAACGCTGTTGAAACCTTTCCGTGAGCAAATTGAAGGCTTTCAAAAACGAGTGAATGAAATCCATTCAGAATCCGTAAAAGGTAATGCGGGTTTAGAAGCGGAAATCAAAAAGGTGTTGGAAATTGGCTTAAATATGTCGCGAGAAGCTAATAATTTAACCTCTGCACTAAAAAGGGGAAAAAGAAAACCTTAGGCAATTGGGGAGAAATACAACTTGAGCGCGCACTTCAGTTGGCTGGCTTGATTGAAAAACGTGCATTACAGCGCACAAGCGCATTTTAAAAGATGAACAAGGCGGTCGAAACTATCCTGATTTTGTGCTCAATTTGCCCTGATGAGAAAAAAACATCATCATTGATAGCAAAAATGTCATTGAATGCTTACGAAAGTGCGGTCAATTCTGAGGATGAATTTGAACGTGAGCGTTTACTAAGGGAGCATATTAAAGCGCTGAAAAAAATCACATTGATGACTTGCACCGCAAAGGATTACAGCAATTTGATTGGCATGCGCAGCCCTAATTTTTGTCTTGATGTTCATCGCTGTGGAACCCGCTTACATTGAAGCCTTAAAAATTAGACCCAAGTCTGTTTAATTATGGGTATGAGAAAAAATGTCATTATGGTTTCACACACGACCCTCATGCCAATTCTACGCACGGTGGCGAATTTATGGCGTATCGAACGCGGCAATGCCGAAGCCAAAGAAATCGCAGAGAAAGCAGGCGAAATTTATAACCAAATATGCTTGGTGGCAGAACGGTTGAGCAAACTGGGCAATACCCTTTCCACCGTAAGCAATCAATATAACAGTACCGTTACCGCTCTTGTAGGGCAACAAGGTTTAGTGGGAAAAGTGGAGTCGTTTTAAAGACTTGTCAGCAAAGGCTAACAAGACTATGCCAAACATTGAATTAATCAATAATGACGTAGATTTAACGCGTCTATCTCTTTATCACTAACGAGAACGGGGTAAAATGAAGTATATCTGTTGAATTTTTCTTTAAAAGCGGCTATTTTCTTGCCGCTTTTTTTATTTCAATTTTTATTTGTAGGAGAATTTATGGCTATGGAACAAAAAGAAATCACGGATCCATATGTAAAAATATAACGAACAAACCAGTTTTCTAAGCAAAACAATTTTTTCAAGTCGCTGGCTACAAGTGCCTATTTACTTAGGTTTAATTGTCGTGCAAGGCATCTATGCTTACAAGTTTATGAAAAACTTGTGGTACCTTTTAACCAATGTTAATGAAATGGATGCGGATACCATTATGCTCGCTGTACTCAATCTCATTGATGTAGTGATGATTGCTAACTTATTAGTAATGGTAACATTAGGTGGTTATGAGATTTTCGTTTCAAAACTTCGTACGAAAAATCATCCCGATCAACCTGAATGGATGAGTCATGTGAATGCAACTGTGCTGAAAGTTAAACTTTCCATGTCAATTATCAGTATTTCGTCTATTCACTTATTGCAAACCTTTGTGAATGCCTCAAAAATTCCTGAAAAAACAATTATGTGGGAAGTGATTATTCATTTTTCTTTCTTGATTTCGGCAATTGCAATGGCTTATACCGACAAAAATTCTCTACAGTACAAGTCATAAAAAAATCATTAGTACACAAAGTGCGGTCAAAATTGACCGCACTTTTTGTATTTAAACCTATAAAAAAATATTCACTTTTATACTTACAATAAAAATCTGATAACCTGAGCAAATCACTATATTATTATCACGTGTCTTTTAATAAGGAAATATATCTCATAATAAGGAAATATATCTCATGTTATCTCATAAGATTAAGCTAATTTTTCTAGTTGCGTTTACACTCTTTTTAACAAGTTGCTCAACAATGTATAACCCATTAGACACTTTATACTGGCATGGTAAAGAAGACTATGAGTTTTTTTGCTCGAAAAACGTTTACCGGATGAATCTTATCAATGCTTTTAAAGACAATGAAAGAAGTTATATTCACGCTTATCGACTTGCTCTTTATGATTTACAAACCTATGAAGTTGGCAGAAACGCTAGAACAATCTTTCTAACAACAGAAAAAGTATATACTGGTGGCCATACATGGACTTATGTATTTACGGATGCAAGCCATAAAATCACATCTATTAGAGATGCCACAGGGTTTGGAGACATTGAAAAAGAATTTGGTTGTGGTGAGTATCAAGAAGCAGTAAAAATTGCTACACCAGAAGAACTAAAAAAACGCAAAATTAAACCTAGATTATGGGCTGCAATTGTTCGCACTCCAGAAATAAATCAAATGATGTGGGCTTCTGATGCAGCTTATAGTACTCTTGAGCAAGCCAAACAAGATTCACTAAAACAATGTCAAGAGTATGGTGGCAAAGACTGCCAATTAGTGATTGGTATAAGTAATATGTGTTTAGGGCTAGCTAGTGGTCGAGATAGTAGTGGTATGAGAGATTACTTCGAAATAGCATCATTCCTGAGCACGCTAAAGAAATGGCGGTTGAAAATTGCCAAGCGAAAGGAGGTTCATCTTGTAAGCCTAGCCCAGCCCCTTCGCTTTGCGCCCTACCGTGTGATATGCTTAAAGATAAAACTTGTAACTTCGATAGCCCTCAGGTCATCATTCCGTGAGTTAAAAGGTGGAAAAAGCATTTAACGTAGCATTAGATGGTAATGTACTTAAATAGTAAATAATATTTTTCAAAGTGCGGTCAAATTTGACCGCACTTTTTGTTTTTAAAACTCATCTTGATGTTTAAATTTCAATAAATCTCGACGTTCTTTTTATTTGGACGACGATCAGGATGTGGCATTGAAAGCGCATTATTTTTTTCTTGCCCACGCCATTTCTTCCCGTTTTTTTCACACTCTGTGCAGTTTCTTGGTAAAGCAGTTGAGCCTCAGGTGCACCACGACGTTGATCGCTCAACGCAATCACTTCAATTTCTTTTCATCGCTGCCTTGGCGAAGTTTAATCATCGCCCCTGATTTCTACATTTTTACTTACTTTTGGCACGCTGACCGTTGTAATGGACTTTGCCCCCTTCAATCATCGCTTTCGCAATGCTACGAGTTTTATAAAAACGCGCCGCCCAAAGCCATTTATCTAAACGCACTTCGTTATTTTCAGCCATAACTCTTCCTATTTCTCTCACTTTGCGTATGATGAGCCAATGACAAGATAATAGGGCTAATATTATGAAAAACAACTTCCACACATTCTCTCCCTTTCTACGGTGGCAAAAATCCCGTTTGTTTGAAATTCAAGCTGTTGATCTCAAATTCTCTAATGGAATTGACCGCACTTATGAACGCTTCCGCCCTTTTCAATCGAGATTCAGTGATAGTGATTGCCATTGATGGTGAAGATTTACTCCCGGGTTCGTGAATACGCAGTCGGAACAGAACAATATGAGTTAGGCTTTTGTAAAAGGTGGAATGGATACGGGGAGAAACACCTGAACAAAGTGCGAATCGTGAATTACAGGAAGAAATTGGTTTTGGGGCAAAAAAATGGACATTTTTACGCACGATGAAGATCAATCCACAAATTATGGGACATAAAATGCACGTGTTATTAGGGTGAAGATCTGTATCCAAATCAACTAGAAGGCGATGAGCCTGAACCATTAGAAATCGTGCGTTATCCTTTATCGCAACTTGATACGCTTTTTAGTCAGTGATGAATTTAATGAAGCCAGAAACCTAGCTGCACTTTATTCTTTACGAGATTTTTTTGAGAAAACGTAAATAAATCGAATAAATTTAGATAAATTCTAATCGCAAGCGATTAACTTTAAATAAAACTTGCATAAATGTTCTTTTTGAGAATGTATCACCATTTTTCAAAAATAAACAGGAAAATTTATGTCGCATGATAATTTAAAAAGAATTGACCTTCCGAGGAATGTTCCTTGGGCGCGTTAATTACAGTGATCTTCACTGCATCTAACGTTTATTTGGGTCTTAAAGTGGGGATGACTTTCGCCTCCTCCATTCCAGCTGCCGTAATTTCTATGGCAATTTTAAAATTCTTCAAGGATTCCAGTATCTTAGAAAACTAACATGGTGCAAACCCAAGCTTCATCAGCGGGGACATTGTCTTCTGTGATTTTCGTTCTTCCTGGTCTGTTAATGATGGGTTACTGGCAGGAATTCCCATTCTGGCAAACTGTACTTATCTGTGCCTCTGGCGGTACGTTGGGCGTACTATTCACTATTCCATTACGTCGTGCAATGGTGGTAAACAGCGACTTACCTTACCCTGAAGGTGTGGCTGCAGCTGAAATCTTAAAAGCAGGCAATAATGACGAAAGCGACAGTGGCGTAAAAGATATTGCTTATGGCGGTATTTTCGCGGGAACTGTTGCGTTCTTAACTAATGCATTACGTGTCATGTCTGACAGCGCAAGTGCATGGTTCTCTAACGGTAAAGCCGTTTTCCAATTACCTATGGGTTTCTCTCTTGCATTAGTCGGTGCGGGTTACTTAATTGGTATCGTAGGCGGTCTTGCGATGTTATTCGGTACATTCCTCGCTTGGGGTGTGGCTGTGCCTTATTTCACCGCAACAGGGGATATGCCTACAGATGCTTCCATCATGAGCTACGCGATGACCGAATGGAAAACCAAAGTTCGCTTTTATCGGTGTAGGTACTATCGGTATTGCAGCGATTTGGACATTATTAATCCTTCTCAAACCAATGATTGAAGGGATGGTTCATTCTTTCCGTATGTTAAAAGGCTCACAAGCTGAATCAGAAAATCGTATTGATATCGACTTATCACCAAAAACCATCATTTACATTTTATTGGCGACTGTCGTGTTAATCGTAATTTCTTTATATCACTTCGTTGCTACGGCACCAATTTCTGCTGAACTTGCCATTTTTATTAGTGGTGGTTTGTACTCTACTTGCTGTGTTAATTGGTTTCTTCGTCGCAGCGGCATCGGGTTATATGGCGGGATTAGTTGGTTCATCCTCTAGCCCAATTTCAGGTATTGGGATTATTTCTGTGATCGTGATTTCACTTGTTTTAGTAACCATTGGTAAAAGCAGTGGCTTATTTGAAACTGCAGATGGTCAAAAATTCTAACCGCATTAACCTTGTTCACCGCATCGATCGTTTTAACCACAGCAACGATTTCAAACGATAACTTGCAAGACTTAAAAACCGGTCTTCTAGTTGAAGCCACCCCTTGGAGACAACAGGTTGCATTGATTATCGGTTGTTTCGTTGGTGCGTTAGTGATTGCGCCAGTATTAGAAATTTTATACCACGCTTATGGCTTTCACGGGTGCATTACCGCGTCCAGACATGGACCCAACGCAAGCGCTTTCTGCACCGCAAGCAACCATTATGACCACCATCTCACAAGGTATTTTTACCAACCATTTAGAATGGACTTATATTTTAACTGGTGTGGGGTTAGGTATTGTATTGATTATTGTGGATGCATTTATGCGTAAAACCAGCAAAGGTCGCTTTGCCTTACCAGTATTAGCGGTAGGTATTGGTATTTACTTACCACCATCAATCAATATGCCGGTTGTGGTCGGTGCTGTGATGGCATGGCTTATCACTCGCAATATTAAGAGCTATGCAAAACGCACTAACAATACTGAAGTGGAGAAAAAAGCAGAACGTTTCGGTACACTTTTTGCAGCTGGTTTAATTGTGGGGAAAGCTTAATGGGCGTAATTTTAGCTTTCATTATCGCAGCCTCAGTGACATCAGGCGGCTCTGAAGCACCATTAGCCTTAGAATTAGAAAAACTGGGATAATATGGGTGAATTACTTGGTCTTGCCGTATTCATCTTTGGTATTTTTTTGTTTTCATTTCTCGCGTATTACGTGCGAAGAGATCAAAATAATAGATGAAAATAGGCTATCTTCGGATAGCCTATTACAGGAGTATAAAATGTCAACTCAATCCCCTATTTGAATGCAATTATTCTCTTTCCACTTATTACACAAGTGATTGGAAGTAGTATAGCTTATGTTGTTTTTGAACTAGACTATTACCGAGAAGGCTATTTTGACTCAGCCTTATTCGGTTTTTTTGACATTTTGGTTATTCACCGTACCCACAATCATTATTGCCTATTTTACTAAACGCTGTGGTTACCTTCGATATCAATGGAAAGAAAAATCCTCTTTCTCTCGTTTATTATTGTTTTTGTTACTGGAGTATCAGGTAATTTGATAATAGCTCCCAATACAAAAATACCTTACTGATCGAGCATTATTCGTACTTAGCGGTTCTATTATTATGACAATCTATACAATCATTATCCTGCCACTGCTATTGCCTAAATCAAAGTAGAAAATAAAGCATGCTATTATCTCAATCTCTTCTCGATCAAATCCTTAAACTCGCCAATGAAGCAGGAAAAACATTTAGCTCTGTTTTTTTACCAACAGGATGTGAAAATACAAACTAAATCGGATAATACCCCTGTCACGGAAGCAGATTTATTTGTCAGCCAATTTTTTTAATCGAAAAATTGACCGCACTTTTCCCTGATATTCCTGTTCTTTCAGAGGAAAACTGCAATATTCCCTTTAAACAACGCCAAACTTGGCAAACTTATTGGCTAATCGATCCCTTGATGGCACTCAGCAATTTATTGATCACACTGATCAATTTTCAGTTTTAATCACCTCATACAACACAATAAACCTATACTTGGCGTCATTCACTTTCCTATTCTAAATATCACTTATTACGCCATGAAAAGTTTTCGGGGCTTTCAAACAAACCGACAAAGAGATAAAAAGCCTTACAACCAAGAAAAATCGATCTCACAAAACCGTTAAAAAAATCGCCGTAGGTGCGACTACTTCGCAAGAAAAAGTGCGGTCAATTTTTAGCGAAGAATTTGTCATGCGAATTTACAGTGGTCGGTTCAAGTAGCTTTGAAAAAGCGGTTTAGTCGCAGAAGGAGCCGTGGATTGCTATATTCGCCTCGGTAAAAACCGGTGAATGGGACACGGCAGGTGCTGAAATTTTATTAGCTGAAATCAATGGAATGATTTTCGATCCGCATTATCAGCAGCTCACCTATAATCAGCGTGAAAGTTTAATTAATCCAAACTTTGTGATGGTGTCAGATAATACACAAAAATTGGGCATCTGTCTTTCAATTTAATTGATTGGTTCTGATTGGTAAAGTGCAGTAATATATTGCATTATTTAAAAAAATACTACTCGGAACAATAAGGAATAATATGCAAACTAATAATAACTGTATCGTGATTTTTTTGGTGCTTCCGGTGATTTGACTCACCGTAAACTCATTCCAGCACTTTATAATCTCTTTCAAATTTGGGTCGTTTAAACAAATTTTTCTGTATTGGGTGTCGCGCGCTCAGAATTAAACGATGACACTTTCCGTGAAAAAAATGCGTGAAGCGCTACTTGAAACAGAAGAAACCACGCCAGAAACGCTAGACGCTTTTCTGTAGCCATCTCTATTACCAAGCGGTAAACACATCTGATGCTGCGGATTACGGCAAATTAGTCCCTCGTTTAGAAGAATTACATACTAAATATCAAACAAACGGCAACACCCTTTACTATATGTCCACGCCACCAAGCTTATATGGTGTAATTCCAGAATGTCTTGCGGCTCATGGTTTAAACGAAGAAAAAGACGGTTGGAAACGTATTATTGTCGAAAAAAACCTTTTGGTTACGATGCAAAACAGCACAAGAACTCGACGTCCAAATTCATCGTTTCTTTGAAGAACATCAAATCTATCGTATTGACCATTATCTTGGTAAAGAAACCGTACAAAACTTACTTGTTTTACGTTTCTCAAATGGGTGGTTTGAGCCTCTCTGGAACCGTAATTTCATTGATTATGTGGAAATTACCGGTGCTGAATCAATTGGTGTAGAAGAGCGTGGCGGTTATTATGATGGCTCCGGTGCAATGCGTGATATGTTCCAAAACCACTTATTACAAGTTTTAGCCATGGTAGCAATGGAACCGCCCGCAATCATTAATGCGAACTCAATGCGTGATGAAGTGGCCAAAGTCATGCATTCTTTACGTCCATTAACGCAAGATGACGTTGAGCACAACTTAGTGCTTGGTCAATATACTGCAGCGGAAATTGATGGCAAAGAAGTCAAAGGCTATTTACAAGAAAAAGGCGTTCCAGCTAACTCTCGCACTGAAACCTTTATGGCATTACGTTGCGAAATCGAAAACTGGCGTTGGGCTGGCGTACCTTTCTATGTGCGTACAGGGAAACGCTTACCGGCACGTGTGACGGAAATTGTAATTCATTTTAAAAACTACTCCGCACCCTGTATTCAGCCAAAAATGCACCAGAAAAATAAATTGATCATTCGTATTCAGCCTGATGAAGCCATTTCAATGCGCTTTGGTTTGAAAAAACCAGGGTGCAGGCTTTTGAAGCCAAAGAAGTATCAATGGATTTCCGTTATGCCGATTTAGCCGACGAGCAAGTACTCACGGCTTATGAACGCTTATTACTTGATGCGATGAAAGGTGATGCGACACTCTTTGCGCGTACTGATGCCGTACACGCTGCATGGAAATTTGTTCAACCGATTTTAGACTACAAAGACGCAGGCGGTCGAGTTCATGAATATGAAGCGGGTACTTGGGGACCAGTTGCCGCTGAAAAAAACTCATTGCGAAAAAGTGGTCGCGTATGGCGTAAACCAAGCGGTAAAATGAAGAAAAAAAGGTTTAATCATCAATATCTCGCCTTCTTCAATAGGAGAAGGCTTATCACCGAATAGAGAGAAGCGAACATGAACACCATTACTTTCCCAACAGCTCAGCATGCTGTTGAAAAAGATTGCTCAAGAATTTGTGATTTATAGCCAATTAAATCACCCTGTGCATATTTCTCTTTCTGGAGGTTCAACGCCTAAGCTGTTATTCAAAACTTTAGCCAAAGCGCCTTATACCGAACAAATCAACTGGAAAGAATCTGCATTTTTTTGGTGGGGTGATGATCGCATGGTTCAACCAACCAATCCAGAAAGCAACTATGGTGAAGTGCAAAAAGCTCTTATTCGATCATATTCAAATTCCCAGCAGAAAACATCCACCGAATTTGTGGCGAAAATGAACCGCACTTTGAGTTAAAACGCTTTGAAGAAGAATTAAGTGCGAGTCATTCCAAACGGTGTTTTTGATTGGATCATTTTAGGTATGGGAACTGACGGTCATACCGCTTCTCTTTCCCACATCAAACCCATTTTTGATGATGAAAATCTTGCTGTCATTGCAAAAACATCCCTGAAAGCGGTCAAATCCGCATTTCTAAAAACAGCCAAACTCATCGAACAAGCCAAACGCATTACCTACTTAGTCACTGGCGAAAAGCAAAGCGGATATTTTAAAAGAAATCCAAACCACGCCAGCCGAAAAACCTGCCTTATCCCTGCAGCCAAAAATTAAAGCAAAAAAATGGGGTGACGGAATGGTATTTGGATAAAAGCGGCAGCAGCATTATTGTAATACGCCCATCAAAAAGGGAACTTCGAGATGAAAAAAAGTATTGTTGTTAACTTTATTGCCAGTAGCAGCAATGGCCACTTCAATCAAAGGTATTGGAGAAAACTACCAAGATTGGGATTTAGTATGTGATAACACGGGCACTTGTCGTATGGCGGGTTATCAAGAGGGCGATGGTACTGAACATCCTGTTTCGATTTTTATTTACTCGGGCAGCAGGCGAAAATGCTGCAGTGGAAGGAAAGCTCACCATTTTACCATTCGGGTGAAGCTGACCGTGATATTCAAGTCGGTCAAGACATTGAAATTTGGCTAAATGGTAAATCATTAGGCAAAGTCAAGCATATTTCTGACGACGCGCCAGATAAGCTGACTGAAGAGCAAACTAAGGCATTACTTAGCGGATTGAAAAAAAGAGCGAAATTCGTCTCACCTATGGGAAAAACCACGCTTAAAGTGTCAGACAAAGGTGCAGCGGCAGCCATGCTCAAAAATGGATGAATTCCAACAGCGGTTAAATACGCCTTCTGCACTTATTCGCCAAGGTCAAGAAAAACATACTGTATTAGCGCCAAAAAGTTAAACCCAAAATTGATGCTGTTAGCGTGAACAACCGCAAAACAATAGAATTAAAAACACGGTGAAAAAAACAATTTAATCATGTGCTAGCACTGTTACGTAAAAGCTCACGATGGCTGCGTATGATGGAGACCTAGAAAGCCAAAATATAATGATTTATCCGTTAACTCAGAATAAGGTATTAGCTGAAGCGCTTTGTTTTAAAGGCGCTTATCAAGGCACCAACTACTATGCTGTACTCGATGACAAACTGAGCAAAGTAGAACAAGTCTTAGCGGAGCAGTACAACGAAGCAGGCTATGATGAAAAAAACAAGGTTATGCGTTTGTAAGAGGTTCTTACAAAGGTCGGGCAATAGGTGATTGTTGGGATGGGCAAGACGCGGTATGGAATGGAAAAATTTTTATCCGCACTTCGGACTGGATGACAGGCGGTTGTTATAAAGGGTTTACCGGTGGCGCATGGCAGTTACCTACTTTTTCGTCAGTGATATCATCGTAAAAATAAACAACACGTGCTTAAAATCGGTTAGATTTGACGAATTTTTGCAAAACTTCTTTTAGGCATTTATAACATGAAAAAAATTTCTTCTTCTCTCATTATTACCATTTACTGTAATGGCTGCGCCATCGTTAAAAGGGTTTTGAAAAGACTTATCAAGACTGGGATTTAATTTGTGATAATCTTGGCACTTGTCGTATGGCAGGGTTATCAAGAGGAAGGAGACGATTCAGTTTCTATTTTATTTACTCGCGCAGCAGGTGAAAATGCTGCTGTTGAAGGGAAACTCACTATTTTCACCATTCGGTGAAGCCGACCGTGATGTTCAAGTCGGTCAAGACATTGAAATTTGGCTAAATGGCAAATCATTAGGCACAGTCAAACATATTTCTGATGAGAACCCAGATAAACTCACTGAGGCGCAAACTAAGGCACTACTTAGCGGATTGAAAAAAGAAAGCGAAATTCGTCTCACCTATGGAAAAACCACGCTCAAAGTGTCAGACAAAGGTGCAGCGGCAGCCATGCTCAAAATGGATGAATTCCAACAGCGTTTAAATACGCCATCAGCGTTAATTCGTAAGGGACAAGAGAAACATGCGGTATTAGCACCACAGCCTGCACCAAAAATTGAGGTGGTAAGTGTGAATAACCGTAAAACCACGGAATTAAAACGGGGCGAAAAACAATACGATAACGTGCTCGCACTATTACGTAAAGCTAATAGCTGTGATGATGAGGATATAACAAGCCAAGATATAACACTTTATCCCTTAACACAAAACAAGGTATTAGCTGAAGCACTCTGTGTTAGAGGTGCTTATCAAAGCACCAATTACTATGCTGTACTCGATGACAAACTGAGCAAAAGTAGAACAAGTATTGGAAGATCAATACAACTTTGCATATTATGATGAGAAGCTTAATGCTTTAATTGTAGAAGGATCATATAAATCTAGTGGCCTTGCTGAGAGCTGGTATGGCTACGAAGCAGCATGGAATGGCAAAACTTTCATCACTACAGCGGAACATACTTCTGGTTCTGGTAAAAGGCTTTATAGGTAGTGCATGGGGCGGATTGCCGACTTTTGTGAGTCAAAGCTAACGGTTAAATAATTTACTCTATAGCGTGTGAAAAATCACTTTTCACGCAAATCCCGTGCTAGAGTAACTAAAAATGATTGAGCTATAAAAATTAAACTGAACCAATTTCAGTCAAAGCAATTTATTGCACTGCTAAATAAAACGACTTTAGGTGCACGCCGTCCGTTAGAGGATGAAAAGCGTGTCGCAGCAATGTTGCACCATGCGGATTTATTAATCACCGCTTGGGATGGTGAACGATTAGTGGGTGTGGCACGTTCCGTGACAGATTTTGCCTACTGCTGTTATTTATCTGATTTAGCGGTTGATGAGCAATATCAAAAACAAGGTATCGGCTTGCAGTTAATTGAACACACCAAACAGGCGTTACATCCACAAGCCAAAATTGTGCTTTTATCGGCACCGCAAGCCGTGGATTATTATCCGCATATTGGATTTACTCAACATATGAGTGCATGGACGAAGAGTTAATTTATTAGAATGATATGGTGACAAAAATGAAAAAACTGTTTGTACTACTTACTTCAACGTTGTTATTTGCTTGTTCATCTGGTCCATCTTTTAGATCAGTTAGCAGCACAAATGCCAAAAAGATAATCGCTCAGTAATGCTTCAAGTTCCAGAAGCAGGAAACCCAGTTTCAAATGGAATGCTTGTAGCAACGATTAGAACCGCAGGTGGTACTTCAGGAAAAACGACTCGTATCTCTTTTTAGCTACAGATAATTTACACATTGGAATTGCAGGAAACAGTCAATCTGTGAATAAAGCAGTTGCTATGTATGGACTAAATAATGCAGAAAAAGGTCGGCAAAGGATGTATCTTTATACCTTGTTGGAGATAGTCAAAGTGATAAAGCAGATCTAGAAAAAAAGCCGCAAAAAGCGAAAAAAATGTAGAAATGCATTACATTATGCAAAAATAAGAGATAGATACATTAGATGCGGAGTGACTTTAATGTTGAATTTAGATAATAAAAAATTTATTGCTGTTGAAAACACCGCAAATGGTGAGGTCAGTAGCCAAACAGAATTTCATTACCATCAGCAAGGTAAAATGATTTGGGCCGAATATGGTGGCGGTGAAATTTTAAAAAGGCTTTTTAATTGGAAAATGGATTGACGATACTCAAATTGAATTTACGTATCAACATTTAAATCAATCTCTAGAAAATCGTTTGGGGCGTTGCTGTACAACATTTTCTTTAGAAGAAAAGTAAACTCGTCGGCAATGAAAAAAATGGCAGTGGCTAGACACGTTAGAGCAAGGTAGCTCTTTAATTAGAGAAATTTAAAAGGAAATTTTGTTATAGAATATCTGAAACAAGGTATCGGATTGCAGTTGATTGAACACACTAAACAAGTCTTACATCCACAGGCCAAAAATTGTGCTTTTTATCTGCTCCGCAAGCCGTGGATTATTATCCGCATATTGGATTTTACGCAGCATATGAGTGTGTGGGTGAAGAGTTAGAATGTTTGGAAAAAGCGACTACTTTTTAGCTTGTTGTGTATTTATTAAATATAAAAATTAGATACGTTCTGTCATGGGAATCTTACAGTAATTGAGATATTTAACATTATGAAAAATGTATATGCATATATAGTTCCAATATTTGATTTAACATTGGAAAAACCAGTAAAACTAGGTAAATTCTACTTATTCCCATCACTTATTGATAATTCTGATTGGTTTTATGACGGATATGATAAGTTAAAAATGAACTTTTCTCAGTCTGAATACTCAGACATGATCTCAAATGTCAAGAAGTTTAAAGAAGAATACTTATTAAACAATATGTTATCTTTTTCTAGCTGGCATTCAAAATTGTTCTTATGTATTTTTTTATAGTGATTTATCGGTTAACACTAATGGCATAAATCAGCTCAATAACAAAGAGGTTGATATTTTATTAAATGAACTAAATGAGTTATTTGATTACATTGTTCATGCAAATGAAATACTGTTTCACTGCCACGAGTTACTCCCCTTCCCGCCTGGGATATACCGCGGAGAAATTAGCTCTAAAGTATGTTATAAGATAGATTTCAATGATTCCTATTTATTTACAACTGACATAATAAATTTATTAAAAGCCGAGATTGGAATGCACTTGGAGACTTATGAAGATAGTCGGTTCTATAAGTTATTTTTAGTGATCGAGATGATGAGATAGCTAAATTATGCAAATCTGGAATGAGAAGACTAACAGAGTCTTTGTATATGCCAAGCTATGAAAATGTCTTTTATTTATCTAATGTCTACTATTGAATCTTTAGTATCATCTACGTACATGAAATTTCAAGATACAAAAAAGTAAAAATGCTCACTCTTATATCATCATCTAAAGAAATTTATCATGAAAAATCAGAATACTATTATGATTTATCTAAGAATGTGAGAACAGACATAATACATAATGGTAAAAACTTTATACGAACATTATGAAAAATAAGGGGTATATTAAACTTATGCTTAATGGGCTTTATGTTGATATAGAAGAGTTCATTTTGGTTTATGTTCGAATCAGGAGCTTTAGATCAAAAACAACTTGATGAGAAATTAAAAGAGAAACGAAAAATTATAGGGATCGAATAGTTTCATTCTATCAAGAATGGCATATTAGAAAACAGGAGAAAAACAATGTCAGTAAAAGGCGACATCGGTGTTATCGGCTTAGCCGTAATGGGGCAAAACCTCATTTTAAATATGAATGATCATGGCTTTAAAGTTGTGGCATATAACCGTACCACGTCAAAAGTGGATGAATTTTTACAAGGTGCAGCAAAAGGCACCAATATTATCGGTGCATACTCTTTAGAAGATTTAGCTTCTAAATTAGAAAAACCACGCAAAGTAATGTTAATGGTGCGTGCGGGTGATGTGGTAGATCAATTCATTGAGGCATTATTACCGCACTTAGAAGAAGGCGACATTATTATTGATGGGGGTAACTCAAACTACCCAGATACCAACCGTCGTGTTAAAGCATTGGCTGAAAAAGGCATTCGCTTTATCGGTTCGGGTGTTTCGGGCGGTGAAGAAGGTGCGCGTCATGGACCATCTATCATGCCAGGTGGTAACCACGAAGCATGGCCATATGTTAAACCAATCTTCCAAGCAATCTCAGCTAAAACAGAACAAGGCGAGCCTTGCTGTGACTGGGTTGGCGGCGAAGGTGCTGGCCACTTTGTGAAAATGGTTCACAATGGTATCGAATATGGCGATATGCAATTAATCTGTGAAGCTTACCAATTCTTAAAAGAAGGTTTAGGCTTAAGCTATGAAGAAATGCAAGCTATCTTCGCAGAATGGAAAAAAACTGAACTTGATAGCTATTTAATCGATATCACGACCGATATTCTTGGCTATAAAGATGCTGATGGTGAGCCATTAGTTGAAAAAATCTTAGATACAGCTGGCCAAAAAGGGACAGGTAAATGGACGGGTATCAATGCATTAGATTTCGGTATTCCATTAACCTTAATCACTGAATCTGTCTTTTGCTCGTTGCGTCTCTTCATTTAAAGATCAACGTGTTGCCGCTAATCAATTATTTGGCAAAACAATTCAACCTGTTGAAGGCGATAAAAAAGTGTGGATTGAAGCAGTACGTAAAGCCTTATTGGCGTCAAAAATCATTTCTTACGCACAAGGCTTTATGCTGATTCGTGAAGCCTCTGAACAATTTGGCTGGAACATCAACTACGGCGCAACCGCATTATTATGGCGTGAAGGTTGTATTATCCGTAGCCGTTTCTTAGGTAATATTCGTGATGCATATGAAGCAAATCCAGATTTAATCTTCTTGGGTTCAGATAGCTACTTCAAAGGCATTTTAGAAAAACGCATTAAGTGACTGGCGTAAAGTGGTGGCAAAATCGATCGAAGTGGGTATCCCAATGCCTTGTATGGCCTCTGCGATTACCTTCTTAGATGGCTATACTTCAGCACGTTTACCGGCAAACTTATTGCAAGCACAACGTGACTACTTCGGTGCTCATACTTATGAACGTACTGATAAACCTCGTGGTGAATTCTTCCACACCAACTGGACGGGTCGCGGTGGTAACACAGCATCCACCACTTATGATGTGTAAGTTGAAAAATGCATGATAAACTCACCGCACTTTGTTCGCATAAAGTGCGGTTTATTTTTACCTTATTTTGGAGAAGCCTATGTTACCTCAATCACGCTTGGATAAAATTTCAGAAATGGAAAACCTTCTCAATGAAGCCGAGAGTTTCTTAGCTGACGCGGAACAATTTCTTGAAAAATGGCAAGTCTTCTTACCAAAAATGAAAACCTTAGAACACTATTATTTTGATGGTGACTGGCGAGAAGATTATCAAGCTTATGAGGACGGTAAGATCCCCGAGGATATGCCTTGTGGCGTATTAAGTGAGGATTTAGTGTTTAATGCCAGTACAGGGGCATCATAGTTTGGCGATTGAATATTTGAAAGTGGTAGCGAAAGTATTAGATCAAAGCTAAAGATTAACATTCAATATATTTGATTGTTCAGAAAAAAATCATCGAAAAAAACGCATATTTTCTGAACTTTCATTCATCTCTGTTTGTCTTACGGGATTACTATCAATATGGATAGTTTTATATGTTAAACACGGAGAGATCCTATGAAATTAATTGGAAAATCACTTGTTATCGCGATGACTGTTATTTCTCTTGCAGCATGTGGAAATATGAGTCGTACTCAAAAAAATACAACAGCTGGCGCCGCTATCGGTGGTGCAGCAGGCTATATGATTGGTGGTAATGCCGCAACCACATTAGGTGGTGCCGCATTAGGTGGCGTAATCGGTAGCCAAGTCAATAAATAGTCAAAAAAATAACCGCACTTAATGAGTGCGGTTGTTTTTTATTATTTCTCGGCTGTTTTTTCTGCGCTTGGTTTACGGCGTTTACCAATGTTTTTCGTATCTTTATGACGAAGTTTAGCTTTCTTCTTCACCTCTGCTTTTTTCTTTTCTTCACGCTTTTCTTTAATACGTGCTTTTTGCTTTTTAGACATGGATTTTACTTCCCCATCTTTCGGTGGTTTAGTGCGAGGTTCTAATCCTTCTAAAATACGCGCCTTCAAAAGCTCTTCCGTATAGCGTTTAATTTTACCGAGCAATTTGTAATCATGTGCTTCCACAAAAGAAACGGCGGTGCCTTTTTTCCCTGCACGAGCCGTACGACCGATACGATGTAAATAGGTATCTGCACTATAAGGCAAATCGAAGTTCATGACGTGTGTCACATCATCGATATCAATGCCTCGAGCAGCCACATCAGTAGCCACTAACACAGTGACAACTCCCGATTTCAATTTATCAATGGCATTATTACGTTGCGTTTGTGCCATATCACCTTCTAGATAAGTAGAACGAATACCACGTTTACGCAAGGTTTCAGACAGCTCACGTACATCTTCTCGACGACGGACAAACACAATACCACGGCTCACTTTCTCGGTTTCGATAAAACGTGCAAGCAACTTAATTTTATGTTCATTACTATCGGCGTGATAATACCACTGGTTGATTTTCTTACGCTCGCGACGGCTTGGCTCGGCATCGATTTTTACGGGGATCATTCAATAAACGTTCTGCAAAATCAACTAATAACTCCCCTTCTAATGTGGCTGAGAAAAGGAGGGTTTGTTTACGCCAACGCGTTTCAGCGGCAATTTTCTCCGCATCTTGGCCAAAGCCCATTTGCAACATGCGATCTGCTTCATCAAAAATCAGCATTTCTACCGCGCGACAATCAAAGTTTTCTTCTTTGATGTATTGCAATAAACGTCCCGGCGTTGCCACCACGATATCCTGATTTGAATTAAATACTTCCCCATGATTTTGATACGCCACACCGCCGGTAATGGTTGCAATCTTCAAATGCGTGAATTGCGCCAACTCTTCCGCTTGCTCTGCAACCTGCATCGCTAGCTCACGGGTTGGCGTTAAAATTAAAATGCGAGGCGCCCCTGGTTTACGACGCGGATAATCCAATAAATGCTGAATCGCTGGCAATAAAGAATGCAGCCGTTTTTGCCTGTACCTGTTGGTGCAGAACCGAGCACATCACGCTCTTCCATGGCAGCAGGAATCGCTTCTAATTGAATGGCAGTTGGGCGGGTGTAGCCTTTCTTTTCTAAGGCTTTTAATAATTCGGGGGAAAGATCGAATTCTTCAAATGGGGATAAATTCATTATTTTGCGTTAATTTGTTAAAATTGGGGCTGATTATACCTGAAAGTGCGGTCATTTTCCGCAAGATTTTTATGAGCAGCTTTACCTTCAAACAATTCCATATTAATCAACAACATTGTGCAATGAAAGTCGGCACAGATGGCATTTTACTTGGTGCTTGGGCGGATGTGTCTGATTGTCAGCGTATTCTTGATATGGGGACTGGCACAGGCTTGGTTGCATTAATGCTCGCCCAACGAAGTCATGAGCATTGCCAAATTGAAGCCGTTGAACTTGATCCCCTTGCAGCACAACAAGCGCAAGAAAACTTTAAGGCCTCACCATGGCACAATCGCCTTCATTTAACACGCCAAGATGTGCAAACCTATTGCCTACAAACAGCACATCAATTTGATTTAATTGTGGCTAATCCGCCTTATTTTTGCGCAAGGTGTGGAATGTAAAAAAATGATGAGCGTGCGCTTGCCCGTTATGTTCAACAAAGCCATTTAGATTGGTTAAATTGGGCGGCGAGTTGTTTATCCGAAAAAGGAAAAATCAGTTTTGTCTTGCCTTATGAGGCGGGAAAAACATTGATAAATTCAACCGCACTTTATTGCATCAAGCAGACTGATGTCATTACAAAAATAGGGAAAGCACCTCAACGAATGTTACTCACGTTTAGCCGAGAGCATGTACCACAGGTAAAAGATAGCTTAGTGATTTATGACGAAAACAATCAATACACCGAAGCATTTATTGCGTTGACGAAGGCATTTTATTTAAAAATGTAAGGGCATATTACTATGCCCTTTTTTTATTGATGTGATTAGTGGCTTTCCACTTTGACGAGTTTCGTCCAGTTGTAATAACCATACAATGAGTTAAGTAAGTAAGCACTATACATTAAATACATCGCTGGCTGCCCTTCCCAAAGCAAAATGGAAAGCACATTTAAGACAATCCATAATAACCATTGCTCACGATAACGCAAAATCATCAATAATTGCGCCGCTACAGTGATAATTGTGGTTAAACCATCTAGCGTTGTAGAACTCCCACCCGCTGCTTTTTAAAGCCTGTACAAAACAGAATGTACCAATTCCCAACACTCACGAGCAAAATTGCCCAACCTTTTGGCGTTAAGGCTTTGGCAATCACACTTTCACCACCATTATCGTTTTGCATGTTTTGTTTCCACATGAAATACCCGATAAATTGTGATGGGATATATACATAGAGCGCAGTATTCATTTCACCAAGAAAATTGCTTCCCCAGGAGACATAAAAATAGGTGTAAGCAAAAATAAGCCCAAAGAAATAGTTACTAATTTTTCCTTTACTCACCAATACCACACAGAGAATACCTGCAATACCCGAAATCATGCCTAATGGGCTATCCGGCATAAGAACATAAGCAATAATTTGTGCAGCAAGGAAAATAACTACCCATGCCACTTCAAAAGGCTTCCAACCTGATAAAAATTCTTCTTTAAGTCGTTCTGTCCAATTCATGGAACACTCCTGTTTTATGAAAAAGTATGCCATTTTTACACCGCACTTTTTTAAAGTAAAGCTTAGGTGACATTTAATTTAATTATTGTGAGAAAAATCACACTTTATTTTTCATGCTTTTACTCGCCTTCGCCTTGCATTCCCTTATAATCAGACTACAATATCGCCCCATTTTAAGAGATTCATTAAGAGGAAGATGATGTCATTTGCAATCGGTCAACGTTGGATTAGCGAAACAGAAAATAGCCTCGGATTAGGGATGATTACCGCCTTAGATTTCCGTTCTGTTACCCTTCACTTTCCTGCCACAGATGAAACCCGAATTTATGCGGTGGCACAAGCGCCATTAACCCGAATTGCATTGAAATAAAGGGAGAACAACTTCATCACCAAGCAGGTTGGCGAGGTGAAGTCCTTGATGTTCAGGAAATGAATGGTCTCTTATTTTATTTAGTCAAAAATGCGCAAGGCGAAGACGTTATTGTCAATGAAAAAGAACTTTCTCCGATAATTTCTTTTAGCCAAGCCAAAGATCGCCTCTTTTCATCGCAAATTGACCGCAATGAACATTTTGCGTTGCGTTATCAAACCCTTCTGCATCAACAAGCTCAATTTCAATCGCCTTTGCGTGGGTTACGAGGCAATCGTGCGGGTTTAATTCCTCATCAACTTCATATTGCGCAAGAGGTAGGAAATCGTATCAATCCTCGCGTGCTCTTAGCGGATGAAGTAGGGGTTAGGTAAAAACCATTGAAGCAGGGAATGATTTTTGCAAAACCAGCTTTTTTTGCTGAAAAAAAGTACAACGTGTGTTAATTATTGTACCGGAAACCTTGCAACATCAATGGCTTGTCGAAATGCTTCGCCGTTTTAATTTACATTTTTCATTATTTGATGAAGAACGTTGTGAAGATTTTGCCGAACAAGCCATCAATCCATTTAGCACGGAAAGCTTAATTATCTGTGCATTAGATTGGTTGAAAGCTCATCCCTCATCGCGTACAACAAGCTATTGAAGCTGAATTTGACTGTTTAATTGTCGATGAAGCGCATCATTTGGCTTGGTCTGAAAAATGCGCCGAGTGCCGCTTATTTATTGGTAGAACAATTAGCAAAGGCTATTCTATCTGTTTTATTACTTACCGCAACGCCTGAACAACTAGGCTTGGAAAGCCATTTTGCACGCCTGCGCTTGCTTGATCCTGAACGTTTTTATGATTACCAAGCATTTTTGAAGGAACAGGAAAATTATCAACCTGTCGCGGATGCTGTACAATCATTTACTCTCAGAGAAGCCGCTAAGTGCGGTCGAAAAAAATCATATTTCTGATTTACTCAATGAGCAGGATGTCGAACCATTATTTCAAAGCTTTAGCCTGTCATAATGATGAGGAAAAAGCAAGCTGCGCGACAAGAACTCATTCAAAAATCTCATCGACAGACATGGCACAAGCCGTATTTTATTTCGCAATACACGCCAAGGTGTAAAAGGTTTCCCGCATCGGGTTTATCACCAAGTAACGATTGATGCGACTGAGGGTGATGAAAAAATTCATTGGTTAATTGATTTTTCTAAAAATCACACCGAAATGAAAAAAATCTTAGTCATTTGTAAAAACAGCACAAACAGCAATTCAACTTGAGCAAATTTTACGAGAAAAAGAAGCCATTCGCAGTGCTGTTTTCCATGAAAAGAATGTCAATCATTGAACGAGATCGCGCGGCGGCTTATTTTGCCGATACCGATAAATGGTGCACAAGTTTTTACTGAGTTCTAGCATTGGTTCTGAAGGGCAGAAACTTTCCAATTTGCTTGTCATCTCGTACTCTTCGATTTACCAGAAAATCCTGACTTACTTGAGCAATGTATTGGCCGTTTAGATCGTATCGGGACAAACGCGAGATGTACAAATTTATGTACCTTGCCTCGCAAACTCTGCACAGCAAGATTTAGCACGTTGGTATCATGAAGGTTTAAATGCCTTTGAACAAACTTGCCCTATTGGTATGGCATTGTTTGAACAATATGAAACTTTATTAAAAGTGCGGTCAGAAAATAAAGCAGATTTTGAACAACTCATTCTCCAAACGCAAAAAAACAAGCAAAAAGCATTGCGCTTTAGCCTTAGAGAAAGGGCGTGATCGTTTGTTAGAATTAAATTCTAATGGTGGTGAAAAGGCACAACGACTTGCGGCAGAAATCGCTCAAACTGATAATTCACCACAATTAGTCGATTTTGCACTGAATTTATTTGATATTATTGGTGTAGAACAAGATGATTTAGGTGAAAACAGCATTGTTATCACGCCAACGGGCACCATGCTTGTTCCTGATTTTCCCAGGGACTAAAAGAAGAAGGTGTTACAGTAACTTTTGACCGACAACTTGCCCTTGCTCGTGAGGAATTAGAATTTCTTACCTGGGATCATCCAATGATACGCCAAGGCATTGATTTAATCGCTTCTGGTGACATTGGCAAAGCATCGATGGCATTATTAGTCAATAAACAGCTGCCTGCAGGCACGCTGTTGGTTGAATTGATTTATATGATTGAAAGCCAATCACCAAAAGGTTTGCAACTGAATCGTTTTCTTCCGCCTACACCTGTTCGCTTATTGCTGGATAGCAAAGGAAACGATCTCGCCGGACAAGTTAATTTTGATACATTGCAAAATAAACTTAAGCCGCTAGGTAAAGACATTGCGAATAAAATGGTCAAAATGGCTCGTCCAAATATTGAGCAATTAATAAAAATAGGCGATCACAAAATAACTGAAATCGCACAAGCTCAAAATTCAAGAAGCCAGTAAATTAGCAGATCAAACATTGAGCACTGAAACTCAATCGACTTATAGCCTTGAAAAGCAGTGAAATAAAAAAATATTCGCCAGGCGGAAATTGATGTATTAGAAAAACAACGCGTGCTTTCTCTGGAAGAGTTAAACAAAGCAAGCTGGCGATTAGATAGCCTTCGGATAATAGTGACAAACAAGGAATAATATGGCACTTATTGAATACCATCCCCCTTTAGAACCGTATTTAGATATTATCTATCAAGATAATCATATCTGCGTGGTAAATAAACCAAGCGGTTTACTTTCAGTTCCTGGCAATCAACCTGAATACTACGATAGTGCAATGAGTCGGGTAAAAGAGAAATTTGGATTTTGTGAACCTGCACATCGTTTAGATATGGCCACAAGTGGGATTATTCTATTTGCATTAAGTAAAGCGGCAGATAAAGAGTTGAAACGTCAATTCCGTGAACGTGAGCCAAAGAAATATTATCAAGCTTTAGTATGGGGACACTTAGAACAAGATAGTGGGGAAATTAATCTTCCTATGATTTGTGATTGGGAAAATCGCCCGCGTCAACGCATTGATTTTGTATTTGGCAAAAGAGCGGTCACTTTTTATGAAGTTTTAGAAAGATTACCAACTAACTGTACTCGAGTGAAACTGACTCCAATCACAGGACGTTCGCATCAACTTCGTTTACATACGCTCGCGCTTGGACATCCCATTTTAGGGGACAAGTTTTATTCTCACCCACAAGCTAAATCGATGTCGCCTCGCTTATGCTTACATGCAGAAGAACTTACGATTACGCACCCGATCACAGGTGAAAAAATGACATTCAGAGCTGAAAGCTGAATTTTAGAAAAAGAGATATAAAAAAGGCTCACATCAGTGAGCCTTTTTATTTTATAACAAATTATTATTCCGCTGCTGCTTCTGCAACTTCTGGACGATCAACTAACTCAATGTATGCCATTGGAGCGTTGTCACCTGCACGGAAACCACATTTTAAGATACGGGTGTAACCACCTGCACGTTGAGCAAAACGTGGACCTAATTCATTGAATAATTTCGCAACAGTTTCGATGTTACGAGTACGAGCGAATGCTAAACGACGGTTTGCAACGCTATCTTCTTTTGCTAATGTAATTAACGGTTCAACTACACGACGTAATTCTTTAGCTTTTGGTAAAGTAGTCTTGATGATTTCATGACTAACTAAAGCACTTGCTAAGTTACGGAACATCGCTTGGCGATGGCTGCTATTACGGTTTAGTTGACGACCACTCTTACGATGGCGCATGATCTTATCCTTCTCAGAAAAATCTTAACCTATGACCAAACTAGTCTTCAGCAATACTTGCTGGTGGCCAATTCTCAAGGCGCATACCAAGTGACAAGCCACGTGAAGCGAGAACGTCTTTAATTTCAGTAAGAGATTTCTTACCAAGATTAGGCGTTTTTAATAACTCAACTTCTGTACGTTGTACTAAGTCACCGATATAGTGAATTGTTTCTGCTTTCAAACAGTTAGCAGAACGAACTGTCAACTCTAAGTCATCAACAGGACGTAATAAAAATCGGATCGAATTCCGGTTTTTTTCTTCCTTGACTTCAGGTTGACGAACATCACGCAAATCAACGAATGCATCGAGTTGCTCTGCTAAAATTGTTGCTGCACGACGAATTGCTTCTTCCGGATCAATAGTCCCGTTAGTTTCTAACTCGATAACTAGTTTATCTAAGTCAGTACGTTGTTCAACACGTGCTGCTTCAACATTGTAAGCAATACGGTCAACCGGGCTATAACAAGCATCCACTAATAAACGACCAATTGGACGATCTTCATTTTGTGAATGAGTACGAGCAGATGCAGGTACATAACCTCTACCACGTTGAACACGAATACGCATATTAATAGATGCATTTTCGTCTGTTAAGTGACAGATTACATGTGATGGATTAACAATCTCAACATCACCGTCATGGGTGATATCAGCTGCAACAACAGGGCCAATTCCAGATTTATTTAATGTCAGAATAACATCATCTTTATTCTGTACTTTAACCGCTAGACCTTTAAGGTTTAAAAGAACTTCAAGAATATCTTCCTGAACACCTTCTTTACTACTATATTCGTGCAGTACGCCATCAATTTCTACTTCAGTTACAGCACAACCTGGCATTGAAGACAGAAGGATACGACGTAATGCATTCCCTAGAGTATGACCAAAGCCACGCTCTAACGGTTCTAAGATCACCTTAGCATGAGTAGAGCTAATTTGCTCGATATCTACTAAGCGTGGTTTTAAAAATTCTGTAACAGAACCCTGCATTTTATCCTCTCTTTGCTTTTAAGCTTAACTATTATTTAGAGTAAAGCTCAACGATCAGATGTTCGTTAATGTCTGCTGATAAATCAGAACGTTCAGGAACACGTTTGAACACACCTTCCATTTTCGCAGAATCAACTTCTAACCAAGTTGGTTTTTTTCTCTTTGTTCTGCTAATTCTAATGATGCTTTAATACGTGCTTGTTTTTTTAGATTTCTCACGAACAGCAACGACATCATTTACAGAAACTTGGAAAGATGGGATATTTACAACACGACCATTTACGACAATCGCTTTGTGGCTCACTAATTGACGAGCTTCTGCGCGAGTTGCAGCAAATCCCATGCGATAAACAACGTTATCCAATCTACCTTCTAATAATACTAGTAAGTTTTCACCAGTATTACCTTTTAAACGGTTTGCTTCTTTATAGTAGTTACGGAATTGACGTTCTAAAAATACCATAGATACGACGAACTTTTTTTGTTTTTTTCACGTAATTGACTACCATAGTCAGACAAACGCGGTTTACGAGCACCGTGTTGACCTGGTGCTGTATCAATTTTACATTTTGAATCAATCGCACGCACACCTGATTTAAGGAATAAATCAGTGCCTTCACGACGGCTGAGCTTGAGTTTAGGGCCCAAATATCTTGCCATTTTCTTTCTCCAACTATCCTATTACGCCATTAAACACGACGTTTTTTCGGTGGACGACAACCGTTATGAGGGATCGGAGTCACATCAGTGATGTTCGTGATACGGAAACCCGCTGCATTTAATGCACGGATTGTTGATTCACGACCCGGACCCGGACCTTTAACCATAACTTCCAAGTTCTTTAAGCCGAATTCTTTAACGATTTCAGCACAACGTTCTGCAGCAACTTGTGCAGCGAACGGGGTAGATTTACGAGAACCACGGAAACCTGAACCACCTGCTGTAGCCCAAGCTAAAGCATTACCTTGACGGTCAGTAATGGTAACGATTGTGTTATTGAAAGATGCGTGAATGTGTGCTACGCCATCTACAACTTGTTTTTTTACACGTTTACGTGCACGAACTGGTGTTTTTAGCCATTCTTTATTTACCCCGACTATTTTTTTGATCGGCTTTACGTGGACCCTTACGGGTACGCGCATTAGTTTTAGTACGTTGACCACGTACCGGTAAACTACGACGATGACGTAAACCACGGTAACAACCTAAGTCTAAAAGACGTTTGATGTTTAGTGTTACTTCACGACGTAAGTCACCTTCAACGGTAAATTTACCAACTTCGTCACGCAGTTTGTCAATCTGCTCTTCAGACAATTCGCTGATCTTAACATCTTCAGCAATACCCGCTGCAGCACAAATGCTTTTTAGAACGAGTTTTACCGATACCGTAAATTGCAGTTAAAGCGATTACAGCGTGTTTGTGATCAGGAATGTTAATGCCTGCAATACGGGCCACTATGCACTCCTATTATTTTAACTAATTTGGTATTCTGATCTTGAAAAGCCCGTTTTCAGGATACTCAAACAGAATACCAAGGACATAAATGAGTTGAGTAGTATAACTACTCAACCGGTTCTTTTGCAAGAAGAAATGTTAATTAACCTTGACGTTGTTTATGTTTAGGGTCGCTGCATAATACGCGAACAACACCTTCACGTTTAACAATTTTACAGTTACGACACATCTTCTTAACGGAAGCACGAACTTTCATTGCTTATCCTTTTTTTACTTAAATGAACAATTACTGTCCAAAAACCTTTAAGGTTTGCTTTTTTTAACGCAGATTCATATTGAGACGACATTAAGTGACTCTGAACTTGCACGATAAAAATCCATAATTACAACAACAACGATTAATAAGGAAGTACCACCGAAGTAGAATTTAACATCCCATGCTGATGTCATAATGTAAGGGACTAAACATACGAACGTTACATAAAGACCGCCGATTAATGTTAAGCGAGTCATTACTTTATCAATGTAACGAGATGTTTGTTCACCTGGTCTAATTCCTGGGATAAATGCACCAGATTTTTTTAGATTATCTGCTGTATCACGTGGATTATATTGCATTGCAGTATAGAAGAAACTGAAGAAAATAATCGCTACCGCATAAACAAGAAGATATAAAGGTTGTCCAGGATTCAACAACATTGATAAGTCATTTAACCACTCAAACTTATCATTTTGACCAAACCATTGTGTCAATGTGGCAGGGAATAAAATAATGCTTGAAGCAAAAATTGCTGGCATTACGTTTGCCATATTAACTTTTAATGGTAAGTGAGTTGAATGACCACCTAAAATTTGACGTCCTTGTTGACGCTTAGCATATTCAACACGAATTCTACGTTGTCCACGTTCTACGAAGACAACAAAAGTAAGTTACTGCAAAAAAACAATAGCAGCGATTAGTAGAAGAACTAAAGGATGCATTTGTCCTTGACGAGCTTGCTCAACTGTTTCGATGATTGCATGTGGCAATCCTGCAACAATACCACCAAAAACAAGAATTGAGATACCGTTACCAATACCTCTTTCAGTAATTTGCTCACCTAACCACATTAAGAACATGGTTCCGGTTACAAGACTCACTACTGCAGTGAAGTAAAAAGTAAAACCGATATTTGGCACTAACTGTGGCAACATATTCGGTAAACCGGTAGAAATTGCGATAGCTTGGATAGTAGCAAAAACCACCGTTGCATAACGAGTATACTTGGTGATTTTTCTTTGCCCTGCTGCGCCTTCTTTTTTCAATTCTGCTAAAGCAGGTGAAACCGTAGCAAGCAATTGCATTACGATAGATGCCGAGATATACGGCATAATACCTAATGCTAAAATTGATGCTCGGCTCAATGCACCACCAGAGAACATGTTTAACATATCAATGATGGTGCCTTTTTTTGTTGTTCAACTAATTGAGCTAGCACGGCGGCATCAATACCAGGAAGCGGAATAAAAGAACCAATACGATAAACGATAAGTGCACCTAATACAAAAAAAGCAATCTGCTTTTTTTAGTTCACCAGTACCACTATTAGTACTTCTGCTTTGATAACCTGGTTGTTTAGCCATTTGCTAATTATTCCTCAACTGAACCGCCAGCAGCTTCGATTGCTGCTTTTTGCACCTTTAGTTACACGTAAACCACGTACAGTAACTGCAGATTTCACTTCACCAGCTAAGATAACTTTTAGCGAATTGAATATCTTTAGTTAAAAATGTTTGCAGCTTTTAATGCTTCTAAAGTGACAACATTTCCTTCAACTTTTTGTTAATTCGTTTAAACGAACTTCAGCAGTTACAGCTGATTTCATTGAAGTGAAACCAAATTTTTGGTAAACGACGGTATAATGGCATTTGACCACCCTCGAAACCACGACGAACACCGCCGCCAGTACGAGATTTTTTTGACCTTTATGACCACGACCACCAGTTTTTTTCCTAAACCTGAACCAATACCACGACCAAGGCGTTTTTGCACTGTGCTTAGCACCTTCAGCCGGAGATAGAGTATTTAAACGCATTCTCTTACTCCTCCACTTTAACCATGTATGAAACTTGGTTAATCATACCACGTACTGCCGGAGTATCGATTAACTCAACAGTATGGTGCATATGGCGAAGACCAAGACCACGCAAGGTAGCTTTGTGCTTCGGTAAACGAGCAATTGAGCTACGAACTTGAGTTACTTTAATAGTTTTAGCCATTATCAATTACCCCAAAATTTCATCAACGGTTTTGCCACGTTTAGCAGCAACCATTTCTGGTGATTTCATATTTGCTAATGCATCAATAGTTGCACGAACAACGTTGATTGGGTTGGTTGAACCATACGCTTTAGAAAGAACGTTACGTACACCAGCAACTTCTAACACTGAACGCATTGCACCACCTGCGATGATACCTGTACCTTCGCTAGCTGGTTGCATAAATACGCGAGAACCAGTGTGAACACCTTTAACTGGGTGTTGTAATGTACCTTCATTTAAAGCGACATTAATCATATTGCGACGTGCTTTTTTTCCATCGCTTTTTTTGGATCGCTGCCGGAACTTCACGAGCTTTACCATAACCAAAACCTACGCGACCGTTACCATCGCCTACTACTGTTAAAGCAGTAAAGCTCATAATACGACCACCTTTTACAGTTTTTGATACACGGTTTACTGCGATTAGCTTCTCTTGCAGTTCACCAGCTTGTTTTTCGATGTTTGACATCTCAATTTACCTCATTAGAACTGTAGACCAGCTTCACGTGCAGCGTCCGCTAAAGTTTGGACACGACCATGATATTTAAAACCGGAACGGTCAAAAGCAACGTCTTTAACGCCTTTTGCTAATGCGCGCTCAGCAACAAGTTTACCTACTACTGCTGCGGCATCTTTATTACCGGTATATTTAACTTGCTCACGAATTGCTTTTTCAACAGTTGAAGCAGCGGCAAGCACTTCTGAACCGTTTGGTGCAATAACTTGTGCGTAGATATGACGCGGAGTACGGTGAATAACTAGACGAGTTACACCTTGCTCTCTCATCATATGACGTGCACGAGCTGCACGACGGATACGAGCTGATTTCTTATCCATAGTGTTACCTTAATTATTTCTTCTTAGCCTCTTTCATACGTACTACTTCATCAGAGTAACGTACACCTTTACCTTTATAAGGCTCAGGACGGCGATAAGCGCGAATATCTGCTGCAACTTGACCAATTAACTGCTTGTCTGCACCTTTTAAAACGATTTCCGTTTGTGAAGGGCATTCTGCAGTAATACCTGCTGGTAAAGTGTGCTCCACAGGGTGAGAGAAACCTAAGCTTAATGCAACTACGTTGCCTTTAATTTGAGCTCTGTAACCAACACCCACTAGTTGTAATTTCTTAGTGAAGCCTTCAGTAACACCGATAACCATTGCATTAACTAATGCACGAGCTGTACCCGATTGAGCATTCGCTTCAACAAAAACCTTCACGTGGAGTGAAAGTAAATTGACCATTATCTTGTTTAACTTCAACTGAGTTATGAATTGTGCGAGATAACTCGCCATTTTTTTACCTTTTTACTGTTAATAGCTGACCGTCGAGTTTAACTTCAACGCCGGCAGGAATATTAACAGGTGCCTTTGCAACACGAGACATTTTCCTACCCCTCTATTAAGCTACGTAACAGATGATCTCACCGCCTAAGCCCGCTTGACGAGCTGCACGGTCAGTCATAACACCTTTAGATGTAGAAATTACAGCAACACCTAAACCACCCATAACTTTTGGTAATTCGTCTTTACGTTTGTAAATACGAAGACCAGGACGGCTTACACGTTGGATGCTTTCTACAACCGGTTTGCCTTGGAAATATTTTAAAGTAATTTCCAATTCAGGTTTTTGCACCTTCTAAAAACTTTAACGCTTTCGATATAACCTTCAGCAGCTAATACGTTGGCAATTGCCACTTTTAGCTTGGAAGAAGGCATATTGATTGCAACTTTGTTCGCAGCTTGACCGTTACGAATACGAGTCAACATATCTGCGATTGGATCTTGCATACTCATTGTACTTTTTCTCCGATTCCAAAATAAAGTGGTATATTACCAGCTCGCTTTTTTAAGGCCTGGGATCTCACCGCGCATAGCAGCTTCACGAACCTTAATACGGCTTAAACCAAACTTACGTAAAACGCCGTGAGGACGTCCAGTTTGGCGGCAACGGTTACGTTGACGACTAGGGCTAGAATCACGTGGTAAAGTTTGTAACTTCAACACTGCATTCCAACGATCTTCGTCAGAGGCATTGACATCAGAAATGATTTTCTTTAATTCTGCACGTTTAGCGAAGAATTTTTCAGCCAATTTAACGCGTTTTACATCGCGTGCTTTCATTGATTGTTTTGCCATTATAACCTGCCTTATTTACGGAATGGGAAATTAAAGGCAGCAAGTAGTGCTTGACCTTCTTCATCATTCTTAGCAGTAGTTGTGATAGTGATATCTAAACCACGTACACGATCTACTTTATCGTAATCGATTTCAGGGAAGATGATTTGTTCACGCACACCCATGCTGTAGTTACCACGACCATCAAATGATTTCGCGCTTAAACCGCGGAAGTCACGAATACGTGGAACAGCAATTGTAATTAAACGTTCAAAGAACTCCCACATACGCTCACCGCGTAGTGTTACTTTACAACCGATTGGATATCCCTGACGGATTTTAAAGCCAGCAACAGATTTACGAGCTTTTAGTTACTAAAGGTTTTTTTGACCGCTAATTGCTGCTAAGTCCGCTACTGCGTTGTCTAGCAATTTCTTATCGGTCAATGCTTCACCCACACCCATATTCAGGGTAATCTTTTCGATTCGTGGGACTTGCATGACAGATTTGTAGCCGAATTTATTTTTTAACTCGTTTACTACTTGATCTCTGTAGTAATCATGCAGTTTCGCCATCGCATTACTCCAGTTTGTTAGATAATTTCATTGTTAGATTTGAAGAAACGTACTTTTTTGCCGTCTTCGAATCTAAAACCTACACGGTCAGCTTTGTTTGTTTTTGGATTGAAAATCGCAACGTTAGAAGCATCGATAGCCGCTTCTTTTTTCACTAAACCACCAGCTTGTCCTAAAGCAGGAACTGGTTTTTCATGTTTAGTGATGATGTTGATACCTTCAACAAACACTTTACCGTTTGGTAACACTTTAGTTACCTTGCCACGCTTGCCTTTGTCTTTACCGGCAAGTACGATTACTTCATCGTTTTGACGAATTTTTGCAGCCATTTCTCACTTCTCCTTACAGTACTTCTGGTGCCAAAGAAATGATCTTCATGAATTTCTCAGAACGAAGTTCACGAGTCACCGGTCCAAAAAAATACGAGTACCGATTGGTTGCTCTGTGTTATTGTTTAAAAATTACACAAGCGTTACCATCGAAGCGAATGACTGATCCGTCTGGGCGACGAACACCCTTCTTGGTGCGCACAACAACTGCTTTTAATACATCACCTTTTTTAACTTTACCGCGTGGAATTGCTTCTTTCACAGTAACTTTGATGATATCACCAATAGCAGCATAACGACGGTGCGATCCACCTAGAACCTTGATACACATTACGCTGCGAGCACCAGAGTTATCGGCAACATCCAGCATAGTCTGTTCTTGGATCATATTTTATGCTCCGTTAAGTTAATAATACACCCTTTCGGGACGAACCTATCCATACCTTATAAAGATATATGGCGGATAGGTGGCGGAGTTTACCAAAATCAAGCTAGAAACGCAATCAAAATTTTATGCTTAAATCAGAGTGTTTAAAGTGCGGTCAAATTTTCATTATTTTTTAGCAAGTCTTAGAAAGAAAAAAGCCAACGGTATAAACCATTGGCTTTTATTTTTTAACTTGTTAATTAAGCAATAACTGCTTTCTCAACAACACGAACTAAAGTCCAAGATTTGGTTTTTGAGAGAGGGCGACATTCGCGAATCTCTACTACATCACCTAATTTGGCTTCGTTGTTCTCATCGTGTACGTGTAATTTAGTTGTACGACGGATAAATTTACCGTATAACGGGTGTTTTACCTTACGTTCAATAGCAACAACGAAAGATTTTTCCATTTTGTCGCTAACAACTTTACCTTGTACGCTACGAATTTTTATCAGTCATTACTCACCCGCCTTCTCAGTTAAAATGGTTTTAACGCGTGCGATATCACGACGCACTTGTTTAGCCTGATGGGTTTGTTGAAGCTGACCGGTGGCTGTTTGCATACGCAATTTGAATTGTTCACCTAAAAGGTTCACTAATTCATCATTCAGCTCTTCAACACTTTTTTTGTACGTAAATCTTGAGCTTTCATTACATCACCGTCTTAGTTACGAAGGTAGTCTTGATTGGCAATTTAGCAGCTGCTAATGCAAATGCTTGTCTTGCGATCTCTTCAGACACACCATCCATTTCATAAAGTACTTTACCCGGTTGGATTAAGGCTACCCAGTACTCAACGTTACCTTTACCTTTACCCATACGGACTTCTAATGGTTTTTCAGTAATTGGTTTATCTGGGAAAACACGGATCCAGATTTTACCTTGACGTTTAACTGCACGTGTCATTGCACGACGAGCCGCTTCAATTTGACGAGCGGTTAAACGACCACGACCAACTGCTTTTAACCCGAATGTACCGAAGCTAACTTCAGTACCACCCGCGATACCACGGTTACGGCCTTTGTGAACTTTACGGAATTTTGTACGTTTTGGTTGCAACATTTAGCGTTTCTCCTTACTTACGACCTTTGCCACGCGGAGCCTTTTTAGGCTTGTCGGCAGGTTGTTGTTCTGATTGCGCAACTGCAGCCATTCCACCCAAAATTTCACCTTTGAAGATCCATACTTTAACGCCGATTACGCCGTATGTAGTATGAGCTTCTGCAGTGTTATAATCGATGTCCGCACGAAGAGTATGTAGAGGTACACGACCTTCACGATACCATTCAGAACGTGCGATTTCTGCACCACCTAAACGACCGCTAACTTCAACTTTGATACCTTTAGCACCTAAACGCATTGCGCTTTGTACCGCACGTTTCATAGCACGACGGAACATTACACGACGTTCTAATTGAGAAGCGATGCTGTCTGCAACTAATTTTGCATCTAATTCCGGTTTTTTCACTTCAGCAATGTTGATTTGAGCCGGAACGCCAGCGATTTGAGATACTGCGTTACGTAATTTTTCAACATCTTCACCTTTTTTACCGATAACGATACCAGGGCGAGCTGTGTGAATTGTTACACGAATACTTTTAGCTGGACGCTCAATAGTAATACGTGAAACCGAAGCGTTTGCTAATTCTTTAGTTAAGAATTTGCGTACTTTGAAGTCACCGTCAAGATTGTCGGCGAAATCTTGTGTATTCGCGAACCAAGTAGAGTTCCAAGGTTTTACAATACCTAGGCGAATACCATTTGGATTTACTTTTTGACCCATTGCTATTCCTCTACTTATTAACGATCTGACACAACCACAGTGATGTGGCTAGTACGTTTTAAAAATACGATCTGCACGACCTTTAGCACGTGGCATAACACGTTTCATGCTAGGGACCTTCGTCAACGAAGATTTTAGCAACTTTAAGATCATCGATATCTGCACCATCATTATGCTCTGCGTTAGCAATAGCAGACTCTAATACTTTTTTTCACTAAAGCCGCAGCTTTTTTTGTTAGTAAAAGTTAAGATTTCTAATGCTTGCGCAACTTTTTTTACCACGAATTAAATCGGCAACTAAGCGAGCTTTTTTTGGGCAGAAGTGCAGAGCGTAACGATGTTTTGCGATAGTTTCCATCTATTTACCTCTTATTTCTTAGCTTTCTTATCTGCCGCGTGACCGCGGTATGTACGAGTCGGTGCAAATTCACCCTAATTTATGGCCGATCATTTCATCAGATACATAAACAGGAACGTGCTGACGACCATTATGGACTGCGATGGTCAATCCGATCATTGAAGGAATGATCATTGAACGACGGGACCAAGTTTTTGATTGGTTTTTTTATCCCCGCTTTCCACCGCCTTCTCTACCTTCTTCAACAAGTGTAGGTCAAGGAAAGGACCTTTCTTGAGAGAACGTGGCATGGCTTATCCTCTTATTAATTTAAATTATTTGCCACGACGACGTACGATGAATTTATCAGTACGTTTGTTGTGACGAGTTTTTCTTACCTTTAGTTTGAACGCCCCAAGGAGTTACTGGGTGTTTACCAAAGTTACGACCTTCACCACCACCGTGTGGGTGATCTACTGGGTTCATTGCAGTACCACGAACTGTAGGGGCGAATGCCTCTCCAGCGGTTAGCACCAGCTTTACCCAATACGCGAAGCATATGTTCTGAGTTACCAACTTCACCGATTGTAGCAACACATTCAGCTAATACTTTACGCATTTCGCCTGAACGTAAACGTAAAGTTACGTAGTTGCCTTCACGAGCGATGATTTGTACATAAGCACCAGCAGAACGAGCGATTTGACCGCCTTTACCTGGTTTTTAATTCAACGTTATGTACTGTTGAACCAACTGGGATATTACGCATTGGTAATGAGTTACCCACTTTAATTGGTGAGTTAACGCCAGATTGGATTTGATCGCCAACTGACAAACCTTTAGGTGCTAAGATATAACGGCGTTCACCATCTTTATAAAGCACTAAAGCAATGTTAGCTGAACGGTTTGGATCATATTCTAAACGCTCAACAACCGCTGGGATATCTAACTTGTTACGTTTGAAATCGATTAAACGGTAATGTTGTTTATGACCACCACCGATGTGGCGAGTGGTAATACGACCATAATTGTTACGACCACCAGTTTTAGATTTAGTATCTAGAAGAGGCGCGTAAGGTTTACCCTTGTGTAATTCAGGGTTCACGATTTTAACAACGTGACGACGACCAGCGGAGGTCGGCTTACATTTAACGATAGCCATTCTCTAATTTCCTCCGATTACTCTGCACTGTCCACGAAGTCCAAGTTTTTGGCCTTCGGCTAAAAGTTACATAAGCTTTTTTTCCAGTCGCTGCGACGACCCATTTTGTTACCACGGCGTTTAGTTTTACCTTTAACAACCACAGTACGAACTGAGTCAACTTTTTACTTCAAATAATTGAGCAACAGCAGCAGCAATTTCAGCTTTGTTCGCATCTAAAGCAACTTTAAGTACAACAGTGTTAGATTTTTTTCAGCATTGTTAGTTGCTTTTTTTCAGAGATGTGCGGTGCACGTAGCACGCTTAGCAAACGTTCTTGACTCATGCTAGGATCTCCTCAATTTGTTTCACAGCGTCAACAGTAACAATCACTTTATCGAAAGCGATTAAGCTAACTGGATCGATACCTTGAACATCACGTACATCAACTTTATATAAGTTACGTGCCGCTAAGAATAGATTTTCATCTAAACTTGCTGTGATAATTAACGCATCTTCAACTGCTAAATCTTTTTAATTTTTTTGTACTAAAACTTTAGTTTTTTTGGTGCATCTAATTCGAATTTTTTTCAACAACAACCAAACGGTCTTGACGAACTAATTCAGAAAGAATGCTTTTGATAGCACCACGGTACATTTTCTTGTTCACTTTTTGGCTGTGATCTTGTGGTTTAGCCGCGAAGGTTGTACCACCAGAACGCCAGATTGGTGATTTGATATCACCAGAACGAGCACGACCTGTACCTTTTTGACGCCAAGGTTTTTTACCTGAACCAGACACTTCAGCACGAGTTTTTTGCGCACGAGTACCTTGACGAGCACCTGCTGCATAAGCAACAACAACTTGGTGAATCAAAGCTTCGTTAAACTCACGTCCGAAGGTAGTTTCAGAAACAGTTAGTGCGTTTGCACCTACAACTTGTAATTCCATCTCTATCTCCTAGACTTATGCTTTAACTGCTGGCTTAACGATAACATCGCCATTGATAGCACCAGGTACAGAACCTTTTACTAATAGCAATTTACGCTCAGCATCTACACGAACAACTTCAAGTGATTGAACGGTTACACGCTCAGCACCTAAATGTCCTGCCATTTTTTTACCTTTAAACACACGACCTGGAGTTTGGTTTTGACCAATAGAACCAAGTACACGATGTGATAAAGAGTTACCGTGTGTAGCATCTTGAGTACGGAAGTTCCAACGTTTAACACCACCTTGGAAACCTTTACCTTTAGAAGTACCAGTAACATCTACTTTTTTAACATCTGCAAAGATGTCAACATTGATTTCTTGACCTAAAGTGAATTCTTCACCTTCAGTACGAAATTCCATAAACCGCGACCAGCTTCAACACCTGCTTTCACGAAATGACCTGCTTCAGGTTTAGTTACACGATTCGCTTTTTTAGAACCAGTAGTAACTTGAACTGCAGTATAGCCATCGTTTTCAAGAGTTTTAACTTGAGTTACGCGGTTGGCTTCGATTTCGATAACGGTAACTGGTACAGAAACACCGTCTTCATTGAAGATACGGGTCATACCAACTTTACGACCGACTAAACCAATCATTGTAATAACCTCTTAATTAACCTAGGCTGATCTGCACGTCCACGCCGGCAGCCAAATCTAAACGCATTAATGCATCAACAGTTTTTTCTGTTGGCTCTACGATATCTACTAAACGTTTGTGTGTACGAATTTCGTATTGATCACGCGCGTCTTTGTTCACGTGTGGAGAAATCAACACGGTGAAACGCTCTTTACGAGTTGGTAAAGGAATTGGACCACGAACTTGTGCACCAGTACGTTTAGCTGTTTCTACGATCTCCGCAGTAGATTGATCGATCAAACGGTGATCGAAAGCTTTTTAAGCGGATACGGATTCTTTTGGTTCTGCATTAGACCAGAGCTCCAATAAAAATTTAGCTAATAAAAAAACTAACACCAATCACAATTCTAACTTCAAAAATAGAAAAAGGAGGTGTAAGTTACCTGTTATATAGTCTCCAAATCGGAAACATTGTTAGTATTACATATCGTAATACTCGTTTAATAAATGATTACATTAAACGGCTTTCAATATCTGAAAGCCCGTGGATATTACACAAAAAAACACCTAATTATGCAAGCTTTTTTTGTTCAATTAATTTCCACATACAAAAAAAGTGCGGTCATTTTTCCCGAATGTTTTTCAGCTGAAAAACACGACAAAAAAATGACCGCACTTTTAATATAAAATGAAATCTACAGTTTGTTATCTAACATTGCAATATGTCTTGTTGATGCAATCCATGCACCAACATAACCCATAATCAAGCAGCTGACTAATAAGAAGATCAGCTCGCCTACACCTAATCCATTGAGCTCAAATGTGACCGCAAAGATATCCGTCACATACTTTCACCGCTGAAGTAAAGTACCCGACAATAAGACTGCTAAACAGTGCTGCAACCAATCCGCCCAACACCGCATAAATCATGCCTGTATAAAGATAAGGACGAAGAATGAATTGATCCGTTGCGCCTAATAGTTTCATCACATCAATGCTTGCTCGGCTACTATAGACATCAGAGCGAATACTATTTCCGATAACAAGGAATACCGCAATAGTCATCAAACACCGTGCAGAAAAATTGCCACATGGGCAAATAACCACGAAAGTGCGGTCAATTTTTTTCCATCCAATCGTTATCTAAACGAACTTCTTGCACGCCCTTTTAATTTTATTTAAATTGGTACGTAATTCTGCTCGTTTTTTTCAGATGCATTAAAGTCTTTAGACGGCTTCACCATCACGACTGCCGGTAATGGATTATCATCTAAAATCTCTAATTCTTCACCAAAAACCAGACCAACTTTTGAAATTCTTTTTAAGCTTTCTTGGCGAGAAACATAATTTAAAGATTCCACGCCTTCTTGTTGACGGATTTTTTTCCACCACTAAGTTAGCATCTTCTTCACTTAAATTTTTTTGTGTAAAGTAGATTGTGAGTTCGCTTTCCGGATAAAATTGAGTCGTCGCTAAATGTAAATTTTTTTCCATAACAAATAGCTCACCGTTGGAATCGTTAAAGACACGGCAATGACTAAAAATTGTTAGCAATGTACCAAATTTACGTTTTACCAAATCGCCCCAAACAGAACGCAAAGTATAGGCAGTTTGCACGCCAAAAGAAGCATCAATACGTCTTGTCATTTTTTATCCTTAATAGCGTAAATAGCCTTGTTCAAGTACAAGACATGGTTTTGGTTTTTTTTGAATTAAATTGATATCGTGTGTCGCAATCAAGACTGTCATGCCTAAACGATTAAACTCTTCAAAAAGATTAAAAATCCCTAAGGAAAGTTCATCATCAAGGTTACCTGTCGGCTCATCCGCTAATAAAAGTTGCGGTTTATGTACGATTGCACGCGCGATATCTACGCGTTGTTGTTCCCCACCTGAGATTTGTGGCGGCATATAATTCGCTTTACTACGTAAGCCCACACGATCTAGCGCAACCAATGCACGTGTATGCGCTTCTTTCGGGTTCATGCCAGCAATAATCAATGGCAATGCCACATTTTCTGCCACGCTACGATCCGTTAATAGACGGTAATCTTGGTGAACCATACCGATTTGACGACGTAAAAATGGGATTTCATATTTAGACAAACGCGTAATATCATGACCATTAAACCAAATATTACCAGCATTCGCCTTTTCCATTCCCATGATTAATTTAAGCAAGGTACTTTTACCCGCGCCTGAATGCCCAACAAGATAAGTCATACTTCCGACAGGAAGATGAAAAATTCAAACCCTGCAAGGCCGGCTGAGTCGCACCGTGATAAGCTTTAGAGACATTTGAAAATCGAATCACTTTATTATTCCTTTTTATTCTTCATTTTCGTGAACAAACAATGCTTCAATAAATTCTTCTGCATTAAATTCGCGTAAATCTTCAATTTTTTCACCCACACCAATATAACGAATTGGTAAATTAAACTGATCTGCAATGGCGAAAAATTACCCCACCTTTTTGCTGTACCGTCTAACTTGGTTAATGAGATACCGGTTAGTCCCAACTGCTTCATCAAAGAGTTTAGCTTGGCTAATTGCATTTCTGTCCCTGTACCCGCATCTAAGGTAAGCATGATTTCGTGCGGTGCGGTTTCATCGTATTTTCTCATGACGCGAACAATTTTCTTCAATTCATCCATGAGATTATTTTTATTTTGTAAACGTCCTGCCGTATCCGCAATTAAAATATCAATGTTACGTGCTGCGGCAGATTGCATCGCATCAAAAATCACCGACGCAGAATCTGAACCCGTACTTTGAGCCACCACCGGAATATTGTTTCGCTCACCCCATACTTGAAGTTGTTCTACTGCTGCGGCACGGAAAGTATCCCCTGCTGCTAACATGACTGATTTACCTTCATTTTGGAATTTACGAGCTAACTTTACCAATTGTGGTTGTTTTACCTACACCGTTTACGCCAACCATCAAAATAACATACGGTTTTTTAGTGGTATCAATAACTAGCGGCTGCGCGACAGGTTTTAAGATCTCCGCCATTTCAACTTTAAGTTGTTGGTAAAGTAATTCCGCATCTTGTAATTGTTTACGACTTGCATGCTCCGTTAAATTTTTAATGATCTTATTAGTTGTTGGCACGCCAATATCGGCAATCAAAAGCTGCTCTTCCAACTCATCAAACAAATCATCATCAATTTTTTTGCCTAAAAAGAAAGATCGGAAACCCGCACCAATATTTTGCTTGGTTTTGAGTAAGCCTTTGACTAAACGACTGAAAAAGCCACCTTCACTTGGTTTTTCTTGCGTTTCGGTATTGATATCTGAACGTAGTTCGTCTTTAACATCGTCAACAATTTCAGGCTCAATCTCAGCTTCAACCACAGGAAGATCTTCAATGACATTATCTTGTTCAATAATGCTTTCTGCTGGCTCTTCTGTAGGAAGTGCGGTTGAAATTTCTTCTGTTTTTACCGTTTCTTCGTCAATTGTTTCAATCACCGGTGTATCTAAAACAGGTTCAATATTGACCGCACTTTCAGGTGAAATCACTTCTTCTACGATAGGTTCAAGATGCTCAACAACGACCTCTTCTGCTTTATCTTCTTGCAGTTGTTCAGCTAATTCCTGTAATTCTTCCTGTTCAACTTGTTCTAATTGAACGTTCTCTTCAGCGTGAACAATTTCTTCCTCAGGTGAAACATCGGCAGATTCGACAGATGGCTCTTCAATAATTGGCTCAATTTTTTGTTCTTCTTGCTTTTTATTGCGACCAAAAAGGGAGGCCCAAAATCCACCTTTTTTCTTTTCTTCTGACATAAATTCTTCTCTTAAACACAAATCTGTAAAAAAATACTGCCTATTCTAGCAAAAAAATCGTCTAAACTAAGCACAATTTTCACTAAAAAAATCTGTTTCTTTATGAAAAAAATGCAAGTTCAAAATGCCAAAGGCGAAGTTCGAATCATCGCGGGTCTTTGGCGTGGACGAAAAATTACCGGTTTTAAATGCTGAAGGTTTGCGTCCAACAGGCGATCGCGTAAAAGAAACCTTATTCAACTGGTTGATGCCTTACATTGTGGATAGCCATTGTCTTGATTGCTTTGCGGGCAGTGGCTCACTTGGTTTTGAAGCCCTTTCTCGCCAAGCGAAACAGGTGACGTTTTTTTAGAGTTAGATAAAAAAATGTGGCAAATCAATTAAAGAAAAAAATTTGCAAACGCTAAAAAAACAACGAGTGAACAAGCTCAGGTAATCAATCAAAATAGTTTAGAATTTTTTTAAAAACAAGTGCAAAATCAACCGCACTTTGATGTGGTATTTTTTTAGATCCACCTTTTCATTTTTGGCTTTAGCAGAACAAGCAATTGCTCTTTAGAGGAAAAAGAATTGGCTGTTACCCTCATGCGTTGATTTATGTTGAAACAGAAAAAGACAAACCGCTTAGCGTGCCTGACAATTGGCAATTACTAAAAGAAAAAAACCACAGGTATGGTGAGTTACCGCCTGTATCAAAAAGATTAGGAAAATCATTATGTTAGATATTGTGTTATACGAACCTGAAATTCCACAAAAATACAGGGAAATATTATTCGTCTTTGTGCGAACACTGGCTTTCGCCTTCATTTAATCGAGCCACTTGGCTTTTACATGGGATGATAAAAAAATTACGTCGTTCCGGCTTTGGATTATCATGAATTTGCTGAAATCAAAAAAAGCATAAAACCTTTGAAGCCTTTTTAGAAAGTGAAAAAAACCGAAACGTCTTTTTGCACTCACAACCAAAGGCAGCCCTGCACATAGCGAAGTGCAATTTGAATTAGGGGATTATTTGATGTTTGGCCCTGAAACACGTGGTATTCCCATGTCTATTTTAGATAGTATGCCAATGGAGCAAAAAAATCCGTATCCCAATGACAGCAAATAGCCGTAGTATGAACTTATCTAACTCAGTAGCCGTGACGATTTATGAGGCGTGGCGACAACTTGGTTATGAAGGCGCTGTGAATTTAAATCGATAAAAAATCAGTAAAATAGCCGCTTATTTTCTAAACAAAAATAAGCGGATTTCTTTTTGCATTTAAATTGTGATCTCGATCACAGATTTGTAATTTTAATATTCCCTTTTTTTAAAAACAGCAGTATAAATAAATTACATTTAGAGAGGGATCTCGATGTACTCCACTTGATCTATCAAGATCTTGTCTTTCTTGACTCTTCAAGCAAACCTTCCCCGTAGTCCTAAATAAAGAATTGGCAGTCGAATGATTTGTCGTCCGTTTTTATCCCTAAAATTTAATATGCAGCAAAATTAGCCTTATCTCATATTAATAAGGATGTTGGCATGAATGGGGTTAATTTTGGATTGGTCGAAACAGCAGTGGCTAAGCATGGATGCCTACAAAAAAAGTGCGGTCAATTTTGGCCGCACTTCCTATTTCTATCATTTGCAAATCACTAACTTTGTGTTGCTATTTTCTAAATAATCCGCAATTTGTTTTGGCACATCATCAGTGAAAAGATAATCCACATCTTTGAGCTCACCCAATCGCACAATCGCTTGTCGAGAGAATTTCGAATGATCGGTCGCTAATAAAGTTTGGCGCGAGCTTTCTATAATAGCTCGCTTCACTTGGACTTCGTGATAATCATAGTCCAATAATGAGCCATCAAGGTCGATCGCACTAATCCCGAGAATCCCAAAATCTAAACGGAATTGCGAAATAAAATTAACCGTTGCCTCACCAATAATGCCCCCATCCTTACGTAAGGAACCGCCCGCCATCGTAATATCAAAGGTTTCATTTTGGCGTAATAAATGAGCAGCATTGATATTATTCGTCACAATACGTAACCGTTCATGGTTTAATAAAGCACTTGCTACAGCTTCAGGCGTGGTACCAATATCAATAAATAAGGATGCACCGTTTGGAATACGTTTTACCACTTCACGAGCAATGGCGCTTTTTTGGGAAGGGAAAAATTGTTTACGTTCAATATAATCAGAATTCTCTGCGGTAGAAGAAGGTGCCGCACCACCATGATGACGACGAATTAAATCTTGTTCCGCAAGGATATTCAGATCGCGTCTAATGGTCTGAGGGCTGACTTCCAGCTCTATCACCAACTCTTCTGTGCTGGCATAGCCCTTTTTAGCGTCACAAGCTCAATAATTTTTCTGATGGCGTAATGATTGTTTCATATAAATGCCTATAAATTTGAATTAGCTAAACTTTTTAATATTAATTTTACTCTGCAGAAATCCCCAAACCAATCCTAAGATAAAAGCCTGAAATATGAGCAGCGTTGCCTATATTAATACCAAAACAACGGACTAATAAAGCCAAAGACAAGCCCTACCAGTAACATTGTAAAAAAGCCTTCCGGTAAGTCAAAAGCTATGCGGGTGCAATTTGTCCACCACCAACACATAACCTAACACCGCATACACGACACCAGATAATCCGAAAAAAAGGCTGGACCGGTAAAAGTAATTCTGTACAGCGCCACTCACTGCGGCAGACACTAAGACCAATAATAAAAAAATGGAAAGAACCAAATCGGCGTTCAATCGCGCCACCAAATAACCAGAACCACGAAAGATTAAATAAAAATATGCGGGTACCGACAAATGAACAATAGCATGGGTGAAATAACGCCATATTTCCTGATCTTCCCAAGAATAAGCTGGATAATGGAATAAATCCACAATTGGCTCTTCAAATCCCTACATTCTGCAAGAGATAAATCACCGCGCAAAGTGCGGTCAAAAATAAACGTGATTTTTTTTGTGCGCTCAATGTGCGTTTCAATACTTTTCTCTCTTCTGGCGCATCGGTTTCACTATCAAATAAAGACGGCATTTGTTATATTCCTTTTTATTTTTTTTCGTCAATCATATAAGGTTCATTATGAAAAAAACAAACTATGCCGACAGGATTTAGCGGCTTCGCTTGGGGAATCGCGGCATTTTGTTTACCCATTTTACTGTGGCCTATGGCCTCTCTGCTTTCCACTGCTTTTTGCGAAAAAAACCCAACATTAAGCGACTTTTCAGATCGATCTTTTCTCGATTATCTTTTTGGGTTTATCCCTTTGTTTTGGTTTTGATTGCACGTTTACTTTATAAATTGCATCAGCACAAACCTAAACTTGCCGTAAAATTATTGCTACTAAGTGCGGTCATTTTTTACATTGTTTTAGTTTCGGTTTGCTACATTGGCTTTTAATGCTTAAGAATATAAAAACAAAAATCACAAACAACAAAAAGGGAGCTTTCGCTCCCTTTTTAACTTATGTTCCTAATAATCAAAAAAATATAAAAAAATTTCCTACCTAGCAATCAATTATGCAAAGTATTTTTTTCTAAATCGTCGCTACCGCCGATGTGTTTACCACCGATGAAATACTTGTGGCACAGTTGCACGACCAGAAACCGCACGTACACTCACGATAGTTGCATCTTGACCTAATACGATTTCTTCAAAGCTTAAACCTTTATCACGTAAAAGTTGTTTTGCTTTCGCGCAATATGGACAGCCTGGTTTTGTGAAGATGGCGATTGATTCTTGCACTTGGAAATCTGGTGCAATGTATTTCAACATGGTATCGGCATCAGATACTTTAAACGGATCGCCTGGCTCATTTGGTTCAATAAACATTTTTTTCCACTACGCCATTTTTTTCACGAGCATAGAATAACGCCAAGAACGTTTACCAAAACCTAAATCATCTTTTCCGACTAACATGCCCATACCTTCAGTGAAAGTACCGTTGCCATCTGGAATGAATTTTACATTGTGTGCTTCTTCTGCTTCTTTCCAAGCATTCATTACGAAAGTATCGTTTACAGACACAACTAAAATATCATCTACGCCATGTTTTTTGAACACTGGTGCAAGCTCGTTATAACGTGGTAAGTGAGAAGATGAACAAGTTGGCGTGAACGCACCCTGGTAATGAGAAAAACAACAACTGTTTTGTTATCAAATAATTCAGATGTAGTCACATCAACCCATTGATCACCTTGACGAGTACGAAATGTAACTTGTGGGACTTTTTTTCCTTCCATATTAGACATAATGTGTCTCCTCTGTTAGTTAAATGAATTTGCCTTAAAAACTTGATAGGCATTATAGAGAGTTTTGTGATATAGTCATAATCAATTAATTCTATCCTTTTAATTGACATATTCTATAAAGTGAGAACCCTATGAATATTCGTGATTTAGAATACTTAGTAGCCCTTTCTGAGTTTAAACATTTCCGTCGAGCGGCGGATTCTTGCAATGTTAGCCAACCCACTTTAAGTGGCCAAATCCGCAAACTCGAAGATGAGTTAGGCATTATTTTACTTGAACGTACGAGCCGTAAAGTACTCTTCACGCAATCTGGTATGTTACTTGTCGATCAAGCTCGCACTGTATTACGCGAAGTAAAATTACTCAAAGAAATGGCTAGCAATCAAGGTAAAGAAATGACAGGTCCATTACACATTGGATTAATCCCAACCGTTGGCCCTTACCTACTTCCTTATATTGTACCAACATTGAAAGAAACTTTCCCAGATTTAGAAGTTTTTCTTTACGAAGCTCAAACTCATCAACTATTAGAACAATTAGAAACAGGGCCGCTTAGATTGTGCGATTGTGGCTCGCGTACCCGAAACTGAAGCGTTTATCGAAGTGCCTATTTTTTTGATGAAAAAAATGTTACTCGCTGTATCCGACCAACATCCTTGGGCTTCAGAAAGTAAAATTGCCATGAATACCTTAAAAAGGGCAAGAAATGCTTATGTTGGATGATGGGCATTGCTTACGTAATCAAGCACTCGATTATTGTTTTACGGCCGGTGCTAAAGAAGACTCTCACTTCCAAGCCACTAGCCTTGAAACGTTGCGTAATATGGTGGCAGCTAATGCAGGCATCACCTTTATGCCAGAACTTGCTGTATTAAATGAAGGCACACGTGCAGGTGTAAAATATATTCCTTGCCATTCGCCAGAACCGTCTCGTACTATTGCGCTTGTTTACCGCCCAGGTTCACCGTTACGTAATCGTTACGAACGCGTTGCAAATGCGGTCAGTGAACAAGTTAAATCGATTTTAGCGAATAAAAAATAATTTATCATAAGCTGAGGAAAACCCAAATGGCTGGTGTTCGAGCAATTCAAAAAGAAAAAACCCGTCGAGCTTTAATTGACGCCGCATTCAATCAGTTGAGTGCAGAAAAAAGCTTTTCTAATTTAAGCTTGCGTGAAGTTGCCCGTGAAGCGGGCATTGCACCAACTTCTTTCTATCGCCACTTTAGTGATATGGATGAGCTCGGATTAGAAATGGTAGATGAAGCAGGTTTAACCCTCCGTCAATTAATGCGCCAAGCGCGTAAACGTATTGATGCTGGCGGTAGTGTGATCCGCGTATCCGTGGAAACCTTTTTTTTGAATTTATCACTCACAGCACCAACGTGTTCCGTTTGCTCTTACGTGAAAGTTCGGGGACCTCTCAAGCTTTCCGTACCGCAGCCGCTCGTGAAATCAAACACTTTGTCGATGAATTAGCTGAATACATTGCGAAGAAAAAAATCACTACTCTCAATATGTGTCTTATGTTCAGGCAGAAGGCATGGTAACCATCGTATTCACGGCTGGCTCCAACGCCTTAGACATGACGAAAAGCTGAACAAGATTTGCTAAAAGAGCGTGTTATCTTTACAACTTCGCATGCTGGCGAAAAGGTGCGGACTTCGCATCTCATAAAGAAAAAAATGATGCGAAAATAGACCGCACTTTTTCGACTAAAACAAAACACCCGCATCTCTGCGGGTGTTTGCTTTATCTAAGAAAGGGAATTATTTACCATCCCAAGCTTTTAATCTGCATCTAAACGTGCTTTTCACTTTTGCTGCTTGAATCACCTTTTGAAGTAATCTTTTCGCTAAACCACCTTCAAAACCACCGTAGTTCGGGTTAGGTAAAACGATGAATGTTTTACCAAATTTCGCTTTGTTTTGTGCAACGAAATCACGACGTTCTGCATTTTTGTTTACCGTAGATCGCATCACCGAAGTCATCTAGGTTATCACCCACATAAACGACGATTTCATAACCTTGTTTTTTTCAATTTCTTCAAAACGTGCTGCTTTTGGTGATTTATCTTTTTTTCAAGTAAAACGCTGAATCTTCAACACCATTAAAACCTAAACGTTTCATGTCATCAATCGTACCTGCTTTTTTTCATTGCTGTCTTTACGATTAGAAACATAGAACATTTTACCGCCGTGGGTATTTACATAGTTATTGAATTCTACTGCACCTGGTACTACACCTGATTGACGAGCTTCTACCCAACGAGTCCAATCTTTGCCATCAAATGGTTTATTGTTTTTGAACTTGCCAGCCAGCATAAGGGCTGTTATCTAACATGGTTTCATCTAAAGTCCACCACAACAGCTTTTTTTCTTACCTTTTTTTCACTTTAGCGTGATCAAATGCCACTTTTGCCGCATTGTATGCTTGGTAAGAAAGGGCTTGGTATTCACCTGATTGTTGAATCCAGTTAAGACCCTAATACCGCTTGTTGTTGAAGCTGCGCATCCGCTTCTGCACTCTTATCTTTGAGTCGCACAACCAGTTAAAAATAAATGCTGACATCGCTGCAATAGCGGTAAGTTTTAATGTTGTTTTTCATTGATTGTTCCTTCTGTTAAAAAGTCATAATGACAAGCAAAAGTATAACAAGCCTATTCGGGCAGTGACTATGGGTTTATCAAACTTTATAACTGATTTGTGAGAGAGATCACATTTTTAAGTTTTAAGTTACCTGATAAGCCCGAATAAGATCACTTTCAAAAAAATCATCTTATTTTTAACCGCACTTTTTCATCGCATTTCGCTGTATTTCACGGTAAACTATCCCCAATTTTTCAGAAATAATAGGTAATTTATGCGTCTTTTCATTGGAATTTTAGTGGGTGTTCTCGTGCTATTTCAGTACGATCTTTGGTTTTGGTAAAAACGGCTATTTTTGACTACAAAGATGTGGCCGCTCAAATCAAAGAGAATAAAGCTGAAAATGAAAAGCTCTCACAAAGAAATCAAATGATTTCCGCCGAAATTCAAGGATTAACAAAAGGCTTTGAATCTATTGAAGAGCGTGCACGCATGAGCCATGATATGGTCAAACCAAACGAAGTGTTCTATCACATCGTCAAAGAGCATAAATAATGAACCGTGAAATTATTGCCGTCATTCCTGCTGCGGGCGTTGGAAGCCGTATGCAGGCAAACAAACCGAAGCAATATCTGAAAATCCTAGACAAGACGATTCTGGAACATACACTCTCTGTCATTCTATCCCACCCTGCAATCAATCACGTTATTCTTGCGGTAGGAAAAAATGATCCCTATCTTTCTGAAATAACTTTATTTCCTCATCAAAACATCACCCTCGTTGAAGGGGGTGAAACACGAGCCGAGTCAGTTCTAAATGGGCTAAATGCGATCAAAAATAACCATGCTTGGGTGTTGGTGCATGATGCAGCCAGACCTTGTTTAACCCATCAAGATTTAGATAAATTGCTCCAAATCGATGATGAACACGGTGCTATTTTGGCCATTCCAGCGGTCGATACGATTAAACGCGCGAATAAACAACAAGATATTATTAAAACAGAAGATCGCGCTGAACTTTGGCTTGCACAAACACCTCAATTTTTCCGTTGCGATCTATTAAGAAATGCACTTGAACAGGGGCTATCTCAAGGTGCTAATATTACAGATGAAGCCTCTGCGATGGAACTTGCCGGATTTCGACCGCACTTAGTCGCTGGAAGGAGTGATAATATTAAAGTGACACGTCCAGAAGATTTAGCTTTAGCCGAATTTTTATTTAACAAGGAAAAACTCTATGATACGAATTGGACATGGGTTTGATGTTCATGCCTTTGGTGAAGATCGCCCTTTAATTATTGGTGGCGTTGAAGTGCCTTACCATACTGGGATTTATTGCCCATTCTGATGGTGATGTCGCCTTACATGCCTTAACGGATGCCTTATTAGGTGCGGCAGCATTAGGGCGATATTGGTAAACTCTTCCCTGATACCGATATGCAATATAAAAAAATGCAGATAGCCGTGTTTTATTACGAGAAGCATTCCGCCAGGTGCAAGAGAAAGGTTATAAGGTGGGTAATGTGGATGTAACTATTATTGCACAAGCCCCTAAAATGCGTCCTCATATCGATGCAATGCGAGCGAAGATTGCGGAAGATTTACAGTGCGATATTGAGCAAGTCAATGTTAAAGCAACCACAACAGAAAAAAACTTGGCTTTACAGGGTCGAAGTGAAGGTATTGCTTGCGAGGCTGTCGCATTATTACTCAAAAGCTTAAATTTTCAGATAAAAAGAAAAGGTTGGTAAAAATACCAACCTTTTTTTATTTCACATTAAATTCTTATTATTTTTTTAATAAATCGCGAATTTCAGCAAGTAATTCTTCTTGTGAAGGACCTTTTACTTCTTCTACTGGTTTTTTTCACTTTGTTGATACCTTTGATCATCATGAAGATTGCGAATGCAATGATGATGAAATCAAATACGTTTTTGAATAAATGCACCGTAGTTTAAAGTTACTGCTGGAGTGTCACCTACAGCTTGAGCTAACGTGATTTTCAAATCTTTGAAATCTACGCCACCAGTTAAAATACCTAATACAGGCATTACTACGTCACCGACAAGTGAACTTACGATTTTACCAAAAGCACCACCGATGATCACACCGACTGCCATATCTACTACGTTGCCGCGCATTGCGAATTCGCGGAATTCTTTAAGAAAGCTCATAAAATTTCCTTTTGTGTTGGTTTAAAAAATTAAAAGAGTGCGTATTATAGATTTTCAGATTAAAAAGTAAACTGTTATTTAAATAAAAAATGCACTTGGTTGGAATAATTTTTCAATTTCTGACACAGATTTCTTGTCATTAATATAAACAATCACATTATCGCCTTCTTCAATAACAACCTGACGACGAGCAATGATTACTTCATTTTTACGTAAAATTGCCGCAATCATCGACCCTACAGGCAGCTTAATATCGCCAATTTGTCTTCCAACCACATTGGATGTTGTCGAATCGCCATGTACCACAAGTTCAATGGCTTCCGCAGTACCATGACGCAAAGAGGCCACATTTTTGATATCCCCTTTACGCACATGTCCTAATAAAGCGGAGATTGTTGCCTGTTGTGGTGAAACCGCAATATCAATGGTTCCACCTTGAATCAAATTGATATATGCCATGCGTTGAATCAGTACCATGGCTTTTTTAGCACCAAGACGTTTTGCCAGTAACGCCGACATAATATTGGCTTCATCATCCGCACTTAATGATAAAAAAAGACATCGACGTTCTCAATATGCTCTTCAAAAAAAGTAAATTTTTGGTCAGAAGCATCACCATGGAAAAACAAGGGTTTTAGAGAGTTTCTCAGCCAAGACTTTTTGCTTTTTTTCACCGTCTCGCTCAATGAGTTTTCACTTGATACTTATCTTCTAGCTGTTTTGCAACACCAGAGGCAATATTCCCGCTGCCCACAATCATGATACGCTTGTAGGTTTTTCTCAAGGCGTTGCAACTCACTCATCACTGCTTTAATGTGTTCTGTTGCACAAATAAAGGTAATTTCATCGCCTGCCTCAATAATGGTCGAACCTTGCGGACGAATTAATCTATCATTACGTAAAATCGAAATGATACGGCAATCAATGTGTGGCATATGCTCTTTAAAAAGCAGATAACGCATAGCCCACTAACGGACCGCCGTAATACGCTTTTCACAATCACAATGCTAATTCGATTATTGGCAAAATGCGCCACTTGCAACGCACCTGGATAAGCAATTAAGCGTGTAATCTCATCTGTAACTAAATTCTCTGGCGAAATCAGATGATCGATTGGTACGTTTTCATCATTAAATAATTTATCTTTCTCACGCAAATATTCCGCATTACGAATACGTGCAATACGGGTTGGGGTATTGAAAAGGGTATATCCCAACTGGCAAGCAATCATATTAGTTTCATCAGATGCGGTTACAGCAACCATCAAGTCTGCATCTGCGGCTCCCAGCATCACGCAAAAATCTTGGGTGAAGAAGGGGAACCTTTAACCACGCGTAAATCATGCTTATCTTGCAAATTCTGCAAATGTTGAGATTCATTATCGACTAGTGTGATATCGTTATCTTCACTCACTAAATTTGCCGCAAGTGTTGTGCCTACTTGCCCTGCACCTAAGATGATTATTTTCATTCTGTTCTCTCCACAACCAAAGGGTCGGATGCCAATTTCAGCTGAATTTAGACCGCACTTTAATGCCTCAATACGGCGACAAATGGTCGCTGTTACTTGTTCAGCTTCAGCCATTTTTTCTGCTGTAATCGCTGGATCTTGTTTATCAAATAACAGACCATCGAGTAAACGTTCTGCATGCATGCCTTCACGACAAAAATGCAACACGCCTACATCTTCAAATAATGTCGCTACTTTTGCTGTTTTAGTGGTTGCAATGCCTAAAGCGCCATCTTCACCGCCGAGCTCTCGGAATAATTGATGTGTTGGAAATCCGCCGCAAGCTAAGAAAAAAGCTTTATTGAAAACGATATTTCCCCCGCAGGTCATGCGCATATATTGCCATGCCTGATCAAAAATTAGGGATGTTCTGCATAACGTTGGGCTAAATTTATCGGTTTTAATGCTAATCTCACCACCGAAGTATCTGGCTGAAAAATGAAAGGTTGCCGCAGCCACTTCTAATGCTCCCAGGTTCGTATGCATCATCCGCATCTAAAAAAACGCAACAAAAATCGACCGCACTTTTTAGCAGAGAGCATCGCACCCCAAATTTCGAGCCATCGCGACACCACTATTTTTTTCGGCATTTGCTCGACAGAAATTCTGTCAGGATATTGCGCTGCAAGCTGTAAGGCTAATGCAAATGTATTATCTGTCGACGCATCATCAATCAGCCAAAGACGTGCCAAGATTACTTTTGCAGCAACACAGACTCCACTGCACGAACAAGCGTTTGTTCCGCGTTATAGCAAGGAATGACGACATCAATTAAAGGCAAATTCATTTAAGCTGACCGTTTTTCTCAATTTTTGCATAATAGAACCCATCCCCGCCATTCTCTTGTGGTAAGAATTGGATTCCAATCGTATTTTCCGTTTGTTCAAACGGCAATGGCATTAATTCTGCATCGGGTGTTTCAGCTAAAAAAATGCTGTATTTGCTGACTGTTCTCATCAGGAAGCACCGAGCAAGTCGCATAAAGCAAAAATACCATTAGGGTTTTCAATTTTGCCCAAAGCGCTTTTAGAATTTGTCCTTGCAAGGCAACCAATTGAGCAATATCCGTTTCTTGACGTAACCATTTAATATCCGGATGACGACGAATCACACCCTGTTGCCGAGCAAGGTGCATCTAATAAAAATACGATCAAAGGATGCACCACTTAAACCTATTTCTGCAAAGCCACTTTTTCAGGCTCGGTCGCATCACCACAAACAACAGTCGCCTGTTGATTCAAACGGGCAAGATTTTCTTCGACACGTTTTTAAGCGATGAGCCTCGACATCAAGCGCAATCACTTTCGCTTGCGGTGCCATCTCTAAAATATGTGTAGTCTTCCCACCTGGCGCCGCGCAAGCATCTAAAAATTAATTCATCATTTTGTGGCTCAAGCAATAAGGCCGACCACTGCGCATTGAGATCCTGAACTGTCACTGCACCTTGTTCAAAAATTCGGTAGTTTCGAAACAGAAAGCGGTTGAGCTAAGCGCAGAGCATGTGGATTATCACATTCAAATGCGACCATCTCTTGCTCTTCCAATAAAGTGCGGTAAGTTTTCGTATTATTTTGTTGTTGGTTAACTCGCAACCACATTGGTGGCTTTTGGTTATTCGCCTCAATAATTTCACGCCAATTCGGATAAGCTTTTTTGAGTTTATTCACAAACCATTCAGGATGAAGCGTTTGCCAATGTTTATCTACTACAGCAAGAATATCTTCTTGTTCCCGTAAGAAGCGACGCAGTACACCATTAACCAAACCACGGAAACTATCCGATTTTAATGATTTTGTGGCGTTCACCACTTCATCCACAGCCGCATGAGCGGGTACGCGCATATAAAGTAATTGGTACAATCCCACCAATAGCAAGCAGTGCACGATGCGGGTTTTACCCTTCAATGGTTTATCTAATAGTTTTTTTATAATATTTTTCTAAACGAGGCAATACGCGACAAATACCAAAGGTAATTTCCTGTAATAAAGGCAAAATCCTGTGGTTTTACCTGCGATTGCACTTCAGGAAGCAACGTTGATAAGGACTTACCTTGATCTAAAAACCTGTAAAAATCACTTGAGCAGCAATAGCGCGTACCGAAAGTGCGGTCGATTTTTTTCCGTTTTTTTCGTTGAAATACCATTAGTTTAGAACCTTACCAACCTGGAACCAATCTGCTCGACCATTGAGGAAGTCTTGCACCGACATAGGTTTCTTGCCTGCAGGCTGAAGTTGCAATAAATTTAAAAACGCCTTCTTTCGTGGCAATTTGGATACCTTTTTTTATCGACACTTAAAAATCGTCCCAGCGGGTTTATCTACATGTGGCAACACGGCAGCAGCATAAACTTTTTAAGGTTTGTTCATTACCTTGCTCATCGGTTAATTGTAGGAAACTAATCGGCCAAGGATTAAACGCACGAATATTGCGTTCAAGCTGGGCTGCCGATAGCGACCAATCTAATTTAGCCTCTTCTTTGGAAAGTTTTCTCTGCATAGTTACTTTGGCTATCATCTTGTTTTTTTCTGCAATGAATTTCCCTTCTTCCAAATGATCCAAAACATCAATCAATGCAGACTGGCGCAATTTCAGCTAATTTATGGTAAAAGCGAGGCGGAGGTTTCTTGCGCATCAATATCACAATACACTTTGTGTAACATATCGCCAGTATCTAAACCCGCATCCATTTGCATAATTGTCACACCTGTTTGTTGATCACCCGCCCAAATAGAATCGCTGAATAGGTGCTGCGCCACGCCAACGTGGTAAGAGAGAGCCATGCACATTTAAACAACCTAAACGAGGCATATCTAACACTGCTTGAGGTAAAATCAAACCATAAGCGACAACAACCATCACATCAGCATTTAACGCTTTAAGCTCTGCTTGTGCTTCTTCTTTACGCAAGGATTTTTGGTTGATAAACAGGAATTTGATGCTGTTCTGCTAATTGTTTTACAGGACTCGCCTGCAATTTTTTTACCACGGCCAGCCGGTTTATCTGGCTGCGTATAAACAGCAATAATATTGTGATGTGAATTTAAGAGTGCAGCAAGATGTTGTGCTGCGAAGTCCGGTGTACCGGCAAAGATGATATTCAATGGTTTCATAATGTTCTACGTTATGGCGTTGATAGGAAAAGTGCGGTCATTTTATACCGCACTTTTGATTATTGTTTTGCAATTTGTTTTTTATATTTCACTAATTTTTCTTTGATACGTTGACGTTTCAACGGTGAAAGATAATCCACAAATAAAATACCGTTCAAATGATCGATCTCATGTTGAATACAGATTGCTAATAAACCATCTGCATCAAGCGTAAATTCTTTTCCATGACGATCTAACGCTTTTACCGTGACTTTTTCTTTACGAGGCACTAAAGCACGGAATCCAGGAATAGATAAACAACCTTCTTCAATGCCTGTTTCACCTTCAGAAGCCAAAATTTCTGGATTGATCAACACTAATTGATTTTGTTTGTCACCTTCAATATCAATCGTAATAATACGCTGCAAGATATCTACCTGTGGAGCAGCAAGACCAATGCCTTCTTCTTGGTACATCGTATCAAACATATCATCTACAATTTTACGAATGTCATCATTGACTTCGACAACTGGCTCACAAACAATCTTTAGGTGATCATCTGGATAAATTAATACATTAAGTGCGGTCATATTTTCTCTTGTTTTATAAAAATTACAGCGATGATTGTATCATAGAATCAACGCTTTGCTAAAATATTGAAAAACTCCATAAACAAAAAACCCCCAAGCCATTCAGCTCG
>BNJT01001511.1_pt1 | contig 115746 bp, 105 predicted proteins | sample 8540491 | NCBI WGS metagenome assembly BNJT01 (sample SAMD00202455, study PRJDB9452) | human saliva metagenome | host: Homo sapiens | reverse complement strand
GCTCTCCGAGATACTGGGCTAACGTCTACTTTATGTGCTATATATAACAGTGGGTTTCTTATCTACTTCTGCGGGATATCGCCTCGTCGGGGCGATATCCCGCTACCATTAGATAGTAACCTTTAATACTTATAGGGAGCATTTTTCCCTGCCCACCCTTATGAAGGTATTCATGCTCAACACTCTCAAACAGCTCAAGCATCAGCATTTTCTGAAGCAGAAGACTAAGCGCCGCGCGGCACGCATCGAAAAACTCCGCGCCGCCGGTGTCTCCATTGGTGATAGCACCTACGTGTGCCCCACCGCCGAGATTCTTCCAGGGGCTCGGATTGGCTCCGGTTGCTGGATCAACCGTGATATCTTTATCGACTGCGCAGTCCAGATAGGCGACCGCGTCTACCTGGGCCCGCGCGTCACCCTATGCACCGCAAGCCACGAGATGGGCCCCTCACGCCAGCGTGCAGGAAAAAATGTTGAGGCTCCCATCGTGATTGGTGACGGTTCCTGGCTCGGCCAGAACGTGTCCGTCATTGCTGGCGTCACCATCGGCGCCGGATGCATGATTGCCGCAGGTGCTGTGGTGGTCTCCGACTGCGAGCCGAATGGCCTGTACGCCGGTGTCCCCGCCCGCCGCGTCAGGGAACTCGGTGAATAACATGAGCGAACAGTACGCGTACGAAGCCTCCGTCGTGATTCCTGTCTACAACGGCGCCGCATTCATTGAAAAGCAGCTACAAGCCCTGGCTGAACAGCAAACTAGCCGCTCTTTCGAGGTGCTGGTCAGCGACAACGGTAGCACTGATAATACCCGCGCACTGGTAGAGAGGTTCAACGCCCCCTACCCGTTGCGTTGGGTAGATTCCAGCAACATTAAGGGCCCCGCTAATGCCCGTAACGTTGGTGCGTTGGAAGCCCGAGGCAAGATTCTTGTCTACTGTGACTCGGACGACTACGTGGAAACCGGATGGTTGGAAGGCCACTAGCGGTACACGACAGGCACAGCCCCGCGCTCGTTTCGGGAGCTAACCTGCACAATACCAATCCCACTGAGGTGCTCAAAGCCTACGGCGTGCCCCTCGATTCTGACGAGAAGGTCTTAGAGAACAGCTCCCTCGTGGAGACCGAAGACCAGGTACCTCCCTTCGCGGGTTTCCTGCCCTCAATTACCGGTTGCAATTTCTCCGTCCCGCGCGATGTATACATACGTAACGGCGGCATGGATTGTAGCTACATCGCGGGGTCCGAAGAGACTGATTTCTCCTGGCGCGTGAGCCTAAGCGGCGTGCCCTTCTATAAGACCTACGCCTCGCTGGTACGCTACCGTCTTCGCTCCACCCCAAAGCAGATTTTCCGTCAGCAACGTAACTACCAGCACTACCGCATGCTCCTCTGGGCTCGTTTCAAGGACCGGGGTATGACCGGCCCGAGCATCAAGTACTCGGTTATTGCTCTGGCGAAGTCCCTACCGCTGCTACTCTTCCCTGCTACTCGTTTGGTGGGTGCACGAGAAGCCGGTGCAAACCTAGGCGCTCTCAAGGGGATGCTCCAATACCGTTTCCATGCGGTCCCGGAACGTCAGCTCATGGGATAATAACGTATCTTTCGATGCACCTCTAATGGTTAGCCTGCAGAGGATATAGAAGAATGCCGGTTCTAGATTAAATCTAGAACCGGCATTCTTCTATATAAGCATTCCTCGGTGCTTACAGCTAGCGGTGGATAGAGCCAAAAACCTTCTCCCAACACTGAACAATATATTCGGGAGAGAAAATAGAGGACTTCTCAACACACAAAGCAGATTTTTTAGCTCTCAATTCATCATCACCTATAGCCAGGCGTAGCTGCTTCGTCAGCGCCTCAACGCTACGTTCTTCAGCGAGATAGCCGAATTCAGGCAAATAGTCCAACAATAGATAGCTGGAGGGGTAAGAAACCAAAGGCGTACCAACGCGCATGCCCTCTTGCAAAGACATGGGGCCACCCTCAAAATCAGAGGCACAAATGGTCAATGATGCTTCAGCATAGGCTTCAAGCACCTGCTCGGAGCTCAGGGGTCCACCCACCACGATACGCTCGGCGAGGGCAGGTTCAAGGGTCTCGAGAAGTTCATGCATCTGACGCTCAGTCTCGTCATTTCCGCTGCCGTTGAGCTTCAAAGTCCATTCAGGGAACTCCGGCGCACACGCAATGAAGCTCTCCAGAATGCGCATGAGACCCTTCTCAGCCCCATAGCGGCCAATATACTGAATAACTGGCTTCTTCTGCTGAGCTATGCCCATAATCTTCTGCTGAATCTCAGGGGTGATATAAACGTTAGGGTTAAAGACAGCGTCAACCGGGCGGTTCAGCCATTCAGCAAAGAGGCGCGCGTCTCCTTCAGAAAGCGCGATGAAGGAGTCGTAGTAGCGCCCAATATCCTTAAGGGTCTTTTCACGAGTTGTGCGGTGAAAGCTGTCGAAAGCGCTGTGGAATTCGTAGAGATACCCGATCCCCTGCTTCCGCCCCTGTCGCGCATAGTCCACCAGATACTCAGCAATGTCGGTCATCGAGGTCAGAACAACGGTATCTTTGCCCAGCGACTGCAGGTAGCGGCGGGTGCGCACTGCGTTATAGCGGTCCCACAGGACGGTAAATGCCTTCTTAGCCGCCAGCACGGCACCCAGCGGTCCGGGGTTGTTGTACACCAGCTTATTATGGGTGGTCTTCGAGACAAGCGAACCGGCGCGGATCACAAAATCCGGGGTCACAGCGTCAGGGTTATCTCCCGTATTGTCGTAGAGCGCCAGATAGCTAACGTTGTACCCGGCTTCTTTAAAGGCCCTGCCCAGGATCCTGTTAACGGTCGTAATACCGCCAAGAAGGCTAAAACGGTCCTGGGCGATAACAATATTTTTAACCTTCATAAGATTCTCCCTTTCCGCCAGAGAATAATAGAAGTCAGTGAGTGATAAATCGTTATCTAGTGTGACAGATATATGAGCTACGCACTAGTAACTTCGGCAGCTACGGCGTGGTGGCCCTCAACACGGAGAGAGGTAGCGAGAGCCTCTGCTCGTGCTTGAGAAGAGGCCAGTAGCAGCACGGTCGGACCGGAGCCAGACACCAGAGATGCGTGCACTGCCCCGTCATTGCGCAGGGCCAGGGTTTCAGCCAGCTGCGGGGCGCACGAGAGTGCGGGTGCCTGCAGGTCGTTACGCAACAGGGCCGCTAGGGAGGCGAGCGCCGCCTCCGAACCGTCATAAGAGTTCAGGGCTTCCAGAAGCTCTAGGGGTTCCACCAGCTCGCCGGAGGCGGGATACTCACCGGCGGCACGGCCCGCGTCCAGCTGCTTGAATACGCTGGGGGTGGAGAGGCCAAACTGCGCGGCAACAATCACCAGGTGCAGAGGTTCCCGAGGCGCCGCAATATTCTGCAGCTCGGTACCGGTCCCCTGCCCCAGTGCGAGGGCCTGCCCGAGCGCGGCACGCACGCTAAAGGGAATATCGGCGCCCAGTTGCGCGGCAAGACGTTCATAATCCGTCTGGGTCAGGAGCGCACCGGTGCGGCCGGTTGCGTGCAGATAGCGGTCCGTAGCAATGAGGGCGGCAGCCGCGTCCGCTGAACCGCCCGCCATGCCACCGGCCACGGGTACAGCCTTCGCAATGTGCAGGTGCAGCGCCGGCGCGGATTCAACGCCGTGCCCAGAAATACCGTGTTCGGCAAGAATCAGCTCGGCGGCACGGTATACGAGGTTCCGCTCGTCCATCGGCACGTCGGCGGGATCGAACTGGCCAGCCTGCATCTGCTGATCCACCAGGGAACCGGGCACAATATCCATGCTCAGGCTCAGGCCCTGAGTCTGCCCTTCAGAGACGGTGACGGTCTCGGTCAGAGAAACCGCAGCAAAAAGCGTGGTCAGCGGATGGTAGCCGTCCGGACGAACGTCCCCCACAGCAAGGTACAGGTTTACCTTTCCGGGGGCATCAACCGAAATAGCAGTCTGGGAGGCGGTACTCATCAGCGCATACACCTTTCGCGCGGAAACTCGCTTAAGAACATCAATGAAAAAATTCGGTGCAGGAGGAAACTACTCTGCGGCAGGCTCAGCCGGAACGGTCAGCGAAGCCTCCGCGATACGGATAAAACCGTGGATGTCCAGCTTCTCACCGCGCTCAGTCGGGGCGATACCGGCAGCTATAAGAATCTGCTCGGCACGCGCGCCCGAACCCGCCCAGGAGCTCAACGCAGCGCGCAGGGTCTTACGGCGCTGGGCGAAGGCCGCATCGATAATCGTGAACACCAGGTCACGGTCCACGGTTGAGAGAGGCTCCTCGCGCATGCGGAAGCCCACCAAACCGGAGTTAATCTTCGGGGCCGGCCAGAACACATTCTTGCCGATAACACCCGCCTTGTACACCTCGGCGTACCAATTGGCCTTGACCGAGGGAACACCGTAAATCTTCGAACCCGGAGTCGCCGAAAGACGGTCGGCGACCTCGTCCTGAACCATCACCAGCGCGTGACGGATGCTCGGGAACTGCCCGAACAGGTGCAGGAGCACCGGCACCGCCACGTTGTAGGGCAGGTTCGCTACCAGGGCGGCCGGGGTACGGGGAAGCTCGGTCACCTTCAGCGCATCCATCAGCACCACATCGATATCACCCGCCTTCTCGGGACGGAACTTCTCAATGGTGTGCGGGAGTTGCCGAGCCAACGGCGGGTCGATCTCCACCGCGACCATGTCCTTCGCCGCGTCCAGAATACCGAGGGTCAACGAGCCCAGACCCGGGCCGACCTCCAGCACCGTCTCCTTAGATGAAATCTCCGCGGCATTGACAATACGACGAATCGTATTGGGGTCAATCACAAAGTTCTGCCCAAGAGTCTTCGTGGGTCGAATGTCGAGGCTCTCAGCGAGCTCGCGAATCTCGGCCGGTCCGAGCAGGGGCAGATTGTTCACAGTATTCCTTCGGCTAGGTGGAGGGTGCTACCTTCCAGGTTACCGTGCCAGGCGGTGCTTCACATCTTCAACGGTAGACAACCAAGCGGTCTTAGCTATAGCCGTACGTACCTTCAGAGCCAGCAGGACACGCGGGAAATCAACGATATTGTTCGTCTATAGACCCTAGACGGCGTTTCAATATGGCGAATATTTGAGGTCGGTGATGAGGCGCGGGATTATTCCCAGCCGCGCAGATTGGGCTACGCGTAGCGCACATCCGCGCCCGATGCTGAATACAACATGCACCAATCTCAGATGTTCCAAGAATAAGACGCCATATGTTGCAGCTCTACTGGTGCCTAACAAACGAGTACCCCCTCCCTATCGTGTGTGCGATAGGGAGGGGGTAAAAGTCAGGCAGAAGCCCCACATATCAATTTTTATGTGATAGCAGTAGCCCATTCCGTCTCTGGGTTACCGTCCCAGGTGCCGCTTCAAATCCTCAAAAGTTGCCTCCAGGACATTCTTTGCATTCTGCAAACGCTTCCTCGGCGCCAGGGCGATGCGCAACCGGTCGATAAAACCGGTACCATACTGCGTGCTCTTGAGACTTTCCAAGTGACGAACGCCAGAAGTTTGAATGAGGCTAGTACCTTCCCAACCGCATAGACCTGGCTGCACCAAATATACGTCTACTCCCCATTCTCGGTAGAGAGAATAATCATCAGCAACAACGCCGGGAACCGTCTCGCCATAACATTCTACGAGTCGTTCAGCTCCAGAGCGCGAAAGAAGATACAAGGCAGCACCGTACAGAGGCTTTGAACCATAGGCACGACCCATACGGTACTTGCTGTACACAAAAGGAGCAAGCAACGAAAGACGGGGATAATCAACCTGCGGGTTCAACTTGCCAGCTTCAGAAGCGTAAATATCGCCCAGATTAACCATCTGCACGTGAGGATACTTTTCGATAATCCTCTCCACTACAGGCTGCAGGTCAGGGGAAATGAGGACATCGTCCTCTGCTAGCAAAGCCCAGTCGGCATCTGAAGCGAGGAAGTCCTTCCACATGTGGTAGTGGCTCAAAGCGCAACCCTTTTCGGCAGGCCTCGGCTCTTTACCGTAACGAGTCAAGAACAGCTTGCTATCGAATTGTGCATCAGTGAGGTGATCATCACGGTTATCCACCGCAGAATAACGCTGGAAATCTTGAGCAGGTGCCCCCACCGAGAAGAAAGAATCAAACCGGTTAGCGCCATCCAGTCCCAGAACGTATTTCAGAATTTTTGCCATGAATTTCCCCTTTACTCCGCCTTACCCAGGCGGTGCTTCACCTCATCAAAAGTGGCTTCCAGAGCATTCTTAGCATTTGTAATACGCTTCTTGGGCGCCAAAGCAATACGCAAACGGTCAAGAGGGCCAGTACCGTGTTGGAGACTATTCACCTTATCCAGATGACGCTTACCAGATTCCAGAATAACGCTACTACCCTCCCAGCCGCACAGACCAGGCTGCACAAAACGCACATCCACGCCCCACTGCTGGTACAGCTTATAGTCATCAGCCACAGTACCCGGAACCTTACTCTCGAATTGCTTGAGCAACAGCTCAGCACCCGATCGGGAAATCAGATACAGGCCAGTACAAACCAAAAGCCAGCTACCGTACGGCTTACCCATACGGTACTTGCCGTATACGAAGGGAGACAACAACGACAAGCGAATATACTCCACGTGCGGATTCAATTTGCCAGCGTCATTCGCAAAAGAATCACAAAGGTTCACCAGTTGTACCTGCGGATACTTCGTGATAATTGCGTTCACCACCGCCTCAGCGTCAGGAGAAATAAGGATGTCGTCTTCAGCAATCAGCGCCCAATCAGCGTCACTAGCGACGAAGTCACGCCACATCTTCACGTGGCTGAGCATACACCCCTTCTCAGCGGGGTTAGGGTCACAATGCCAACGACTACGGAAAAACTCTACGTCAAACTCTTCATCGGTGACGTGGTTATCGCGGTTGTCCACCGCGGAGTAACGGACAAACCCCTGTGCGGGAGCGCCCACAGAATAGAACGAGTCAAAACGGTTAGCACCATCCAGGCCCAGAACATATTTAGTAATTCTCATCAAAAGAATTCTCCGATTTCATGATGACGTCGCATGGGGAGCACATAGTGCTTAGAGGGGAACCCGGACATGGCACATGTCGTGCAAACGTCAGGTGGTTGGGGTATCTCTATCTACGACTTCCGGAAGAGAATATTTATTATGAGAGTGAATAATATGAAACTATCACAGAAACATGCACATTCGCTAATAAAAAGATAATGCACAATTGCAACTGTCATAGAACATCGTACTGAAAAATACACTCGCCTCATAACCTAGCAGACTAATCAGCCTACCACTGACCGTACACACGCTCCGAATTTTCGCGAATGCGGCGGCACAACGCCTCCAGCTCCTCACCGCGGTGAGCCGCCATAAAACGCACTGTGTAATTTGTCATATAAGACGCATTCGGGCGACCACGGAACGGATGCGGGGTCAAGAACGGCGCATCCGTCTCAGCCAGAATCAACTCGGGACGAGCCATCGCCAGCGATTCCTGAATACCCTTCGAGTTCTTGAAGGTAACCGTACCCGAAAAGCTCATGTACCAGCCGCGCTCGTTACAGATTGTGGCCAGCTCGAGCCCACCCGAGTAGCAGTGGAACACGGTACGTTCCGGCGCACCCTCTTCATCCAGGATCCGCACAACGTCCTCGTGCGCGTCACGGTCGTGAATCTGCAGCGCCAGGTTATGCTTCTTTGCCAGACGGATGTGCTCGCGGAAGCTGTAGTGCTGTGCTTCCTTACCCTCATCTCCGGTGCGGAAGTAGTCCAGGCCGGTCTCACCGATGGCGCGCACGCGGTCGGCGGTGGCAAGCTCGTCGAGGGTGGCGATCGCCGCCTCCAACTGTCCGGCTGCAGCCAGCTCGGGGGCGGTGTTGGGGTGAATCGCAATAGCGGCGAGGACACGCTCATCAGCCTGCGCGGCGGCGACCGCGTATAGGGAGGAGGGGATATCGCATCCGACCTGCACGATGGCGCCGATGCCGAGTTTCTCACCGGCATCGAGTGCATCGCGGGCGCTGATTTCTACTTCGCCGTCGAGCAGGTCCATGTGGGTGTGGTTATCCACAATCGGGTACGGTAGCGGCTCGGGGGCGGGCGGGAAGACCAGGTTGCGGCTACGGCCGTTCTCGCCGGTGGTGGAGCGGCGGCGGGTTCCTTCTCCGCCTTCGGCGTCGCTGATGCCGGTGTAAAGTTCCGCCTTATAGGGTGCGGGTACTTCACCGGGCACCGGCTCCCAGCCGTTAGGCAGGGTGGTTGCCTGGAGTGCCGCGGGGGTGGGCAGGGTGTAGTTCGCCAGGGCGGCGAGGGAGTTCAGATACTCCTGGGTGATTTCAGGACCGGGGTGGCTCTGACACATTGATAAATCCTCGGGATAAAACTGCGGGTGTTTTGGGTTATTCGGAGCGGGCAGCCAGGGCTGCCTCGTACAGGTCACGCTTGGAGGTGCCGGTCTCGGCAGCGACCGCGGCGCAGGCGCTCTTGAGGCGCTCGCCGCCCGCTACACGGTCGAGAACCAGCTGCACGACGTCCTGCGCTTCGGGAGTTTCGGGGGCCTGCGCGCCCTCAACAATAATGACGATTTCGCCTCGGACGCGTTCAGACTCAGCCCATTCGGCAAGCTCAGCCAGGGTACCGCGTCGAACCTCTTCGTGAAGCTTAGTTAGCTCACGGCTGACCGTTCCGCGGCGGTCAGCGCCGAAGATCTGCACGAAGTCTGCCAGGGTTGCGGCGGTGCGGTGCGGGGATTCGTAGAAAATCATGGTGCGCTCCTCTCCCGCCAGCGAGGCGAGGCGGCGCGAACGCTCGGAGCCCTTGCGGGCGAGGAAACCCTCAAAGGTAAATCGTCCGGTGGGCAGACCCGAGAGCGCGAGCGCGGTCAGTGCAGCGGAGGGGCCGGGCACCACGGTGACGGGCAGGTCGGCTTCCGCGACGGCTGCGGCGGCAACGTAGCCGGGGTCGGAGATGGTGGGCATGCCCGCATCCGAGAGCAACAGCACGCGCTGACCGTCCTGCACCGCCTGCACGATGGTTGCGCTACGTTCAGCTTCGTTGTGGTCGTGGTTGACGATGACGCGGCCGCGGGTGCGCACGCCAAGCCCGGAGGCGAGGGTTCGTAGCTTGCGGGTGTCTTCAACGGCGATGAGGTCTGCGGTGGCGAGGGCTGAGCGCAGTCGGTCGGAGGCGTCAGCGAGGTTGCCGATGGGGGTGCCGCCGAGGATGAGTACGCCGTCTTCTTCGGAGGTGACAGCGACGTCAGCCTGGGGTGCCTCGACCGTTTCTGCGGGGTCGACGATCTCTTCGGTGTATTCTGCGGGTGCGGTCATGGCAGGCCTCGTGTCTGTGTCTGGTCTTCGTGTACCCACTAAGTGTAACGCCCGCGCTCTGTCCGGCGCCGGGTGATCTTGCCGGGCGGGGCGCTGCCTCAGGCGCAGGTTCAGGGTGCTTCATATAAGCCGTTCACGGGCTGAAATGGTGCATCGTGCGTTCTGACCCTTTAGGATTGATGGGGTGAAGATACCTAAGCTACTTTCTCCCGCATCTGCCGCTCCGGCTGGTCCGGCCGATTTGACCCGTTCTTCGTCTGAGCGTGGTCGTTACAGCCTGGATTCTCTGCTGGATGCGCTCGCTGTTGCCTATATTCGTGCCCCGCGTTGGGGTTGGTTGGCGCCTGCATTGATTGTGCTGGTTGCCGGCATTCTGCGTTTTTATAATTTGGCGCATCCGAATGCCATTGTTTTTGATGAGACGTACTACGCCAAGGACGCCTACTCGTATGTGCATTATGGCTATGAGTTGAGCTGGTCGAAGGACGCTAATGCTTCCTTTGCGGCGGGTCACCCGTCGGGTCTGTTGACGGATTCGCCAGAGTATGTGGTGCATCCACCGTTGGGTAAGTGGATGATTGCCGCGGGCATGGCGATTTTTGGTGATAATAATCCCTTTGGTTGGCGTGTTTCTGCTGCGGTGATTGGCACCCTGTCGGTGGCGTTGATTGCCTATGTTGGCTGGTTGCTGTTCCGTTCGATGACGGTGGCGACTATTGCGGCGTTGCTGGCTGCTGTGGATGGTCTGATGCTGGTGGAGTCTCGTTTGGCTCTGCTGGATATTTTCCAGATGTTCTGGATTCTCGCGACTTTTGTGTGTCTGGTGCTTGACCGTATTCAGGCGCGGCGCGTGTTGGCGCGCAATATTGCGGAGGCGGCACGCCAGAATAGCGGTGTGCTTCCGCCGATGCCGTGGAGCCCGAGCATGGGTCTGCGCCTGTGGCGTTTCGCTGCCGGTGTGTGTGCCGGTGCCGCGGTGGGTGTGAAGTGGAATTCGCTGTTCTTCGTTGCGGCGATGGGTCTGCTGACGGTGTTCTGGGATATTAATGCTCGCCGTATTGTGGGCCTGGACAAGTGGGGTTTGACGGCGCTGGTGCGTGACGGCATCCCCGCGTTCTTCCAGATGATTGGTGTGGGTCTGCTGGTGTATTTGAGCACCTGGGCAGGCTGGTTCCAGTCGTCGAATGCGTATTTCCGCCGTTGGGCTGTTGAGAACCCAGGCAAGGGTGTCATGTGGCTTCCTGAGGATCTGCGTTCCCTGTGGGAGTACCATGTGTCGGCGTTTAAGTTCCATTCTGGTTTGAGTAGCCCGCATACGTATGCTTCGCAGGCGTGGCAGTGGCTGGTTTTGGGTCGCCCGACCTCGTACTACTATGAGTCGCCGAAGCTGGGTTCTTCGGGTTGTACCGTGAAGTCCTGTTCCGAGGCTATTTTGAATATCGGTAACCCGGCGATTTGGTGGGCGTTTATTCCGGCGATTATTGTGGCGCTTCTGGTCCTGCTGTTGAAGCGTGATTGGCGTTTTGGTGCGCTGCTAGTTGTGTTCGGTGCGGGCTATTTCCCGTGGTTTATGTACCCGACTCGCACGATGTTCTACTTCTACGCTCTGTCCTTTGAGCCGTTCCTGATCCTGCTGTTGGCGGGTGTTTTGGGTCTGGCGCTGTCGGGTGCTCGCGGTTCGGTGTTGCGTGCCCGTTTGGGCGTGACGCTGGTGGCGATTTACCTGGTGGGTGTGCTCATGTTGAGTGCGTACTTTATGCCGCTGTGGACTGCTCAGGTGATTCCGTATGAGCAGTGGTATTCGCACATGTGGTTTAAGTCCTGGATTTAGGGCTCGAGCGATACGAGCTTGGGTATAGCGAAGGGGGCTGGGTTCTACCGTGTGGTAGAGCCCAGCCCCCTTTGTTGTGCCCTTTCCGCGCTGGTTTGCACGGTGAAGCGGCTGATGATTTTAGTTCTCGCCGACTCGTGCGGAGGCGAGCTTGACGCGCAGTTCCTGGCGTTCCTGGCGGCGGCGTTCTGCCTTGAGCTTGCGGTACTTGGTGGGCCAGGTGGTCACGAGCAGGAGGATAATCTGCGCTGCTACGAGGACCGCTACGGCGATTGCCGCGTCGATCCAGAATTGCGGCGGGTAGAGGCGGATCAGGGAGCTTCGTATGGAGAATTCCCAGTTGCCCTGCGGGAAGAACACCTGGTGGAAGGTAGTGAACAGCCATTCCCAACCGAAGACGCCCACAACACCGAGCACCGCGATGAGTCCCAGGGTAATCCATGCGCCGGCAAAGAGGCTGCGGCGGATGGTGCCGGGGGCGCGCTCGCGCAGGGAGATGCTGCTAATGAGCGTCAGCAGGAAGAGTGCGGCAACGGCTACGGTGGCGATGAGCAGTACCCATTTCACGTCGTGCATGTGGTTCACTTCTGCTTCTGTGAAGGCGAGGGTGTTGTCGGCACCGGTGGTGACTCGGGCGAGGTATTCGCGCGGCGCGAAGTTGTTGATGTAGTCCACGCCGTAGGAGCCCAGGCGCATCCTCTCGACCAGGTAGTAGCCGTAGCTGTCTTCGGGGAATCCGGGTCGGTGGTATTCGAGCCAGAGGAAGGGTGCGGAGGCTACGGCGCGGATCGCGATCATGAGTACGGTCAGCGGTACGGTGAGCGCGATGAGGGTTGCGCGGAGCTTGAGGAAGCGCGGGGTGTCTTCCACGGCGTCTTCGCGGGCTGCGGCGCGTTCTGCAGCTTCGGGCGAGGCAGCCAGGGAAGATAGCGGTGCGTTGGGGTCCGCGACCGCGTGGGTGTGACCGGTGCGGGTGGTTTCGGTGCGGTACTTGCGTCCGGCGGTGGAGGCGCTTGCCGCCTCCGCGGTAGCGACGGTTTCTGCTTCAGCCGCATTTTCGGCTTCTGCTGCTGCAGCTGCTTCTGCTTCGGCTGCCCTCTGCATGGTTTCGCGGTTGAGGTCGCTGAGGGTCGGATTTTTGGGGGTGCTCTGCGAGTCGCGCACGAGGGGCACGAAGCCGGTGGAGACGTTGGTGCGGGTGCGTACGCGGGTGCCGACGCCCTGTTCGCGGAGTTTGCTGCGTGCGGGGACGACGGGTACGGAACCGGTAGGCAGGTCGGGTTCTTTGGCGACGGTGGGTACGTCTGCTACGATGCGTCCGAAGGCTCCGGTGTGCGGTGCCGGTTCGCTGGTCACGGTCTCTGCTCGGCGAGCTTTGAGGAGTTCTTCGGCGCTATTTCGGCGGATGGCCGGGCGCAGTGCGCCCCACATTCCTCGGTGTGTTTCTTTGCTCATGGATCTCGCGTTCTTTTCGAGTGAATGGTGTTTGAGTGAGTTGCGGGTGTCTGTACTATCTGCCAGTTTCTCATACGCAAAGAACCTTCCGCATGAATTCACGGAAGGTTCTTTGCATTCGGGTGTTTAAATTCTTGGGTTCGAATTCTAGGATTCGGTGGTGTCCGAACCCTGGACGGGTACCTTGTAGACCACTCGCCAACCCTGCGGTGCCGTCAGCCGTGCAGCGTGATTATCGCAGAGGTCGTAGGCGTGGGGCTCACGAAATTCAGAGAGAGCGCCAATGATGGCCGTGGAGTCTGCGTAGGAGTACTGGAGAGTAACAGTCGCCTCTCGCTGGCAGGTCTGGCGGGAGCACAGTCGTGCGGTCTGCATGTGGGTGGTACCTTCCTGGCTTAGTTCGCCTGCTTACGCAGTCGGCGGCGTTCACGTTCTGACAGGCCGCCCCAGATTCCGAAGCGCTCGTCATTGTCCATTGCATATTGTAGACATTCTTCGCGCACGGGGCATACACCGCATACCCTTTTGGCGTCTCGGGTGGAGCCGCCCTTCTCAGGGAAGAAGGCTTCGGGATCGGTCTGGGCGCAGAGTGCTTCAGCTTGCCAGGCGAGTTCTCCGTCTTCGCCTTCGGTTCCGTAGAGTCCTGCCGCTGCGGTCCATACGTCGGTGCAGGCAGGCATGTTTCGTTCTGCGTCTGCGAGAAAGGCGTCGGAGGCTTTTTCGAGAGATTGAGTGGGATTCATGCTACGGTGCTGAGCGCCTGATGCGCGCGCGGCCGCGATGGAGCGGTCCGATGCAATGTAGGAGCCCATGGGTTTTCCTTCCGTGTTCTCATTGTGAGCTTAATGAGTCTGCGGATCCGTCGTGGACGGAATCTTAGTGTGTATGGTGTGGCATGGTTTGCTTTGGCCTCTACGGTCCCTTCCAGAGCAAACACGCTTATATATCTATTAGACGTGCGACACGCCGTTTCGTCAAACTAGACTTAAACAATATTTAGATGTATGTGTTAGGGGCGTCATATTTAATGTAAATTTGACCTTTATATATTTTCGCACGCACCACTTGCCCTCACTCACACCTAAGGAGCACCTTAAGTTTCCCCTTCTCCAGGGCTATTTTCCACCGCCTGCAAAATTCGCATCCTGACTGCAAATATAAGGGCTTACGGCAACCATCCCACCCATCCCATCTCGAGCTCAGGGAAAGAATCTAATAATTAGATAAGAAAAACTTATCTTTTCACTATGCAGTTTCTGAATATTTTTCCGAGGCATTGCGAAGCATTTACATTTCCAACTTATTTTTATGCCACATTACCAAAATGAGGCTTTAGGACTGTCAAATATTTTGAACCATTAGGTTTTTAGGGCACCCTAGGCGTTTTTACTTTACCTTTGCATCTTTTAGCACCGCGCACATTCTCCCTGACCGCTCCACCCCCGGTGCGGTAGAGTGAAACACATGGTTACTCTCTCCCCCGCCGGCGCATCCATGCCCACAACTCTGAATCGCTTCTTTGAGAAGCTCAGCAGCCAGCAGACCCCCGCCCTCATCTGGTACTCAGCAAACGGCGAGCGCATCGAGCTCTCCGGCAGGGTCCTCATGAATTGGGTTGATAAGAGCGCAAACCTGCTGGTTGAAGAATGCGAGCTGGAGCCCGGTGAGGGTTTGATCTGCAGGCACCCCTGCACTGGCGCACTATTGTTCTGGGCTTAGCGGCGTTGCGCGTGGGCGCTCTGCTACAGCGGGATGAGCCGCTGGTTGCTGCGGTCTGCTCTGAGCAGGAGGCGGGCTATACGAATGACCCCGCGTACCTTCTGGCGGTTGACCGTGCACCGCTGGCTCTTTCTTACGCCGGCGATCTGCAGTCGCTGGCTCCGCACGCCGAGGAGGTGCTCGATTACTGCGCTCTGGTGCGTAGCTTTGGCGACCAGTACTCGGGTCTACTTCCCGATGATTCGGTAGAAATCATTGAGGGTTTCAGCTACGCGGAAGCCTACGAGCAGGCTCTCACGCAGGCGCAGGCCTATCGTACGGCGGGCTATACGCTACCTTCGGGGCAGCGTGCGCTCGCTTTGGAGTTGAGCCCCGACTACGGTTTTGATGCCTCGGAGGCGACCTTGAGCACCCTGTTGGAGGTTCTGGCGATTTTGCTCTCCGGTCATGCGGTGTTTGTGGCTGACCCGAGCGTCAACTGGCAGGGTGAGCAGCTTGCATCCCTGATGGCGTCCGAGCGTGCGGCGGAGATTCCCCGCGGCGAGTGATTCTTCCAAGTTTCCTGGATTTTAAAAAACTTATCCCCCGATACGCGCCGTATCGGGGGATAAGTTTTTAGAACACGTCTTAGCTGATGGTCGGTGTTAGGCGGGGTCTAGGAGTTCTGCGAACCGGGCTTCGCCTGCGACTCGGGTGCGGCTGCTTCAGAGGTAGCCTTACGTGCTGCAGGCTCTTCGCCGTCGAGAATGGCGGCGGCTTCGTCAAACATGCGGCCGAGCTCTTCGTGGTCGGTGCCTTCCCCTTCGTCAACCTTCTGGCGGTGCGAACCGTAGACCCAGAAGCGGTAGAGGAAGTAGCGAAGAATGGTACCCAGGATGGTACCGATAATCGTACCGGAGATGAAGGATGCCTCGGGGGTGCGCAGGTTCAGCACGTAGGTACTGAATGCCACACAACCTGCTTCAACGAGAATACCGAGCAGGTTGACCAGGCCGAATTCGACCGCTTCACGCTTCCAGTTTTCGGAGCGGGAGTCGCGGAAGGTCCACAGGCGGTTCATGAGCCAAGAGAAGATGGTTGCGACAATACTTGCAACGACCTTCGCCTTGGTGTGGGACTCCGACATGACGGTTATCATCAGCACCCACACCGTCACAGAGTTCACGATGAAGGCGGCGCCGCCCACGGTACCGAATTTGAGAACCTCAACACCGTAGCTGTCCCAGAGGGATTTCAAGCGTTCGGTGAGGGTCGGTTTCATCTGTGCGCTCATGCGGGACCTATCTAGCAGAGATTTATTGGGAAAAAGGGAAGATTAGCGCCGGTTGGCGTTGGAAACGCAATGTCCGACGGTTGTTTCCCCCTCTTTTACAAGCTCTTATATGTTATTACAGTCCCGGTTGGTTGTTTGTACCTTTGAGAGTTTTTCCACAGACCTCCCAGCTAACGAGACATTCCCTTTCATCTCACGTTGACTGGGCAGAAGGCAGGTTTTTACGATTTCTTCCGGCTTTTACGCCCAAATATTGGGCTCTGCCGCCCAGCTAAACCCATTCTGTGACCTTAATGTGGTCTTGCTCCCATAAGCACTCTGAAACCGGTACACTTAGGTGCTGTGACTTACCCTGTGACTGGACCCGTAATTGGCGTCATCGGCGGAGGCCAGCTGGCCCGCATGATGGCACCCGCAGCAACTAACCTTGGCCTGAACCTGCAGATTCTCGCGGAGGCGCCCACCGTCGGCGCCGTGGCAGCGGTACGTACCGCCCCCGTCGGGGACTACAAAGATCTGGACACCCTCCGCGAATTTGCTCGCGGCAAGGATGTCATCACTTTCGACCATGAGCATGTGCCCACCGAATTTCTGCGCACCCTCATGGCGGAGGGCGTGAATGTTCAGCCCCGTCCCGAAGCTCTCCAGTACGCTCAGGACAAGCTCCTGATGCGCGCCGCTATTGAGCGTCTGGGCCTGCCGAACCCCCGCTGGGCTAAGGTTTCTACCCTGGACGAGCTGCTCGCCTTCGGCGATGAAATCGGCTGGCCCGTTGTGCTGAAGACCCCGCGCGGCGGCTACGACGGCAAGGGCGTACTCGTCCTGGATTCCCCCGAGGAGGCTCGCGAGCGCAGTACTGCGTGGTTCGAGCAGTTGCCTTCCCGCACCGATTTCTCCGCCCTGCTTGCCGAGGAGAAGGTTCCCTTTACCCGTGAACTCTCCGCGCTGGTGGCTCGCCGTGAAAGCGGCGAGGTGCGCCCCTGGCCGGTCGTTGAGACCATCCAGGTGAACTCCATCTGTGATGAGGTTATTGCACCCGCGCAGGACCTGGACCCCGAGATTGCTGAGGCTGCCGCAGCCGCTGCGGTGACCATTGCCTCCGAGCTGGGCGTGACCGGTGTAATGGCGGCTGAGCTTTTCGAGGTTCCCGGCTCCCCCGCCGGCTTCTACATCAACGAGCTGGCGATGCGCCCGCACAACACCGGCCACTGGACTCAGGACGGCTCGGTGACCAGCCAGTTCGAGCAGCACCTGCGTGCTGTGCTGAATCTGCCGTTGGGTGACACTTCCGTGTTGGAGGGTGTTGCCGTGATGAAGAACTATCTGGGCGGCGAGAACGAAGACATTTTCGGTGTCTACCCGCTGGCGCTTTCGGCTGAACCGCGCGCAAAGATCCACTTCTACGGCAAGGAAACCCGTCCGGGCCGCAAGATCGGTCACGTGAATATTTCTGGCACGGTGGCTGAGCTTGAGGCGCTGCGTCATAGCGCCGCGAATGCCGCCTCCATTTTGCGTGACGGCCGCCCCCTGTAGCCCTATTTTTAGCCGGTGCGTGGGGTGAGAGTATCCTGCGTATCCGACGCACCCTATTGATGGTGGTTCGCCACCGCATCCTGAAAGGATATGAGGATTATGTCTCAGTCTCCCTATAATTCTTCCCAGCCCATTGTTGGCATTGTGATGGGTTCGGATTCGGATTGGTCGGTCATGGAGGCCGCAGCCGAGGTTCTGGACGAGTTCGGCATCCCTTACGAGGCTGATGTTGTTTCTGCACACCGCATGCCCGAGGACATGATTGAGTACGGCAAGAAGGCTCACAGCCGCGGTATTCGCGTGATTATTGCCGGTGCCGGCGGCGCCGCTCATCTGCCCGGTATGCTCGCCTCCGTCACCGCGCTGCCGGTGATTGGTGTTCCGGTGCGTCTGAAGAACCTCGAGGGCATGGACTCGCTGCTGTCGATTGTCCAGATGCCCGCCGGTGTTCCGGTAGCTACCGTCTCCATTAACGGTGCTCGCAATGCGGGTCTGCTGGCTCTGCGTATTCTGGGTTCGGGCACTGATGCGTTTGCTCAGCAGGTTCACTCTGACCTGCGTGAATTCTCGCAGAATCTGCGCCAGACCGCAATGGACAAGGGAGCCGCTCTGCGCGCCCGCGTTGCCGAGGCTAAGGCAAAGGCAGCTGCCGAGCGCGAGGCGGAGGAGAGCTCCTCCGCACCCCGCCCCATTCCTGCACCCGAAGCTTCGTCGGAGCCCCAGGCTTACGTTCCCTAAGCTCGGATACACTAGAAGGATGAGCAATATTCTTCAGTCCGATATTTGGGCACGTTTTCAGGAATCTAATGGTCACACCGTGATTCGTAAGAGCGGTAACGGCTGGTCATACCTTGCGACCGTTGAGGGCGGCGCTACCGGCCGCTACCTGTACAGCCCGTACGGACCGGTCGCCTCCAGCGCTGTGGCTTTTGATGAGGCTCTCGCATCGTTGAAGGATGAGGCTGCGAAGCATCGTTGCCTGTTTGTGCGCATTGAGCCGACTGAATCCGCTATTTGGGGCGGTCAGGATGCGGCTGCTTTCTTGGCTCGACGCGGTGCGGTTCTGGCTCCTCGCCAGGTGCAGCCTTCGCACACTCAGATTATTGACCTTTCGGGCTCTGAGGACGAGATCCTCAAGGGCATGAAGTCCAATAACCGCAACCTGCACCGCAACATCCACAAGAAGGGCGTGACCATTGAGGTTTCGACGAACCCTGAGGATTTGTCGATTCTGCTCGCGTTCTTGGATGAGACCGCAGACCGCAACGGTTTTAACCGTCAGCAGGATGACTACCTGATGCAGGTTGCTCGCGTGCTGATGCCCGCTGGCGCGGCGTCGCTCTACATTGCAAAGCTGACCGACGAGAACGGCGAGAGCACCCCGATTGCGGCGGCGTTCGTGTACGATTCGGACGACACCCGCACCTACGCGCATGCAGCGGCTTCTTTGAGCATCGTCGCCTGTCCGCGGGTATTCCGGTGGTGACGAACTTTATCCTGGACGCTAAGCGTAAGGGTCTGAAGTACGTTGACCTCTTCGGTATTGCGCCGGAGGATCAGCCGGACCACGAGTGGGCTGGTTTCACGAAGTTCAAGAAGTCCTTCGGTGGCGAGTCTGTGGAGTACCCGGGTACCTGGGATGTTCCGGTGACCTCGCTGGGTTACCGCGCCTACACCCTGGCGTACAAGGCTCGTCCGGCTGTTCGTGATGCTGTGTCGAAGGCGAAGGCGAAGGTTCAGTCTTTCCGCTCTCCGCTAACGGGTTCAGGCTCGTCCTTACTGGGGCGTATCCTGAGAACTAAAAGCTAAATATACGAGGGAGCCGCCCTCACCGAGTTCTTCGGTGGGGGCGGCTCCCTGCGTATGTATGTGCAATGTTTGAGGAGTCTTAGCGCGGCTCCTCAGCCCTTGCGGGGGCGAAGATTACTGCTCTTCGGGGCTCTTGGTGTGCGAGAGAATCTCGCGCAGGCGGGAGAGGCGGTGCTCTGCCTCAACGGTACGCACGGTACCGGAGGAGGAACGCATAACCAGCGACTGGGTGGTCACAACGTTCTTGCTGTAACGCACGCCGCGCAGCAGCTTGCCGTCGGTGATACCGGTTGCGGCGAAGAAGCAGTTGTCGCTGGTGACCAGGTCGTTGGTGGTCAGCACGCGGTCGAGGTCGTGGCCGGCTTCCAGTGCCTTTTCGCGCTCTGCCTCGTCGGTCGGTGCCAGGCGGCCCTGGATAACGCCACCGGTTGCCTTGATAGCGCACGCTGCGACAACGCCTTCGGGGGTGCCGCCGGTGCCGAGCATGAGGTCCACGCCGGTGTTTCGCGGCAGGCTGCGATAGCGCCGGCGACGTCACCGTCGAGGATGATGCGGGTACGGGCGCCTGCCTCGCGAATCTCCTGGATCAGCTTGGCGTGGCGGGGGCGGTCTAGCACGCATACGGTCAGCTCGCTGACCTTCTTGCCCTTAGCCTTAGCGACCAGGTGCAGGTTCTGCTTGACGGGCAGGCGCAGGTCGACGAACTCTGCGGCGTCGGGGCCGGTGACCAGCTTCTCCATGTAGAACACTGCGGAGGGGTCGAACATGGTGCCACCGTCTGCCACAGCAATCACGGAGAGGGCGTTGTCCATGCCGAGTGCGGTCAGGCGGGTACCGTCGATGGGGTCAACCGCTACGTCGAGGGAGGGACCGGAGCCGTCGCCGACGTTCTCGCCGTTGTACAGCATGGGAGCCTTGTCCTTCTCGCCTTCACCGATGACGACGGTGCCGTTGAAGTTGACGGTGGAGAGGCGGTAACGCATTGCGTCTACGGCTGCACCATCTGCGAGGTTCTTTTCGCCTGCGCCGACCCAGGGGCCTGCAGCAATTGCTGCTGCTTCAGTCGCGCGGACCAGTTCCATTGCGAGGTTGCGATCGCCGTGGTTGTTGTTCGTAGTCATAGACTCACCTTCGAGATTTCTGAATACACCGTCGGCTGGCTGGTTCTTTCCAGCACGAAGTCGCCGACGCAGTAGTGCTCCTTTCAGGATAGCGCGCGCAGGCTTCGTTTTTCTTGTTCTGAACGAGTTTGCGTGCGTGTTGACTTTAAGGTGAGCAGATGCGGCAAATTGGTGAGGGCTGCGTCTCCCTTCGACACTTCATACGCTCTGAGGTGCTGATTTTGGGTGTTGTGAAGGCGCGCCAAACTAGCTATTTCGCATATTTAAGGCATATTTGAGGTAGGTTCTTTCTCCGGGAGGCTCCCGGCGAGAAACTCAGCTTCAGCGCAAGCGCCTGAAGCCCCACATACCCGTTCGCAGATTCGCTGGCTCCGACGGCACGCGTTATCTGTATTTGTCCGCTAAGGAGCATCACATGGCTGGCATCCAACCGACTCCCGCAGAAGCATGGAAGCGTCTGAAGGACGGTAACCGCCGTTTTGTTGAGGGTAGCAATGAGCACCCCAACCAGGACACGATTCGCCGTACCGACCTGGCATCGGGTCAGTTCCCGTTCGCCTCGATTTTCGGTTGCGGTGACTCTCGCCTCGCGGCAGAGATTATTTTTGATCTGGGCCTGGGCGACGCGTTCGTGGTGCGTACCGCCGGTCATGTGCTGGAGAATGCCGCGCTCGGTTCGTTGGAGTACGCGGTTGATGAGTTTGAGACCCCTATCGTGATGGTTCTCGGTCACGACTCCTGCGGTGCTGTGACTGCGGCCAGCAAGTCCCTGGAGTCCGGTGAGATGCCGCACGGCTTCATCCGTAACCTGGTGCAGCACATCCTGCCTTCGGTGATGTCCCCGAAGCTGCCGGAGAACCCGGTCGTCAACGACATGGTGCGTGAGCACACCCGCCAGACCGCCATCCGAATTATTGAGCAGTCCCACATCATTTCGGATGCAGTGGTTGAGGGTAAGGTCGCCGTGATTGGTGTCTTCTACCATCTGAAGGAGGGTAAGGCGGAGCTGGTGTTCAGTTCGCAGGATCTGACCCTGCCGGAGGAGAAGAACGACGCGCAGAACCCGCCGACTCAGACGCTTCCGGTGGTCGTGAAGACTCCCCCGCGCGTTGTGGTTGCGGAGAACCTGGACTAGGTTTCCTCTTCTCCGCTCATTACGAGCCTTAGCGCGAGAACCCACATGCTCGCACTTAACAACAGATTTTTCTATGGGATACCCCCGCCACGGTAGCGTGTTCGCACATCTACCGGGGCGGGGGTTTTACACGCCTTCTCACGCCGCAAAATTTATGAGCGTTTTTCCTCTTTTGACACCTTTTCGAGGCGACGTAAGCCACTTTGAACGCCTATCCTAGAGATATGGCTGAAAACATTGAATACCGCATTGAACATGACACCATGGGCGAAGTTCGCGTTCCGGCTGATGCACTCTACCGTGCACAGACCCAGCGCGCAGTCGAGAACTTCCCGATTTCGGGTCAGACCCTCGAATCCGCCCATATTCGTGCGCTTGCCCTCGTGAAGAAGGCAGCCGCGACCGCCAATGAGGAACTCAAGGTGCTCGACGCTGAGCGCGCCCAGGCTATCCGCGACGCAGCGGATCTGGTAGCAACCGGTAAGTACGACGCCCACTTCCCCATTGACGTCTTCCAGACCGGTTCCGGTACCTCCTCGAACATGAACGCGAATGAGGTTCTGGCAACCCTGGCAACCCGTTCCCTAGAGTCCAAGGGCATTGAGGTTCACCCCAATGACCACGTGAACGCTTCCCAGTCCTCCAACGACGTCTTCCCCACCTCCGTGCACGTTGCTGTGACCGAGGCTCTGGTGAAGGACCTGATTCCCGCTCTCGAGGTGCTCGCTGAGTCCCTGGAGCGCAAGTCCGCAGAGTTCAAGGACGTTGTGAAGTCCGGTCGTACCCACCTGATGGACGCAACCCCCATCACCCTGGGCCAGGAGTTCTCCGGCTACGCCGCAACCGTGCGTTACGGCATTGAGCGTGTGAACGCTTCCCTGCCCCGCGTGGCTGAGGTTCCCCTAGGCGGTACCGCTGTGGGTACCGGTATTAACACCCCGGACGGCTTCTCCGCTCGCGTGATTGAGCTGCTCGCTGAGGAGACCGGCCTGCCCCTGACCGAGGCTCGTAACCACTTCGAGGCTCAGGCTAACCGTGACGGCCTAATTGAGGTTTCCGGTCAGCTGCGCACCCTGGCGTACGGCCTGATGAAGATCAGCAACGACATCCGCTGGATGGGTTCGGGTCCGAACACCGGCCTGGGCGAGCTGCACATCCCCGATCTGCAGCCCGGCTCCTCGATTATGCCCGGTAAGGTCAACCCCGTGATTTGTGAGGCTACCATCATGGTTGCCGCTCAGGTTATCGGTAACGACGCAACCATTGCCCTGTCGTCCACTAACGGCGCGTTTGAGCTGAACGTGGGTATCCCGGTGATGGCTGCTAACCTGCTGCAGTCGATCCGCCTGCTCGCTAATGTTTCTCGCGTTTCGGCTGAGAAGATGATTGACGGTCTGACCGCTAACGTTGACCGTTGCCGCTTCCTGGCTGAGGCTTCGCCGTCGACCGTGACCCCGCTGAACAAGCTGATTGGTTACGAGGCTGCTGCGAAGATTGCTAAGTACTCGGTGGCTCACAAGGTGACTGTCCGCGAGGCAGTTGTGGCTCTGGGTTACGTGGAGCGCGGCGAAGTGACTGAGGAGCAGCTGGATGCGGCTCTGGACGTCACCAAGATGCTGGGCAACTTCTAATCTCACCCGCCTGAACCTCGCCTGAGGTTCGCGGCTTAACCATAGAGGGAGGGGCGACTCGCCATGACGGTGGGTCGCCCCTCCTTCTGTATGTGTTCTCTGCCCAGTCATTGAGTTGGCAGCAGGTCCTCACTATTGTTCAACAATATTAAACACTTTGAACTGTTTATAGTGGACCAGCGTGTAGATGAGGCAGAGTACAGCCGGGATACTAACGACAAGCGCAGCGTTGAAGGAGCCGAGATGGTCAAGCATCAGTGCTACCGCGCCCATGGAGTACAGCGTTCCTAATCCAAACACGGCACCGTCAAGGGAGCTGGCACGCCCCAGTAGCTCATTCGGTGTAATGCAGTCACGCAGATTGTTGGAGAAGATGAAAGCTGATGCCCATCCTACGTCCAGAATGAAGAGCAGGGCGCCGAGCACTACGGGGTTATTACTGATGATGGTGACCAGCGGTATTCCGAGCAGGGATACGACGTTGGCGACCAGCAGCATTCCTCGTGTGTTCTCGAAAGAGAGGAAACGATCGATGATGAGCGCCGCGACGATACCACCGATACCGCTGCAGGCCATAATCATGCCTACCACTGAGGCTTCAAAAGTGAGCTCCTCATACAGGCGGTAAATAATGATGAGTGAATACGATGCTGTAGCTGCCGCCAAGAAGAACGTGTAGACAAGGATAAGTCTCTGCGGGGCGCCGGAGAACATGTATTGGATGCCGTCAAACATGCGGTGAATAAACCCATGTTGTGCGGTTTCGCGTTGCTCAGTTTTAGTTTCCATCTCTACGGATGGCAACGTTGCGTATGAAATAGTTGCCGTTCCGAAAAGGAGCACCGGGACGATAAGACCGACCGTTGCACCCGCGACAAGAACAATAAATCCTGCTGTAGGGGGCGCAATGATTGCGGATATTCCCTCGCAAATTTCACGACGTGCGTTATACGAAAGAAGGTTTTCTCGTCCGAGAAGCTGCGGAATATATCCTGCTTCTGAGGCAGCAGCCAGCTCGGAGAAGACACCGCTCACAAATCCTAGTGCGGCGATGGCGAACCATGACAGCATATGCTGTTCAATCATCAACGCCAAGGTAAGGATGCTGAGGATGTTTACTGCCCCGGCAATCACAATCATAGGTTTTCGAGGCAGACTATCGGATAGGGTTGCTAGTGGATATGCCAAGGCGATATTGGGGATTTGCATGGCTACCGCCATTACGCCAGCCAGCCCAATTTCGCCTGTACTAGCGAGAATCGCAATGGGTAGGGCGAAGGAATATATTCCTGTACCTACCAGAGAGCCAATAAGGGCTACGTAGATTCTCCAGGGTATTTTGTGTGTTGTCATGCTTTGCTCCTTCCAGGACGCATCAAAATAGCGCCCAAGAATTGCGATGAACACAATGAGCCTAGTTCACAGAAAAATGGCATGCCTTAAAGATTTATAGGCAGAGTAAAAGGAAAGCGACTACGCTCACCAGAACATCACGTGAACGAATCTTTCTCGGGTTACTGACTAATACGGGGCCGTCACTCCCAATGTAACCCGTGTCATATATAAAGCATCTCATGCAAACCACTCATAACTCGATACACAGACGCAACTTAAAGTAAAAAAGACAAAAACAAAATAAAACCATGGCAACCTTTAGGCTTCCAGTCCCCCACTCCCACAGAAAAACAGGAAGAACCACCCAATAACATGTAACAAATTGTCATAAAAATGCTGGGAGGGGCGACTCGCCATGACGGCGGGTCGCCCCTCATTCTGTATCTACACGCCTCATTCGGAGGCTTTTCCTCAGCCCCAGCAGCCGGTCTAGTACTCTTCCGGCGGCACCGACTCCAAACCAAAACGGCAGTAGCCGTCATAGTTCAGCGCCGCATCAATACGGTCCAGCATCCGCTCAGAAAGCAACGCACGCTCCGCCGGGTCAGACACATCCACCCAACGCACCTGCGAAGACTCCTCATCGTTCACCTTCGCCTCACCAGAAACCCAGCGGCACAAGAACGTATGATCCAAGAACTGGCAGCGGTCACCATTACCGAACTGCATCGGCGGGTCAGCCTTCACCTGCGCCAGCTCCAGCACCTCAATCTGCACGTTCGCCTCCTCCTGCGCCTCACGCAGGCAGGTCAGTGCGGGGCTCTCCCCCGGGTCCACAATGCCCGTAATCGGGGTCCACGCCCCGTTATCGCTACGGCGCACCAGCAGCACCTTAGAATCCTGCTCACGGTACACCACAGCCGTCGCACCGGACAGCCACAGGTAATCCGATCCACTCTGCTCACGCAGCTTACGGATATAGGGAGGAGTAGGCATAACATCAACCTTTCAAAAGCCCCGGCAAGTCTATCGGGAATAGGTGCTAGAGAGCAGAGCAAACAGCCGCGAGCCGCACACAGAACAAGCCCGCCACTTAGCCGGACGGTCACCCTACTTCGAAATCTACCACAGAGAATACGCCGGAGCAGCCAACGCCACCAGCGCCCCCAAAAGCATAAACGGACCGAAAGCAATGCGGGTGCTACCGCGCGCCTTCGTAAACAGCACCAGAGCCAAAGACACCAGACCACCGGCAAGGAACGTCACCAGCGACGCCCAGCCCAGATTCGCCCAGGACAGGTACCCGAGCACGCCGCCCAGAATGCCGGCAAGCTTCACATCTCCGCGGCCCAGCGCCCCGAAAGACAGGATACGCAGAAGCAGGTAGCAGAACCACAGCACCAGACCGGCACCAATCACACGCCAAATATCGGCGGGGCGACCGGCAAAAAGCAAAGACACAGGCAACGCCGTATAGGTGGCAATAGCCAAAGGAATCAGGATGCGGTGCGGCAGCCGGTGCTCCCGCACGTCAATACGCCACAGACGCAGGGTGCACCACAGGAAATACAGCAGGTAGCTGCCGAGCACCAGAGCGGCAAATTGTGGAGGCGCCTCCAGCGTTGTAGAGGCGGGAAAGCTCAGCGAGCATAGAACGTCCATTCTGTATTGCTGGAGGCTGTACTACCGGAGGCTGCTAGCCAGGAACCAACTAGTCAGGAACCAGCCAGCCAGCCGAGAAACACGCGCCGGCGGCGCTAGCCCCTGGCTTCTAGGAAACTTCTAGGAGCCGAAGCGGCGGGAACGATTCGCGTAATCCCGCAGGGCACGCAGAAAATCAACGCGCGTGAAATCCGGCCACAGGGCGCGGCAGAAATAAAACTCAGAATACGCGCTCTGCCAGGTCATGAAACCGGACAGGCGCTGCTCGCCCGAAGTGCGAATCAGCAGGTCCGGGTCGGGCATATCGGCGGTGTACAGGTGCGAAGAAATATCCTCCACGCTCAGCTGTTCGGCAAGCGAGTCCAAGGATGCCCCCTCAGCGGCAGCCTCGCGCAGAACCGAGCGGACCGCGTCCACAATCTCCTGGCGGCCGCCGTAGCCAACCGCAATGTTCACGCGAACGCCGGGCAGGTGCGCCGTCTGCTCAATCGCCCAGTCCAGGCGCTCGTGCAGCTGACGAGGAATCAGGTCAATATTGCCGATAGCGCGCACCGGACCGCAGGCGGACTCCACCAGACGCACCAGAAACGCATCAATCACAGCGACCAGGCCGGTCAGTTCTTTCTCGGGGCGCTTCAGGTTCTCAGTGGAGAGCATGTACAGGCTCACCTGCGGAATCGACAGCTCAGTACACCAGGCAAGAAAATCAATAATTCGCTCCGCACCGGCGGCGTGGCCCTCACGGGTGCTCAAGCCGCGCTGAGCCGCCCAGCGACGGTTACCGTCCACCAGCACTCCAATATGTGCCGGCAGGGATTCGGGGCTCAGCGAGCGCGCCAGAGCCTGCTCATAGACGGTAGGCTCAGTGACAGTGCCGGGGTTGCTGGCGTGGCCGTGCACAGTAATCACGGGCAGGGCGTTGGCGCTCATAGCTCATACCTCATTCGGCTGTCGTGGCAGATAATTCAGCGGGCTCATAACGAAAGAGTCCAAGCTCTTATTCTACGCCGCCGCGCCGTACCTTCGCGGCAATCGGCATCACGGTTGGGCTGAGAATCGGCTCAAAATTTGTGGCATCTGGTGGTGGCGTTCGGGGTTGTGTACAGGGGCTGCACGCATCGCGCGCCTAAGAATGGATGATGCCCTTCACCTACAACTCATATCGTGGGTGAAGGGCATCATTAGCTAGCGTGGGGCGCTGCGCCCCAGCCTAGATAACGTAGTAGTCGCTCAGGCCCTCGTCCAGGCTAGATTCGGGCAGCTGAACCTCAGTATGCGAGGCGGCCAGCGTGTAGTCCTCCCAGGGCCAAATGTCCTTCAGCTGTTCACTGGGAACGGCGAAGAACACGCCGTTCGGGTCCACCTGCGAGGCGTGCGCGCGCAAAGCCTGATCGCGCTGCTCAAAGTGATCGGTCACCAGGATGCGGGTCGTAGTCTCGTGGCGAGGCGCCTCCCCCGAGGAGGCGCGGTGCGCGAGGTTCTCAATCCAGCCGCTCAGCAGGCTCTCACCGTGCGTATCGAGCAGATGCTCGTGCAGGGCGAGGGTGCGTTCGGGGTTGAATGCGCGGTCGTAGTAGAGCTTCAGCGGGGTCCAGGGCTCGCCCTCACCCACGTAGGCTTCCGGGTCGCCTGCCTTCTCGAATGCTTCCACGGCAACCTTGTGAGTCATGATGTGGTCGGGGTGCGGGTAGCCGCCAATCTCGTCATAGGTGATGATGATGTGCGGGCGGTACTCACGCACCAGACGCACGAGCGGCGCGGCGGCACGGTCCAGGGGTATGGTGCCAAAGCTACCGAAGGGAAGCGGCGGCATGGGGTCGCCCTCGGGCAGACCAGAGTCGAAGAAGCCAATCCAGCGGTGTTCAATACCCATAATCTCGCGGGCAGCCGCCATCTCAGCGCGGCGCAGACCCGGCAGGTCACGGTGCGCACGCGGGCTCTTATCGATCTCCTCATTCAGGATGTCACCGCGCTCGCCGCCGGTCATCGTCGCCACCATGAAGCGGGCACCACGGGCAATATACGCCGAGGCGGTACCAGCGCCCTTGGAGGACTCGTCATCCGGGTGGGCGTGCACCGCGAGGATGCGCAGACCGGTGTAGTCCTCCTCCAGCGGTTTGAGGGAGTCCACGGGAGGGTGAGTCGGCAGGTTTGCCTTCAGCTGTTCAATGGCTTCGCTCACGGTGGTCTCCTTTAGGTGATGCGCCAGGGGTCGATGATGTGTCTGTGACTCGCGAATGCGAGCGCTACACGGCAGAAATTTTACGGTTGTAGCTTCTCGTATGATACCCAAGGATAGCGCCAGTGTACTAGCGCAGATGACGCCATGTGACATCGTGAAACGTGCCGTCATATCAGCAGATTCACGGGCACGAAACAGGCTGATGCTGGCGGAGTGTTCAGCTACCGGCGCGCGTACCGACGAAGATGTGCTCAGAGGGGAAGATACGACCGGCATAACAGCCGAAAATCCTCCGGTGCTCTAGAATAGGTCTGTTGATTCATTCCGTTACCGGTACCGCCGCGCATTGAACGCGGCACGCGGTAGCGGGTTTATTCGTTTCGCACCGGCAGAGCCGGCGCATAAGCAAAGGACACGCATGGCTGAAACACCGGTGCATGGCTCACTCAGGACGCCTTCGACCGCCTCACCCAGGAGCTGGAGTACCTCTCCGGCCCGTACCGCCAGGAAATCGTTGACCGCATCGCGCAGGCACGCGATGAGGGTGACCTCCGCGAGAACGGCGGCTACCACGCGGCACGCGACGAGCAGGCTAAGAACGAGGCGCGCATCAAGCAGCTCAAGCACCTGCTGGAAACCGCACAGATTGGTGAGGCGCCCGTTGATGACGGCGTGGTAAGCCACGGCATGGTCATCGAGGCTGAGGTTGCAGGCCGCACCCTGAAGTTCCTGCTCGGCTCCCGCGAAATTGAGGACACCCTCCCTGCCGGCACCGACCTGAAGGTCTTCTCCGAGAAGTCGCCGCTGGGTGCCGCAATCATGGGTGCTAAGCAGGGCGACGAGGTTTCCTACACCGCTCCGAACGGTAAGGAACTGAGCGCCAAGATTGTCTCCGTGACCCCTTACCAGGGCTAAGAGACTAGCTAAGAAGCTAGGCTGCGAGACAGCGCTAGATTTAAAACAAACAGTGCGGGGTGCTGACTATAACGGTCAGCACCCCGCACTGTTTTTTTGTCTATTCTTGCGTTCTGCCGATAAAGCTCAGACGCACCTATTACAGCTCGTCGGCTAATAAATATATCGGCTTAGTAGACGATGATGGGCTTGAAGCCCTCATCCTCCAGGGCAGAAATAACCTGGCGGCAATGCTCCACACCCTTAGTTTCCATATCGATCGTAATCGACACGTCACCCATGGAGAGCGAGCCACCCACGCGGGTGTGATCCACACCGGTCACGTTCGCGTCGTTCTCAGAGATAATGCGGGAGATGGTCGCCAGCTCACCCGGGCGGTCAGAAAGCATCATCTTCACGGTCATGTATCGGCCAGCCGCAGACAGACCGCGCTGAATCACCTTCAGCATCAGCATCGGGTCAATATTGCCGCCGGAGAGCACGCACACGACCGTACCCAGGTCGCCGTACTCTTCCTTCAGCTTGCCGTTCATCAGCGCCGCCACGGGTACCGAACCGGCAGGCTCCACCACAAGCTTGTTACGTTCCATCAGGAAGATCAGGGCGCGAGCGATATCGTCTTCGCTCACGGTCGCCACATCGTCCACCAGCTCCTTGATGATGGAGAAAGGCATCTGACCGGGGCGGCCCACCGCAATACCATCAGCGATGGTGGAAACCTTCTTCAGCGGCACCAGAGCATCCGCAGCCAGAGACAGCGGGTACGCCGCCGCGTGCTCCGCCTGAACACCAATAATCTTGATCTTCTTGCCGAGCTTCTGCTCCTTCGCGCGGACAGCAGCGGACAGACCAGCCAGCAGACCACCACCGCCAACACCCACAATCACGGTGTCAACGTCCGGAACCTGCTCCAGAATCTCCAGACCGATAGTACCCTGACCGGCAATAATGTCTTCATTGTCGAAGGGGTGCACAAACACCGCGCCGGTCTCTTCGGCGTAGCGCTTCGCCTCCGCCAGAGCCTCATCCACGGTCACGCCGTACAGTTCAACCTCAGCGCCGTGATCACGGGTCGCAGTAATCTTCGGCAGCGCCGCACCCAGCGGCATGTAAATACGAGCCTTAATGCCCAGACGGTCAGCCGCCAGAGCCACACCCTGAGCGTGGTTACCCGCGCTCGCCGCCACGACGCCGCGCTTCTTCTCCTCCTCGGAAAGCTTCGCCATGCGCACGTACGCGCCGCGCACCTTGAAGGAACCGGCACGCTGCAGGTTCTCACACTTAAAGAAAACCTCGGAACCGAGGCGCTGGCTCAGCGCACGCGAATGAGCGACGGGGGTGCGTTCAATAACGCCTTCGAGCAGCTCTGCGGCACGTTCAATGTCGGTGAGGGTCACGGGCAGGGAGTCGAGATCTACGCTCACGAGGTTTCCATTCTGATGGTACGTATTCTGGCGGCATCTAGCCCCACACGCAGAAGGGCGCGCGGTGGCACAGTGCACACTCCATTTTAGAGGATGCGCCGACATAAAGCAGGGGGCGTCCCCGCACTCTCAACAGGTAGTGCAAGAACGGCCCCCCCGATCTAGGTTATGTGCGAGCGTCTAGCCCGCGGTTAGTCACAATGAACTGAGTTCTAAGCCTTCTCAGATTCCTGAGATTCTTCAGAGCCTTCGGAGTCTTTAGCTTCCTTCACCTTTTCAGCCTCTTCAGCCTTCTTACGTCGCTCCAGCTCATGCGGGAAGAGGAACTCCTCCTCACGAGGCGCTTCCTTCTCCCAGCCGCGGCCCGCCAGGTAACGCACCACCGCGTTGACCACAGCCAGAGTCGGTACGGCGAACAGAGCACCCACCGCACCAAAAATCATGGAGCCACCAGCCACCGAGAAAATAACCGCCAGCGGGTGCAGGGAGACAGCCTTACCCATAATGAGCGGCTGCAGAATGTGGGATTCGAGCTGCTGAACCAGCAGAACAATACCGAGCATAATCAGCGCCTGTACCGGGCCCAGAGCAACCAGCGCCAGCAGCACAGCCACAGCACCGGAAATGAGGGCACCAATCACCGGAACGAAAGAGCCGAGGAAGACCAACACGCCCAGCGGGATAGCCAGCGGAACACCCAGAATTGCGGCACCAATACCGATGCCGATAGCGTCAATAGCCGCCACCAGAATCTGAACGCGCACGTACGCACCCAGGGACTTCCAGCCCGCGCGACCCGCACCGTTGACCGCGGCACGCGCATCCTTCGGGAAGAGGCGGGTGACGAACAGCCAGATACGCTCGCCCTCCATCAGGAAGAAGACCAGGGTAAACAGGGTCAGCAGGGTACCGGTCGCAACCTCAGCCGCAGTCGAACCCACCTGAGACACACCGTGCAGCACGGAGCTGGGGTTATTGGTTACAGCGCTCTCCATCTGATCCAACAGCTGGTTCATCTGGTCGGCACCGAACTCGTAGCCGAGGTTCTTCAACCAACCAATCAGCTGCTGGTAGCCCTGCACCGCTTTATCCGCCATGGACACAAAACCACGCAGAATCTGCTGACCGGTCAGCGAAATAATACCGGCGAGCACCAGAATCATACCGATTTCGGCAATAGCCGCCGCGCCACCGGCACGAACACCCTTCTTACGCAGAAGCATCACGGCGGGGCTCAACAGAGCCGCCAGAAGCAAAGCCACCAGAAGAGAAATAACCAGCAGGGAGACGTGCCCCAGACCCTTCCATAGGATCCAGCCGGCACCGGCAATCATAATGATGCGCCACGCCCAAGCACCGGCAACTTCCATGGCAAAAGGAACCCGGTAGCCGCGCTCCTCCTCGGCTACATGTTCTTCTGCAACAGGTGTAATTTTCACGGTGTCTCCAAATCGTTATCGGTGTCGCACTCGTGCGGGGTAGCTTCAGCTACCCCATCGGAGGCGGTGTGTGGTGTTGTTATTGTGTGTGCTCTCCCGGCGCCTCGATGCACCGGGGAAGTAAAGCGGCAAAGGCGGCGGCACCATCACGGTACCGCCGCCTCAAAGTGAGCTTTAGTCGTTGCTAAAGATGCTTGCCAGGTACATGAGAACGCGCAGAATCTCAACGTACAGCCAGACCAGAGAAGCGGTCAGGCCGAAAGCAAGGCGCCAGGACTCACGCTCGGGCAGGCCCGCCTCCACAGCCTCGGAGGTGGTGGTGAAGTCCAGCAGCAGCGAGTAGGTTGCCAGCGCAACAGCGAACAGACCAACAACCAGACCCAGCGGAATACCGCCGATGGAGAAGCTGTTCAGCGAGGAACCGAAGATACCCGCACCCAGAATCGAGATGAGGCCGTACGCCATGTAACCGATAGCGCCAATCATGAAGATCTTGTTCAGCTTGGGGGTTGCGCGCAACTTACCGTTCGCAAACAGAGCCAGGGTGGTACCTGCAACCACGAGGGTTGCCAGAACCGCCTGAATTGCCACGCCGGGGTAGCGCATATCCACAACTGCGGACAGGCCGCCGAGCAGCAGGCCTTCCATGAGCGCGTAGGTCATGACCAGGACCGGGGAAACCTTCTTCTTGAAGGAGTTCACCAGACCCAGCACCAGGCCGCCAACCATGCCCAGGAGCAGCAGCACCGGTGCATGCCATGCAACGGCGGCACCGACAGCGACCAGACCCAGGTTGATACCGGTCTTGACCATGACATCGTTCATGGTCAGACGCTCACCTGCGGAAATGGGCTCCGAGTAGGTGGGAGCCGCTACGCCGTAGTCAGCCTCACCGTACGGCTGGCCGTACTGTGCCTGCTGGTCATACTGGGGCTGGCCGTACTGCTGACCATAGGGCTGCTGACCGTACTGGGGCTGACCGTATGCGTTCTGACCGTAGCCCTGCTGGCCGTACTGGCCGTAGGACTGCTGACCGTACTGACCGTAAGTCTGCTGGCCGTAGCCCTGCTGCTGACCGTACGCCTGCTGGTTGTTCTGCTGAGACTGCGCACCAAAGCGACCGAAACGAGAGTCACCCTGAGTGGCATTCTTCGTCATTGAATTCAGAAGCGGATTTCCCGCCATCATTCTCTCCTTCATACGGGGACAAAACTAATTCTTGTTAATTCTATCGGATAGATTCTGCGCTCACGGGCGCTGTTCGTTACCAGCAAGCGCATCTGGCGACCTTGCCAGAATATTTCAGGGCGGTGTTTACCTGAGGTTCACCCAAGTCCACACCGCCCCGCATGCAGACCCTCCGGCGCACCTCTTTGTGAAGCGTCTAGTGCGAAGCTTCCAAACGATCCAGGAGTTGCTCCAGATAATCCAGAACTGCTTGCTCCTCGTTCGAGCCGATCACCTCGTCAGCAGCATTCCGCACAACCTCCGGGGCGTTAGACATGGCGACACCCCAGCCCGCATAGCGGAGCATCTCCATGTCATTCTCGCCGTCACCGAAGGCAAGAATGCCCGCAGGGTCAGCATCCAGACGCTCGCACAGGTCCTTCAGACCGGTCGCCTTGTTGACACCGGTGCGCACCAGGTCAATGGCACCGAAGCCGCTGACCATCGGGGTAACGGTCTGCGGAAGAACCTCACGCAGGTAAACGCTCAGCTGCTGCGTCTGCTTCGGTGGGGTCAGCAGCGGGAACTTAATGGGTGCACCCTCAAAATCTTCAATAGAGTCAACCATGACCGAGCCGGGGAAGAAGAACGCCGCAAAGTCCTCCAGGGTGAGGGTTTCGGGGAGCTCCTGACCAGTGTCTTCAAAATAGCCGCGAATCATGTGCACAATCTGATCGCAACGATCCTTGGGCAGGTAAATACCCTCGGTGGTGCACACCAGCAGACCGATCTGGTCCAGCCCCTGCACTACCTCAATAATGCGCGGGATATCCTCTTCCTCAAAGGGATGCACGGCAAGCTGACCGCTGTCATCGGCGAGGTACGCGCCGTTCTCAGCAATGTAGGTGAGGCCCTGGTCCTCGAAACCGCGCATATAGTCCTGTAGCTTGGCATGGGTATTTCCGCTCGCCACGACGAAGTGGATTCCATGCGCCTGCAGGCGGGGCAGGATGCGCGCGAACCGTTCGGTGTCGAAGGTTTTGGAGTCGGTGAGGAAGGTGCCGTCCATATCGACGGCAATGATGGAGGGTTTAGTCTGCATGCTGTGCCTTTCTGACTCTGCTCCCCCGTTCAGGCAGGGGTGCGTCTGTGGCTGTGTCTCTTTATAGGGTCTCACGTTTTTTGAGCTCCGGAAGACGGTTCGCGGGTGTTTTAGGGCGTGGAGCCCCGTCACAAACGTCATCTAAACCCCCTGTTTTGCACTCTTTTTCTCCACAAACTAGACTTACTTGAAGTGTAAAACTTTACTTGTCAAGCTTGAAGGCATGAACAACACCACGAAATACAGCGGCGCAGGCAAGTTCTCCATCGACGCGCTCGTGACCGCGCGCCGCAAGTAAGCTTTGAACCGCCTCCTGCCTCCACACATGACCGAGGCAGGCAATCACCTGCAGGTTCACCAGACTTCACCGCCAGCCGTCCTGATTCCGGCAGAGGACGAGCTCTTCTATCCGCGGTGAAGAGAGTGCGCGGAATGCCATAGCCCGCACCGCCACTCCACGATGCCCCCGATAGTATGGGTCGGGGGCATCGCCTTTTAACTTCCAAACAGCAAACCCCAAACCTGTAAACCTTCAGACACGCAAGCGGCGGCCCCTCCCCCACGGGAAGAGCCGCCGCTCACTTATATATGCCTATCGGCTCTATATTGCCTCTCAACGCAGTGCCCCCACTGGGACTCGAACCCAGAACACAAGGATTTTAAGTCCTCTGTCTCTGCCAATTGGACTATGGGGGCGCACCCCGCATAGTTCGGGGCACAAACACCTATTATTCCACGAAAACGCACCCGAACCTAAGCAGAAACACATTTCAAACGGTTCCCCACGCTCAGCCACAGCAATCACCACGCAAAAGCACAGGTGGGCGACTAAGCCGGGCAGCTGGCGAGCATCCGGACACAAAAACGGGCGGTGCAGAAGACCGAAGTCTTCCACACCGCCCTTTGCTTTATCTCAAGTGCGCTATCTCAGGGAGCATACCCCTAAGTCAGGCTATTTTAGAGCTTTGCCTTCTGGCGTGCCGGTGCAGTACCGGTTGCTTCCTGGAATGCCAGGCGCGGGGAGCGCTGGTGGCGAATCGAGGAGGTGTCGCGACCGAAGATCTGGTTCAGAGCCCAGGTGGTCATAACACGAACGGTACGCTCGGTGGTGGGGATTGCAGAGCCGTGGTAGCCGCGGTGCATGATCCATGCCAGCGGGCCGCCAATGGTCTTGCCCTTGAAGTTTGCAACGCCCTTCCACAGGCCCAGACCTGCCACAACACCAATGGTCTCGTGGTAGTAGTCGGTCAGGGGCTCGCCGCGGCGAGCAGCCAGCAGGTTCTTAGCCAGAACAACAGCCTGGCGGGAAGCGTGCTGAGCGTTGGGAACGCAGAAGCCACCCACGCCGCCGCCGGAGAGGTCCGGAACAGCTGCGTTGTCGCCTGCAGCCCATGCACCCTCAACCACGCCGTCATCGCCGGTGACGCGCAGGTCTGCGCTCACGCGAACGCGGCCACGCTCGTCGATCGGGAAGTCGGTGTTCTTCAGCATCGGGGATGCTGCCACACCTGCGGTCCAGATCAGGGTGTCGGTCTTGATCTCGCCTGCGGGGGACTTGTCAGCCATGTTGATCAGCTGCAGGTTGCCGTCGGTTGCGTCGGAGAGGGAGGTGTTCAGCAGAATCTCGATGCCGCGTGCACGCAGCTCTGCAACAACCTTCTCTGCACGGTCTGCGGGGACCTCGGGCATGATGCGCGGTGCAGCCTCGACCATGACGAAGTGCAGGTCGGAAACGGAGAGACGCTCGTTGCGCTCGACAGCAACGCGTGCCATGTCCTCGAGCTCGGAGATGGTCTCAACGCCAGCGAAGCCACCACCAACGATGACGAAGGTCAGGGCGCGGCGGCGCTCTTCAGCGTCGGACAGCATGGATGCAACCTCGATGCGGTCCAGAACCCAGTTACGAACGGAGACTGCCTCTTCAATGGTCTTCAGACCGATAGCGACCTCTGCCAGACCCGGAATCGGGAATGCACGGGTCACAGCGCCTGCGCCGAGGACGATCTCGTCGTACTTCAGCTCGAAGGGCTCACCGTTGTCGGTAGGCTCAACAACAGCGGTGCGGTTTGCGTGGTCGATGGAGACAACGCGGCCGGGAATCAGCTCGGTGTCGCGCAGGTGCTGGCGCAGCGGCACAGTTGCGTTACGGCCTTCCATGGAACCTGCTGCAACCTCGGGGAGGAAGGGCTGGTAAGTCATGTAGGGGTTCGGCTCAACGATGGTGACGACGCCACCAGTCTCCTTGATAGCCTTCTGAATCTTCTTAGCAACGGTGAAGCCGACGTAGCCGCCACCGACGATCAGGACGCGAGGACGGTCCTGTGCCACCTTAGTGAATGCCATTTTGTTACTTCCTAGTCTTCAGGTACCGAAGGTTTGGTAGCCCTTCAGTAGGGTGGTATGTGCAACTTTCGGCTCGTTCCGAAAGCTCCCCTGACGTACAAAGTGGCTCGCTCTGGAAGTCCTTGCGCAACGCGAAGTGGCTAGCAGCTCGAGCCTGTCTATCACATACCTGTTGTCTTTTATTTTACGCCTTTGTTTAGGTGATTTCGCACTTATAGCCCCTTTGAGCTGACCCTAAGTTAAAAGTTTTGAAGATATGAACAGGGTTCATCTCGCGATGCGGGTTACGGTCAAAATTACCCTTTCTGTTTTTTGCGCGGCATGTTCGATATTTTCGTTTATTGGGGTGTTCCCCCGTCGAAAGCCAGCCCCCGCATAACAAAGCCCGGGACTAACTCAAAAGTCAGCCCCGGGCGAACAGGAGAAGCCCCCCACAGAGAAGAAAAACACCGGCATCCCAGACTCACAAGAACCCTAACGAGTCCCCTTCCGAGCACCCTGCTGCGACCCCTTTGAAACACGGTGCTTTCCGTGATGAGTACCCGGATGATGTGCCATCTCACGAGCCATCCGCGCAGCCTGCCCCGCACTCACATGCATCCTATGCAAACGATGCACCGAACCAGCCGTAATAATCGTCAGCCACAACGTCAGCGCCGCCAAAATCACCGGCGGCAACCAGCCACGATCCTCCGGAGGGCGACGCGCATCCGGCGCAGCCGCCTTCACAATGCTCTCGCCCTCCTCATGGACCGGCGCAGCATCGCTAGGAGTCGGCTCACTCACCTGCTGCTTACGGTGCACCGCAATCCACTCAGAAATAGAACCCAACGGATTCGCCGTCACCGTAGGCGCCGCCAAAGCCATCGCATCCTGCGGATTGAAAATACCGTAACCGTACAAAGGGTCACGGCCCGTCACACCAGCGTCATCAGCCGAAGCAATCAAACGCTGAACCAGCTGAGCCGCCGACTCCTTCGGATACTTCTGCTTCAACAAAGCAGCAACACCCGTCACCAACGGAGCAGCAGCCGAAGACCCCGACCAAATCATGTACCCATTACCCGGAGCAGCCGCAATCATATCCGTACTCGGAGCAACCACAGCAATCGAAATACCCTGAGTCGACGAGCCCTCAGAAACCTGCTTATTCCGGTCAATACCGCCCACCGTCAACACACCAGGAATCGTCGCCGGAGCACCAACCTGCGTCAAGCCGCTACCGCGGTTACCCGCAGCCGCAACAATCAGCACGCCCTTCTGCTCCGCATAGGCAAACGCCTCATCCCAGCTCTGCGGCCAGCTCGTCTTATTCGAGCCAATCGACATGTTAATAATCTGAGCCCCGTGGTCGACTGCATAACGCACCGCCGCCGGGATCTGCTCATCAATACTCTTACCGCCGGTCGTACCCATATTCAGCGAAATCGGCAGAATTTTCGCCTCGGGAGCCACACCAATCACACCGGTCGGCTTACCCGGCTGACCCGCAATCGCAGAATAGCCCTGCGTATCGTGGCCGTGACCGGCAATCAAAGAAGCGACCTCCGTGCCGTGCATCGGCTCAGCACCCAGGCCCTTCCAGCCGTCCTCGCTACCCACGCCCGAGGCGTCATAACCACGCAGAACATTACCCTCAAGATCCGGGTGAGTACCATCCACGCCCGTATCAATCACAGCAACCGTCACGCCCTTACCCGTAGCCTGCGACCACAAGGACGTAATACCGTACTCCTTCAGCCAATACTCACGCTGACGAACATCATCACCATTCGTGGTCGACGTGCCCTTACTCGGAGTCGCAGAAGTCTTCGGCACCGCAGTAGCCGACGGCGAAGGAGTCGCAGTCACCTCCCTTTTCGGGCTCGGGGACGCGGAAGGCGTCGGGTCCGTCGCCCAGGCAACAGGCGCCATCGGAGTCCACAACGGCAGAAGAGTCAACGCGGCGCTAGCACCCAAAGCTGCACCCTTACGGATGCGGCGAATAGCGCCTCGGTCAGAACCAACCGAAGCGCGCACACCAAATACACGAGACGCACAGGCGCAAGACTGCGCAAAAGACCAGCCGGTCAGGGGCATACCTCGCCGACGCTCAGAATGGAACATTAAAACTCCTCAAGCTGAGCCGCGCCGTGAACCACCATCGGTTCACGGCGCGAGCGCTCAAGCCTACAGCTGGGACAGAGCGATACCGTCCAGAATGTCATGCTCGCTGACGGTCACCGAATCCACGGCACCATCAGTCATCTCATTCAGACGGGTCAGGATGCGGGCGTAAATCGTCGCGCCAGCACCAATCACATCCACCCGACCGGGGTGCATGTAGCCGAGCTCCTCACGCTCAGTACGGCTCAGCGAAGCCAGCCAGCGGGCAGTCTTCTGAACGGTCTCTACGGAGAAGCTCTGAGCGTTAATAGCTTCAGAGTCATAACGGTCCAGACCCAGGGCGGCGGCAGCCACAGTGGTTGCGGTACCAGCCACAGCCACCACGCGGCGCGCATCCTGCAGGGGCACAGTCTTACGTGCCACCTCGAGAGCCTCGTCAGTATCAGCCTCAACGCGGGCAATCTGCGAGTCAGTGGACGGGGCGCTCATCATGTGACGCTCAGTCAGGCGCACACAACCAATATTGACGCTGCGGGAAGCCTTCACCCCCGACTCGTCGCCGAGCACGAACTCAGTCGAACCGCCACCCAGGTCGAACACCAAGGTGTCGCCATCGCCGTAGCCGACAGCGCGCACCGCACCAGCGAAGGACAGAGCAGCTTCCTCATCACCGCTGATTACCTCGGGCTCAATACCCAGAATCTCGCGGATACCATCCACGAACACCTGACGGTTACCCGCATCGCGAGTCGCACTGGTCGCCACAAAACGCACCGAATCAGCGCCGTGCTCCTTCAGCAGCTGCGCATACTCACGAGCCGCAGCGAAGGTGCGGTCCAGCGCCTCCTGCGCCAGCCAGCCGGTCGCGTCCACGCCCTGACCCAGACGCACAATGCGCATCTCACGCACAACGTCCTTCAGGACGGTCTTCTCGACCCCGTCCACCACCTCAGTAGTGGAATCAGCAATCAGCAGGCGAATAGAGTTCGTACCGCAGTCAATCGCACCAACGCGCACGGTGGGTTCCTTTCAGGTCTTCAATACCAATCAGTGCCAAAGGCAACGCGAGCGCCGCAGGCGAAAAATTTTCGCTTTTTGGCGCTCTTTCTTCTATCTATTATGCGCCCGCACCGTCGCTGACGACGATGCGGGCGCACCAGAATCAATATTTAGGCTTCTTCACGCCACGCGGGGTCGCAGGAGCAGACCTCGGGGGTCCACCACTCGGCGATAGCGTCCAGGCCGCGGTCACCCATCGGGTTCACGCCGCGACCCACCGACAGGGTGTGGCCGATAACGGCGTGCAGGCACTTCACGCGGGTCGGCATGCCGCCGGCAGAGATGCCGTCAATCTCCGGGACCTCTTCGGTGCCGCTGATCAGGCGGATGCGCTCACGCTCAGCCAGGTAGTTCTCGTGTGCAGCAGCGTACTGTGCCGCCAGGTCCGCATCCTCAGCGAGCGAGTCGGTCATCTCGTACATCAGGCCACCCGCCTCCAGACGGGAAGCCGCAGCGGTAATCACCGGATGCGCCAGGTAGAACACGGTCGGGAAGGGGGTGCCGTTGCTCAGGCGCGGCGCGGTAGCAGCCACGAGCGGGTTACCGCACACGCAACGCGCCGGAATCTCGACCACGTCGCGGACCTTACGGCCCAGCTGCGCGGAAAGAACGCGGACGTCCTGCTCGGTGGGGGTCAGAGTTTCAACAGTTACGCCGAAGCCGCCGGGGGTGCGTGCCTTCAGCTCTTCAATGGTGTTTTCGGTGATCATAATCCTAAGTTTCTGGAACGAGGGGTCACCTCGTCCACTTGTGCCGGGTGTCTGCACGGGCAGGGTTGCTACCGGCAGCTGGGGCTAGTTCTTCTCGAGAGAATTCCAAACCTTGGTAGTCCAGGCTTCCTCGGGGGCGTTCTTCGCATTCGCAGAAGTACCGTCCGCCTTCGTAGAGTCCTCGGTAATGCCGGTGACCACGTAGGGGGTGTCGCCGGGGTTCACATAGTAGAGGCGGCTACGTGCCTGCTGGCGAACATAGTTGTCGTCATTCCACCAGGTCTGCTCCGCCTTCAGCTGGGCGTTCTCCTGCTGCAGCTGAGAAATGTGCGTGTTAATTCGCTTGATTTCCCGGTCCTGGTCAAAGTAGGTGACCACCGGGTATGCGGTACCGAGCGCAATCACGCCCACCACAACAGCGGTCAGGAAGCTACGGCCGGAGAACATGTGAGCCGCCACGGGGGCGTCGTATCCGTCCTCTTCACGGCCCTGCTGGGCAGCGGCGCGGCGGCGGGCACGCTCCTCACGGCGAGCCTGCGCCTGACGTTCACGCTCAGGGTGACGCTGGTTCAAACCCACGCCGAAGAAAAGGGCACTAGCCTTTTTCATCAGGGAAGTGCGGGCTTCCTTTGCGGCGCCTCGCGATTCTTCGGAGGCGGTAGCACCCTGAGCGGGTGCAGTGGAACTCGTAGAGTGCGACCGGGTCTGCTGGCTTGCTCGCTGGCTCATTGCTCTATCCTTCGTTCCGTTCTGTACCGCTAAACGCTTCCTTCATATTCTACCCGGGTTTGTACACTCACCTGAGCGTTCCCTCTGGAGCTACTTCCGGAGCCGTTTTGAAAGACCTTCGGGCTTTTTCGCTATGTGTTCGGGTGGGGTGCTGACACCCACCCAGGTAGAGCAAAAGGCGACGCTACCCCCAACGGAGATAGCGTCGCCTCTCGTTAAAAGCACCCCTGAATTGAAGGGGAGAACCCATCATTATCCGCGCTGGATGGCATCCAGAGCATCAATGAGCTGGGCAGATGCCTGGGGCTCAACCTTACGCGTAAACCATTTTCCTGATTCGAGGATGACAGGGAGATCTTTCTCGGTAAGCACCTCAGGGTGGGCGCCATTCCCGCTCCAGTCAATGTAATGGTGATTTGCATGGTTCTCCGAATGCTTTGTGCCCGGTGCCAACTGGCCGTCGGTCTCCCAGGCCTCAGCATTCTCACGAGCGGGTATATTGAGGAGTATACTCTGCATCCACATCTCGTCAGGCATAGGGGCAGAACGGAAAATCTTGGTGACCTCTCGGCCCGTCGGAGTTTTCAAAAAGTCCATCACCTGAAGTGCAGTCGAACGGGACACCGTCCAATAAGCCGACCCCTGATAAAACTGAATCGGCAAATTCTTGCGGGGGAACAGTCGTGAAATCTTATAACACACTTTGTGTACGCCCCTGCGGATAATCCCTTCAGGCAGTAGGCCTTCAAAGTCCTTATATTCCCGGTACAGCACCAGGACGTAGTTACGCATTCCGGGGGCTAACGCATAGAAGCTTACCCAAGAATGCTCCAGATTTTCGGGTCGAGCAAGATAATCAGCGTATTCGCGGAGAGGACGTACAGGGTAGCACTGCCCTGTAATGGACGCGTAATGAGTTGCTTCCGGATATTCTTTCAATGCCTGGGCTAGCATTTTTTGAGTTGCCTTCACAGCAGAGTAACCTGCCCAACGCACGTTTTCGCGTTCGCGGACATAAGATACGCCCTCGACGTAGAAATCATCGATATCTGCTTTCTTATCAATGTGGGCAACGCAGACACCGCCCGAGTTCAAAATATGCTGAGCAATTTTTTTGAACAGCTCCGGGTACTTATGGGCGAGGATGAGATAACAAACAGTCATGATTTTCCTATGTGATGCGTGAGTGAACGTATATGACTGATTATATGGCGCTGACAAGGAAAAACCGGGCCGACCCACAATACATGACGTGATGAATTACATCACTATGTATCGGGTTCGACCCGGCCTGTTCAGGGACGTTCAGCAGAACATCCCGCAACCTTCAAGCGTCATTATGCCTTGAAGCGGGGGAATGCGGACTTGCCAGCGTAAACAGCTGCCTCGCCCAGCTCTTCCTCAATGCGCAGCAGCTGGTTGTACTTAGCAACGCGCTCGGAACGTGCGGGAGCACCGGTCTTGATCTGGCCAGCGTTGGTTGCAACAGCCAGGTCAGCGATGGTGACGTCCTCGGTCTCACCGGAACGGTGAGAAACCATGCAACGGTACTCGTGGCGCTGTGCCAGCTCCATTGCGTCGAGGGTCTCGGTCAGCGAACCAATCTGGTTCACCTTCACGAGCAGAGCGTTAGCTGCACCCTCTTCGATACCGCGAGCCAGACGCTCGGGGTTGGTCACGAACAGGTCGTCACCGACAATCTGGACCTTGTCACCAATCTGCTCGGTCAGGGTCTTGTAGCCCTCCCAGTCGTTCTCATCCAGGGGATCCTCAATGGAAACCAGGGGGTACTTTGCAACGAGGTCAGCGTAGTATGCGCTCATCTCAGCTGCGGACTTCTTCTGGCCCTCGAACTCGTATGCGCCGTCGTTGTAGAACTCGGAGGATGCAACGTCCAGTGCCAGTGCAACCTGCTCGCCCGGCTTGTAGCCAGCCTTCTCGATTGCCTCAACGATCAGGTCCAGTGCGGCTGCGTTGGACTCCAGGTTGGGTGCGAAACCACCCTCGTCGCCCAGGCCGGTTGCCAGGCCGCGGTTGTGCAGCACGGACTTCAGGGAGTGGTAAACCTCAACACCTGCGCGCAGAGCGTCAGAGTAGTTGTCGAAGCCGATGGGAGCAATCATGAACTCCTGAATGTCAACGTTGGAGTCTGCGTGAGAACCACCGTTGAGGATGTTCATCATGGGGACGGGCAGAACGTGAGCGTTCGGGCCGCCGAGGTACTTGTACAGGGGCAGGTCAGCGGACTCAGCAGCAGCCTTAGCAACAGCCAGGGAGACACCCAGGATTGCGTTTGCGCCCAGCTTGCCCTTGTTGTTGGTGCCGTCCAGAGCAATCATGGCTGCGTCAACAGCGCGCTGGTCGGAAGCCTCAATGCCGATGACCTCTTCAGCGATTTCTTCGATAACAGACTTCACTGCACCCAGAACGCCCTTGCCCAGGTATACGGACTTGTCGCCATCGCGACGCTCAACAGCTTCCCACTCACCGGTGGATGCGCCCGAGGGCACAGCTGCGCGTGCGAAAGCACCGTCTTCGAGCAGAACCTCAACCTCAACGGTCGGGTTGCCACGGGAATCCAGGATCTGGCGTGCGTGAACTGCGGTAATAACAGCCATGAATTGTTCTCCTTATGAGATGTCAAGGATGTGAACGGCTCACCCGGTAGTGGACAAGTCGCGTCCCCTAAATTCTAGCAAAACTCCCACACAAACACACTAGTTGCCACCGCTTTTTTATTGCCTTATTGAAGGTCTCAATAACCCTTAGTCAGGCGCTACAAAGCGGAACAAGACCCACACTCCCCCACATTGGGAGGGTGTGGGTACTCGACCAAGCACAACATGAGCCCAAATGCCGGGGCATGTGCCACGAGCATCCTCACGACCACCCAACACAACCCCAAACAAACAGAAGGCGCTTTGAAACCTCGTATTCCCTCAGAGAACAGATTTCAAAGCGCCTCACAGAAGAACTCAACCACCGTTTCTAATAGCTCGGCTCATCATGCGTATGCTGAGCAATATAGCGACGAGTGTACGAACGCAGGGCACGCTCCGGATCCAAACCATTACGCTGTGCGCGGCTCACCAACGCAAAGAGCAGCTCGCCGAACTCCTCTTCAGTGTGCATATAGCGCAGGTCGTCCTCCATGCTCGTAGGCTCCGGCGGCAGAATAATACCCGCCTTACGTGCCTTCACAGCAGTCTTCTCAGCCATAGCGAGCGCCGGCAGATGCGGCGGAATACCGTCCAGCGCGCCACGGTCACTCTTCTCCTTCTTCTTCAACGCATCCCACGCCGCCTGCTGCTCAGCTGCGGTGCGGGGCGCCTCCGAAGAGCCCTCAGACTCAGCCGCGAACACATCGGGGTGGCGCGAACGAAGCTTCTGCACCAGGCCCTCAACCACCTGCACAATGTCGAAGCCCTGCGGGTTTGCCGCAGCAATATCGGAATGGAACACCACCTGCAGCAGCACGTCGCCCAACTCCTCACGCAACAGCGGCATATTCGGCTCGCCACCGGTTTCTACCGCCTCGACAACCTCGTAGGCTTCCTCCACCAGGTAGCGGATTAGGGAGGCGTGAGTCTGCTCAGCATCCCACGGGCAACCGCCCGGTGCGCGCAACAGCGCCATGGTTTCCACCAGGGTGCCAAAGGCTTCAGCCGCGCGGGCGGCAGTGTCCTGAACGTTCTGCGCCGCAGAAGCCTCAGGAGTATTAGGGGTATCAGTCATAACAATCTTCCTCGTCGAAAAAATGACAAACATAGCGCGCCGCGCCGACCCCCACATGGGGAGCCGGCGCGGCGAACCTTACAAGGTTTTAGAGGTTCCAGTGCGAAAGCGCGCTCGTCATATGAGCCGGGATCTTCGAACCCAGACGCGGGAACATGCGCAGCTCCTCAACGTAACGCTCAGCATCCAGCGGACGCGGGTAGGTGACAAACGCCTGCTCATTCGCATAATCGAATGCCGCCTGAACCGGCACGCCCGGGGTGAAGGTCAGGCTCATAGCCAGCGGCGAGCCCTCACCCTCGCTGTACGAGTCGGTCTTCAGTGCCGGAATGTCCAGCAGGGTTTCGGGAATCAGCTCGAAGGTACGGACCTGCTCCCAGAAGCCGTTGCGGCGCACGTGGGTCAGGGCGTCGTAGTAGGATCCGAGGGCGCGTACACGAATCAGCACGGTGGTGGCGTCTTTTGCGGTGCCGTTCTCGCCGAAGAGGTGCTCGACGACCGGCGCCAGACGCTGAGCAACCTGAGCCTCCGTCAAAACCAGGTTGCCGGCTGCCAACTGAGTCTCCGAGGGGACCAGCGGGCTCTGCACCGCGGCGGAGGGGGTGTCCGGCTCAGCCACGATGGTGGGCAGCTGGTTGAGCTCGCTCAGCGCGGATGCCGAGATGCTGGAGGAGATACCTGCCGGGGTGCTCTCCGGCAGGGCAACCGGGGTGGTCGCCGCAGCGGGTGCCGCCTCTGCTGCCGCTGCTGCCGGTGCAGTCTGAGCGGTAGCCTCGGAGGCGGGCGCAGCCGCGGCGGAAACCTCACCAATCTTAGCTGCGGGGGTCACCTCAACGGTCTTGAGCTCAGCGACCTTCTCAGCGGGCTCTTCCTGAGCGACAGGAGCCTTTACCTCGGCAGCCTTCGACTCAGATGCCTTTGCTTCGGTTGCCTTCGCATCAGCACCGGCGGTGCCCACAGCGGCAGCTGCGGCAAGAGCACCAGCCAGACCGGGAGCCACAGATGCGCTCTCAGCGGCAGGCTCAACGTCTACGAGGGCAGGTTCCTCGGCGGGTGCTTCAGCGGAAGCAGCGGAGGTTTCCTTCTCGGGCAGCAGTTCAGAGTCGTCCAGGAACGCGGGCAGGGCAGGCTCTTCAGCCTTCTCTGCTACCGGCTCTTCTGCGGATTCCTCAACGGGCTGGGTACGATCCAGAGTGAAGGACTCAGCAACCACGGGGGCGGCAGCCTTCTGCTCCTCGGCAGCCAAAACTTCCTCAGCGGGTGCTTCCTCAGCGTCCAGCTTCTTCTGAGCGTTGGCAACGATGGTAGCCAGGGCTGCTTCCATATCTTCGCCGGGCTCTACAGAGTCCTCGGCAGATGCCTCGACTGCCTCAGCGGCAGATTCTTCGGCATGCTCGGTTTCGGGCTCTACGGTAGCCGCACCGAAGACCGGGTCGTTCTCGTAATCGTGCTCGAATTCAGCTTCAACCGGCGCAAACTCAGCCTGGGCAGGCTGGGCGGCAGGCTCGTCGGAAGCTTCAACAGCCTCCTCTACGTCTTCCTTCTCCTGCGCAGAAGCGACAGCAGAACCAGCGACAGCAGTACCGGCCGCAGCAAGACCTGCAGCAGCCGCCAGGCCCGAAGAGGCAGGCTCTTCAGCAGTCTCAACTACAGGCTCTTCAGCAGCTTCGGCAGCTGCCTCAGCCTCGTTCGCAGCCTGCTTCTCGGCGAGTTCAGCCTCCAACTCACGCTCGATAGCCTCACGTTCAGCCTCAATCGGGTCAACGCTCTGAACAGCAGCTTCCTGAGGCTCATCCTGCGAGGCAGCCTCAGCGGCCTCAGCGGTCGCAACGGGCTTAGCCTCGACAGCGGTGCCCTCCAGCAGGAAGCTCTCACGGGTGGTCTGGCCGTCCGCCATACCCAGGTAGGATGCGTGAACCTCCAGGCCGTCACCTAGACGCGGGTTCAGGGAGACCGCCGCGCGGTTCCAGGTTGCGCCGGCCTGCTGAGCCTCGGTGTACAGTGCCGCCACGGGTGCGAACCAGTCAATGCCGGGCACAACAATGCCGGTTTCGACCTCGCGACCGCGGTGCAGCAGACGGTAATGCATGTCCTCATCAACTTGGCGCAGTTCCAGGCTCATGGTGCCCGAACCGCGGGTACGCATGAGCTCCGCGAGGCCGTAGAGGGCACGCTGCTCCGTAAGAGCGGGCAGGGTTGCCGCGCCCTCAACGGGCTCGCTCAGGATGATGGATTCGGCAACCAGTTCAGCTTCGTCTTCGCTGAGCTTCTGCTCGGCTTCCTTCAGCTCAGCGGCGGGTTCCTCAGCGGATTCTTCACCGGTAGCCGAGGTAGCCTCGTGCTTCTCGGCTTCCTTCTTGTCGATGCCCTCTGCAGTCAATGCGACGCCCTGGGAGTTGCCCTTCTCTGCCTTCTCATCCGCGTTTTCGCTCTTGAAGGCAGTCGAAGCAGCAACCGCAGCGGCGGGTGCCGCAACAGCGGCGGCAAGCGCGACACCAGGAGCTGCAGAGGTGCTCTTGGCGGGCTCGTCGTCCGCAGAGTCGGTGTCTTCAGATTCCCCAGATGCAGAGTCCTCAACCTTGGTTCCGGATGCTACCGGCTCGGAGGTTACCTTTTCGGTCTCTTCCACAGCGGGTTCTTCCGCTGCGCTTTCTTCGACAGCGGAAGCATCAAAAATTAGCTCAGCGGTGTTCTCTTCTTCAGCGTCGAAGTCCTTAGCCTCGGGCGCTTCAGAGACGGACACATCACGCTTCTCCTCAACGGATACAGCAGACATCAGCTCAGTCTCGTCAGAAACCGCGTTCTCCTCGTCAGCGATTTCAGCCGCCAACAGTTCGGGTGCCTCAACGACAGCCTCAATCTGTTCTTCTTCAGCCTCTTCGACGGGTTCAGTAATCTCAGCGGATTCAGCAGAGTCTGCATCCTCAGCAACTACCTCAGTAGTAGTTTCCTCAGCGGTCACCTCGTCGGAAGCAACCTCGCTAAAGGTCTCTTCTTCGCTATCGAGGGTGATGCCCAGGCGTGCCGCGTAGGCTGCCGCCAAATCATCCAGACCAGCGTTCTTTGCCTCGGTGACGGCGGCACGGGTACGAGCTGCCTTCATGTCTTCAACAGTCAGGGTTTCCTCAGCATCGGCGGAAGAAGCCTCAGATACAGAATGAGTGTTCTCTGACTTTTCCTCAGTTGCCTCTACAGCTGCGGGTGCAGTCACCTCAGGTTCTTCATCGGCTTCATCTTCGGTGTTCTCAGCACGCACAGCACGCAGGTGCTTCTCAAACTGGGATCGCGCATCCTCCGCAGCATCCTTCGGCTCCTCAGCATCAACCGACGCTTCCTCAGCCTCAGAGGTAACCTCTTCATCATCACGCAGGAACGCAGGGGTAGCCGGCTCGGGTGCTTCAGCAACCGGAGCAGCATCTTCTTCAATGTCCTGGACCTCAGCGACCTGCTCAACCTCAACAGGTTCCTCAGATTCCTGGGGGGAAAGCACCAAGCGCCGCCAACAGGCTACGGCGCTCCTGCTCCTCAACCTGCTCTTCAGTCAGTTCCTCAGCAGAGGGATTCTCTTCAACCTGTTCGTCATCGTGCAGGAGGGCACGCTTGAGATCCTCAACAGCACGGTGCTCTTCACTCTGCTCATCGTCCTGGTTCTGGTGGCGTGCGCTCTCAGACTTCACGAAGCGGCGCAGGGAGTCCTCCCACTGCTGCTGTTCCATAATCTTTTCGCTCAGTCGTGCGCTCTTGGGAGCGTCTTCGCTTGCCTGTTCTTTCTGAGCCTTGGCAGTTTCGGCGCTCTGTTCTTCGCGCGACTGTTCATCCAACTTCTTCTTGCCGATTCCAAAGAAGCTCATTGGGTGTCCTCCTCCGGCGTGCGCCGTGTGATGATGCGCCATTTCCTTCATCCCCCGAGGGTGTGTGGGCACGGGGTCGGGAACATAACGCAAATGTCCTCATAATCCCTTTAATTCTATCGCGTGCATAGAGTTTCACCCCGTCACTCGGTGAGAGGTGACGGGGTGAAACTTGTACAGCTTTCAAGGCTTGATGTGGCGAAATAGTCGCGTCTTTACGCCTGACTCATAAGCTTTCGAGTGGCTCTTTAGCGCGCCTCATCGCGGATGGGGTTCGCAGCCTTCGCAGCCTTCGCCAGTTCAAAGCGGACGGCGCGCAGGGCGGTTGCCGCCATGACGCGCACACCAATGCCGATTGCCTGCTCGCTCGGGGCGTAATCGCCCTGATGCAGATCATAGGTGGGGTCGCCGGGGGCACGGGTACCCAGGCGGAACATGGAACCGGGAACTTCCTGCAGCATCCACGCGAAGTCTTCGCCACCCATGGACTGCTCGACCAGCACGATGGAGTCCTCGCCCAGCTCGGCGCGGGCTGCGTTCTCGAGCATGGTGGTTTCCAGATCGGTGTTCACGACCGGGGGTACGCCGCGGATGTGCTCCACCCGCGCCTTCACGCCGAAGGGTACAGCGACCTGCTCGATCACTTCGTCCAGCAGGTTGCCTGCCTGGCGCCAAACCTCAACGTCCAGGCAACGCATGGTACCCGCCAGGTAGCCCTCGGCGGGAATAGCGTTGGGGGCAACGCCAGCGCTGACCTGGCCCCATGCCACCAGCACACCCGAACGAACGTCGGTGCGGCGGGTCAGCACGGCGGGAACCTGCACAGCAATCTGGCTCATCGCATAGATGAGGTCCTCAGTCAGATGCGGGCGAGAAGTGTGGCCGCCGTGACCGCTCAGATGAATTTTCACGGTATCCGAGGCGCTGGTAATCGCACCGATGCGGGTACCGATCTGGCCCAGGTCCACCTTCGGGTCACAGTGCAGAGCGAAAGCACGCGGAATATCCTTGAGTAGACCCTGCGAAATCATCTGCACCGCACCGCCGGGCAGCTGCTCCTCAGCGGGCTGGAAAAGAATGCGGACGCTACGGCCCAGCGGGGTCTTCTCGTTCAGCTCGTGCAGTGCCAGAGCTACACCGAGCATGACGGTCTGGTGAATATCATGGCCGCAGGCGTGCATCACGCCGGGCACGGTGGAGGCGTAGGGCAGGTCTGTCTGCTCAACAATGGGCAGAGCATCAATATCGGCACGCAGAGCCACGGCGAAGGGGCCGCGCGCTTCCGATATCGACGTAGCAGCCGGTGCCTTCGCAAGCGACGGGGTTCATGCCGGCTTCTCGCAGTCGGTTCATGAGGCGCTCAGTGGTCACCACCTCGCGGAAAGAAAGCTCCGGGTTGGCGTGCACTTCGCGGCGGAACTGCACGAGGGTACCCATCATGCGCTCCACCCAGTCATCGAAGACGGGGGTGGACAAATCGTAGCGAGAATTAGCAAAAACCATACACAGTAGAATAACGCCGCTCGCCGGGGTTTACCTACCCGTTCCCTCTTTCTGACAGCACTCGAGAATATCTATGACTTTATGACAGATTGTGAAGAGTTTGTGCGCTCCCAATCCCCTGAAAATGCTCTACTCCATCATTTCCATCAGACTTGTTCTGTCAAACAATTCAAGCCGCCACCCGGTGTGGGTGACGGCTTGAATCGTCAATGCTGTATCAGCTGATACCGCGTACTCAAATTAGAGCGAACGGCTCAGGATTGCCTGCTTCACCTCGGCAATAGCCTTGGTGATCTGGATGCCACGGGGGCAAGCCTCGGTGCAGTTGAAGGTGGTACGGCAACGCCATACGCCTTCCTTGTCGTTGAGAATCTCCAGACGCAGGTCGCCTGCATCATCGCGCGAGTCGAAGATGAAGCGGTGTGCGTTCACGATAGCGGAGGGGCCGAAGTACTGACCGTCGGTCCAGAAGACCGGGCAGGAGGAGGTACATGCTGCACAGAGGATGCACTTGGTGGTGTCATCGAAACGTGCACGGTCCTCGATGGTCTGCAGGCGCTCACGCTCAGGCTCGTTCGAGTCGTTGATGAAGAACGGCATGATTTCGCGGTATGCCTGGAAGAAGGGCTCCATGTCAACGATGAGGTCCTTTTCGCAGGGCAGACCCTTGATGGGCTCAACGGTAATCGGCTTGGACAGGTCAAGGTCCTTCAGCAGGTCTTGCAAGCCAGGCGGTTACGGCCGTTGATGCGCATCGCGTCCGAGCCGCAGATGCCGTGTGCACAGGATCGGCGGAAGGAGACGGAGCCGTCTACTTCCCACTTAATCTTGTGCAGAGCGTCGAGCACGCGGTCGGTGCGGTACATGGTCAGCGGGAATTCGTCCCAGTACGCCTCGGAGGAAACTTCCGGGTTGTAGCGACGAATCTTGATGACCACATCGTAGGTGGGGATGGAGTCGGAGTCGCCGCCGGTCATACCCTCAAACAGCTTGACGGATTCCGGTTCGGGGAGTTCGTTTTCAGCCATTTTAGTACTTACGCTCCTTCGGCTCGTAACGGGTGTAGACAACGGGCTTGGTGTCGAATCGCAGGCCCTTAACACCCTCAAACTCGGATTCGGGGTCGAGGTAGACCATCGAGTGCTTCATGAAGTTAACGTCGTCACGCTTGGGGAAGTCCTCGCGGTAGTGACCGCCGCGGGATTCCTTACGGTGCAGCGCGCCAACGGACATGACCTTTGCCAGCTCAATCAGGAAGCCGAGCTCAACAGCCTCGAGCAGGTCGAGGTTGAAGCGCTTGCCCTTGTCCTGGATGGCAATGTTCTTGTAGCGCTCTTCCAGCTCGGCAATGGTTGCCAGTGCTGCGCGGATGGTCTCGTCGGTACGGAACACCTGCATGTCAGCTTCCATAGCCTTCTGCAGGTCTGCGCGGATAGCGCCGACCTTCTCGGTGCCCTTGCCTTCGAGGATGCCGTTGAGCATGTTCAGAACGCGATCTGCTGCATCGTCCGGAACCGGCACGAACTCAGCGGATGCTGCGTACTCTGCAGCCTTGCGGCCTGCACGCTTACCGAACACGTTGATGTCCAGCAGGGAGTTGGTGCCCAGACGGTTTGCACCGTGGACGGACACGCAAGCAACCTCGCCCGCTGCGTAGAGACCGGGGATGGTCTCTTCGCTGTTGCGGTAGACCTCGGTCTCGTTGTTGGTGGGGATACCGCCCATTGCGTAGTGCGCGGTGGGGAACACCGGGATGGGCTGGTGGTGCGGTTCCACTGCCAGGTAGGTACGAGCGAACTCGGTAATATCGGGCAAGCTTCTCGTCGATGTGGGAGGGCTCCAGGTGGGTCAGGTCCAGCAACACGTAGTCCTTGTGGGGACCGCAACCGCGGCCTTCACGCACCTCGTTTGCCATTGCACGTGCCACGATATCGCGGGGTGCGAGGTCCTTAATGGTCGGTGCGTAGCGCTCCATGAAGCGCTCACCGTCAGCGTTACGGAGAATACCGCCTTCACCACGAGCACCCTCGGTAACGAGAATGCCCAGGCCAGCCAGGCCGGTCGGGTGGAACTGAACGAATTCCATGTCCTCCAGGGGCAGACCTGCACGCAGTGCGATAGCCATGCCGTCACCGGTGAGGGTGTGTGCGTTGGAGGTGGTCTTGAAGATCTTGCCACAGCCGCCGGATGCGAAGATCACGGACTTAGCCTGGAAGACGTGGACCTCGCCGGTTGCCAGGTCGTAGGAGACGACGCCGGCGGGGCGGGGCTTGCCCTCTTCGTCCTTGACCAGAATCAGGTCGAGAACGTAGAACTCGTTGTAGAACTCCACATTGTGGCGAACGCAGTTCTGGTAGAGGGTCTGCAGAATCATGTGGCCGGTACGGTCAGCTGCGTAGCATGCGCGGCGCACAGCAGCCTTACCGTGGTCACGGGTGTGACCGCCGAAGCGGCGCTGGTCAATGCGGCCTTCGGGGGTTCGGTTGAAGGGAAGACCCATCTTTTCCAGGTCGAGCACAGCGTCAATAGCTTCCTTAGCCATGATTTCTGCTGCGTCCTGGTCAACCAGGTAGTCGCCACCCTTGACGGTGTCAAAGGTGTGCCACTCCCAGTTGTCCTCTTCAACGTTTGCCAGAGCGGCGCACATGCCACCCTGTGCCGCACCGGTGTGGGAGCGGGTGGGGTATAGCTTGGTCAGTACCGCGGTGCGAACTCGCTGACCGGCCTCAATGGCGGCACGCATACCTGCGCCACCGGCACCGACGATCACTACATCGTACTTATGTACTGCATGATGTTCTTTCTGTGTTTTAGATGTTTTCGTTTGTCTCGGATACGTCGCCGTTAGCGTGCCGAGCAGAAGCTGGGGAGCAGTTCAGCCGCTGCGCCGGAGGGGCAGGGGTCGAACGCGAAGATGGTGAGGGTACCAACCAGCAGGACGAATGCGCATGCTGCGAAGAGAATGACCTTCAGCCAAACGCGCAGGCGGTCCTTCTCAGCGTAGTCATCGATGATGACGCGGATGCCGTTAGCACCGTGCAGCATAGCCAGCCAGAGCAACAGCAGATCCCAGACCTGCCAGAAGGGGTTAGCCCACTTGCCGCCCACGAAGCCGAAGTCGATGGCGTGGATACCGTCACCGACCATGAGGTTGGAGAACAGGTGACCGAAAATCAGCACGACGAGTACGACGCCGGACAGGCGCATACCCAGCCAAGCGAACATCTCAAAGTTGTTGCGCTTGGAGGAGGAGCGGTTGTACTTCACACCGTCGATGCGGTTGTCACGCAGACGGGGTACATAGGTGCGGGGCTTAAGCGGAGTAGCCATAGTTTAGTGACCTCCCATGTGCGAGAAAACGATCGGCAGGTGACGTGCGGCAAAGCCAGCAACGGTGATTGCCCAGAGGAAAAGCACAACCCAGAGAATCTTGATGTGCATGTAGGTTGCCTTCTGGCTGATTTCGACGTTGCCGTCCTTGTTCTTCGCCTGGATGTGCTCCACGTGCGAGTTGGTTGCCTTACCCCAGAAGTCAATAAGGATAATACGAATACCGTTGAACGCGTGGTAGACGATGGCGGCGACAAGCGCGGTCTCGCCCAGGCCCATGATGGGGTTCTTGTACAGGCTCAGTACACCGTTGTAGGCCTCCGGGGAGATACGCACGACGGCAGTATCTAGGATGTGTACAAGAAGGAAGAAGAAAATCGCGATACCGGTAATGCGATGAGCAACCCAGGACCACATGCCCCAGCGGCCGCGGTAGAGGGTTCCTTTAGAACCATTCAACACTGAATAACCTCCTGCTGCGACGGCGAGCGTCTGGGTTCTGGTACCGCATTTTTAGGCCCCAGCTTCCAGGCACAGCTGTGTGCTCACCGACTGCTTTTGTTCGTCTGTTACTTCCAAGATATCAGGTAAATTCACAGCTTACTGACACCCTGTTTAGGGTTTTTTTACAGGTTCTAAAAGCAAATTAGGGCACATTTTCTTTACGATATCCCCTAATCCCCTGTGTTTGTACGGAACTTACCTTAACCTAACCTCAAACATCACCTAAATGAGAGCCGCCTGACACTTTTTTGTTAAAACCTAAAAGAATTCGATATATGACAAATTCACCCGCTATTCTTGAAGCGATGAATACTGCACTCACTCGATTCCGCCCGCTTATTCCCGCCGGCGGTGTTGGCTCGCGTTTGTGGCCCCTGTCCCGCGCGCATGCCCCGAAATTCCTGCTCGATCTTACCTCGTCGGGCAATTCCCTGTTGCGTGACACCTACGACCGTCTCATCGATCTCAGCAACGGTTCCGTCATGGTAGTTACCGGCACTTCGCACGCCAATGCGGTTACCCAGCAGATTCCTGAGTTGCGTGCCGCTGACCTGGTACTGGAGCCCTCCCCCAAGGACTCGGCTGCAGCTATCGGTCTGGCTTGCGCTATCATCCACCGCCGCGAACCGGACGCCATCATCGGCTCCTTCGCAGCTGACCACGTCATCAGCCCCGTGGATGAGTTCCACCGTGTGGTGACCGAAGCTGTCACCACCGCGGCAACCGGCAAGATTGTCACCATCGGCATTACCCCCACCGAGCCCTCCAGCGCGTTTGGCTACATTCATGCCAGCGAGCCCCTGGGCATCGAGGGTGCTCCCAACGCACACGCAGTGGACACCTTCGTGGAGAAGCCGGACACCGCCACCGCACAGAAGTACCTGGACTCCGGTGAATACACCTGGAACGCAGGCATGTTCGTGGCACCTGCCGCCCTGATGCTCAAGCACCTCGAGGCGAATGAGCCTGAGCTGTACGCAGGCATTATGGAGATTGCTAACGCATGGGACACCCCCGAGCGCGAGGCCGTTATGGAGCGTGTCTGGGAGACCCTGCCGAAGACCGCTATTGACTACGCCGTGGCAGAGCCCGCCGCAGCCGCAGGTGACGTCGCCATGGTTCCCGGCTCCTTCAGCTGGGACGACGTTGGAGACTTCGACGCTGTGGCTCGCCTGAACACCGAGAAGAGCGGCGAAGAGCTGACCATCCTCGGCGAGAAGGACAACGTCATTAACCACGGTTGCTCCGGCATTATTGTCGCGAACACCGAGCGTAAGATCTCCGTGATTGGCTTGGACGATATCGTTGTGGTTGACACCCCCGATGCTCTGCTGGTCGCCCCGCGTTCCAAGGCACAGGCTGTCAAGGATGCCGTGGGCGAGATTAAGGCGCGAGGCCTGAACAACCTCCTCTAAATTTTTAACCCTGAGTGGGCAATGACCCCTACTCGAGCAAAAGACACCTCTTTCAAAACCGGTTCTCTTCTTTTCGGAAGGGAGCCGGTTTTCTTTTGCCCTAATGGCTCATTTTGCGGGCGGTTTCAAGGCTTTTGCCTAGTGGGACGCGGAAGGATACTCCATGCGGCTGAGCAGGGGCAGAATGTCTTATGCGCCCTGTGTAGGTTGCACTTCCAGAGTCTGATACAAGCCAAGGATCAACCACTATAGAGAACCATTCTCATGTTAATCTTGGTGCATGCACATGACCCGTAAGTTTTTCCTCACCCGCGCCGGCGCACTCGGCGCAGTAGCCGCCCTCGCCCTGACCGCATGCGGCTCCCAGACCACCCAGAACGCCCAGACTGGCCAGAATACGCAGACCAGCCCCAGCGCTTCTACCTCTGCAAGCGCAACCCCCACACCCATCACCGAGGGCAAGGGCGCGGCAAGCCGCGTCGCCATCACCTACGACGGCGGTGTGCTCGTCTATGACGCCAAGGACATGAAGCTGCTCGCAGACATCCCCAAGGAAGGCTTCCTGCGCCTCTCCGACGCTGGCGATAACCGCCACCTCGTCGTTGCAGACGGCAACAGCTACACCTTCCTGGACACCGGCGTATGGTCCGTAGCGCACGGCGACCACTCGCACTACTACACCACTTCCCCGTCGCTGTCTTCGCTGTCTCTGGCGGCTGACCACACCGGTCACGTCATCAAGGACAACGGCAAGGTCGCGGCATTCGCTGACGGCACCGGCTCCTTCGCTGTGTACGACCCGGCGAAGCTGACCCACGACAAGCGCACCGCCTCCTCCCTGGAGACCACGACCGTCACCCTGCCGAAGCCTCACCACGGCTTCGCAATCCCGCTGCCCAACGACCAGTACCTGGTAGCGGTCGGCGACTCGAAGACCCGCACCGGTGCCGCTGTTGTGGATGCTCAGGGCAAGACCGTCACCGAGAGCCCCGCCTGCCCCGGCGTTCACGGTGAAGCCATCGCTAAGGACGGCGCGTTCACCATCGGTTGCACCGACGGCGCGCTGGTTTACAAGGACGGCAAGTTCACCAAGATCACCAACCCCGAGGACCCGTACTCGCGCTCGGGCAACCAGGCTGGTAAGGCCGACTCCCAGTACGTTCTGGCGGACTACAAGACCGACAAAGACGCTAAGCTGGAGCGCCCCGAGAAGTTCTCCATTATCGACACCGTTGCGGCAACCCGCACCGTCTACTCCCTGCCTTCTGGCGTGAGCTACACCTTCCGTTCGCTGGCTCGTGGCCCTCAGGGTGAGGCGCTGCTGCTGACCACCGACGGTAAGCTGCGCGTCTTCGATCCGGCGACCGGCGCGGAGCTGGGCTCCGTACAGCTCATGGAGGCGTGGACCGAGTCTGAGACGTGGCAGGACGAGCGTCCGGCACTGTGGGTGGACGGTAAGACCGCCTACATGACCGATCCGGCGACCAAGAAGCTCATTGCGGTGTCCCTGTCGAACCCGGCAGCTCCGAAGGAGCTGATGAGCGTGGAGCTTCCGAAGACCCCGAACGAGATCCTGGGTGTTTCTTCTGCGAACGCTGCACCGGTTGAGGCAGAGGCACACGGCGCAGAAGCTCACAGCTAAGCTTCCGCTGACGCACACTAATCCGGCGAGTCTGGCGAGCCTCACGAGTGCCACTCCCGCTAGGGTTCTCACGCTGAAGCAAACCTAGCGAAAACATAAAGAGAGATGCGACCGATAACCTATCGGTCGCATCTCTCTTTGTGCATGCAGGGTTTATGCGCCAGCTACTAACGCAGCGGCAGACCCCCAATTTCTTCCCAGTTCTGCCCATCGTAGGAGTAGCAGTGCAGGTGATCCACGGTGAAGGTACGCTGCTCGGCGGGCAGAGCGTCAAACACCTTGCGGGCGTTCGCCACCTGCTCCTCACTCAAGCCGTGGCCCAGGGTCACGTGCGGCACGTAGGGGAAGGATGCCGCGCCGGCACCGAATAGCTCAACCAGCTTCTGGTGAATCTGCTCGAACTCGGTTTTACCCGCCTCCAGGTTCAGGTACTCCACCTCGGTTACCGGGCGGAAGGAGTGTACCGAACCCCAGCGTGCTTCAAAACGCGGCGTGTCCAGCGCCTCGCGGAACTGCGGGGACTGCACCGCAGCCAATAGAGACTCGTTCAGCTCCGTCAGGTACACGGTCACGTGGGTGCTGATAGGCGCCACCGCACCACCGGCTACCGCGCGCTTCCACTCTTCCAGGCGCTGAACATTCTCACCGCTCACGTGCGCAATAACGCTCAGGTAGCGGCGACCGGGTTTCAGGGTCGGGGATACAGGAGCCGTCGTGGGGCTCAAAGAGTTCTCTTGTGCTGTCATCTCAATCGTGCAGGTAATGCGGCGTCTCAGCCGGACTGGCTGAACAGCGCGCTAGATTGCTGCGGCAGGCAGGAAGCCAACCTTCTTGTACACGTTCTCAATGGTGACCGTAGCGATCTCGCGGGCAGCGGATGCGCCCACAGCCAGCAGGCGGTCCAGCTCGGCGGGGTCGTCCATCAGCTCGAGGGTACGCTCACGCACCGGGGTGAGGCGCTCCACCACGATATCGGCAAGGTCAACCTTCAGGTGGCCGTACATCTTGCCCTCGTAGCGTGCCACAATCTCGTCGATGCTCTCGCCGGTCATTGCCGAGTAGATGGAGAGCAGGTTGGAGACGCCGGGCTTAGCCTCGCGGTCGTAGGCGATGACGGAGCCGTCATCGGTCACGGCGGACTTAATCTTCTTCTGGGTTGTCTTGGGGGTGTCCAGAAGCTTGATCAGGCCCTTGTCGGTGGCTGCAGACTTGGACATCTTCGAGGTCGGGTCCTGCAGGTCGTAAATCTTAGCGGTTTCCTTCAGAATCACCGGCTCGGGCACCACGAAGGTCTCACCGAAACGGGAGTTGAAACGCTGCGCCAGGTTACGGGTCAGCTCCAGGTGCTGACGCTGATCTTCGCCCACGGGCACGCCGTCCACCTGGTAGAGCAGGATGTCGGCAGCCATCAGAATCGGGTAGGTGAACAGGCCCACGGAGGCGTTCTCGGCGCCCTGCTTCTGGGACTTATCCTTGAACTGGGTCATACGGGACGCCTCGCCAAAGCCGGTGAAGCAGTTCAGAACCCACGCCAGCTGGGCGTGCTCGGGCACGTGCGACTGCACGAACAGCGGGGTGCGGGTCGGGTCAATGCCGGAGGCGATGTACTGCGCCGCGGTCAGGCGGGTACGCTCACGCAGCTCCTCGGGGTTCTGAGGAACGGTGATGGCGTGCATATCCGGGATAAAGAACAGGCATTCGTTATTCGGGTCGTCCTGCAACGCCACCCAGTTGTTCACAGCACCAATGTAGTTACCCAGGTGCATCGAATCAGCCGACGGCTGCGCACCCGAGTAGATACGTGCCTTCTGCTGAGAGGCGTTAGGGATGAGGGACTTATCCTGCTTCTTTTCGTCTGCCATAGTTATTTCCTGTGCAGTTCTTCCTGTGCGGTGCTGCGGACGGTGCAGCACATCTTCAAAAACTTATCTGTAGGTGGGTCCGCGTCTTACTCACCGATGCGGTAGTCAACCACGAGCGGCGCGTGATCGCTGAAACGCTCATCGTAGCTTGCCGCACGATCCACGACCGCTTCCACGGCGCTTTCGGCGAGCGCCGGCGTCGCCATATGGTAGTCGATACGCCAGCCTGCGTCATTATCGAACGCCTTGCCGCGGTAAGACCACCAGGTGTAGGGGCCGGGTACCTGACCCGCCAGCTCACGAGCCACATCGCGGTAGCCGATATCGCCGAAGAAGCGGTCAAAGTAGGCGCGTTCCTCCGGCAGGAAGCCGGCACGCTTCTGGTTAGCCTTCCAGTTCTTAATGTCCAGCTCGGTGTGGTCCACGTTCAAATCGCCCACGATGAGCACGTGGTCTGAGTGCTTTGCCAGTTCAGGCATGCGCACCAGCATGCGCTCCAGGAAGCGGTACTTATCGTCCTGCTTCTGGGTGCCGACCTCGCCGGAGTGAACGTAGGCGCTGACCACGGTCAGGGTCTTACCGTTGGGCAGAACGTAGTCCGCCTCAACCCAGCGGCCCGAATCGTCAAAGTACTCTTCGCCAATATTCGAGCGGGTCGCTACCGGCTGGTTCTCCAGGAGTTCACCGGCCGAGTTCGGGGTGCGGCGGGTCGCCACCAGCACGCCCGCACGGCCCTTCGCGGCAGCCTCCGCGTGCAGAATATGCCACTGGGATTCGTCCAGCAGCTCACGCACGATAGCGTCGGGTGCGCGCACCTCCTGCAGGCAGAGAATGTCGATGTCACGGCTCGCCAACCACGCCGCCATATCCTTCTTGTAGGCGGCTCGGATACCGTTCACATTCACGCTTGCCACGCGAAGCAGACCGCTCGGGCGCGGTGCAGGGGTGTTAGAAAAATGCATAGTCTTAATTATGCCAGTTTGAGGGAAGAGAAATTTTCACTCGTGCGCGTTTTTTCTCTGGCTGAACGGTAAACTATTGGGTGATGAATTCACACTCCTCACAGACCACCGACCACGGTGCCCCCTCACATTCTGCGGGCACCACCGCATCCGAAAGTACCGCTCACAACGCTGAGAGCCGCTACGAGCTACCCCCGATTCCCGGCCCGAAGTACGAGCAGGTCATCCACTACATTGAGCAGCGCTACATTATTCCCGGCAAGCCCGGCGATAAGCTGCCCACCGAACGCATGATTCAGCAGAACTTTGGGGTGAGCCGCCAGACGGTTCGTAGCGCCCTGAAGGTTCTGATTGAACGCGGCCTGCTCTACAACGTGCAGGGCTCCGGCACCTACGTTGCCGAGCGTAGCGACGCCACCTACATTCCGCGCGTGGACACCTTCGTTGACGATATGCGCCGCCGCGGTTTTGAGGGCTCCACCCGCATGATTGCGACCCGCTGGGTGGACGCCACTGAAGAGATCTCCACCCACCTATCCGTGCCGGTGGGCGAGCAGGTGCTGTTCGTGCGCCGCCTGCGTCTTGCCGACCACGAAGTCATCGGCTTTGAGCGTTCCTACTTTGTGAAGGCCGCCGCAAGTAGCATCCTGGACGCCATGATGGCGGAGATGTCCGGTGCGATGAGCTCGCTAGACCAGCTTGCCGACACCCCCAACGCCATTAAGCACGCCCGCGTACGCACCAGCGCGGCGCTCTTCACCGACGCCGACGCCGAGGCGTTCAACCAGCAGGTGCCCGTGGGCGAGGCAGCGTTCAAGGTCTGCGCCACCGGCTACACCGAAGAAGGTAGCCCCGTAGAGTACGCAGAGACCCTGTACCTCGCTGATGCCTACTTCTACGAGATGATTCTCTAGCATCTGCCTTTTCTTGTGATGACAGTGTGAAAGGGCGGTGCCCCGGTAGATCGTTCTACCGGGGCACCGCCCTTTTGAGTTATCAGCTCTGAAGTACTGCGGGCCTTACGCCGCCTGACGCTCCGCGGTCTCAACCACGTTCACCAGCAGCTCCGCGCGGGTCATCGGGCCCACACCGCCGGGGTTCGGGGAAACCCAGGATGCCTTCTGCGCAGCCTCCGGGGAGACATCGCCGAAGAGCTTCTTCTTGCCGGTTTCCGGGTCCTCAGCGCGGGAAACACCAACGTCCAGCAGGATTGCGCCGTCCTTGACCTGGTGAGCCTTCAGCACGTGAGGAACACCCACAGCGGCAACAATGACGTCAGCCTCGCGCAGCACCTCGTCCAGGTTCTCGGTACCGGTGTGCGCCAGGGTTGCGGTCGCGTTCACCTCGCGGCGGGTCAGCAGCAGACCCAGCGGGCGGCCCACGGTAATGCCGCGGCCGAGCACCACAACGTTCTTACCGTTCCAGTCGATGCCGTGGCGCTTGACCAGCTCAATGACACCGTTGGGGGTGCAGGGCAGCGGGGAATCCAGCGGCTCAGAAACGTTCAGCACGAGCTTGCCGAGGTTGGTCGGGTGCAGGCCGTCAGCGTCCTTCTCGGGCGCGATGCGCTCCAGCACGCGGTTGGTGTCCAGGTGCTTGGGCAGGGGCAGCTGCACAATGTAGCTGGTGCACTCCGGGTCGTTGTTCAGCTTGTCAATCTCTGCGTCGAGCTCTTCCTGAGTGATGTCACCGGGCAGGTCCACACGGATGGAGTTAATACCAATCTCTGCACAGTCGCGGTGCTTAGCGCCCACGTACGAGCGGGATGCCGGGTCGTCACCGACCAGCACGGTACCCAGGCACGGGGGTAATACCCTTAGCCTTGAGCGCCTCGACGCGCTCCTTCAGCTCCGCCTTGATGGCTGCGGCGGTTGCGTTACCGTCTAGAATCTGGGGCATTGTTTTTTTCCTTCCATAGATTGCGGCGGGTTCGCCGAAACGGATGGTCTGTGTGTTGAGTTCTAGGGTGTGTGCCTGGGGCGCCACTCCCCGCTACCTCCCTCGACGGATGTAGCGGGCAGGGGCGGCAAAAAGTAAGAGGGCGAAATAACCCCGCCCGCTCAGCACCCACAGGGAATGTTGAGCGAACGGGGTCATTCATGGGTCTACCAGTTCTCGCTGCCCTGGTAGAGGGGGTACTTGGCGCACAGTGCCTCAACGCGGGCACGCAGCGCAGCGATGTCCGGGTTCGGCAGCAGTACAGAAGCGATAATATCGGCTACCTCGGTGAAGCCCTCAGCATCGAAGCCGCGGGTAGCCAGCGCAGGGGTACCGATACGCAGACCGGAGGTCACCATCGGCGGGCGGGGGTCGTTCGGCACAGCGTTACGGTTGACAGTAATACCGGCATCGTGCAGCAGGTCTTCTGCTTCCTTGCCGTTGAGGGCGTGGTTGCGCAGGTCAACAAGCACCAGGTGAACGTCAGTACCGCCGGATGCGATGGAAACGCCGGCGTCCTTCACGTCCTGCTGCAGCAGGCGGTTCGCGAGAATCTGTGCGCCCTCAACGGTGCGCTTCTGACGGTCCTTGAACGCGTCAGATGCGGCGACCTTGAACGCGGTAGCCTTCGCAGCGATCACGTGCATGAGCGGGCCGCCCTGCTGGCCGGGGAACACGGCGGAGTCAATCTTCTTCTTCAGCTCCTCGGTGCAGAGGATGAAGCCGGAACGGGGGCCGCCCAGGGTCTTGTGCACGGTGGAGGAGACCACGTGTGCGTGCGGGACGGGGTTCGGGTGCAGACCCGCAGCCACCAGGCCCGCGAAGTGAGCCATGTCTACCCACAGGTACGCGCCGATTTCGTCAGCAATCGCGCGGAACGCGGCGAAGTCCAGCTGACGGGGGTACGCGGACCAGCCGGCAATAATCAGCTTGGGACGCTCAGCCAGAGCCAGTTCACGCACCTGCTCCATGTCAACGTAGCCGTTCTCGTCCACGCTGTAGGCGACAACGTTGTACAGCTTGCCGGAGACGTTCAGCTTCATGCCGTGGGTCAGGTGGCCACCGTGTGCCAGGGACAGACCCATGATGGTGTCGCCGGGGTTCAGCAGCGCGTGCATGACGGCGTTGTTCGCCTGCGCACCGGAGTGGGGCTGAACGTTGGCGTGCTCAGCGCCGAAGAGTTCCTTCACGCGGGAAATAGCGAGGGACTCAACGATGTCAACGAATTCGCAGCCGCCGTAGTAGCGGCGGCCGGGGTAACCCTCAGCGTACTTGTTGGTCAGTACCGAGCCCTGGCTTTCGAGGACGGCACGGGGGACGAAGTTCTCGGATGCAATCATCTCGAGGGTGTTCTGCTGGCGCTTGCGCTCCAGCTCAATGGCTTCTGCAACCTCGGGGTCGAGGTCGGCGAGGGGCATCTCGAGGATCTTCTGCTCGGACATTACGCTCCTGGGAGTGTTTGCGTTATCTTCGGTCGCTCATCATCGGGGCTGCCGCGGCGTGCGCCGGGCGGTCTTCAGGAGGCGGCGCGCGCCTCCAGTTGAAAACCCTAAATGAAAAAATATGAGCTACACCTCATAATACCGTAAAGCCCGCTTTCCTTCGAGAAGGAAAACGGGCTTTACAAAGCATCACGATGAAGTTTTTACGGCGTCGGCGCAACACCGGCGAGGGGCGCACAACACACCCCGGCAGGCTTATCGGCGGCCGTTAAGCGGGTCTACACACCCTACGCCTGACGCAGGATAGCGGAAGCATACTCCAGGTACGCCTCACGAGCGCTCTCCTTCTTACCGCCAGCCACCAGCTGGGTCTGCACCACGTAACCGGTCAGCACCGACAGCACCGCGGCACCGATAACGGTCAGCCACTCTTCAAGCTCCTCTTCGGTGAAGTCCAGCTCAGCGGCACCCCAGGCGCGGTAGCGCTCCAGGGACTGATCGCGCAGGTAGCTCAGCTGCTCAGACACCACGGTCGCCAGCTGCGGCATTGCCACGGCCTCGCCCCAGGTGACGAGCAGGTGACGGCGAATCTTGGGGGTGTCCAGCACCTTCAGGCACCCGAACACGTAGTCCCAGGGCTGTTCGGCGCGGATGCGGTCGAAGGGCGCCATGTCCATGCGGGCTGCCGCCAGGATGATTTCATCCTTGGAGGAGAAGTGGTTATAAATCGCTCCGGCAGACAGGCCGGTGGCCGCAATAATATCGCTCATCGAAGCCTTCTGATAACCGTGCTTGATGAAGCATTCGCGGGCGGTCTCTACAATCTGAGAACGCCTGTTCTTTTTGTATTCTTCGCTGACTTTAGGCACAACCTAATCCTAGCGAATTTTTAGCCAATCCGTGCGCATCCTGGTCGCCATTAACGCGCCCTCATGCGCAAATCCGGCGCAAAATAGAGCAAAAATTCTATAAATACGACTGCCCACAATACGGATGCACGGGCACCTGGTATAAAAGCGGGGCACCCCGGGTTTACCCCAGGATGCCCCGCTCACAGCAGGTAGCTCAGCGCGTACTGAGCCCGCTACACATGTTTAGTGGAAGAAGTGGCGGGTACCGGTCAGGTACATGGTCACGCCAGCAGCCTTAGCCGCCTCGATAACTTCCTCGTCGCGAATCGAACCGCCCGGGTGCACGACGGCACGCACACCGGCGTCCAGCAGAACCTGCAGGCCGTCAGCGAAGGGGAAGAACGCGTCGGATGCGGCAACCGCACCGCGGGCACGCTCGTTACCTTCACCGCCGAGGGTGTTCGCGCGCTCCACCGAGAGCTTGCAGGAATCCACGCGGTTCACCTGGCCCATGCCGATGCCCACTGCGGCACCGTTATCGGCAAGCAGAATAGCGTTGGACTTGGGCGAACGCAGTGCACGCCAGGCGAACTCGAGGTCGCGCAGGGTTGCCTCGTCAGCTGCCTCACCGGCGACCAGGGTCCAGTTCTTCGGGTCGTCACCCTCAGCCTGCAGGCGGTCAGCCTCCTGGAAGAGTGCGCCACCGGAAATGGGGCGGTACTCGATAGCCTCACGGGCAAAGTTCTCAGGGCAGAACCAGCAGGCGCAGGTTCTTCTTCTCGCGCAGGATCTCCAGCGCCTCGGGCTCGAAGCCGGGAGCCACAATCACCTCGGTGAAGATGCCCTTGACGGTCTGAGCCATAGCGGCGGTCACCGGGCGGTTAGCAGCAATCACGCCACCGTATGCGGACAGCGGGTCGCAAGCGTGCGCCTTCGCGTGAGCGTCCGCAATCGGGTCAGCCGCACCGGGGGTTGCCACAGCAATACCGCAGGGGTTGTTGTGCTTGATAACGGCAACAGCCGGCTCGTCGAAGTCGTAAGCGGCACGCAGAGCGGCGTCAGCATCAACGTAGTTGTTGTAGCTCATCGCCTTACCGTGCACCTGCTCCGCCTGAGCAATGCCGGGGGCAGCGGCGGGGTCAACGTACAGGGCGGCACGCTGGTGCGGGTTCTCGCCGTAACGCAGGGTTTCGCTACGCTCGAAGCTCAGACCGGCGTAGGGGGGCCAGAAGTTAGCGTCCTCGTCCTGCAGGAACTGAGCGGCAGTCCAGGTAGCCACGGCGGTGTCGTAGGCGGCAGTGTGAGCGAAAGCGCCAGCGGCCAGGCGGCGGCGCTCATCCAGGGAGAAACCACCGTTCTTAGCGGCCTCAACGGTGCGCTCGTAGTCGGCGGGGTCCACCACAATTGCAACAGCGTCGTGGTTCTTCGCGGCAGCGCGAACCATGGAGGGGCCACCAATGTCGATCTTCTCGATGATGGCGTCCTGACCGGCACCGGATGCAACGGTCTCAACGAAGGGGTACAGGTTCACAACCACCAGGTCGAACGCCTCAACGTCCAGCTCGTCGAGGGTGTCGATGTGCTCCTGCTTGCGGCGGTCAGCCAGAATACCGGCGTGGATGCGCGGGTGCAGGGTCTTCACGCGGCCTTCGAGACACTCGGGGAAACCGGTCACTTCGGTGACCTCGGTGACGGGTACGCCTGCTGCCGCGATGGTGGATGCGGTGGAGCCGGTGGAGACCAGCGCGACGCCAGCCTCGTGCAGGCCGCGGGCGAACTCCTCCAGACCGGTCTTGTCGTAGACGGAAATGAGGGCGCGGCGCAGGGGCACGCGATCGAGCTCAATGAGAGACACAAATACTCCGATGCTTTAGACGTGCACGCCGGTTCTCGGCGGCACAGCTGGTGGATGGACGTAGCCTGCCAGGATAGACAGGGCATGTGTGGGGGTATTCCCCGCCGCTGTGCGTGACGCTAAGGTGAGCGCGTCGAATGGGCACAACGGAACGTGTGTGGGCGGCGGGGTTTGAGCTCGGCTCATTCCGCCGCGAAAAATTTAGTGGGCGGAATTAGCTGTCAGATGCAGTGCCGCGGGATTCAGCGCCGTCAGATGCAGCACCGTGGGATTCAGCGAGAGACGCGATGGTCTGCACGAGCAGGCGGCGCTCCTGCACCTAATGCGTTCGTGCAGGGTCTCTTCGGTATCGTCGTCCAGAACGGGCACTGCCGCCTGGGCGAGGATGGGGCCGGTGTCAACGCCCGCATCCACAAAGTGGACGGTCAGGCCGGTAATCTTCACACCGTGCGCCAGGGCGTCACGCACGCCGTGCGCACCCGGGAAGGAGGGCAGCAGGGCGGGGTGGGTGTTAATAATGCGGTTGCTGAAACGCTCGACCAGCTGCGCGTCAACAATGCGCATGAAGCCGGCGAACACAATGTAATCGGGGTCGTAGGAAGCGATCTTTTCTTCCAGCGCGCGGTTCCAGGAGGGGCGGTCGGCGTAGTCGCCGGGCTGCACCAGGAAGGTGGGTACACCCGCCGCCTGGGCACGTTCAATACCCAGACAGGGCTTGTCGGCGCCCACTGCCGCAATGTCGAGGGGAAGCTCGCCCGCTGCTACAGCGTCGAGGATGGACTGAAGATTCGTTCCGGAGCCGGATACCATAACCACAATTCGCACCCGACTAGTATAACCCGTCTCACACCCTTATCCAAAGGGGTAAGAGGTTCACAACGCACCCAAAGCCCAAAGGTGAGCACAAAGAAACCCCGGCGGGACAAATCCTCACCGGGTTTCACTGGAGTTCATGGGGGTTCATGGGGCTTCACCGGGGTTTGCTGGGCGCAAACTCAACAGGTCGCGAACTCAATAGGCCGCATACTCAATAGGTCGCGGGCGCACGGGACGGTACCCTTATAGGTATGTCTACTCCCCCGCAGAACACTCCAAACAACGCACCGAACAACGCACCGCAGCAGCCCACCCCGAACAACGGTGCACCGCAGAACCAGCAGGTTCCGCCGCGAGCGCCGCAGCAGGCACCGCAAAACATGATGCCGCAGCATCGAGGACCTCAGGGTAAGAAGCCGCGCAAGCCCATCGACCCCATCGAACAGCAGAAAGCGAATATTCGCACCTCGCTCATGCTGATTGCTGCCGCGCTGGTGATTTTTGCGGCGTCCTCCTTCGTGCTCTCCACGATGCCGCTTTTCTTGGCGCTCTTCATCTTCGCGCTCGCCGGCATTACCCTGAGCATTATTGCGATTGTGCGCACCGCGGTCTACCGCGGCCCCTGGTTCTTCTACATTGCCGCGGGCATCAGCATCATCTACGGCGCGATGACCCTGCTCGGCGGCATCGGTCTTGCTCTCATGCCCGGTGCGCAGGAGTACCGCGAGTGCCGCGCCGCCGCGCTGACCCAGACCGACATGTACACCTGCGACCAGAAGTTCCAGGGCACGATGGACAAGCTCACCGGCACGTCCAGCTCTAGCTCTTCTGCAGCTCGTTAGGGGTTCTGCGCGCTAGTTCTTCTTGCGGGCGTTAGAACCCTGCGCATTAGAGCCCTGGGACTTCGAGGAGCTGACATCCAGCGGGGGCAGCTCCACGGTAGACGCCTCATCGGTCACCAGCGGAAGGATGCCGGTCTGGCTACGAACCTCAAAGATGCGGCTCATCGCCTGATCGGCAGAGAGGACATCCAGCTCGCGATCCACAAAATCACGCTCTAGGTCGTTCTTCTGCTTCTTGCGTGCCGCCTTGGCCGCCTTCTTCGCCTCGCGCTTCTGCGCACGCTCAAGCGCGCGGTCCTGAGCGGAATCCTGCGGGGCGGGTTCAGCGTGGGCGCTCTCTGCCGCTTCTGAACCCTGCGCTGCGGCGGGCTGCTCAAGACCAAAACCGAAGTACGCCATAATGCGGCTCGCACGGCCCTTCGAACGCGGCGTCTGCTCTGCGGGCTCTTCAACAGCGTTCTCACGCTCAGCTGCCACAGGTTCGGTAGCCTCGTAGACGGGCTCCTGAATCAGTTCGCGAGTCTCCTCCTCGGAGGGGTCATGAGCGTACACGGCAGGGTCATAGGTGCCGTGTTCGTCAGCAGTGTACTCGTTGGAGGCAGGCTCAACAGATGCTTCAATGCTCTCGTAATCCTCCGCCTGCGCAGAGTCAGCATGGGCAGAGTGCAGTAATCGACCTGCTGAACGGCCTCAATCGGCTCGTACTGCTCAGCGGGGCTCTCTTCAGCAGTAGCCTCTTCGGAGGCGGGCTCTTCAGCCGCCTCTTCACGCTCTTCAACGATGTCTGCGAAAGCGTCCGCCGCCGCACGCTGCGCCAGCTGTTCGGTCGCCTCCACGGGGACGGCAACCACCGGCTCCTGCGGATGCACCGGCACGTGACCGGTCGCCACCTCAGATACAACAGACTGCTCAGGCTCAGAGACATTCTTCTCAGAAGCCTTCTTAGAGGCAGCCGCGCGTGCCGTCTCTTCCGCCTCGTGCTCAGCTGCTTCACGCTCTGCAGCCTCACGAGCGGCGACTTCCTCAGCTTCACGCTCAGCCGCCTCACGTGCCGCAGCTTCCTCAGCCTCACGCTGCGCACGCTCCGCGCGCTCCTGAGCACGCTGCTCACGACGCTGTGCAAAACGCTCACGACGCTGTGCAAAACGCTCACGACCCTGTGCAAAACGCTCACGGGTCGAGGCAGTAAAACTCATCAGACGCTCACCCAAATTCGGGCGCTCATCCGCAAAACGAGGCAGCTCACGGCTGCTATCCGGCACCAGGGCACGGCTCAGCAACATACCGAAAGTCACACCGGCGCCCACCGTCAACGCGGTATGCGCCGCAAAAGTCAGCGGCTCAGCACCAACCTCCGTAAAACGACCAATACCCAGAGAGCCGTACGAAATCCAGCCCAGCCACAGGGCACCAAACGACGTCATAATACCGGTCATCACACCCAGCACCACCGCAGAAATCAGCGCAGACAACGGTCGAAACGGAACCTTCAGGGCAACCCACTCATCCAGGTGATCCTCACCCTCACGCAAGAACCACCAGCCAGCAATCGCACCGGCACCCAGCGGCACCAGCAGACCCACCAGACCGAACGTGCCCATTGACTCGGGCACAGCACCCAGAATCGGAAGCATCGGCAAAGTACCAGCATCACTACTGGTCAAACCAACCGAGGTACCCGCACCAAAGGAGAAACCGGCACCGGTCGACCACGCAATCGCATAAATCACCAAGTTCGGCAAGAACCCCAGCTGCAGCAAAGTCACCGCAGTATCACCCACAGCGCCTGCATGCAGCTCCTGGTAGGTGGCAACGATCTGCGACCAGCCCGCCAAAATACCGATACCCAAAAGCACCGCGCCCAGACCGACCAGCGCCACAAAAGCAACCACCGCAGCACGCACCACAGCCCAGGCATACGAACCCGCCCAACGCGAATACTGACTCATCTGCGAAATCTGCTCCGCAGTATCAACACCCACCATACGCGAGAGCGAACGCGCCTCACGGTAGCCACCCCACATCAGACCAGCCACCACAATACCCAAAGGCACCAGGGCAGCATTCAACGCCTGAAGAGGCTGCGGATGCGGGCTCGCCCAACCGTACATCGCCGAACTAATCAGCGCATAGGTCACCGAACCGGACAGCACCGGAATCAAAAACTCACCCTCATACGAGGCGCGCGCCAGGCGACGACCCGAACGATAACAGAGCAGCAGAGGCAGAATACTCAAACCCAGCGGCACCAGCGTCATCGTGCCGGCAGAAGCACCAAAAGCAGCCGCAAGATCCAAAGGAACACCGTGAATCAGAAGCCACAGGTGCGCCGACATGGCGGCCACGGAGGAGAACTCCATGTCGCCAAAACCCTTGGTCGCCCACACGGCAGACATCGCCGCAAACACAGCAAGCGCAGAGAACAGGGCAGTAACAATTAGCTCAACAACACCCTGAAGCCACAGAGGCATGGGCATGGAATAACGAGAGATAGGTGAGGTGCTTTTCATCGTCCTTCAATCATGCCACGAATTAACGATGAAACCCGCCTCCGATTAACACTCGAAAGCGGGTTCTCACAACTATTCACACAGGTATTCATCCAGACGCGCACGTGAGGGCGCGTATCAGGCGAAGTTTTACTGCTCAGTCCACGGGTTGGAAGCCTCAACACCCCACGCCCGGTACACCTGCGCCTTAGAAGAAATCAGCTCCAAATCATAGGCGCTCGCACTCGCCGCCATCAGACCCTCCAAGGCGGCGGTAGGCAGCGGACCGGCATCATCACGACCCACGGCATGCACGCCGCGCGGCGCCTGACGGCCAGCCCACTCGAGGCTCACGCGCGCATCCACATTAATAACGTGGTCGCCAAAGCGCTCAAGAAGTTCGGTAATCCAGCGATCAGTTTCCGGGTAGGGGTACAGGCCCTTCAGCTCGCCAATGCTCAGCACAGAAATGTACATGTGCCGGAACGAGCGGCGGCGCAGAAAAGCGACCACGGCGGGGTCTGGATCCGCCTTACGGATCTCCGCAAGAACGTCGGAGTCCAGGAGCATACCGGAGAAATTCATACCCCTAATGCTACGCTACGCGCAGACCGGCGTACTGAATAGCGGGGATGCCCTCGGGGTTCGGCAGAAGAAGGAAGTTCAGGAACTCGTCGCGCTTAGAAGAAATGCGGGAGTAATCGTCAATGCTGACTGCGGTGTATCCGCCTCGCGCGGGGACAGCTGCGGCACGCAGGCTTTCCTGGTAGGAGCGGGAGGGGTTCAGAGAGATTGCTGCTTCGGTTGCAGAGCCGTTGTACATGTGACAACCTGCGCCGTGAGTGGCGCGATCCTTTCGCGTTGCTCTTGTCTGTACCAATTACCACCGGTTATTCCGGTGGTGAATACAAACCGCTTCGTCATCCGAGCCACCCGTGAACATGGGGTTGGCGTTCGACCATAGTCGGAGCTTATCAGTCGAAACTCTTGAAGCTGGGTTTAGCTTACAGCATTTTCTCAAGTTAAGTAAAGCGTTTTGTGAAAGAGATTTAGATTATTAGCATTTTGGCTTGTGAGAGCACTTTAAATGGCGTGAATTTTTGATACGGCGCGGAATATCTTATGTGAATACCGGTGTTTTTATGCGTTAAAAACTCCCCCACCAAATACGAAATACACCCCAAGCCACCGCTCAATAGTCGCCCCAGCAACCAGCCCGACAGTCGCCAGCAAATGACCGACGACAAGGCGCAAGCCCGCGCAATACGCGATAATGAGCTGGTGAGCGCCAACAACCCCTTCCCCGAAATTCCCGTCACCGTACCGCAGATCATTCGCCAGGCCGGGCACCGCACCTACCAGCGCGGTGTCGCCTACCAGCGCAACCGCGAAGTCATCCGCTACAGCTACGACGAAGACGAGCGAACCCTCACCGGGTTCGTCAACGGAAGCACTATCATCCCCTACGAAGTGACCGTTCGCTTCTTCCCCGCCGTCAGCGGCTCCGCAACCTTCACCGCCCGCTGCACCTGCCCCGTGCTCACCGACTGCAAGCACGCCGTAGCGCTCATGCTCACCGCGCTCGACCGCGCCTCCGTAGCGAAAAAGGCACTCAGCGAACACCCCGGACCGGTCGGCGTACCCGGTGCCGCAGCGAAGGGTGCGGCACAGGCAAAGGGATCCGCGGATTCAAAGGGCGCAGACATTGCGGAGGCGAAGAAGTCCGCCGACCCGCTCGCGGCACTACGCGCCTCCGGTGCGCTCACCACTGCGGCAAAACTACCCGCGCCCGATGCAGAAACTGTCGAGCCCGCAACCCCCCAGGGAAGCTTTGCGCTCAACGAGCTAGGTGCCTCCCCGAGCCTGCAGGCAGAGGCATCCACCACCAAAATCTCGGCATGGCGACGCGACCTCTCCTCCGTTCTTTCCGCACGTCAGGACCTTGCGGGCATTGATTCGATGCGCGTGAGCGGCGCCCTGGATTTCTCGCTGAGCGTCTCCGGCTCCTACGCGCGCGGCCGCAATATGCCCGGCGCAACCCCCAGCATTAACCTGCTCGCCCGACCGCTCATGGCGTCCAAAACCGGGCGCTGGATCAAGGGCGGACTCAGCTGGGAAACCTTCGCCTCCAGCGTGGGCGGGCCCGTCGGGCGGCACGAAATCTACCCCGAACACGAACGGTTCTTCGCCGAGCTCTACTCGATTGCCCGCCCCTGGCAGAACATGTACTCCTCGCACCGCGACTGGATCTCAATCAGCGCTTCTGCCTCCACTCTGCTCTGGGACGTACTCGCCCGCGCAGAGGATATTGGCCTGCCCCTGCTCGTCAACGGTCGCGAAGTGAACTACGCCGTGCTGAGCCCCGCACAGGTGCGCCTGCACGCCGCCGCCGCAGAAGATGCACACGCAGAAGGCGCCGGACTGCAGCTTCAAGCCGCGCTCAGCTGGGAAGGACGCGAAGGCGAACTGCTACGCCAGCTCTGGCTACCCGCCGCCCACTGCCACCCCATCGGCACCCCGCGTACCGGCTTCTTTGCCCTGGGCGGGCTCGCCCAGCAGGAGTACGAGCAGGCGGCAAAGGCAGTGCACTGGAAGACCGCGCGCCCCGGCGCACTGGATGAAGTGGGCCGCGAATCTTTCGTTCAAAAGACTGCACAAAAGGACGCGCAGGAGGCGCCTACTGAGCCCTCTACCCCGACCATCAACCCGGCGCAGGGTGAACGGATGCGGAGTGAGCGGGTGCGCTACTCCCCCGCCGTACCCGAACTGCCCGAGGGCGTGGAGCTGGCGCTCATCCCTCTGGTCGAGCCGCTCGATGCCGCCTCCGAATCGCTGATTAGCGCCGGAACCGTGCACATTCCCGCCGCGGAACGCGCCACGTTCCAGAAGGAATACCTGCCCGCGCTCAGCCGCTCTATTCCCTCGCTGACCCCCGATCCGGCGCTGGCGCTGCCGCGCGTGAAGCCGCCGCATCTGGTGCTTGAAATCAGCTTTGACGAGCAGGTACGCCACGACGCGCAGCTGAGCTGGCACTGGGAGTACCCGCTGAACCCCTTCGCGGAGGACAGCACAGAGGAGGCGAGCGCACAGAATCCTGCGACCGGCTCCGATGTGCAGTCCCTGCCCGTTTTCGGATACCCCGGTGAAGAGGGCGGCGAGGTTCGCGACGAGCGTTTTGAGGCGCGCGTACTGCGTTCGGTGCGCGCCATTCTTGCCGCCCACCCGGCGCTTTCCGGGCTGGAGGAGCGCCGCATCGAAGGCTGGGAGACCCGCGAGCTGCTCAGCGCGATTCTGCCGAAGCTTCGCCGTATTTCCGCTGTTCAGGTGCGTTTTATCGGCACTCCGCCACAGTTCGTGGAGGCAACCGACGCGCTCATTGAAATCACCGTGAGCGAGGGCAATTCTCGTGACTGGTTCGGTCTGGGCATTGCGGTGAAGGTCAACAATTGGACCGTGCCGTTCGCCCAGATTTTTGAGGCGCTCGACCGCGGGGCGGACCGTATTCTGCTCGGTAACGGCACCTATTTCTCGCTGCGTCGACCCGAGTTTAAGACCCTGCGCACCCTCATCGCGGAGGCTCGCGAACTCGACGATGCGGGCGGTGAGCTGCGCATTAACCGTCACCAGGCGGGGCTGTTCTCTGAGCTGGAGTCGCTGGCGGCGAGCGTGCATACGACCGCGCGGTGGGATGCTCAGGTGCGTTCACTGCTACAGCTGGTTGAGGGACTGGAGGATACTGAAGAGAACCCCGAAAAAGGTACTGAAAAGACCTCTGACAAGGGCACTCAGGATTCCCCCGCACCTCAGAAGACCTCCCGTCGGGTTATCGCTCAGCGCCCGGTACCCGCCGGTCTGCAGGCGACCCTGCGCCCCTACCAAGTGGAGGGTTTCCAGTGGCTGTCCTTCCTGTACGAGCAGCGGCTGGGCGGTATTCTCGCCGACGATATGGGCCTGGGTAAGACCGTGCAGGCTCTCGCCCTGCTCGCCCACGTGATTGAGGAGCACCGTGCCGCCTCCGAACGTGCCGCCGAGCGCGGTGAGAGCATCGAGCCGTTCGCGCCCTTCCTCGTGGTTGCCCCGACCTCCGTCATCACCAACTGGGCGGCGGAGGCGGAACGCTTCCTGCCCGAGGCGAAGGTCGTGACCATTACTGAAACCACCGCCGGTAAGACCCCGCTGGCCGAGCGGATTGCCGGGGCGCACCTGGTGCTGACCAGCTACACGCTGCTACGCATGGATGAGGAGGCCTACACCGGTTACGCCCGCACGCTGGGCCGTGCTGTTGACAAGCACACCGTTGACGAGCGCGCTGGCGGTTCCACGGGTGAGCAGTCCGCCCCCGAAGGCTGGGGTGCGCTCCTGCTGGACGAGGCGCAATTCGTCAAACACCGGCACTCGTGCCTGGTCCATCGCCCGCGCAATGCCCGCACGCACCAAGATTGCGATGACCGGCACGCCCATCGAGAACAACCTCATGGAGCTGTGGGCGCTGCTGGCGATTGTGGCGGATGGCTTGTTCCCTTCCGCTCGTGCGTTCCGTGACCTGTACGCTCGCCCGGCGGAGTCCGGTGAGGAGCCGGCGCACGCCGCGGCGACGGCTGCTCGTCTGCGCCGGCGCATCCGCCCGCTCATGCTGCGCCGCACCAAGGAGCTGGTGGCGGCGGAGCTTCCGGCGAAGAACGATACGCGCGTGAACCTGCCGCTGGCTCCCGGTCACCGCCGCATCTATGACACGCACCTGCAGCGTGAACGTCAGAAGGTGCTGGGTCTGCTGGAGGATATGGATAAGAACCGGTTCACGATCTTCCAGTCGCTGACCCTGCTGCGCCGCCTGGCGCTTGATGCCGCGCTGATTGATCCGGAAGCCTACGCCGGGGTGTCGTCGGTCAAGCGCGACTACCTGGTTCAGCAGCTACCCGACCTGCTCGAGAAGGGCCACCGTGTGCTGGTGTTCAGCCAGTTCACCGGCTACCTCAAGAGCATTTCGGCGCGCCTGGCAGAGGAAGGCATCGGCCACCTGTACCTGGACGGTTCGACCCGCAACCGCGCCGAGGTCATCGAGGCGTTCACGAGCGGTCAGGAGCCGGTGTTCCTCATTTCGCTCAAGGCTGGCGGTTTCGGTCTGAACCTGACCGAGGCGGATCACGTGTTCATCATGGATCCGTGGTGGAACCCCGCCGCCGAGCAGCAGGCGGTGGACCGTATTCACCGCATCGGCCAGGACAAGGAGGTGCACGTCTACCGTCTGGTCGCCGAGGGCACGATTGAGGAGAAGGTCATGCAGCTCAAGGAGTCGAAGGCCGCGCTCTTCGATGCGGTGGTCGGTGAGGGCGAGTTCGCCTCCGCGGCGGTGACGGCTGAGGATGTGCGCGAGCTGTTTGCGCCGGCTGTCGAGCGATAGCCGCCCTCCAGCCTGAGCGGTAGCCGCCCTCGAGTCTGAGCGGTAGCCGCCCTCGAGTCTGAGCAGCATGTCTGGTACCCGTCATTTTTTGTCATCTGGTTACGCCTCGGGCTAGATTCATGCCCGATTCTGGCCCGGCCCTTCTCAACGGGGGCTCTGAGGCGTAGCCTTGAATGACTACTTACGGAGGCGCCGCCTCCCCATAGATTCCAAAGGAGCATCATGAGCTACAACGTACCCAACGTAAAGTTCAACGACGGCCAATCCATTCCGCAGCTGGGCTACGGCGTGTGGCAGGTTGAGGACGAGGTCGCCGAGAAGGTTGTGGGCACCGCCCTGGAGATCGGCTACCGCCACATCGACACCGCCGCTATTTATGGCAATGAGGCGGGCGTGGGCCGCGCTATCGCTAACTCCGGAGTGGCTCGTGAGGACATCTTCCTCACCACTAAGCTGTGGAACTCCGATCAGGGCTATGAGAGCGCTTTGAGGCGTTTGAGGCGTCCCTGGAGAAGCTGGGCACCGACTACGTTGACCTGTACCTGATTCACTGGGCTAAGCCGCAGCAGGGCCTGTACCTGGATTCCTGGCGTGCGCTGATTGAGCTGCAGAAGCAGGGTAAGGTCCGTTCCATTGGTGTTTCGAACTTCCCCGAGGAGCAGCTGCGCGAGATTATCGAGGAGACCGGCGTGGTTCCGGTCATCCACCAGATTGAGCTGCACCCCTACTTCTCGCAGGAGGCGCTGCGCGCCGTTCACGCCGAGTACGGCATCGCGACTCAGGCGTGGAGCCCGCTGGGTAACGGCAGCGACCTGCTGCAGAACCCCGTGCTGGCTGAGATCGCGGAGCGCCACGGCGCGACCCCCGCGCAGGTTGTGCTGGCATGGCACCTGGCTAAGGGCACCGTGGCTATCCCGAAGTCTGTGACCCCCTCCCGCATTGAGGAGAACCTGGCGTCGGTGAATGTGAAGCTGACCGCCGAGGACATCGCGGCCGTGGATGCGCTTTCCAGCCCCGAGGGTCGTATTGGCGCTGACCCGGCGAACATTGACTTCTAAGGTGTAGCTCGGGCGTATAGCTCGATACACACCTACATAAAGCCCCGACAGGCACAGTTAGTGCTTGTCGGGGCTTTTGTGCGCTCTTGCGGGAGCTAAGGTTTTAGAGAATGATCATTCGCGGATTGCGCAACAGGTCAGCGAACGCTCTGTATCTAGCTCTCGCCCGTTAGCTCTCCCCCGTTAGTTTTCGTCCTCCACCAGCAGGGAGAGGGAGATGCGGCGGCGCGCCGGGTCGACCTCCACGACGCGCACCTGCACGATGTCGCCGCTACGCACAATATCGTGCGGATTCGCCACGTAGCCACGGCTCATCTGCGAGATGTGCACGAGGCCGTCCTGGTGCACGCCAATATCCACGAACGCGCCGAATGCCGCCACGTTCGAGACGGTGCCCTCGAGCACCATGCCGGGACGCACGTCCTCGAAGTGCGAGACGGACTCGGAGAAGCGGGCGGTGCGGAAGCTACCGCGCGGGTCCAGGCCGGGGCGGCGCAGCTCGGTGAAGATGTCCTCGACCGTGTACACACCGGCGGTGACTTCGTCCGCGCTCGCCTGAGTATCACTATCCTGCACGTAGTCGGCGGGGTTCAGCCCGGCGAGCGGGTTGCTACCGTCCGAGGTACCCAGGGCGCCGGCAACCCAGTGGGCGCCGTTGCGTGCCTGCGCGTCAGCAATAATGCGGCGCGCGAGCGGGTACGCTTCCGGGTGCACGGCGGAGGCGTCCAGCGGCTCCTCACCGCCGCGGATGCGGATGAATCCTGCCGCCTGGCGGAAGGTTTTCGCGCCCAGTCGCGGCACGTTCAGCAGCTGCCGGCGGTTCGCGAAGGCGCCGTGTTCGGTGCGGTAGGCGACGATGCGTTCGGCAGTTGCGGTGCCCACTCCCGCCACATGCGCGAGCAGCTGCACGGAGGCGCTGTTGAGGTTCACGCCCACGGCGTTCACGCAGTCTTCGACGGTGTCGTTGAGGGCGCGGAGCAGGGCAGCGGGCGGCACGTCGTGCTGATACTGACCCACGCCGATGGACTGCGGGTCGATTTTGACGAGCTCGGCGAGCGGGTCCTGCAGGCGGCGGGCAATGGAGACGGCACCGCGTACGGTCACGTCGTAGTCGGGCAACTCGGCGGCGGCAAGGGCGGAAGCGGAGTAGACGGATGCGCCCGCCTCGGAAACGGTCACCTTCTGGGGTGCTTCTGCGCCTTCCTCGCGCAGGGTGCGGATTAGTTCGCTGGCGAGCTTGTCGGTTTCGCGGCTTGCGGTGCCGTTGCCGATGGCGATGAGTTCCACGCCGTGCTCGCGGCAGGCGGCGGCGAGCTCACGCAGTGCTTCTGCCCATTGGTTGCGCGGGGCGTGCGGGTAGACGGTGCCCACGCGCAGCGGCTCACCGGTGCCGTCAACTACGGCGTATTTCACGCCGTGGCGCAGGCCCGGGTCCAGGCCGAGGGTGGTCTTGTGTCCGGCGGGCGCGGCGAGCAGAATATCGCGCAGATTGGAGGCGAACACCTCGGTCGCATGCTGTGCGGCGGCGTCGAGTAACTGGTGGCGGATGCGTTCGGCAAGGCGCGGGCGCAGGTGGCTGCGCCATGCGGTGCGAACGGTGGCGGCGAGCCAGCCGAGTACGCGGTCTTCGTCGTCGACGGTGTTGAGCACCTGCACGGGGATGCGTAGCGCGGCGGCGACTTCACGTTCGTATGCAGAACGGACGTTCTCGTAATTTTCGGCGGCGGCCTCAGCTTCGGCGCGGGCGGCACCGCGCAGGCGACTGAGCGCCACGGGGGCGGGTGCCACGTCCACCTTGAGGCGCACCACGCCGGCGTCCTTGGCGCGGTGCAGCGCCAGCACGCGGTGCGGCGGAATGGAACGAATACGGTCCGAGAAGACGAAATAGTCGGAGAACTTCGCACCAATGCTTTCCTGACCGGCAATCACGCGGGACTCAATCACGCCGCCTTCACGCAGGCGCTTGAGGAGCTTTTCGCTCAGCACCGGGTCGGTGAGGGCGCGGTCAACCAGGATCGCGCGGGCACCGTCGAGGGCCTCTTCGGCACTGTGAATCTGCAGGGCTTCGTCCGCCTCCGCAGCCTCAATACCCTCGTCCTCGTCCTCAGCCTCGGTGCCGTCGGTAATGTACGCGGCGGCAATGACGTGCGCCTCGGCGAGGGGCACCTCCAGCAGGTCTTCGACGAGGGAATCAAGTCCGGCGGCACGCGCCATCTGGGCGCGGGTCACACGCTCGCTGCGGTACGGGGCGTAGATGGCGTTCACGTCTGCGATCGTGGCGGCGTTCATGAGCGAGGAACGTAGCTGCAGCAGGGTGAGCGGGTCGATGAGGCCTTCGTCGGCGCGTTCGGTGAGCGCTTCGAGCACGCGGTTGCGGCGCTCTTCGAGGGCGCGGAGCTGGCCCAGGCGCGACTGGATGGTGCGCAGCTGGGTGTCGGTGAGTGCGCCCGTTGCTTCTTTGCGGTAGCGGGCGATGAAGGGTACGGAGTTGTCGGCGTCGAGTAACGCCACGGCTGCGCGGATGCGGTGCGGCGCAATGCCGGTTTCTACGGCGAGCACGTTGATGAGGTGCTCGGCGGGCTGCTCAGTCTTGCCGCCTGTTTCGTGTTTTTCGCGGTGTGCGGCGCTGCTGGGTTCGTTGCCGGCGGCACTGCTGGGCGCGGGGTGTGCAGTTCGATCCGCGCGCGGGCGGATGCTGCTCGGGAGGGGGTGTTCGCTCATCCTTCCAGTTTCGCATATTTCGCCGCGGCTCATGGGTTGGCCGGTAATGCTGAGATAAGAGTCAGCGCGGGGCGTATTTTGCTCGCCTGTGCGGGTGCGGGTAAGCGTATTTTTCCACCGTATCTTCTGGTGCAGAATACGCCCCTTTGTGCACGTTTTACCCTGTGGGTGCGCTAAACGTTGTCATCTTTTCGTAAGAAACCGTGTTAGGGGTTCACGTATTTGAATAGTGCTTAGTTTCAGCGATAAATTTAGATAAAAGAGCATATTTTTTTGAAAAAATATCTCTTATTCGTGCAGATAAGAGCTGGACTCACACCACGCAAACACCCTTATCTGCGTGCACACGTTCAGGGTTTCGGCGGCACGGTACGACATGGTGCCGCCACATCCCGCAGATGAAAGAGGGACCCATGCGCGAACAAGCCGCGCTATCAAACGCTCCGGAGGGCTACTTAGATTTTCACGACGAGTACGCGGAACTCATCGCCGAACTCGCCGCGCTGGGGTTCACCCCTACCCAGGTTCTCCGCCGCCTCAATTTTCTGTACCCGCACATCAACAAGAAGTACCTGAACTATGCGCTGGACTCCGGCATCTGGCAGTTTGGCCCGGTCACGGCAGACGCCCCGAGCTACACGGTACTCGCCTGCGGCCTCTGGTACGTTTTTGCGGAAGCCTACGATTTGCCTCCGGAGCCCGAGTACGCGGCGCTGATTCTTGATTGCGATATTATTCACGACCTGCCGCCCGCGCTGGAGGCACGCCACTTCAGCAATGAAGACATTGCGCACGTTCTGGCGAAGATCGGCGCTACGCTCAAGTACCTTGCCGCACACCCCTACTCCCAGCTGGAGGAAGAAGCCTACGCGCAGACCCTCGAGGACATCCGACTGCGCGGCGTGAAAGAAATCGGCACCGAGGGCGGTAGCCTGTACACCCTGCTTGCCGCCAGTATGGAGGGCGAATCGGCGTGGCCTGCCCCCGCACAGACGGTCAACGATTACCTCGGCGACGGCAACTGGTCCCTGGGCATGCTCCGCACCGGCATCTACCCGGCGGAGGCGCTCGAGAACGAGTGGTATATCGACGCCGCGGCGGTACCTGAGGATTTTGCGCCGAAGACTCTGAGCCTGTTTTTGAGCTATTGTGCCCGCTACGACCGCGAGCCGACAGCGCTGAACTACGGCTACTGGTCTACCATTCCCACGCTGATTGAGCAGGTGCCGCCGCTGGGTGCGGTACGCGCCAAGTTCGGCTCCTGGCAGACGACCCTGCATCGCGGACGCACGCAGATTGCCCGTGAGCTGCGCCTGTGGACGAAGAACGAAGCCAATGTAGCTTCCGTGGAGGCGAGCGCCGCTGAGGAGCTTGAGCTCCTCGACGCTGAGCTAACTAATGCTGACGCTAAGCTGGCTAACGCGGAGCTCACCGAAGCAGAACTAGCAGAGTTGGATACCCCGGACGGCTCCCCTGCGGACGCTCCCGCGGAACCAGCAGAACCGGCGGAACAGGCAGAGCCCGCACGTCTGAGCGCCCGCGAACTCACCGAGCAGGGCATCGGCGTGGTGCAGACCGCCCACACCGACCTGGCGGCGTACCACCGCACCCAGTGGGAGCAGACGGTGGAAGTCTTCGGCGAACGCCTCGCGCAGCTTGCCTGGAACCGCCGCCTGAGCACCTACTACTTCTTCGACGGAGCCTGCCTGGAAGACGCCGACCCGACCCCCGTGGTGACGGTCTTCCGCTCCCCCACCGGCTTCCTCTGCGAGCTCGAACCCACCGTCGAGGCGCTACCCGCCTTCGACCCCGAGTTCCTGCAAGAGCACGGCTGGAGGCGCCCGGTACCGGTGCATGCGCTGTGGAATCTGCACGCGCTCGATCCGCTGGAGGCAGCTACCGCCGTCATTGAGGCGATGCGTTCCGGTTGCGGTTGTGAACGTTGGGATTTCTACCGCACCGATGACGACAACGACCCGCTTGCCGAAGAGACTGAGATGGCTTCCGTCTAAGCAAGCACTCCCGCGAGCCTCTCGTCGGGTTCATCCCTGGAGACAGCGAAAGCCCGCGTCCCCGCTCCCTGAGAGGAGCAGGTGACGCGGGCTTTACGCGTACGCTGATAGCCGGTACTGGCAACCAGTATGGCTTAGCGTGGGTGTTTAGCGTGCCGAGAAAATCTCGGACGCCTCCACAATCGCAATCTGCGCGGTGCGGGTCGAGATTGCTTCGTGGCGGCGGGCATCAGCGCGGCGCTTGAAGACCCAGCCGATACCCAGAATCACGAACCAGACGGGCATCGCGAGCAGACCCATGAGGGTTTCCTCGTTCATGGTCAGCACACCAATGGTAAAAGCGAAGAACGCCAGCGCCAGCCACGCGGAGAAACGGCCGCCGGGCAGACGGAACTTCGACTTCTTGTGGCGCGAGGGGAACTTCTTGCGGTACATCAGGTAGCTGACCATAATCATGGCCCATGCGAAAATCACGAGCACCGCAGCCACGGTGGTGACCAGGTTGAACGCACGAGAGATCGAGTCACCCGCGTAGAGCAGCACAATCGAGGACAGCAGCATCACGGCGGAAAGGAACAGCGCGTTACGAGGCACGCCGTTCTTAGAGATCTTGCCCAGGAACTGCGGTGCGCTGCGCTCGCGTGCCAGGCCGAATGCCATACGCGAGGTGGAGAAGATACCGGAGTTCGCCGAGGAGGTTGCGCTGGTAATCACCACGAAGTTGATGATGTGCGCGGCGATGCCCAGGCCCGCCAGGGTGAACATGGCGACGAAGGGGCTCTTATCGGGGCTGACCAGTCGCCAGGGGGTGACCATCAGGATGACGGCGAGCGCGCCCACGTAGAAGACCATAATACGTACCGGTACGGCGTTAATTGCCTTGGGCAGGGTCTTTTCGGGGTCCTGGGTTTCTGCGGCGGTGGTACCGACGAGCTCGGAGCCCATGAACGCGAAGACGGCAATCTGGAACGCGCCGAGGAAGCCAATCAGGTGGTTGGGGAACATTCCGCCGTCGTTCCAGAGGTTTGCGACGGATGCCTGCGCACCACTGGGCGAGGTGAAGCCGACGGCGATCATGCCGCCGCCAACGATAATCAGGGCGACGATGGCGACGATCTTAATCATGGAGAACCAGAATTCGATTTCGCCGAAGTTCTTCACGGAGACCAGGTTCAGGGTCAGCAGAACAGCGATGACGGCGAGCGCCGGGATCCATGCCTGCAGGTCAGGCCACCACATGTGCAGGTAGCCGACGATTGCGATGATGTCCGCGACGGCGGTAACCACCCACATGAACCAGTAGGACCAGCCGAGGAAGAATCCCGCCATGGGGCCGACGAGGTCGGTGGTGAAGTCAGAGAAGGACTTGTACCTCAGGTTAGAGAGCAGAATCTCGCCCATAGCTCGCAGTACCAGGAAGATGACGGCGCCGATGAGCATGTACACGAAAATAACTGAGGGACCCGCCATGGAGATGGCGCGACCGGAGCCCATGAACAGGCCGGTACCGATGGCACCGCCGATTGCGATGAGCTGGATGTGGCGGTTGCTTAGACCGCGGTGCAGTCGCTCTCCCTGTTCGGGAGCTTTAGGATTCAGGCTGACGTTGTTCTGTTCAGTCACGACGTCCTCTTTTCAGCGGTTGTACCCCGTACCGCATGTGCCGTTACTGGAATAAGAATCGTTAGATCGCAGCGGGCACGGTCACTGTATGAATATGCGGCCATTTGCTTGCGGGGTGTCCCCGGATTTCGGGGCGAGGCTAGAGCTCTATCAGATACCGCGCGGCATTCGGAAGTGTCACGCTATCGATTGACGCGGAGTTTTTCTGAGAGCTCTCACAGCTACTTGGATAGTTATTCTACAGGTGTTAAGTGCAAGAAAACAGGATTTACGGCAAAAAAATGTGACCTATTTCTATTATTCACGTCATATCAAGCAGTGTAAAAAAATGCCGCCCGGAACGTAAACAGGCAGGGCATGAGGGCACGCGAAAGCCCCGCCTCCGCATCCTCAAAGAATGCAGAAACGGGGCTTACCAACAGCGCCGCAGAAAGAACAGAATTACTTCTGAGCAGCCTCTTCAGCAGGCTTCTCGGCGGACCAGTGCGCGAGCACGCTTCGCCGCATGGTGGCGGGTCAGAATCTCGTAGCCAATAGCCAGAGCGATGAACCAGATGGGGGTCAGCGCCAGACCGATTGCGGTGTCCGGGTACAGGCTCAGGGCGTAGACCATAACAGCAAAGAAGACCAGACCAAACCAGCTCATGCCAATACCCCAGGGCATCTTGTATACGGATGCCTCGTGGCGTTCAGGGAACTTCTTACGGTAGACCAGGTACGCAATCAGGATCATACTCCAGGTGAAGATACCCATCATCGACGCCACGGAGGTCACCACGGTGAACGCCTCCATAATGCCGCTACCGGCGTACAGCATGACCAGGCTGAACAGCAGCAGCACGGTGGTCAGGTACAGGGCGTTGGCGGGCACACCGTTCTTGGTGAGCTTACCGAGGGCAGAAGGTGCCGCCCCCTCGTGCGCCAGACCGTAGACCATGCGGGAGGTGGAGAAGATACCGGAGTTCGCCGAGGATGCCGCGGAGGTCAGCACCACGAAGTTCACCAGCGATGCGGCAACAGCAATGCCCGCCAGGGAGAACATTCCCACGAAGGGGCTCATGGACTTATCCAGCTTGTCCCAGGGGGTCACGGCGAGGATGGTCATCAGCGGCACAGCGTAGAAGAGCGCAATGCGGAAGGGCACAGCGTTAATAGCCTTGGGCAGGGTACGTTCGGGGTGCTTGGTCTCAGCCACGGCGGTACCAACAAGCTCAGCACCCACGAAGGCGAAGAGAGCAATCTGGAAGGAGCCCAGGAAGCCGGTCACGCCCTGGGTGAAGATACCGCTACCGGAGGGGCCGGGGTGGTCCCACAGGTGGGTTACGGAGGCGGTAGTACCGTCGGGGCTGGTGAAGCTGAAGGCGACCATGAGCGCACCAACAATAATGAGGGCGACAATCGCGACGATTTTAATGACTGCGAACCAGAATTCGATTTCACCGAAGTTCTTTACCGAGGGCAGGTTCAGCAGCAACAGCGCCACGATGACGGTCAGCGCCGGAATGAATTTGGGCATGTCGGGTAGCCAGTATTGCACGTAGCCGGTAATCGCGATGACGTCCGCGATACCTGTGACGACCCAGAAGAACCAGTACGACCAGCCGACGAAGAAGCCGGCGCGCAGGCCGAGGATGTCGGTGATGAAGTCGGTGAAGGACTTGTACTTGGGGTTGGAGAGCAGAATCTCGCCCATGGCGCGCAGAACAAAGTAGATGACGCTACCGATAATGGCGTACACCAAGACGATGGAGGGGCCGGTCAGGGCGATAGTCTTTGCCGAGCCGAGGAAAAGGCCGGTGCCGATGGCGCCGCCAATAGCGATCAGCTGGATGTGTCGGTAGCTTAGTCCGCGCTGAAGCTTAGAGTGCTCAGCTTCGGAGTCTAGGCCGGTGACGGAGTTGTGCTGCGTTGGCTGCTGTGTCACGTATTTCTCTTTCCTGCGTCGATTCGCCCTAAATTTCACTCGGGGGCGAGTCCGGGTGGTTGGTATTCGTGCATAATCCTGAACGGCGCGCCAAGAGGCGGTTCCCGCGCTTCCCGAGCCGGCGCGGTGCGCTTGGGCTTGTGGGCTCCGATTTCGCGGGGCTTCCGATTTCTTGCATCGCCGATAAAGGGTTATGCAGAGAATGCATAATTTCAAATTTTACCCCCTCATACCCACACAAGTACAAGGAATACAACATCACCAGATTTTTGAGACGGGGCAATTGAGACGGGGCGAGCCTGCGGCATCTCTCAACCTCCACCCGAAACACGCCCCGCATCACCCTTAGATCACGCCCCTTCTCTGCAGGCTTCTGTCGGGTTTTCAAAAAATATTTAGAAACTTTACGCGTAAAACTTTACAAGGCGAGGAACCGAGTCTAGAGTAGAAACCGTTCAACAAAAACCTAACCAACCAACTACAGAACAGAAGGACAACATCATGGGCAAGTTCTCCAACGCAGCACTGCGCATCACCGCCGGCGCACTCATCCTCGACGCAGGCGTCAAGAAGCTCAAGGCAGACGAAGGCACCTACGCCTTCCTGCAGCAGATGGCGGCAACCGGTGTTCCCGCAGTCTCCAAGCTGGACGCAGCAACCTTCGGCAAGCTCATCTCCGGCGCAGAAACCGCACTCGGCGCAACCCTGCTGACTCCCTTCATCCCCGCACGCCTGGCGGGCGCAGGCCTGACCGCATTCGCGGCAAACCTGATGACCATGTACTTCCGCAACCCGGATATGCACGACGAGTTCTTCCGCCCCACCCAGGACGGTCAGCAGCTCGCAAACAACATCGTGATGCTCGGCGCGGGTCTGGCACTGCTGGGCTCCAAGAAGTAAGCCCCACAAGCTAACTCACTCAAACAACCTCACGAAAGTGCGGCGGGAACCAAGACTGTTCCCGCCGCACTTTTGTATGCCCGCTGATTTTTTATGCCGCCCAGACTGGCGCACGCTCCCTACCCCACGCCCGGCTAGTTCAGCATCACGCCAGCCCCGCACGCCGCGAAACCGCACGGTATAGCGGCGCTACGCTATTCTTTTAGGTATGTCTACTGAGAACACGCAGCCTAGCCAGGCACCCGAATCCACCGAAGAAAAGGCCAAGAAGCCGGTTCCCGAGGAATTCTTCCGCCAGCCCTACTCCTTCGTCCGCCGCGGCGACCGCCTCACCGCGCGCCGCCAGAAGGCGTGGGACACCTACTCCCCCACCCACGTGCTGGACATTCCGCGCCTGCGCACCGACACCTCCGTCGCGCCTGAGGCGACCTTCGACCCGGTTAAGATTTACGGCCGTGAGGCGTACCAGGTCGTCGAGATCGGTTCCGGTCTGGGCGAGGCGATTGTGCACCGCGCAGCTGAGGTGCCCGAGGCGAACTTCCTCGCCGTCGAGGTGTACACCCCCGGCATCGCGGACCTGCTGCTGAAGATGGGCAACGCGGGCGTGGAGAACGTGCGTGTGGCTCAGGCGAACGCGCCCGAGCTGCTCGACAACATGCTTGAGGAGAACTCCGTGGACGAGCTGTGGGTGTTCTTCCCGGACCCCTGGCATAAGTCCCGCCACCACAAGCGCCGCCTGGTATCCCCGGCGTTCGCTGATAAGGTTGCGCGCGTGCTTAAGCCCGGCGGTATTTGGCGCCTGGCGACTGACTGGGAGGAGTACGCCCTGGTCATGCGTGAGGTTCTGGAGGCGCACCCCGACTTTGAGAACGTGAACCCGGGCGCCGGTGCGACCGAGGAGGATCCGCTGGGTGGTTGGGCTCCGCGTTGGGAGGGTCGTACCCTCACCAGCTTTGAGCGTAAGGCTCAGGAGGCGGGCCGCCGCGCGCACGACCTGACCTACCGCCGCAAGTAAGCGAGGCAGCGCCAGTACGCGACTTATACGTTAAGGAGGTGAGGCTCCCCGGCCATTCGGGGAGCCTCACCTCCTTGTTCATATACGAAATCTTCTATAGCTAAACCCTATGATTCATCAGCCGATATGTGCTTCGAAGCTTTCTTATAGATTAATCGATAGGAATCATTTCTAAATTTTTCAAAATCTTCCAATTTCTCTATTTCCTTCGAAATATTAATCTGCATGAGTTCACCAGTGAGTTCTTCAAGAATCGAGAAATTTCCTATAGGGACATAATACAGAGGGTACTCAATAAGACCGGTTTCTTTAATGGAGCACCCTTTTAGCTCGCGTTCCCCCATGGAATATATACTAAATGGACTTATCTTATTTTTTTCAAGACCCATCATTACAAGGTAAGCCAAATAGGGCGACAGAACCATTCGATGCGCCTGAGATTGCTCTGCAATCCTAAATCCAAGATCAACGTCACACCCAATAAAATCTATGAAATAATCTTTTTGAATATCTCGGAGATTAATTCCACGATGACTGGAGAGTTCCAGTGCGACGGTACCTTCAATGCCTAAACTTCCTGCCAGACTTTTTGCTCCCTCCTTACCTTTTAGATTGTTATTCCAATCCTTAGGCATAAGATTCCAGCGATAATCCCAGGGGTTCCCTTGCGAATGAAGAAGAAAAGCATAGCTACGCAGTTTTAGGGTGTATGACGAACCAGGAATCTGACTGGGAGAAACTGATTCAAGAGATGCAATAAATTGCTGCAACGCTTCTCCAATAGCTATCGGCTCAGGTTTGCCGTCGTCTCCAATAGGTATCGTTCGGAGATACACCAGCTCATCGCCTCTGACTCTCCACAAGAACCACCCTGCATCGACGCCAGGTTCAACCTGATGATTCGACTCCCTCAGACCTTTATCGAAGCTTTCCATAAAGGTTGATATTACGCCGACACCAGAAATAGGATACTTAATTTTTAAAGCAGTTGATTCACTAATATCAACACCACATACCAATATAGCTTGAGAATTACCTCTGAATTCAGGAGATAATACAGAGTTAAAATTTAAAAATTCACCACAACTCAAAATTATTTCACATTCTTTCCAGGTAGCTTACACAAGAATATCACCGAACACAAAATAATACACACAACAATTACAAGAGTGCACATCCATTCTTCACGGAAGAATTTAGAGGGATCTGGAGTAAACCCAACAAGAAGCAACGCAAGAGAGAAAGAACTTAAAAATACAGAAGTTTGTAAATGCTGGACATTTTTAAATTTTTTACTCGCTATCTGTCCAAGTTTAACCAATTGTTCACCTAAATCTTCAAGTTTTTGATCTCTTGTGAAATTAGACAATCCATCAGGTTTAATGCCTTCCACATATGACCCATAAAAGAATATATTGTTCTCTTTACTACTGCTGGACGTCGTATTAGGGAACTGTAGAAACCCTATTATGAAAGAGATAAGTACAAAAACAATGAAGAGGACTGTAAATAGAATGGTCCACAAATTCCAAAAGTTGTCGGCTTTCTCGATGGCCGGGATAAGTGCTCCATAAGCCGCTACGATAAAGCCCTGGACAGCCAACAGCATCTGGATTCTCACATCAGCATTCTTGATCCAATCAGAGAAGTACTGGATAATCTTCCACCTCTCCTCATAGCTCAAACCCTGATTAGCCTGATCTGCTATTTGAACTCCTGCCGTCTGCTGATTTACATCAGTTGTTGCATCGTCAGAGCCTGCCTGATTCTCAGTAACTTTCTGCTCTTTGATAGCTACTGGCTTCCACTGCATGAAGGTGTTCCAGACGAACAAATTTTTCACTCTGCCAGCCCCTCCTCTATCTCAATACCCCGAACTTGTTAGTCCAACTATGCTATCTCCAACTATATAACCAAGCAGGTGAGGCTCCCCGATCATTCGGGGAGCCTCACCTCCTTGTGTGTGGGTCTGAGTGCATGCGGGGCGGGGGTCTACCCTCCCTCTCGCGGCGTATACACAAAGACGCACAAGCCTATATGGGTGGCCGACTAGCGCAAATGAGCTAAAACAGCCGAGCCGTTTATCCAAGTGTAGCGGGTTTAGCCGGTTTAACGCTGCGGTTTCGTATCATCCGCCGTAGCAGGCTGGTGACGCTGACGGTACAGCACCACAGCCGAAGAACGCTGACGAGGCGCCGGGCGGGTACCGCGGGCAATATGCACCACGTCGCCACTGGTACCGGCGGCGAACACGCGCTCCGCCAAGCCCAGCTTCACCTTCGCATCCTCGATCTGGCTCTGCAGGGCCGCAATCTGTTCCTTCTGCGACTCCAGGAGAGCCTCCAGCTCGATGATTCGGCGGATACCTTCCAGGGAGACGCCCTCCTGCGAGAGCTGCTGAATCTGCTGCAGACGGTTCACGTCACGCTGCGAATAGCGGCGCGCCTTACCGGGCGCACGCGAAGGCTGGACCAGGACCAATGCGGTCGTACTGGCGCAGGGTCTGCGGGTGCATACCCGCCAGCTCAGCCGCCACAGAAATCACGAAAACCGGCAGGTCCACACTGTGCAACGGCTTGCCGCTACGGGACTTAGATGATGATTCTCGAGATGCCATGGTTTACTTCGCCTTCTTCAACAGATCCTTACGCGGGTTCTCCTGCGGTGCCAGTTTTACGAACTTATCGAATGCTTCCTGCGCCTCTGCGCTCAACTCGGTGGGCAGAACAATCTCCGGGATGACCAGCAGGTCGCCGTCGCCGCCCTTAGCCTTGAAGCCACGGCCCTTAGCGCGCAGTCGGCGGCCAACTTGACCGGGTGCCAGGCGCAGCTTCACGGTGGATGCGTCGGGCAGGGGCACCTCGATCACTGCGCCGTCGACGGCCTCAGCGAGGGTGACGGGCGCGCGCATAATCAGGTTGTTACCCTCGCGCGAGTACACGGAGTCATCGGAGACGCGCACGGTGACCTTCAGATCACCGCCACGCAGGCCCTTGCCGCGCAGGCGGACCTTCTGGCCGTCCTTAATGCCTGCGGGGATGCGTGCCTCGGTGTGGGAGCCGTCCGGCAGGAACACGGTCACGGTTGCGCCGGTGTATGCCTGGGCGAGGCTGACGCGGGTGCTAGTGGTGCTTTCTTCGGGGGCTGCGTGCTGTGCACCGCCGAAGCCGCCGCCACCCATGCCGCCGAAGTCGGCGCTGGTGAAGCCTGCGGAGCGTCGGGAACCGCCAGCGCTACCGCCGAAGAGGCCACCGAGCAGGTCGTCAATGTTGATGCCTGCGCCGCCGTTGCTGAAGCCGCCGAATGCGTCCGCGCCGGGTAGCCGGTGTAGCTGCCACCGCCAAAGCCACCTCCGCCGAAGCCGCCCATACCAGATGCGCCGTAGCGGCGGATCTGGTCGTACTCTTCGCGCTGCTTCTTATCGGAGAGCACGTCGTATGCTTCCGAGATTTCCTTGAACTTCTTCTCTGCTGCGGCGTCGCCGGGGTTCAGGTCCGGGTGGTACTTGCGGGAGAGCTTGCGGTACGCCTTCTTGATGTCGCTTTCGCTTGCGTCTTCGCTGACACCCAGTGCCTTATAAAAGTCGTCGGTTAGCCAGTTTTCACTTGCCATGTTGTGTTTCTCCTTCTGCGGTGATGCGCCGCCCTCCTCGGTTACGGGACGGCTTGCAGGGGCACCGCGTGCTTGTCTTAATGCTCTATATAAAAGTTTAGTCTACTTGACTCAATTTTGAAAGGGTTGAGCCCAAAAAATAGCGCCCCTACAAGCCTTTTAACCGCCGCCACAGCTCACCGAAACCCGCGCCAACACACCGGGTAAAGCAGCCCCGGCAAACAACAGGGCGGGCACCCACCCACTAGGGAGAGCACCCGCCCGTCGTTAGTTATTCAGCCATTGCTGAGCCGACCACCTTACGGTGCGACAGCCACAGCCACCTGAGCGGTACGAACCACACGGTCGTTCACGCGGTAGCCGTAACGCAGAACCATGGAGACATGATCCTCGGCCACCTCGTCGGTGGGCTGCTGCAGTACAGCTTCGTGGATGTTCGGGTCGAAGGCGTCGCCTACTTCACCGAAACGCTCCACGCCCTGCTTGCTGAGCAGCTCTTCGAGCTTCGCAGCGATGGAGGCGAAGGGGCCTTCCTGCAGGTCGCCGTGCTTGCGTGCGGCGTCGATGTCGTCGAGCACCGGCAGCAGTGCGCCGACCAGGTCACCGATTACGAAGTTTCGCAGCTGCTCCTTTTCGCGGGCGGTGCGGTTCTTGTAGTTGGTGAACTCTGCCTGCAGGCGAAGCAGGGAGTCCAGGCGCTCCGCGGCGAGTGCCGCATCCGCAGATTCTGCTTCTACGGCGTCCTGGAGCTCAGCCTCGACGGCTTCCGCAGCTTCTTCGGCGGTTTCGACCGATTCAGCTTCGGGGTGGCCTTCCGCTGCGGGGGCGTTGAATGCCTCCTCCAGCGGGTCGGGGGTGATGTTTTCCTGCTCAGTCATGATTACTTCTTCTCGTCTTCGTCGATAACCTCGGCGTCGACAACGTCCTCATCAGCGGCGGGCTTGGACTCGGATGCCTCAGCCTGTGCTGCTGCGTAGAGTGCCTCGCCCAGCTTGGACTGGGATGCCTGCAGCTTCTCGAATGCGGACTTCACTGCTGCGTCGTCGTCGCCCTCGAGTGCCTTCTTCAGCTCGTCGACATCACCCTGGACCTCGGTCTTGACGTCCTCGGGCAGCTTGTCGCCGTTCTCCTTCAGGAGCTTCTCGACGGAGTATGCGACGGACTCAGCTGCGTTGCGGGTGTCAGCAGCCTCGCGGCGTGCCTTGTCCTGCTCTGCGTGTGCCTCTGCGTCCTTGACCATGCGGTCGATGTCGTCCTTGGAGAGGGAGGTACCGCCGGTGATGGTCATGGACTGCTCAACACCGGTGCCCTTGTCCTTTGCGGAGACGTGGACGATGCCGTTTGCGTCGATGTCGAAGGTGACCTCAATCTGGGGCACGCCACGGGGTGCGGGGGCGATGCCGGTCAGCTCGAAGGTACCCAGGTTCTTGTTGTCGCGAGTGAACTCACGCTCACCCTGGAAGACCTGAATGGTCACGGAGGGCTGGTTGTCCTCTGCGGTGGTGAAGGTCTCGGAACGCTTGGTCGGGATTGCGGTGTTGCGCTCGATCAGCTTGGTCATCACGCCGCCCTTGGTCTCGATACCGAGGGAGAGGGGGGTGACGTCGATCAGCAGAACGTCCTTACGGTCGCCCTTCAGAACGCCTGCCTGCAGTGCTGCACCCATTGCCACGACCTCGTCGGGGTTCACGCCCTTGTTGGGCTCGCGACCGGTGAGCTCCTTGACGAGCTCAGCGACGGCGGGCATACGGGTGGAGCCACCGACCAGAACGACCTCGGAAATCTCGGAGATGGACACGCCAGCTTCCTTGATTACGTCGAGTACGGGCTTCTTGGTGCGCTCGAGCAGGTCGCGGGTCAGTTCCTCGAACTTTGCGCGGGTCAGCTTCTCATCCAGGTGGATGGGGCCCTCGGGGGTAACGGACAGGTACTGCAGGGAGATGTTGGTGCTAGAAGCGCTGGACAGCTCCTTCTTAGCCTGCTCAGCTGCTTCCTGCAGACGCTGCAGCGCGATCTTGTCCTTGGACAGGTCTGCGCCGGTGTTTGCCTTCACCTGTGCGAGCAGCCACTCGACTACGCGCTGGTCCCAGTCGTCGCCACCGAGGCGGTTGTCACCGCTGGTTGCGCGAACCTGGATGGTGGAGAAGCCGTCGTCGTCCTTGCCAACTTCCAGCAGGGAGACGTCGAAGGTACCGCCACCGAGGTCGAAGACCAGGATGAGCTCGTCTTCCTTACCCTTGTCCAGGCCGTATGCGAGTGCTGCGGCGGTGGGCTCGTTGACGATACGCAGGACGTTCAGGCCTGCAATCTCGCCAGCTTCCTTGGTTGCCTGACGCTCAGCGTCGTTGAAGTATGCCGGGACGGTGATGACAGCGTCGGTGACGGTGTCGTTCAGGAATGCCTCTGCGTCGCCCTTCAGCTTCATGAGGATACGAGCGGAGATTTCCTGCGGGGTGTACTTCTTGCCGTCGATCTCGGTGGTCCAGTCAGTGCCCATGTGGCGCTTGACGGAGGAGATGGTGCGGTCGACGTTGGTTACTGCCTGACGCTTTGCAACGCTACCGACCAGAACCTCGCCGTCCTTGGAGAATGCGACGACGGAGGGGGTGGTGCGGGTGCCTTCTGCGTTGGCGATAACTACGGGGTCGCCGCCTTCGAGAACCGAAACGACAGAGTTGGTGGTACCGAGGTCAATGCCTACTGCACGTGCCATATTTATTCACTCCTTGTGATCAGTGCCCCGCTTCTTCTAATGCGAGGCGGGTTAGTTTGAAAGTTTTGGAGGCGGTCGGTGCTGCGCTTGCCGCCCCGTGTGGGGTGGTCTGCGCGGCTCCTTGAGCCTCATGTACTCAAGTATGCACCCTCTCGGAGGACGTGTCAATAGGGTTGAGCGAACTTTACTCAACTTTTTTATGTGGAGGGGCGTGAGGGGCGGGATTTTCAGGGCTCCGGAGGGGCGTTTTGCAGGGGATTTTGGGTCGGCAGCGAGGCGCGAATGGGCGGTTTCGCCGCGGAATTCCGGGGTTTTTTTGAATGGGGGAGCGGGTGCGGCGAGACGATTTAGCGCACGGCGGACAGTGCCGGGCACTCGGGGCGAAAAAAATTTTTTTAAAAATTTTTAAAAGAGGGGTGGAAAACCGAAAAAAATTGGGGTGTGGGAGGTACTGGAAGGTGGTCTGGGCGCACCCTATATGGGGGTGTGCGGGGAGCGGGGAGGCGGGTTTTTAGGTCTGGACACGAGACCTCTAGCAGCGTTGCTAGAGGTACGCTTTGTGCAGGCGCCTCAACTACAAGTGCCCGCCTGAGATTTCAGAGATTCGCTCCTCTTATATATAGAGGACCTGCTTGCAAGCTCCATCGCTCACTCTATGAAGGTATCTCCGCTTGTCCGGTCCGTAATTCTCTAACTTTCATCTGTGGCTTGAGGTTACCCGCCTGCCGTATGCTGGTTACGACCATATCCTCTCAAAGTAGACAGGAGAACCCCGTGTCAGAGCAAGACGCTTCCTCAGACCCCCAAAACGATTCCACCTCCGAAGCCCTGCCCCCTTCCGGAACTCCCAATAATCAGGCAAATAGCGCCCCTGTTACAGAATCAAAAAAAATTAAAAAACCCGCTAGCAGGTTCTCCTACCAAAGAAGCAGAAAAAGAGGAATCCGCAAAAAATACATTGCAGCCAAAAATCCTCAAAAAAATACCACAGGTCTATCTAACTCATCTAAGATCCTCGCAGAAAAAGCAAAAGATAAACTCAAAGATAAGCTGCAAAATATAAATAAATATATCACTGAAGATAATCCAGCTATAGACAATAAGGAAATCGATAAGAAATATCCAATTGACACTTTGACATCAATATTTAAGATTCGGAAAAAGGATCTTAAAATCATTTTCTGGACTCCCATCCTCCTATTAGTTCATATAATTTTCTATTACCTTAATTGGAACTACCTTGTAGACCTACTTCGAATTGCCATAACAGCAATATTCTTAATGTTTGTAATAAAAAATGCATGCTCCGCATATCAAAACAGGCTCATTATTGTAGATTCTTTCAAGAAATACCCACTTCAATTCTTTACAACGATTATTGCCGTAGGTGGATTATTTGCATTAGTTGCCCCCGCGGCAATGAATGTGTTGAAGCTTATTGGAGATAGCTCCGCTTTAACCACTGCAATACTCACTATCACTGGTGGATTTATTGCAGTCTTTGGACTTATTAAAAGTCACCAAAAAAGCGAGCTTGAACGTGAGCAACTAGATACTCAGAAACAAAAAGATGCTCGAGACCATATACGTCAGCTACACAGTTCTTACAGTGACCGTTTTGACAAAGCTGTTGCGGAACTTAATAGTGGTGACACAAAGGCTGCTTTCGCCGCAGTTTACAAACTTATCCATCTTGCGGATGAGTGGCTTAATTATAGCGATTTAGTTAACGTTCAGACTGATTATGAGAAAATCAAGAAGAAATCAATGGAGGAAGTTCAAACTATCATCAATGTACTTTGTAAGTACATCCGAACTATGCCCAAAAATTACACAGAAGAAGACCTTAAAAATATAGATTTCCTCCCGAAAAACACCCGAGAAACCCTAAATGAAGAGGCGGAAATTCGCCGCCTTATTTTCTCAGAAATAAGCGGTCGGCTGAGTAGGTCCACAGTAGACACCCATACCGAGGAAGAGCTTCTCTCAGCAGGCAAAGAAATTCCAATCATTCGGGGCCCCTGGAGTAAATTTAAGTTCAATTTCACCCAGGCTCCAATGTTTTATCCTCTTGTCAATTTAACAATTGAAAATTCAGATTTCAAAGATGCAACTTTTTACCCAAATTCCCTCCTGCTAAATATAAATTTCCATGGGATAGCAGATTTTAGCTCTTCAACTTTTACCTACAAACCAGATTTAAAATATATCAAATTCTACGACAATGCAAAATTTGTTAATGTAGATTTCAAACAAGGTGCCTTATTTAACGAAGTTACTTTTTATGCCCTAGCAGATTTCTCAACTTCAAGATTTCGCCAACTGGCCCAGTTCCTAGACTGCACATTCTGGGACTATACTTTATTTTCAAACACAAGATTCCGTTGCCGCTCAGAGTTTAGGGATGTTAAAATTAACAAATTGGCGCTATTCAATAAATCCATATTCAAGCACGACACCTCTTTTAAGTCCATTAATGTCTTAGGAGAAATTTCATTCCAGGAATCGATATTTATGCAAACCGCAGATTTCTACAATGTTGGGACAGTCAAAAAACTATCGTTCTACGATTCTCAATTCCATGGAAAATTTAAAATTAATTATAATATATTTAATTTCACTTCAGTCAATTTTATCTCAGACTTATTTTCCTATAAGGAAAATCATGACTTTGGATTAGATAAATATTCTACAATTGTCAAAAAATTATTTTATCCAGGTTTTTCAAAGGTAGGTCTTGAGAAAGATTCAGTAACCTACACGCATACTATCCCTTTCTCTACCCGACTATTTGATCCGAGCTCTTGGGATGAGGAAAAGCAGGAATACACCCGCGTCAGCACGTCCGCAGAGCCTCTTGAAAATTCAGATACCGAGGAAGAAAAGCCCAGTGAATAAGGCTCATTAGAAGAAGCCTCGCCTGTGCATCTCGCGCAGGCGGGGCTTCTTACTTTTAACCACCGCGAGCGCGCCAGGGTGGGGTCCTCCCCTATGCTGGTTATAAGCCAGCATCGGAGCAGGAAGGGCACACCCCCATGAACCTCAACAAACTCTTAACTGCGCTGCGGCAACGCACAAACGCCCCGGCACACATCCAGCAGGCTGGGCGGCACGAACGCTACACGCACGCCCTCGAACAATTCCTCGACGGGCAACCCGCCGTACGCCTCGGCGGGGTGTACACGCTCGTAAACCTCGCAGGCGAATGGCTCACCGACGCATCCCTCCCCGAGCAGGTACGCCGCGAAGAAGCCCAGGCCATTATCGACGCGCTGACCGGGTGCATCCGCACGCCCTACCCCCTCGCGCAGAAACGGCAGGCCCTAGAAGCAGACGAGGCCCCCGAAGAGTACGAAGGCGACTTTACGCGCGATCAGGAGGCACTACGCGAAGAGCAGCTGGTGCGCCGCACAGTCTTCATGGAGTTCAGCCGTCGCCTCGCCGCCGTCGCCGAAAGCAACAAGACTGGCAACGAGGAAAGCCACCACGCGGTGCCGCCAATATCACCCACATGGGCTGATTTGCGCTTCGATTTTGGCGGAGCACCCATCTTCTACCCGCTACAGCAGCTGCACTTTCAGAACGCCGACTTCGCCTCCGCAACCTTCTACGGCCCGGCGGATTTCTTCGGCGCAACCTTCCACGGTGACACCAGCTTCTCCGCGGCACAGTTCACGGCTGACGCATCCTTCCACGGCACGAACTTCACCGACTGGGTGGGGTTCAGCGCCGCGCACTTCGCAGGCGCAGCAGAGTTCAGCGGGGCACGCTTTGCGGACGCGGCAAGCTTCGCAACCGTAACCTTCACCGGCGAGGCTGACTTCTCAGACGCGGTCTTCTCGGCTGCGGCTGACTTCGCGGTATCCATCTTCAAGTCCGACGCCAACTTCTCGCGCTTAAACACTGCGGGCATAGCCAGCTTCGCGGCGGTCACCTTCGACGGAAAGGCAGTATTCACCGCCTCCACGTTCCACGATGAAGCGCACTTCGCCACGTCGGTCTTCAACCGCCCGGCGGTGTTCTCCAAGTCGCTGTTCGGCGGGGTCGCGCGCTTTGCCGGTGTAGTCACCAAGCAGTCCGCAATGTTCAGCAACGTACGCTTTGCGAGCGCGGCGGACTTTAGCGGGGCGTCCTTCACACAGTACGAGGATTTTGGTGGGGCGCGGTTCGACGGCGACGCCACGTTCAGCCGGGCGTCTTTTATTGCGCTTCCGAGGACGCGCTATGAGATGGACTTCCCGCAGAGAGCGAACTTCGGTAACGCGACCTTCGCGCAGGATGCCGACTTTAGTAAGGCGACGTTCACGGCGCATGTCGGCTTCTACAAGGCGACGTTCGCGCGGGAGGTGAGCTTCAACGGGGCGAGCTTTGAGGGCGCCTACTTCGCGGATGCGACGTTCAGTCAGAAGGCTGATTTCAGGCAGACTAGCTTCGCGTACGTTGAGCCGTCCTTTGAGGCTTTGGAGAGGCGGCTGCAGAGGGCACGGTTCTCGGCGCAGGCGGATCCGCAGGATTACCTGTTCGAGGCACGCCCGGAGAGCCCGCACGGTTTCAGCTGTGGCGCAGCGGAGCTTCTTAATAGAACGTTCATTCTCCCTGTCGGTGCGGTGCTGTACGACCCGGATTCCTGGGATGAAGAGCAACAGGAGTACACCCGCGTTAGTGAGCCCGCACAGTAACACATAGCTCTCCCCTACCATCGGGGAAGCTCCCACAGACCCCGCCCGCACATCCAGCGCTGGCGGGGTCTGTGCTAGTGACCAGTGACAGCCCAAGCCCAGCCGCTTTTACACTATGCTGAATATGACCCGTTCCTTTCAACGATGACAGGAGAACCACATGCATCTGGCACCCAGCACCGCGTGGGCTTGGCTGATAGCTTGCGCAGTCGTCATTCTGCTTTTCCCGCTCGCCGCGCAGTTCGGCAACCTCAAGGGGAAGCTGTCTAGCTTCCGCACCTGGGTTTGGGCTATCGCTCTCTTGGGCATTGTCGCGGCGGGTTTTATGCCTTTCATCTTTGATCCTGGCATCACCCATTTTGAGGTTCAGCCGTTCATTTTCTTCATCACCGGTACCCTGCTGGGCGTTCTCTTTCTTGGGGAGTTCCACCGCATGAACGCCCAGAAAAAGCTGAAACACCCCCAGCGGGTGCACGCTGAGCGCCGTACCCGTTACAGCAAGGCAGTTGAGCAGCTGGCGTATCCAAACCCGGCAGTCCGTGCGAGCGCCATCAGCACGCTTGCGGGTCTGGTGGATGAGTGGCTCGCTGACGAACAGCTCAGCGTTGAGGCGCGGCAGAAGGAGGGGCAGGTCATCGTCAATGCCCTCTGCGCTTATGTGCGTTCGCCGTTCGCGCGGGCGTTCAAGGCAGAAGCTTTTGAATCCGATACGCCGCCCGCTAACTATGCGGGTGATTTCGCTACGGATCTGGCGGCTTTCCGTGGTGAGCAGGATGTTCGCCGCAGCGTCTTCGTTGAGATGAGCAAGCGCAGCAGCACCCTTGCTGAAAATAAGAAGGGCGAGGTGACTGTTGTCCCCGGCGCGTGGAGCGGCTTTGAGTTCGATTTCAGCCGGGCGGTCGTCTTCTACCCTCTCGACGGTCTGACTATTGAGAACGCCGATTTCTCTGCGGCAAGGTTCTGCAACGGTTCAGATTTCAGCGGGGCTACTTTTGTGGGCGATGCGAACTTTACCCGAGCGGTCTTTGACCAGGATGCGCGTTTTAGCGACGTAACTTTCATGGGAACGACGGACTTTAGTAACGCGCGCTTTGCTGGTGATGCATTCTTCCGCTGGGTAGCTTTCAATGCTAATGCCGACTTTCGAGAGGCTTCTTTTGGAGGAGACGCTGACTTCCGCGATACTGCGTTTGCGGCGGATGCGGGCTTTAGCGGCGCTTCCTTTGAGGGGAACGCTGGGTTCTTTAGGTCGTCTTTTGGCGGTAATGCGAGCTTCTTCAGGACGGATTTTACGGGAGTTGCGGAGTTCCGTGAGGCGGTCTTTGAGGGGCATGCCGGGTTTAACGCGGCAACCTTCTACGACGATGCGCACTTTAGCCGGGCTACGTTTGAGGGGCTCGCTGGATTCCGTGATGTGACTTTTAAGGCGGGCGTGGAGTTCTACGGTGCGTCCTTTGTGCAGACTGCAGATTTCTGCGATGTGTCTTTCGTGAAGAGCCCGCCGGTCTTCGCTGTTGAGGATGCTGACTCGGGCGAGATGCGCCGGGCGCGATTCGCTGCGCTGTCTGCTGGTTCGGAGCCTGCCGATCAGGAGGCGCATAACTTCGCGGTGTACGAGGGTAGCCAGCCTATTCCGCTGGGTATAGCAGGGCTGAACGGTGTAGGGTACCGTATCCCGGTCGGTACGGTGCTCTTTGATCCGGCGTCCTGGGATGCACAGCAGAAGGAGTACACGCGCCTGAGTGAGCCTGCGCAGTAATTACCTTGAGGCCCCGCCACGTTGAATGCGTGGCGAGGCCTTTGTTTATGACCAGTAGAAGTACAAGTCAGCCAATTATGTACTATGCTGAAGGGTGACCGTTCCTTTCAGAGAAGATAGGAGATTGTCTTGGCAGACAATGAGACCTCAATAGAAAAGCCACCTTTTTATATTCGGCACTTCTTCCTAATACTTGTCCTACTCGGGATTCTTGGAGGATTCCTTGCGCTTACAGTTCCTCTGTGGAAATCTTGGGCTGAGACTCCCAAAACAAATTGCATAGAGTTCATCCTAGGCTGGATAGGTTCTCTCTTAAGTTCTCTTATCCCTAACCACGATGATGAAAAATACCCTCAAGGCAAGGTAATTACGGATCTCCGTCTGCATATTCTCTATATAACTGGCGGCATCATCGCTATCTTGACTCTTTTACAGACTAACTGGAAGAACCTGGTCGACCGCCGTAAGGTCGAGGATGACATCCAGAAGAACAAGAATGACCACATCCGCCAGGTGCACGCAGAGCGTCGAACTCGCTACGCAAAAGCTATTGAGCAACTAGCAGATGACAAAGCTGTTATCCGCCTAGGTGGTATTTACACTCTTGTAGGCTTAGTCGATGAGTGGATTGCTGATGATTCCAAAGAAAAAGATGGCGTTAATCCGCGGCCTGAAGGACAAACCATCATCAATAATTTATGTGCCTACATACGTTCCCCATTTTCCCTCGCTGGATGTATAGACCAGCTTGAAGAAAAAACACAAAAAGATAATAATCCCAGAACGTCACCCATTAATCAGAAATATATTCAGATTAATACCTTTATATCAAAATATTCCAACCATTCTTCTCTTATTTTTAAAAAAAATTACAAAACCAACAAAGATAATAAACAAGGAAAAGAAGCTACAGAAAATTGCAATGAAGATTACCTAGACAATATCTCAAAATATCAAGAAGAGCAAGATTTACGTCGGACTATTTTTATTGAAATAAGCAAACGCCTCGGTGACATTGAAGAGCAGTCGATATGCGACGTGTAGCCAAAGAGAAAACCTGGCCCTTGGAGTAATTTTGAATTCGATTTTCAAAAGGCGCCAATATTTTACCCATTAAATAATCTAATATTCGAAAACTCAGATTTTTCGGAGGCTATATTCTATGACCATGCAGACTTTTCAAAAGCAAAATTTAAAGAAACTGCAAAATTTAATAAAGCAAATTTTAAGCGCGATGCAAATTTCTATAAAGCAACTTTTGCAAGCAGTGCAAAATTCGAAAAAGCGATTTTTGAAGGAGGGGCAGATTTTCGATTTTCAACCCTTAGATATTCAGACTTTATGGAGGCAATCTTTAAAGGCCCTGCAGATTTTAGCAGCCGAACAAGGATTAACGATTACCAAGATTACGACTACAGCCAAACAATCTTTTGCGAATCAGTAAGTTTTTCTGGATGCACCTTTGAAAATGTTGCAGATTTCAGAGATACGCATTTTAGGGGACCATCTAATTTCGTAGGGTCTACTTTTATGCATTCCGTAAAATTCGACGGTGCATCTTTCCACAAAGAATCACCTTCTTTTGCTAATAATGTAAAAACTATCGGGGCTCTATTTTCATACAGAGCCAAGAAAAATGACTACAGTTTTTCCCATCTATCACTCGATAGTAACTTTGAGATCGATATCAACTGCATTACTTGGAAGGGCAAGTCATTCGAATTACCTGTTCATACTAGGCTTTTCAATCCTGCAGTTGTTAATGAAGAAAGGCAAGAATACCCGGACCGGAGTAATCCCGTAAAACCGGCTAAAACTCGTTGCCATATAGCAGAAAAAATAATGAACATGCTTTCCCATAAAATATAACAGCCCTTAGCATTTAGCCCCGCCGGCTCTTCGTCGGCGGGGCCTTCGTGTACCCTCGCGCCCCCGTTGCAGGTGCGCCTCGGCGAGCGCATCCACCCGCCTACAAAGCCACCCGCAAAACCACCCCAAGCACCCACCGCGCCCAACCTTCCGCCACCCCACCGATACACTAGAACCATGTACCGAATCATGACTGTCTGCACCGGCAACATCTGCCGCTCCCCCGTCGGCGAATACCTCATCCGCCAGCACGCCCAAGAAGCCGGCGTGCCCGTCACCGTCACCTCCAGCGGCATCAGCAACGAAGAAGAAGGCAACCGCATCGACCCGCGCGCCGCCGCGCAACTCACCACCCGCGGTATCGACCCGTCCGCGCACCGCGCCAGCGTCTTCACCGCCGAGGACTTCGACCGCAACGACCTCATCCTCGCCATGGACGCACCCCACTACCTGCGCCTCAAAGCCCTCGCCCGCAACGACGACGACAAGGCCAAAATCCGCATGATGCGCAGCTTCGACCCGAAGGTCACCACCACCCACCTGGATCAGCTCGGCATCTACGACCCCTGGTACGGTAGCGAACGCGACTTCGTGTACACCACCGGCCTCATTGACGCCGCCGCACGCGGCCTCATCGACCACCTCAAGCAGGAAGGCGACGCGCAGTGAGTCAGCGTATCCCCCTGAACCAGAACCGCCGCGTCACCGGCACCACCGAAATCTTGGAGCTCTGCAAAGACATGCTGCGCCTGGAGCACGGCATCGGCAACGACTTTGACATGGACACCGCCGAATTCGCCGAATTCCGTGCGCAGTTCCTTGCCGACTTCGCGCAGATCCCGCTGATTATTGGCATTGACGGCCGCAGCGGCACCGGCAAGACCAGCCTCGCCGCGCAGCTTGAGCAGGAGCTCACCGCCGCCGAGCACAGCGTGCACGTGCTGCACCTGGACGACTTCTACCCCGGCTGGGACGGTCTCTTCGACGGCGTGGAGGCGTGGGACGCGCTATCCGTGCAGCTGACCGAAGGTATTGCCGGAACCTACACCCTGTGGGATTGGGAGGCGGGCGCCCCCGGTGAGGTGCGCACCGTCGACCCGGCGGCTACGCAGGTCATTATCTGTGAGGGTGTCGGCGCGATTGCTGGTGCTTGCGAGGTGCGTATTCTCGCCACCGCCCCGGACGAGGTGCGTTACGAACGCGCCATGGCTCGTGACGGTGACACGTTCCGCCCGCATTGGGAGCGCTGGGCGGCGCAGGAGGAGGCGCTGCTCGCCGAAATCCCGGAGGACTACGCGACCGTGGACTTCATCTACGACAGCGCGGCGCAGTAACAGCCGCCTATAAGACAGTAGTACCCAATGCTTCGTGTATCTGGAAGCATTGGGCCCTACGGCTATTCAGAGGCAGTTTTACTGAGGCCCTGTTTTATTGAGGCATGGGAGCCGGGCTAGCGGATTCCATGCGGTCTTTATCCCAGTAGGTTGAGGTATTGCTCGGCGCGTGCGTGGAGGTCGTGCCGTCTTTCGCTACCCGAGTTGTTGTTAGAAAGCACGGCGAGGATTACGAACAAGCCACAAGCTATGAGCAGCAGAATGCATAGCAAATATTTGTAATAGTGGTTGCGCATCTGAGGTGCCCTCCGGTCGTATCGCTTGGTACGACTAACGTAGATTATGCGGTCGCACCGAGCAATGCTTCTCAAGAATATTTCTCAATATTTCTGCATGGGCTGAGGCTGAGCGGCAGACGTGTAGCAACCGTCGAAGGGGCGGTGTTATCCGTAAGCGACATCAGGGTGTCCGAAGCGAAGCGAGGACGGGTGCCCCTGTAGGAGCGAGGATAACACCGCCCCTTTGCTGTACCCGCGCAGGCAGGCGGTATCGTCCGTAGTGACATCAGGGTGCCCGAGCTCTGCGAGGGCGGGTCCCCTGTAGGAACGAGGGCGAATACCGCATGCCAAGCGAAACCATCCAAGCGAACCAAACACAAAGGAACCATGCACAAAGGAGCCATGCACAAAGGAGCCAAACGGAGTGCCCCTCCCGAACCGAAAAAGGTCAAACGTTTAACTTACGAAGCAACACCCAACTCTGCTAGGGTGAAAAGGTTGTGCTTCTAGCCTGCGCAAGCTCATCCCCAGGGGCGGTACCACCGCATCCACGTCTTGTAGAGCCGCAGGCGCCGTTGCACGTGCATCACGCAGAAAGAAAAACTAAGACATATGTCTTCGAAGTCGGTTAAGACCTCCTTCGGGCTATCGCCCCTTTTCATTGTTGTTCTGGCGTTGCTGACCGCTATTGCGCCGCTCGCTACGGACATGTACCTTGCCGCGCTGCCCGCTGTCGCGGAGAACCTGAACACCACCAGCACGAACGCGTCCCTGACGTTGAGTGCCTTCATGGTGGGTATGGCGCTCGGCCAGCTGGTTGTTGGCCCGCTGTCGGATAAGACGGGCCGCCGCAAGCCGCTGCTGTTCGGTGTGGTTGTCTGCTTTATTGCGACGGTGGCGTGTGGCTTCTCCCCGAATATTGAGCTGCTGATTTTTGCGCGTTTCATGATGGGCTTCACCGGTTCGATCGGTGCGGTGCTGGCGCGTTCTATCGTGACTGATACGACTCAGGGCCTGGCGACCGCTAAGCTCATGGGCGTCATGATGATGATTAACGGCTTCGCGCCGGTGCTTGCGCCGCTGTTTGGTGGCTGGGTGCTGTCGTGGGGTAGCTGGCGCGATATTTTCCATGTTCTCGGCGTGATTACCGCGATCATGATGCTCGGCGTGATCTTCGTGATTAAGGAGACCCTGCCGGTGGAGGAACGCTACCAGGGCACCGCCCTGAGCGTGTACTCGGAGCTGCCGAAGGTCTTCAAGATTCGCCGCTATCTGGGTTTCATGCTGACGATGTGCTTCGCGTTTGGTGCGCTGTTCTCGTATATTTCCGGTTCGACGTTTGTGTTGCAGAAGATTCTGGGTCTATCCGAAACCCAGTTCACGATCGTGTTCGGTGTGAACTCGATTGGTATTGTGCTGTTCAGTGCGATTGCAACGAAGCTGGTGGGTCGTGTGGCGCAGCGCCGCATCGTGAACACCGGTGTGGTGAGCCTGCTCGTGGTGTCTTCGCTGCTGTTGGTTAGCTTCCTTGTCGGTATTTCGCTGGTGCCGACGCTGATTCTGCTGTTCCTGCTGACCAGCTCGTGCGGCCTGATTTTCGGTAATGCTTCGGCGTTGGCGTTGAACGAGGCACGCCACATGGCGGGTAGTGCTTCGGCGGTGATGGGTACGGTTCAGGCGATGCTGGGTGCGTTGGCGGCGCCGCTGGTGTCGTTTGCTGGTGAGCATGAGTACCTGCCGATGGGCTTCTCCATTCTGGGTTTCGCGGTCCTGACGGCGCTGGTGCTGTGGACTACGCCGCGTAAGGATTCGGACTACTCGGCTGACGGTTTGAGCCACGGCGCTGGTGAAGGTCAGGGCGCGCCGGCGGGCCACTAGCCGTTCATAAGTACATATCTGTACGCATGCTCAGGAGGGGCGGTGTTATCCGTAAGCGACATCAGGGTGTCCGAAGCGAGGACGGGTGCCCTTGTAGGAGCGTGGATAACACCGTCCCTTTGCTGTACCTTGCTGTACCTGGGCAGGCAGGCGGCGTCGCCCACCTATCCCTAGTACCGTCTTCCCTCGCCGGTTAGGGATGCGAACGTACAATAAAACTATGTCTAGTACCGTAATTCTTCTGAACGAGCAGAACCCGCAGGGCATCTTCGTTGACCCGTCCGTGCCCCTCATCAGCGTTGATGATCAGGGCTTCACCCGCGGCGACGGAGTCTTCGAGACCATGCTGTCCGTCAACCGTCGCGTGCGTAAGCTCGGCATGCACCTGTCCCGCCTCGAGTCGTCGGCGCGCATGCTGGATTTGCCCGACCCGGAACCTGAGATTCTGCGTTCGGCGGTGGAGCGCCTCATGCGTGAGGCGACCGCCGGTGCCGAGACTGCGCTGGGCGAAGAACACATCGTGAAGATTATTATTTCGCGCGGCCCCACCCAGGCCGTGACCTCCATGCAACCGGGCCCGTACACGCTGATTATGGCGTCGCCGGTGCCCGCCTCCATCGTGAAGCGCCGCACCGAGGGTGTGAAGGCGATGCTGCTGCCGCGCGGCCACGAGCCGATGGACAACAGCGCCTACCCGTGGCTGCTGGCGGGCGCGAAGACCCTCTCTTACGCGGTGAACATGGCGGTTCTGCGGTACGTGCAGGAGCGCGGCGCGGACGACGCTATCTTCATCACCGACGAGCGTCGCGTGCTGGAGGGCGCCACCTCCTCGGTGCTGGTTGCCAAGATTGAGGACGGCAAGAAGGTACTGTACACGCCTGAGCCGAGCCACGGCATCCTCCCCGGCACCACGCAGGGTGCGGTGTTCGAGGCGGCACGCCAGGCAGGCTGGGAACTGGGCTTCGGGCCGCTCTACCCGCAGGATTTGTTCGAGTCGGACGGCGTGTGGCTGGCTTCGTCGGTGCGTCTGATTGCGCCGGTGACTCACCTGAACGGCACGGCGCTGGCACACGACCCGGAGCTGACCGCCACGCTGTTGAACTACCTGGCGCAGCAGAGCTAATCGCATACGAAAAGGGGACGGTGCCATCCGAGCGAGGATGGTGCCGTCCCTTTGTGCTGTCTGCAGACCAAGTGCGGAGGTGTCGTACCTTCCTGAAGCGACATCAGGGTGCCCGAGCTCTGCGAGGGCGGGTTCCCTGTAGGAGCGAAGGAAGAGTGCGGGCGCCTCCGTAGCCCAGCGTGGGAAGACGGTATCGCCCGTAGTGACATCAGGGTGTCCGAAGCGAAGCGAGGACGGGTGCCCCTGTAGGAACGAGGGCGGATACCGCTTCCCAAGCGGGGTCACGAAAACGAAACCGCAACCTACTGTAAGAACGAACTAGCCCCAGAGGAACTGAATCGTACCCGCAGCAATAGATGCACCGTACGCAACAGCAATGATGACGGCGGCGGCAATGCTCACGTGCACGTCACGGCGCGAATACGAGGGTACGCGCGCCCAGGTGCGTTCGCCCGCGCCAAAGCCGCGCGCCTCCATGGTGATGGCCAGGCGGGAGCCGCGGCGGATGGCCTGCACGAGCAGGGCGAAGCTTTGTCCGCCGAAGGTTTGGGCTCGTCCGGCGAGGGATTGGCCCGCGCCGAGTCCGCGGGCGCGTCGTGCCTGGCCGAGGGCGTTCCATTCGGCGAAGAGGATGCCGACGAGGCGCAGGGCGGCGACGGTGGCGAGCACGAACCGGGAGGGTAGTTTGAAGGTTTGTGCGAGGGAGTCACCGAGGTCGGTCGGGTCGGTGGTGAGTACGAATGCGAGGGTGGGTAGGACCATGGCGAGGGAGCGGATCATCATGGCTGCGCCGACGGCGGCGGAGTCGGTGGTGATGCTGTTGAAGCCGAGGTCGAGGATCGTGGTGCCGCTTTTGGCGCTGAGCATGGCGACGGACCAGCCGGTGGTGATGACGGCGATGAGGATGGGCCAGAAGCGGGCGAGGACGTTGACGGGTCGGAATCCGACGAGGATGAATCCGAGCAGTTCGAGGGCGAAGAGGATTCCGGAGGTGAGGGGGTCGCGCACGATGAGTGCGGCGATGATGAGGGCGAAGGAGACGATGAGTTTTACGCCGGCGTTGAGGTTGCTGAAGTAGCTGGTTCGGTCGATGGTGCCGAAGAAGTCGGTGTTCATGCGTTCTCCTTTCCGGGGGTTGCGGTGGCTTCGAGGGTGATGTGGTTGCCGCCGAGTGCGGCGGTGTAGTCTTCGTCGTGGGTGATGGAGATGACGGCGGTGCCGCCTGCGAGTAGTTCGCGGATGAGGTCGACGAGTTCTGCCCAGGTTCGTGCGTCTTGGCCGAAGGTGGGTTCGTCGAGGATGAGGATTTTGGGTGCGGTGGCGAGTGCGGAGGCAACGGAGAGCCTGCGTTTTTCGCCGCCAGAGAGGGTGAAGGGATTGGCGTCGAGTAGGTGGGTGAGGCGTAGGCGGGTTGCGAGTTCGTTGGTGCGGGCGGTGAGGTCGTCTTCGTCGAGGGGGTTGCGGGTGAGTGCGGCGAGTCGGCGGGGGCCGAGTTCGAGTTCTTCGCGTACGGTTCCGCGGATGAATTGGTATTCGGGTTCTTGGAAGACGTAGCCGATGCGGCTGAGCATTTGGGCTGGGGTCCAGGTGGGCACGTCCCAGTGGGCGCGCTCGCTGTCGTGGTTGCTGCCGCGCTCGCCGCCGTGGTTGCCGTCGTAATTACGGAGCGCGTCGGTGGCGGTGAGGGTGCCGTTGGGTGCGGTGAGGAGCCCTGCGAGGGTGAGGGCTAGGGTTGATTTGCCGGCGCCGTTGGGTCCGAGCACGCTGAGGTGTTCGCCGGCGTGCAGGGTGAGGTTGATGCCGCTGCGCAGTACGGGCAGGTCGGTGGGTGCGGGTGCGGGGGTGTCGCCGAGGCGTTTGATGGTGCGTCGGCGTGCGCGTCGTTGTTTGGGGGTGGGTTGTGCGCGGGTGATGCTGAGTTTTCGGCGCGGAGTAGCGCTTCGCCGCCCTCGTTTTCACCGCCCGCAATATTACCGGTCTGCGGCGCACGCGGCACGTAGTTGGGTACCCACACGCCTGCGTCGATGAGTTCTCGGCGGGCTTCGGTGAGTACGGTGTCGGGTGCGCCGTCGTGGGTGATGGTGCCGCCTTCGCCGAGCACGATAATGCGGTCCATGTGCGGCGCCCAGATGCTCACGCGGTGTTCTACGACGAGCAGGGTCGCTCCGGTGGCTTGCGCGGCGGCAAGGATGCTGTCGCGTACTTCCTGCACGCCGGAGGGGTCGAGGTTGGCGGTGGGTTCGTCGAGGATCATGGCGCCGGGGTGCATCGAGAGGATGCCCGCCAGGCCGAGGCGCTGCTTCTGCCCGCCGGACAGCGCGCTGCTGGGGTGGTCGAGGGGCAGGTCGTTGAGCCCTACGGCGGTGAGGGCTTCGGTGACGCGGCCCCAGATTTCTTCGCGGGGTACGCGCAGGTTTTCGGGGCCGAACGCGACGTCGTTGCCGACGGTTGCCATGACGATGGAGGATTCGGGGTCCTGCTGCATCATGCCGGCGGTGCCGCGTGCTTCGGCGGGGTCTTGGCCGTTGAGGGTGATGGTGCCGCCGGCGGATTCGCCGTCGTCATCGTGGAGCACACCGGCGATGGCGTGCAGGAGCGTCGATTTGCCGGCGCCGGAGGTGCCCAGCAGCAGGACTTTTTCACCGGGGTTGATGGTGAGGTTGAGTCCGCTGATGACGGGTTCTGGGCGTCCGGGGTGGTGCCAGCTGAAGTTGTTGAGCTCGATGCGCGCCCCGCGCGGTGTTGCTTCCATGATGGTTCCTTAGCCTTTTGTGTGGCCGCTGTAGTGTGCCGAGTGGTGAGTGGCTAGTTGCTGGTGGTTAGCGGCGGGTCTTGCCGGATGCCAGCGAGGAGAGCACACCGGTCTTGGCGAGGTTCTGCACGAGAATCCACGCGAGGAAACCTGCGATAACTGCACCGGAGATGACGGCGCACGCTACGTAGATGATTGCCTTGAGCGGTTCCATGTCGGGGTAGTAGATGAAGATTTCGTTAACACCCATGAACAGGCCGCTGAGCGCACCGGCGAAGATGGCGATAGTTGCGTTCCAGCGGCGGTAGCGGAAGATTGCGAAGGCGATTTCAGCGCCGACGCCCTGGAAGAAGCCTGCGATCAGGATTTCGCCGCTCCACGCGCCGCCGGTGAAGAGTACGGAGATGAACGCTGCGACGATTTCGCCGAAGAGCGCGGCACCGGGCTTGCGGATGAGCAGGCCGCCGAGGGTACCGCCGAGCAGCCATGCGCCGGCGACGATGGGGCGGAATTCGGGTGCTGCTACGAGTGCGGTTTTGGCGGCGGGGCCGACTGCGATGTCCCAGATCCAGAAGATGACGGCGCAGGCTACTGCGATAACTGCGGCGATAACGATTTCGTTGACTCGCCAGCGCAGGTTCGGCTTCTTCGCTTCTTCCTGGGTAGATGCCTGGGAGGCGGGGGTTGCGTTCTGTGACATTGGTGGTCCTTCCGTCGTTGGAAGGGGAATGTCCTCGCCCTCTGATTGGACGAGGGCATTGAGAAGAAATTCGACTCCCTACGCCGGTACTAACCGGATCAGGTTCGAGGGTCTGCTTAGCACTCTCAGCGCCTCGGTGGCGCTCCCCTGTCGTGTGGGGTTCCTTGTCCGTACCGTTGTGGTGCGGGTGGGAACCCAGGTTCGATTGTAGGCTTGTCTGGCTGTTCGTGCCAATTTGCCGCTTTTTGTTTCGTTCTTCTGCCCACATTACAGAATTGCACGGTGTACAATTTTGGGACGGAGAGGCTCCAAGGCGGCACGAACGCCTTAAACCCTATACGCTAGGGAGTGGCGCTCTTTTCTCACCCAACCCCGAAGGGGTTCACGGGCAGGACGCCGCATCGTATACAGCTAAGGAGATACATATGAACCCCGTCGCTAAGCTTGCTATTGCGGGTATCAACATGGGCGCTGCTGCCCTGGTTGGTAAGGGCCTGGGCGCAGCCTGGACCAAGGCTACCGGTAACCAGCCTCCCGCCATTTCCCACGAGTCTGAAGACACCCTGCGTCAGGTCATCCTCTGGACCGTTCTGACCTCCGTCGTGGGTGCTGTGGTGAGCTTCGGTATTGCTCGCCTGCAGCGTCGTTTCTTCAACTAAGACTTTGCGCCTTCCGCGTGAAAGTTCATGAACTAGGCGGTACGTATCTTCGCTCGGTACGTACCGCCTGGTGTTCCCTCTTCAGCACGCCCGCCCCACTTCAGCCGGTTTCATGCCGCCGCTACGCTGAAGCGCCACCTCGGCATCCGAAAGCACAACTATGACTATTTCTTCTCCCCGCCGTAAGACGAAGGCTCAGCGTAGGGTCGTTGACCACGCGAACAGCCGCCGTTCGGTCGCGTCCTGGGTCATGTGGGATGTTGGTTCGTCGAGCTTCGACTCGATTATGACGACCTTCATCTTCACCGTGTACCTGACCAGCAGCTACTTCGGCACGCCCGAAGAGACTTCGTCGGCACTGTCGCTGGGTCTGACCGTTGCCGGTTTCCTCATTGCGATTCTGGCACCGGTCACCGGTCAGCGTAACGATAAGTCCGGCAGAGGCATCTTCTGGCTCGGTGTGAACACCATGCTACTAGTCGGTTCGATGGCGGCGTGCTTCTTCGTGAGCCCCACCCCGCAGTACCTGTGGCTGGGTGTCACCCTGATTTCTGCGGCAAGCGTGTTCAGCGAGTTCGCGTACGTGAACTATAACGCCGTACTGCCGCGCATCTCCCACCCGGAGAATATCGGTAAGATTTCGGGCGCAGGATGGGCCGCCGGCTACATTGGCGGCATCCTGGCGCTGGCTGTGGTGCTGTGGGGTTTTGTGCTTACCCCCGAAGTACTCGGCCTGACCACCGATAACGCCCTGAATATCCGTGCGGTCGCACTGTTTGCCGCCGCCTGGTGTTTGATCTTCTGCCTGCCGCTGCTGGTGCGTATGCGCACCCGCGAGCGCTTCCTGCCGGAGGTGCTGCCCACCCGCGAACTGCGTTTCCTGGAGCTCGGTATGGAGCGTCTCTCCCCGGCTCGTCAGGGCGGTCTGCTCGCCTCCTACAAGGCGCTGTGGCGCACCATTAAGCGGCTGAAGATGACGTCCCCGCAGACCCTGTGGTTCCTGATTGCTTCGGCGGTGTTCCGTGATGGTCTGTCCGGTATTTTTACGTTCGGCGGTATTCTTGCGGCGGGCACGTTCGGTTTCAGCACTTCCGAGGTGATCCTGTTCGGTATTGCCGGTAGCGCTGTCGCGGCGGCTGGCGCAATCCTGGGCGGCTACCTGGATGACTACCTGGGCCCGAAGGCGATTATTGTTATCTCGCTGGTCGGCATTATCTTGGCGGCTACCCCGCTGATGTTCTTCCCCGAACCGGGCGTGTTCTGGGTATGCGCCCTGCTGTTGTGCCTGTTCGTGGGCCCGGCACAGTCGGCGTCCCGCACCTTCCTGGCGCGTCTGGCGGATCCCGGTACTGAGGGTGAGCTGTTCGGCCTGTACTCGACCACGGGTCGTGCCACCAGCTTCCTGGCACCGATGCTGTTCGGTCTGTGCGTGAGCATCATGGGCGCGCAGATTTGGGGTGTGCTCGGTATTCTGATCGTTGTGGTGGCGGGTCTGCTCCTGCTGCTACCGGTGAAGGCGCCCGGTCCGTTGCGTATGCGTGCGGCGCGCCGCGAGCAAAAGCGTGAACAGAAGCGCCGCAACAAGGCAGCCCAGTAAGGCTGCTCGGTAAGGCGTCGCGGGGCTAAGCGCCCTTACAAACCCCGCAAATACAAGCCTGCAGACGCAACCTTGCAAACACACAGGGAGGGGCGGGTAGAAGATTATCTTCTACCCGCCCCTCCCTTGTGCTTAAGCAGTGCCTACCAAATAGCGCCTACCAAGCAGTGCCTATAGAGCAGCGCTCAGAAAGCCGCGCCAGAGAGCCGTGTCAGTAAGCCGCGGTGGCTAGTCCTCCACCACGTCGTCCTCATCGTCAGCGACAGCATCCTCAGAGGAATCCAGCGCGATCTGCTGCTCCTCCTCATCCAGAACCTCATCGCTGGTCATCTGAGCCCAGGTCGCGTCATCAATCAGCGGATCATCAATCACACGGACCCACAGCATCGAACCAGCCGCCAGAGCGCTCAAGTTCTCGTCATACGCCTCCGCAGGCAGACCCTCAAAGATCTCAGCCAAACGCGCAAACAGGTCATCATACGAAATGTCGCCCTCAGCCTGCAGCCAGCACTCAGCCGCAAAATCAGACAGCTCATTCAGCTCAGTGTCGCACAGCAGCAAGAACGGGCCGTCCTCACCCACACGCACACCCGAAGTACCCGGCATACGAGACACCGCAATCGTACCGTTCAAGAACACACCCGGCAGGTGATCCTCAACCGTGTACTTCTCCAGCTTCTCAACCTCATCAGCATTCGGCAGCTCACCGCCATTCAGCAGATCCTGAACCAGCGGCAAAGTATCCTCAACCTCCGAATACACCAGGCGCCACACGCCACCGCAACGCTCCACCAGCTTAGCCAGCGACACAACACCCTCAGGGTGACGCGCCAGACCCGAGCTCTGCTCACTCAAGAACACCAGAGCCTCATGCAGCGGAACACGCTCAAAATACGGCTCCGAAGCCGACTCATCACGAGAAATGAACACAATACGCGACAGCTCATAGCTGAGATCATCACGATCAACCACATTCAGGCCCAAATCCACCGGGTTCTGCTGATCCTTCGGCGTATTCGGGTCAACAATCACAGACAACGGCTTCGGATACGGCGACACAACACCCTCATCCGAAATAATCGCAGTCTCATCAGTCAGGTACGCAAACTTCGAACCCAAGAAACGCGACGCAGTCGTCTTACCGCTACCAGAAACACCCACCAGCGCAACAGCGCGCTTCGACTCAGGGTCACCAATAACAGCCGCATGCAGCATCACACCGCGACCAACCAGCTGCTCAATCATCGCCAACGTAATACGGCTCGTCAGATCCTGCATACCCGAATCATCATCAGCCACACGCAACGTCGAAACCTTATCAAACGAACCCATCAACGGATTCGCCAAATCCATCACCGACTCATCAGTCGGCGCATGAACCAGCATCACCTGATCAAAACGAGACAACGAAGCATACGCCTCATCAGGAGTATCAAAAAACTCCGGAGCAAGAGGCTCCCACGCCTTCTTAAAACGCTCCACAAAAGAGTCCGACATATCAATCAGATACAAAGAAACTTCCGCGCCAGCAACACGCAGAACAACAGGCTTCAGATTCATCAAAAATCCTTAGAGAGTGAGAGATAAAAACCCGCACGCGAGTGAACGCACGAGCACAACAGGCGAAAAAACCGCCCAACGCGGGCGCACAAACACACAGCCTGCACGCCCGCACCCCAAAGCGGGAAAGACTAAGACTCCACAGAACCATCCGCAGGAATCATCGTCTGATGAAAATTCAAATAACTACGCGAAGCAGTCGGGCCACGCTGACCCTGGTAACGGTTACCATACGCACCAGAACCATACGGATGCTCAGTCGGGCTACTCAAACGGAAGAAACACAACTGACCAACCTTAGAACCCGGCCACAACATAATCGGCAAAGTCGCCATATTCGACAACTCAAGCGTCACATGCCCCGAAAAACCAGGATCAATAAAACCAGCCGTAGAGTGAGTCAGAAGACCCAGACGACCCAACGACGACTTACCCTCCAAACGGGCAGCCACATCATCAGGCAACGTCACCTTCTCATACGTAGAACCCAACACAAACTCACCCGGATGCAGAATAAACGGCTCATCAGGAGCCACCTCAACCAGGCGCGTCAAATCCTCCTGCGGCTGAGCAGGATCAATATGCGGGTACTTATGGTTATCGAACAGACGGAAGAAACGATCAATCCTCACGTCCACACTTGCAGGCTGAATCATCGACTCATCGAACGGATCAAGAACGATGCGCCCATCAGCAATCTCTTGACGAATATCGCGATCTGAAATAAGCACGCTTAAAGGATACCTGGCAAACACCACCCACGTGCAGGCATCCACCAGCCCCAGCACACAGGCCTACATCACATTTCAACCCCGCCACCCCGCACACAAACAGCCGCAACATATTTCACGCTCGACAAGCAAGCGCGATACACTGAAAAAGATGCGGCTGTAGCTCAATGGTAGAGCGCACGCTTCCCAAGCCTGATACGCGGGTTCGATTCCCGTCAGCCGCTCCACAAGCCCCGGACCTTATGGTTTGGGGCTTTATTTTTTTAGGTTGGATGCGGTGGTTGGGCTCGGTTGGACGGGTCGAGGCGGTATGTTTCTTGCTCCTGCAGTAGGAGCGAAGGAAGTGTATAGCGTGCGCATGGGGCTACAGCAGACCCTTTCTCGATGAGCCCTCGGGAAAGTGCCCCGACGTTCCTACGGAACCACCACCATACCCGGCTGCCAACCCTCGTTTCCCGGCGAGCTGTCTGCGGCACCCAACCCGAAGGACACAAAACGATTACACCACTCCACAGGACTTGAGCAACCGCTACCGTACCGTTCCTGAACGGCTACCTTGCCAACATCAGCCACACCTATCCCAGGTCACAGAACGTGAAGCACCATAGCAGTTTGCCTTCGAGCGCACTCAAAGGTTTAGTGTAATTGATATGTTGGAAGAACGGTTAGAGCAAGCCCTTAGGCTCGCGATCGATCCACCCGGAGGGCTAAATACTGCGGCGTTGCGCGACCTGATCAGAGATGACGAGAACACTCAGTGGGATATCGCTACCACTGCCGAGTATTTGGGTATCAGCGCACATACGCTGCGCTATTACGAACGTGCAGGGCTGGTGAAAGTAGGACGCGATGCATCCGGCTATCGGCTTTACGATGCTGCGGCTGTACGGCGTTTGGTTTTTATTACCCGAATGCGGGTCTCTGGAATGTCGATTGCCCAACTCCAGCATTACATCTCCTTGGTTGAACAAGGTGCAGAAACAGTACAGGAGCGTCTTGATTTGATGCTGGAGCATCGCGACATCCTTCGACAACGAATAGAGGATCTTCAGTTATCGCTGGCAGCTACCGAATTCAAGATAGCAATGTATCAGAAAGGTTCCCATCCATAATGAGTGATCAGTACGATATTGATTCCGTCGATAACCAGCGACGTCGTGATCTTGGATTGCAGGTTCTCTCCCGTATCGACGGAGACGCTGGTCAGAGTGTTATCGAATCACTTTCCACGTCAAACCCTGCTTTAGGACACCACATCGCCGCATTTGCTTTCGGTGATATTTACGATAGGCCCGGTCTGGATGCACGCAGTCGCCAGCTAGTAACCATTGGCGTATTGACTGCATTAGGCGGATGCGAACCTCAACTTAAAGTTCATGTTGGAGCGGCACTCAATGTCGGGATTTCCGAAGAGGAAATTCAGGAAGCTATCCTGCACGCCTCAGTGTACTGCGGCTTTCCACGAGCACTGAACGCTACTTTCGCAGCACAGGAAGCAATAGACTCACGGCGGAACTACGACAGGTAAGTTGATAACGCCACTCCGGACACTTCCTGGCAGGGCCGGAAACCTTTGTATCCAGAGTGACGTTCTATTGGAGCGGCTGACGGGAATCGCTTCCAGGCGGAAATACATTCCCTCGCGCGCTCGGGATTTCCGCCTTCCAGCCCGTCAGCCGCTCTCCTCAAGCCTTCTGCCCCACGGTAGGAGGCTTTTTATTTTGGGTTGAATGTGGTGGTTAGGCTCAGTTGGACGGGTCGAG